>ERZ1066121.1042-NODE-1042-length-22397-cov-5.879912_pt1 | contig 22397 bp, 13 predicted proteins | sample MGYA00382768_ERZ1066121 | MGnify/ENA primary metagenome ERZ1066121 (study PRJEB33369, sample SAMEA5778351) | biofilm metagenome | biome: Industrial cooling water; feature: Water cooling tower basin; material: Biofilm | place: United Arab Emirates | collected...
GTCGCGCACGGGCACGATGCCAAGGTTGGGCAGGCGGCGCTCGCGGGCTTCGTCGAGCAGGTGCAGCACCACCAGCTCGTGGGTGCGGGCCAGCATCCGTAGCTCGCGCTCGAAGTCGGCGTCGAGCAAATCGCTCAGCACCACCACCAGCGAGCGGCGGCGCACCACGCCCAGAGTACGCCGAATGGCCGTGGCCAGGTGGGTGCGCGGGCTTTGCGGCCGGAGCGCGTAGAGCGTTTTGATGAGGCGGTAGGCAGCGGGCAGCCCTTTGTCGGGCGGCAGCCACGCTTCGAGGCGGTCGGAGACGGCCACCAGCCCCAGGCGCGCCTGTTGGCGGGCAGCCACCAGCGCCAGCACCCCGCCGATTTCGCGGGCCACGTCGAGCTTGCGGCGGCCCGGCGGCCCCAGTCGTTGCGAGGCGCTCACGTCGAGCACCAGTACCACTTGCTGCTCGCGTTCCTCGCGGTAGGTGCGCGTGAAGGTGCCGTGGCTCTTGGCCGACACGTTCCAGTCGATGAGGCGCACGTCGTCGCCGTATTGGTACGGGCGCACGTCGGCAAATTCCAGCCCCGTACCCCGAAACACCGACAGCCGCGCGCCCGGCGCCTGCGTCTGCACGGCCTGGCGCAAGCGTAGCTCGTACTTTCGCAGCCGCGCCACCAGCGCCGCCAGCTCGGTAGCCGGGGGCGCCGAGGCCGCCGAAGTCGCTGCGGAGAGGGGCGGAGTCGTCTTGGAAGCTGATGCCGAACGAGCCATTGCAAAAACCGAAGCCTGAGGCGAGTCGCCCCGCATTCCGGGCGGCGAAGCTACGCCCGCGCCGCGCCGCGCGGTGGATGGGCGGCCTGCTGGCCGTCGTGGCTGCGGCCTGCGCCCCCGCCGACGGCCCGCCCGCGCCGCCCGACCTGCTGCCCCCCGCCGAACTGGTGCCCCTGCTGGCCGACCTGCACATTGCCGAAGCCCGCGCCCAACACGCCTCCCGCTCGCCCGACACCGTGCAGGCGCTCTACCAGCGTCTCGAAGCGCAGACCTTCGAGCGCCGCCGCGTACCGGCCGTCCGCTTCCAGAGCAGCTACGCCTACTACGCCGCCCGCCCCGCCGAGCTGGAGGCCATCTACGCCACCCTGACCGACACGCTGGCGATGCGGCAGGTGCGGGTGCAGGCGAAGTAGGCGGAAAGTGAGCTTCGGGTTGTCCGGTTGTTATAGGTTACTCGTCTTCCCCGAACAGTGATGCGGCATCTGCTATGCAGCTTCCTGAACGCATTGCTGCCGCTGGAGGAAGGACACACGATAGTTTCCCTTGACCTCCTGCCGATTCAGGAGGCACCCAAAGTGCCGCTGTTGTGGCGATATACGCTAACGGCGGCGCGGTGCATCGATAATTATGGGGGGCAGTTCGTGGCGTCGGTGCAGATGCTCTGGACATCCTCGTTCAAGCCATTCATACGGCGCGGCGGTTCTGAAACCTGCATATCACCGCTCACCCGCGACGGCAAGTACGAATCTGCACAGCCCGTATATGCGTTGTGCCTGGTCAATGATGTTGTTGAGCCAGACGCCGCTGCGTATTATCATCATCAGTGCTCCGTTCACACAACGGAGCCGGAACGCCGATTGGATGGTTTGGAAGTAGTGTTCGTGGAGCTGCCCAAATTCCAGGCGGCTTCTCAGCCTGAGAAACGAATGCGAACACTCTGGCTGCGTTATCTAACGGAGATAAAGGACCAGACTGAGCACATATCCGCTGATTTGCTGGCGGTGCCTGAAATCGAGCAAGCCATTGCTTGCCTGCGTGAGGCCGATTTTACACGCGCCGAGCTGGCCAGATACGACACCTATTGGGACGCCATCAGCTCCGAGCGAACGCTCATCGATGCCACCAGACGCGAAGGAATAGCGCGGGGTCGGTTGTTAAGTCAGCAACGGATGCGGGAGGAAAATCAAGCGCAAGGCGTGGCGGAAGGTCGGCAAGCAGCAATCTATAAAATTGCCCGCCGCCTGCTGGAAACCGGCGTAAGCGCCGCCGTAGTGTCCGAAACCACCAGCCTGAGCGTGGACGAAGTGCGGCAGATTGCTGCCCGCAAGCTGCCACCCACACCCGGCGGCGACTTCTCGTAGTGGGGCCACGGTGGTACTAAACGAAAAAAAACGCCACCGGCTCGGTCAGAGCCGGTGGCGTTTTTGCTTCAAGACCTCTCACGAATCACATCCCCCCATACGGCAGTTTCGCCGTCAAGAGCCGCAACTCGTCTCCTAACTTTTCTTCCTTCTCGCGGTTGGTTTTCTGGGTTTCGCTGCGGGCCTTGTTGCATTGCTGCTCCATCGTGGCCCGGAGGTTACGCATCGTCTTCCGGTCCTCGTCGCGGGGGTAGTCCAAATCGGCTTGGTCTTTCAGCTTGCGGATTTCTTCCTCGCACGGACGATTTTTCGGCAGCGATTTGTATGCTTCCATACCCAACTGGTTGCGGCGGTCCTCCACCTGAGATTGGCTCTTGAACTTACCTGCTTTGGCTTCCGTCAGCAGCGTCGAAGCGGTCTGCAACCTGATTGAGACTGCCTGGGTATGGTAGTCATTCATACAATCGCACTCTTTTTCGGCGATGGTTTTCGCGGCTTCTTCCGCCGTTGGCTTGCCGCACGCGCCAACGAGCAGCAGGGAAAGCAGCCCGGCCCAGCGGCCGATGTTCAGGGATTTTATCATTGTGAGAAAAAAAGGGATGAAACAAAGGGGTGGGAACCAAGACAGTCGCCGGTTATATCCTCAGAAACAGGCAGGAATTGGCCAGCACGATACCCGAAACATTGCGAACATTCGAGCCGCACCGCACTCTGAATGTATAGGTGCCCGGCGGTAGCAAATAATTGGCGCACCCATTCACGAAACCGCAACCGGAAGGCTGGTTCGGATACGTGGCGGTCATCGTGCGGGCATTGCCACCGTTGATGGTCACTTCCATCGTGGAGCAACCCGCCGGAAACAGGCTTGTCCACAGCGTGATGCGGCCACTGGTGCCATTCACGCCATCGGCCCGCACGAGTTGGCAATAGGTGTTTTGGTTGGTCAGCGTAAACGTGCCGTTTGCGTTCAGTCCGCCACCGCTCGACGTAAAAGAGTGTGTCCCAAACGGTAGCCACACATTGTACAGCCCGGCCATTCCGCACGAGGGAATCGCGGTGCCAACCGACGACGTGATCTGTCCCGTGCGGCTCGCCACGGTTATCGTGACCGGCCCGGTCAGTTGATGGTCGGCGTAGAACGCGGCTTGCGCCCAACCGGCCCGCTGCCCGGTCAGTAATCGCTGCTGCGTGTAGCCTTGAACCGGAACCCCGCTCCGCACCGTGATGGTGTCGTCCCACGTGATGCCGTTGGGGCCGGTAGCGGTGTAGCGGTGCAGGCCACCCGACAACTCGAAATGCGCGCTACCCGCCGAGTTCCAGCGGGGCGGCACCAGATAGCCGCTCATAATGACGTTCGATTGCGTCGTGATTTGCTGGCTCTGGCCGTCGTCCATCGTCACGGTGATGGTACCGGCGGGCGTCAGGTCAGTATTAGACCAGAAGGTTACGTAGCCAAGCCCGGTGCTGGTCAGCTTCACCGGTATACAGTCGGTGATGACAGTAGGCACCGTCACGGTTCCTGCCCATTCTTTGCCCAGGCAGTTGCGCGCAGTGTAGGGGTAGCTGCCCGGCGCCAGCTCGCGTACGTAACTACCGGGGTGAAAGCACGATGGAAACCCCGACGAATTGTGCCCGACGATATACCCGGTTTGGCCGGCTACGGTCACGGCTACGGAATCGCGACACGGCTCCGCGTTGTCGAGGTAAAACGCGACAACCGCCGTATTGGCCGACGGGGCGGCCGGTGCGGGCGAATCGTCTTTTTTCTTTGAGCAGGCCACCAAAATGATGCTCACCAGCAGGAGCGCAACCAGGCTGCGGCCCGCGCGCATCGCCTGAAACAGGGTTGTCAGAAAGACACAGCGCATTGCAAAAATCAAGTGAGAAGTAGATGAAAGGCGCCACTACTCGATCACCACCTGGCGGCTCAACCCGCGCCCATCCGGTGCCACCACGCGCAGCACGTACACGCCCCGGCTGAGGGCGCGCACATCCAGCGTCGTTTCTTCGGTGGCGGCGCGGGTGGTGAGCACCGCGCGCCCGAGCGCATCGAGCAGGGTGAGGGCGAGCGGCTGCGTGTGGCCGGTGAGGGCTACCGTGAGGTGGCCGGTGGTGGTGGGGTTGGGGTAGAGCGCGCAACTGACGCCCGGCAGTTCGTCGGGCAGGCCCGTTACCACGTAGACGAAACCCGCCGATAGCGCCGACTGGCAGCCGCTCTGCGTCACGCGCACCGTGTAGGTGCCGCTTTGGGTGGGCGTGAAGATGCGGGTAGCGACGCCCGTAACCAACACTCCATTGCGGTACCATTGGTACGTGCCGGCCGTGGCGCTGCACGTCAGCTGCTGGCCGGTGCGGGTGATAGCGGGTGTGGGCGGAACCGGATTGACCGTCACTACCGTCGCCGCCGACGTGGCCGTACAGCCCGCCGCGTTCGTCACCGTCACAGTGTAGCTGCTCGCCGTGGTGGCATTGATGGTGCGCGTAGTGGCGTTGCCGGGCGCCCAGCGGTAGGTAAGGTTCGTGCCCGTGGGTGCGGCGAGCGTTACTTGCCCGCCCGTGCAGAAGGTGGTGACGCCGCTGGGGGTGATGGTGGCGGTGGGGACGGCGCTCACCGCGAAAGCAGTGGCGGATAATCCGGTGCCCGCGCTATTATGAACCGTGATCGGGCCGCTCGTGGTGGTAGCGGGCAACGTAACGCGAAGCTGTGTTGGTGATACGTACTGCGGCGTCAGGCTGATGCCGTTGAATAAGACGATGGAAGCAGGCGTGAAACCGGTTCCGTTGATGGTTGCTTGCGTGGCCGAGGTGCCACATTGCGCCGCAGGAGTGAAGCTGCTGACGGTGACGGAGCCACCGGTACGATCAAGAGCTGCCACGAAGAAATCTTCGCGCTGATTCGTGTTGACGAGCGAAGCAGAGCCGAACGTGATCGGCTGATCCCTGCCCGTCCAACCGTGGACGTACACCCGCCCGGTCGGACTTACGGCAACTCCGGTTCCTACGTCCGGGTTACGGCTGCCCCCACCGGCCACCCATTGCCAGCGGCAGGTCGGCGAGAGTTGCGCGGCGAACGCTTGGCCGCCGAAAAGCAGGTTGCCATTGTCCACCACCATACCCGCGAAGCGCGGGGAACTGCCCGACGCCAAGCCGGCTATATACAGGTTTTCGGCGGCATCGAGGGCAATGTCCTGCCCATAAGACATATTCTCCCCACCACCTGTTGCTATGTCCATCAGTGCCACCTGCGATGTCCAGTCTAACCCGGAAGCGCCATCCGTGAGCTTTGCCACCAACACGCCCAGACCAGTGGTAACGATGTGTGAGCCGAAAGTAGCGGGCGAGTTGGTCGATAGCGTCTCATTGACTTGGCCCGTGATGAAAATATTGCCTGAGTTTCCAAGTACGATTCCGTTACCATAGTCGTACCATCGGCTACCTCCTGATACAGCATCCTGCCACACGCCCGACGATGAGATTTTGGCAACGAAGATCTCATCGTAATCATTGGCGGGACCACCCTGATTGAGCAGCGACGGCGCTGGATTGAGTGTAAGAGCCTGGGATTTAAAATTTCCGACCACATACGCATCTCCTTGTGGCGTAACGGCAATGTCGTTGCAGAAGTCATCTCTAAATCCGGTTGCCTTTTTCGCCCATAGCCACGTACGCGCGGCCGATAGTTTAGCGACGAATGCATCTGAATCGTTGCCGGAATTGACGACCGTGGCCTGGCCGAATGTCACGTTCCCGCCCTCCACCGTCCCACCGATATACACGTTGCCCGCCGCATCAGTGCCCAACCCCAAGCCGCGCCCGTTTTGTTGAAGCTCAATACTGCCGGGGCCGTCGCTTTTAACGGCCCAGTCCCACGTGCGGGTGTTGAGGACGTAACGCGCTACGAATAAGTTGCGAGTTGAACTTGTCAGAGGGGGGCCAACCAGCGGCGGGAGATTACCGAACGTGATGGTGCCGTAGAAATGGCCGGCAATAATCAGATGATTCGGCCCATCTGCGATGAGGTCGGCCATTCTGGCTCCTGCGGTACCGGGTACGTGCTCTACCCATTGATAATCTCCTGATGAAGAGAGCAGCGCTAAGTAGAGATTAGGAAAATGGGGTGGCGTAGGCGTAATCTGCTGCGTCGTGCCATTTTGTAAATCGAAAGTGGCGATGCCGTTAAAATTGCCGCCGATATACACGTTGCCAGCCGCGTCGGTAGCTACGTTGCCGCCACGATTTGGCCAGAGAGTACTTCCGTTGTACTGATTCGCCTGCCCATTCTTCGCCCACTGCCAGTTCTGCGCCTGCCCGCCAAGCGGCAGCAGCACCAACCACCCAACCACCAGCACGGCAAGCTGCCGTAAAAGGAATGTTGAGTAAATATTTGACTTGTAAAATGATGGAGGGGGGTAAAAGAGATTCCGCATTTTGCTGAAAAGAAAAAAGGGTGAGAAAAACCGAGCGACCAACCCCAGCCGCTTCCGGCGAGCAGACTCAAAATGTGCGCCTGAATGGATAATAATTTTATGCTTCTATGAATTATGCAACAACTCCAACTGCCCCACTGCGCGGCGGTGAGCGGCCAGCGAGGCGCGGCCAACGGGTGCATTGCGGAAGGCCAACGGTCGCCGTTGCGGGGTGAGCAGGGAGGAGAGGATGGAAAGCAGTTCTTGGAAGAATGTAATTCCTTATTTTCTACACGTCTCAGCACACTCCGCAGCATCACCCATCGACCGCGTGTTCCGACTTCGCCCGTGAAGTGGCTCAGTCGTTCAGCGAAGCCGCTGCACCCCGTGAAACATTTTCCCGTGAAACGTAGCACCACCCCCGCCCCGGCCGTAATTTTGGGCTGACCGGAACTTGCGCCCGGCCCAGCGCGCCCGGCCCCTGCTGAATGGCTTTCTTCAACTCGGCCCCGACCAGCGGCGACGACCGCCGCGCCTCGGCCGCCCCCGCCAATACGCCCCGCGCCCCGCGCGCGCGCCCCGCCGAGGCGGCCGATGGGGCCGGCGCACCCCGGCCCCAGAACCAACCGCGCCCTGTGGCCTCGGCCACGCCTGATGGCGAGGTGCAGCTCCGCGATGCCGCCACCCGCCGCGCTGCCGCCTCCGACAGCGACAACCCGCGCCGCTCGCGCCGCCCCGCGCCCGGCGCCGCGCCCGCCGATGCCGTCGCCCCCGACGGCCCGCCGCGCCCGCGCTGGCAGTGGAAAGGGTGGCTTAACTGGCTCAACGACCGCCGGTTTCAGCTCTTCATCGGCTTCACGCTCATCGTGGCGGCGCTGTATCTGGCGGGCGCGTTCGTGAGCTACCTCTTCACGGGGCACGCCGACCAGAGCCTCGTCGAAAACCTCAACGGCCGCACCGTGCGCGACGCGGGCGCCGAGTCAACCAACTGGCTCGGGCTGCTGGGGGCCACGGTGTCGCAGGCGTTTTTCTACGACTGGTTCGGCATCGCGTCGTTTGCGCTGCTGCCGGTGCCGTTGTTTCTGGGTTTCCGAATCGTGTCGCGCCGGGCGTTGGTGTCGCTGCCGTGGCTCACGGGCTTGTGCTTTTTCCTGACGGGCTGGGTGTCGGTGGCGCTCGGCTACGTGGTGGCGGCCCGCCCCGCCACGGCCGCCCCGCTGCCCGAGTGGCTGAGCGGCGCCTCCGGTTACGAAGTAGCCGCGTGGCTGAAAGCCTACCTCGGTGCGGGCACAGTGCTGCTGCTGGGGCTGCTGGCGGTGGGGTTCGTGGTTGGGTTTTTCAACGTAACCACGCTGAGCTGGGCCGCCGCCGGGTGGCTCGACGCGCGCCAGCGCCGCGCCGAAGCCCGCGAAGCCGCCGAGCTGGAAGCCGCCCGCCGCAAAGCCGCCCGCCGCCCGGCAGCCGTCGCCGTAGAGCCATCGGCCGCCGGAACGTATGAGCAGGAGCCGCTGGGCGTCAACCACGCCTTCAACCCTACGGCGGGGGTGGAGGAGGACGAAGACGAAATCGACGAAGAAACCGGCGAAGTGCTGACCGCCACCGGCCACGCGGCCAACGGCGGCTTGGCTGCCGATTTCGATAGTGAGCCGCCCGCCCGCCCCACGGCCGCGCCCACGCGCCCGGCCGGGCCGTCGTTCGCCATCGAAGTGCCCACGCCCGAGCCGACGGTACCGCTCGTGGTCGCGGCCACGACGGCTGCTGCTGGTGCCGCCAGTGCCGTTTCTGCCGCCGCCACCGGCGCCACGGGCGTCCCGATGACCATCGCCGGGCCGGTGGCGGATGCGCCGGCCGCCGCGCCCGTCATCGCGCCGCTCGACGTCGAGATTCCGGGCCTGACCGATGACGCCGACGACGGCCTCGCCCCCGAAGGTCTCACCAACTACGACCCCACGCTCGACCTCTCGCGCTACCAATACCCCACGCTGGAGCTGCTCAACGATTACGGTGCGCCCAAAGTCCAGGTCAGCAAAGAGGAGCTGGAGGCCAACAAAGACCGCATCGTCGAGACGCTCGGGCACTACAACATCGGCATCGCGAGCATCAAGGCCACCATCGGGCCTACGGTCACGCTCTACGAAATCATCCCCGACGCGGGCGTTCGCATCTCCAAAATCAAGAACCTCGAAGACGACATTGCCCTGAGCCTCGCCGCGCTCGGTATCCGCATCATCGCGCCGATTCCGGGCAAGGGCACCATCGGCATCGAGGTGCCGAACACGAAGAAGGAGATGGTGTCGATGCGGTCGGTGCTGGCGACGGAGAAGTTTCAGGCCGCCGAGATGGATTTGCCCATCGCCTTCGGCCGCACCATCACCAACGAAGTCTTCGTCGCCGACCTCGCCCGGATGCCGCACCTGCTGATGGCCGGCGCCACGGGCCAGGGCAAATCGGTGGGCCTGAACGTGATTCTGACGTCGCTGCTCTACAAGCGGCACCCCGCGCAGCTCAAATTCGTGCTCGTGGACCCCAAGAAGGTCGAATTGTCGCTGTTCAACAAGATCGAGCGCCACTTCCTCGCCACCCTGCCCGACGCCGCCGAGCCTATCATTACCGACACGAGCAAGGTCGTCGATACGCTCAACTCGTTGTGCATTCTGATGGACCAGCGGTATTCGCTGCTCAAGGATGCCGGGTGCCGCAACCTCAGAGAGTACAACAAGAAATTCATCGAGCGGCGGCTGTTGCCCACGAAGGGGCACCGGTTTATGCCGTTCATCGTGGTGGTCATCGACGAGCTGGCCGACCTGATGATGACCGCCGGGAAAGAGGTCGAAACGCCCATCGCGCGGCTGGCGCAGTTGGCGCGGGCTATCGGCATCCATCTGGTGGTGGCTACGCAGCGGCCGAGCGTCAACGTGATTACGGGCATCATCAAGGCCAACTTCCCGGCGCGGATCTCCTTCAAAGTCACGGCGAAAGTCGATTCGCGCACCATCCTCGACGCCAGCGGTGCCGACCAACTCATCGGGCAGGGCGATATGCTGTTTTCGGTCGGCTCCGACCTGATTCGCGTACAGTGCGCCTTCGTCGATACGCCCGAGGTGGATCGGCTCTGCGACTACATCGGCGAGCAGCAGGGCTACCCGTCGGCCTTCGAGCTGCCCGAGTACGTCGGCGACCGCGGGTCGGCCGCCGATTCGGGCGACGACGCCGACGACGGCGAGCGCGACGCGCTGTTTGCCGAAGCCGCCAAAGTCATCGTCACGCATCAGCAAGGCTCCACGTCGCTGCTCCAGCGCCGCCTCAAACTCGGCTACAACCGCGCCGGGCGCCTCATCGACCAACTGGAGAAGGCCGGCGTGGTGGGGCCGTTTGAAGGCTCGAAGAGCCGCGACGTCCTCATCCCCGACGAATACGCTTTGGAACAGTTGTTGAACCAGCTCGACAACGGCGGCGAGAAAGCGCCGTTTTAGAAGCCGGAATTCACTGCTTCAACCACGTTTTCGGCTCCTTCACCTTCCTGAGAACCACCCACTCCAATGACGTTTCGTACCCTGTTCGTGTCGGCCGGTCTGCTTCTGACCACCACCGTGGCCCAAGCTCAGCAAGACCCCAAAGCCGGTAAGATTCTCGACGAGATGAGCGCCAAATACAAGGCGCTTAAAGCGTTCAAGGCCACTTTTCAGCAGACGCTGGAAAACCCGATGAACAAAATCAAGGAAACCATCGACGGCGACATCACCGTGTCGGGCACCAAGTTCCGCCTCCAGACCAAAGGGCAGGAAGTGGTGAACGACGGTAAGACGATGTGGACGTTTATGAAGTCGGAAAACGAAGTCAACGTCTCCGACTACGACCCCGACGAAGAAGAAATTTCGCCGACCCAAATCTTCACCCTCTACCAGAAAGGCTACAAATACACCTACGTCGAGCAGACCACCGAAGGCGGGGTTGCATACGACGTAGTGGAGCTGGCGCCCGAAGACCGGTCCAACTCGCTCATCAAAGTGCGCCTGCAGGTGAGCAAAAAAGACCGCTCGGTGAAGAGCTGGAAGATGTTTAAGAAAAACGGCAACCGCTACTCGTTCGTCATCAAGTCGTTCACGCCGAACCCGCCCGTGACGGCCACCACGTTCGCCTTCGATAAAGCCAAGCACAAAGGCGTGAAGGTGATTGACCTGCGCTAAGCTCTCTTGCTGCTTTTTCTGACGCTTCGCGCCCCGTTGGTCTTTTGGCCGGCGGGGCGCTTTTGCATATCAACAGATTATCGTAGGGGCGGGCCTTGTGCCCGCCCGTGCGGCTACAATGCAACAGGCACGGGCGGGCACACCAGGGCCCCTACCACAACGGCCTGCCCCTACTTTCGCGTCGTGACTGCCGAAACTCTTACCGCCACCATCCGCGCCAAACGCTCGTTTTTGTGCGTGGGTCTCGACCCCGACCCCGCGCGCCTGCCCGCCTGCCTGGCCGGTGAGCCGGACCCGGTGCTGACCTTCAACCGCGAAATCATCCGCGCCACCCACGACCTGTGCGTGGCCTACAAACCCAACACGGCGTTTTATGAAGCCTACGGCGTGGCCGGTTGGCGCACTCTCGAGGAAACCGCGAAGCTGCTGCCCCCCGACACCCTCCGCATCGCCGACGCCAAGCGCGGCGACATCGGCAACACCTCCGCCGCCTACGCCCGCGCGTTCTTCGACGCGCTGCCGTTCGATGCTGTCACGGTGGCGCCGTATATGGGCCGCGATTCGGTGACGCCTTTTCTGGAAAACCGGCCCGGCAAGTGGGCCATCGTGCTGGCGCTCACCTCCAACCCCGGCGCCGACGATTTTCAGACGCTGCCGATTGCCAAACAAGACAATCATTCAATCACTCAATCACTCGATCACCAATCGCTCTTCGAGCAGGTATTGATGACCAGCCAAACCTGGCCCCACGCCGACCAACTGATGTACGTAGTGGGCGCCACCCGCGCCGAGTCGCTGGCACGGGTGCGCGCCGTGGTGCCACGCGCGTGGCTGCTGGTGCCCGGCGTAGGCGCGCAAGGCGGCTCGCTGGCCGACGTAGCGCGTTTCGGAATGACGCCCGAAGTAGGCCTGCTCGTGAATTCGTCGCGGGAGATTTTGTATGCTTCCGGCGGCGATGATTTCGCGCAGGCGGCACGGGCGGCGGCGCAGCGTGTGCAGCGGCAGATGGATGAACTGCTGACGGTGGCGGGGGTGTGACGACGGGAGGCGCTGGGCGACGGCAATAGCACGTCACGGCTTGTAAAGCGTCAGCCCTGGCAAATAGTGGAAGTGCTTTCGATTGAGCGTGAATAAAGGCAGGTCTAGCTCAAGAGCGGTGGCGGCGATAAGAGCGTCGGCGAAGTCCAATTGGTTACTCAGTCGGTACCGAAACATCAGTTGCAGTGCTGCCGCGCTGATTGTTGATGTAATGGGCACAACCTCCAGCACTTGCAGCCGCTTGGATAGCAACGCCAACTCAGCTTTATCGCGTACTCCGGTTATTAGCTCTGCGACCGTCATTTCGCTGATAGCAACACGGCCTGGAAGCAGTTGCCGGAATTGCGCTTCAACCGGCTGACGAGACCGAAGCGCGTCCACCAGGATATTGGTGTCGCACAAAATCATATGCGGCGGCCCCAAGCGTTGCGACGAAATTCGGCAAAATCAAAATCCGGCTCATCCCAGACACCGCCCACCGGCCCCCAACCGTCTGCCGACGGCTCCTTGATATCTGAGGATGCACTCGTGGTAGATTGCTCCTCCACTCGCTCAACGTAGCTGAGCGAGCGCAGGAAAGTGACCAGCAGCGCTGCCCATTGGTCGTGGACTTTAATTTTTATTTCCATAACGCCCCAAATGTAACGCCCCGCCCGGAGGGTTCCGAGCGGGGCGTTCGGGCGCAACGGTGAGCCGATTTACGCCGATTTCTTCGTTGCTGCGCGCTTGGCGGTGGCGGTTTTGGTGGCGTTTTTGGCCTTCGCGGCCGGTTTCTTCGCGGCGGGCTTTTTGGCTGCCGCTTTCTTTGCTGCCGATTTAGCGGGCGCGTCGGCGTCGGCTTCCTCGGTTTTGGCCGGGGCTTTCTTCGCACCGAAGCGGCCTTTTTTCTCGGGCGTGGCGTCGGCCAGCTCGCGGCAGCGGGCGAGGGTCAGCTCGCGCGGCTCTTCGCCTTTCGGGATTTTGATGTTTTTCGTGCCCGCCACGATGTAGGGGCCGAAGCGCCCGTTCACGACCTGGATCGTGGGGTCTTCGTCGAAGCCTTTGATGAGGCGCTCGGCTTCGGTCCGGCGCTTGGCGCGAATCAGCTCCACGGCGTCGTCGGTGGTGAGCGTCAGGGGGTCCTGGTCTTTGCGGAGCGAGTAGAATTTGCTGTTGTGACGCACGTAAGGGCCGAAACGACCCTCGCCGACAATCATCTCCTTCTCTTCGAACTCGCCGACCGAGCGCGGCAGGCGCAGCAGGTCGAGGGCTTGGTCGAGGGTGATGGATTCGAGGAACTGGCCTTTTTTGAGGTTGGCGAAGGCGGGCTTGCGGCCGGCGTCTTCCTCCTCCTGGCTGTCGCCGAGCTGCACGTAGGGGCCGTACTTGCCGAGGCGCGCGCTCACGGGCTTGCCGGTGGCGGGGTCTTGCCCGATGAGGCGGGCGCCGCTCACGCTGGAGCGCTCGATTTGCTGGCCGGCCTCCACGGTTTCGTGGAAACCGCCGTAGAACCCGGTCAGCATATCGACCCATTCCTGCTCGCCGTCGGCGATGCGGTCGAACTGGCTCTCGACTTTGGCCGTGAACTGGTAATCGACAATCATCGGGAAGTGTTCGACCAGAAAGTCGTTCGTCACCATTGCCGTGTCGGTGGGGAAGAGCTTGGCTTTCTCGGCGCCCGTGATTTCGGTTTTGGTTTCCTCGCGCAGGCGGTCGTTTTCGAGCGTGAGCACCTGATACTGGCGCTGGCGGCCTTCGCGCGAATCCTTCTCCACGTAACCGCGCTTCTGCACGGTGCTGATGGTGGCGGCGTAGGTGCTCGGGCGGCCGATGCCCATCTCTTCGAGCTTCTTCACGAGCGCGGCCTCGGTGTAGCGCGGCGGCGGCGCCGTGAAGCGCTCGGTGGCGTGGAGGTTGTCGGCCGTCAGGGCTTCGCCGACGCTGAGCGCGGGCAGGCGCGAGCCGCCTTCGTTGCCGTCGGGGTCAGGCTCGGGCTCATCGTCGGTGCCTTCCGAATACACTTTCAGGAAGCCCTCAAACGTCGTGACCTCGCCGGTGGCTTGCAGCGGCTGGCCGGGGCGCGTGCTGATACCGATGGTGGCGGTGGTTTTCTCGAACTCCGCGTCGGTCATCTGCGAGGCGATGGCGCGCTTGCGGATGAGGTCGTAGAGGCGCTGCTCGGCCGAGTCGCCGCCGGCTTTGACGGCTGAGAAATCGGTCGGGCGGATGGCTTCGTGGGCCTCCTGCGCGCTGGCGACTTTGGTTTTGTAGATGCGCCGCTGATGAAACTGCGCCCCGAACGCCGCCACAATCTGCGCCTGCGCGCCGGCCAGCGCCTCGTTGGAGAGGTTCACCGAGTCGGTCCGCATATAGCTGATTTTGCCGGCTTCGTAGAGCTTCTGGGCCACGGTCATCGTCTGGCTCACCGAAAAGCCGAGCTTGCGGGCGGCTTCCTGTTGCAGCGTGGACGTGGTGAACGGCGGCGCGGGCGAGCGGCGGAGCGGCTTCTTTTCGAGGCTCTCGACCGAGAATTTCGCTCCCAGGCAGCCCTGCAAAAACGCGCGCGCCTCGTCGGCGGTGCGGAAGCGTTGGGGCAGCTCGGCGCGCACGGGGCGCCCGGCGGCGGTGCGTAGCTCGGCAATGGCGCGGAACGAGCTGCTGGCCTGGTGGCGGGCCACTTCGCGCTCGCGCTCGACCACCAAGCGCACGGCCACGCTCTGCACACGGCCGGCGCTCAGGCCGGGCTTCACCTTGCGCCAGAGCACCGGCGACAGCTCGAAGCCGACCAACCGGTCGAGCACACGCCGCGCCTGCTGGGCGTTCACGAGATTGTAATCAATGTCGCGCGGGGCGGCGATGGCGTTCTGAATGGCGCCCTTCGTGATTTCGCGGAACACGATGCGGCGCGTCTTCTGCGCGGGCAGGTTGAGCGTTTCGGCCAGGTGCCACGAGATGGCCTCGCCCTCGCGGTCGTCGTCGCTCGCCAGCCAGACCAGTTCGGCTTCCTTGGCGAGTTTTTTCAAGGTCGAGATGACGTCGCGCTTGTCGGCCGACACCACATAGGTGGGCTTGAAGCCGTTGGCGATGTCGATGGCATTGTTGTCTTTCGGCAGGTCGCGGATGTGGCCGAAGCTCGATTTGACCACGTAATCCGGGCCGAGGTAGCCTTCAATGGTCTTGGCTTTGGCCGGCGACTCGACGATAACCAGGTTTTTCGCCATAGGGGCGGAGGAGGAGCGGGGGGAATGGAGGAGGAGCGCGGCCCCTCGGAAAAGGGCCGCAAAGCTAGCGACTGTTCGGCGCCGCGCGGTTCCGGAGGTAGATGCGCGGCGCCGAACAGTCGGGGCGAGGTGGGGAGAGGGGAGGAAGTCAGGCGGCCGTCAGCACGGGCCGGGGCTGCTCGGCGGGCGTGGGGCGGCGGCCGGTCGGCCGGTCGTCGTGGCGATCGATGCTGCGGTAGGCCACCCCAAACAGCAGCGGGAACACGAACAGCGTGAGCACCGTGCCCGTCAGCAGCCCGCCAATGACGACGATGGCGAGCGGCTTGCTCGTCTCCGACCCGATGCCCGTCGAGAGCGCCGCCGGCAGCAGCCCGATGGTGGCCATCAGGGCGGTCATCACGACGGGGCGCACACGCTCGGCCACGCCGTCGTGGATGGCGTCGGGCAGCGGCAGGCGGCGCGCGAGGTTCTGCTTGAACACCGAAATCAGCAGCACCCCGTTCTGAATGCAGATACCGAAGAGCGCGATGAAGCCGATGCCGGCCGAAATCGAGAAGTTGGTGTGCGTGACCAGCAGCGCCGCGATGCCCCCCACGATGGCAAACGGCACGTTGAGCAGCACCAGACCGGCGTCTTTGAGGGAGCCGAAAAACGCGAACAGAATCAGGAAAATCAGTCCCAGCGAGATGGGCACCACCTGTTGCAGCCGCTCGGTGGCGCGACGCTGGTTCTCGAAATCGCCGGTCCATTTCAGTTCGTAGCCGGTGGGCAGGTGGACGGTCTGATTCACGCGGCGCTGGGCCTCGGCAATGGCCGACCCCATATCGCGCCCGCGCACCGAAAACTTCACGGCGCAGAAGCGACGGTTATCGTCGCGGTAAATCAGCGACGGGCCGCTGCGTGTGCCGATGGTTGCCAACTCTTTGAGCGCCACGGAGCCGCCGGCGGGCAGCGGAATCCGCAAATCGCCGATGGCGGCGGCGGTCTGGCGGTACGGCGCCTGATAGCGCACCCGGATGCCGAATTTGCGCTCGCCTTCGTAGAGCTGCGTGGCCTGCTTGCCGCCCACGGCCATTTCGAGCACGGCGTTGGCGTCGGCCTTGCTCACGCCGTACTCGGCCATCCGGGTTTCGTCGAGGGTAACGTCCAGCTCGGGTTGGCCGATGACGCGCAGCAGGCCCACGTCGGCCAGGCCGGGCACCTGCCGGAGCTGGTCGTACACCTGGCTCGCGGTGGCTTCGGCGGTGGCGAGGTCGGGGCCATAGACTTTGGCCGCGATGGAGCCTTTTACGCCAGCGGCGGCCTCTTCCACGTTGTCCATAATGGGCTGCGAGAAGTTGAAATCGACGCCCGCGAAGCGGGTTGAAAGCTCGGTCTGCATCTGGCGCACCAGTTCGTCGCGGTAGGCTTTGTGCTTCATCCGGGCCTGCACCTCGGGCGTGTGGCGGAGCTGCACCAGAAACTCGTTGTTGTAGAAGCCGGTGGGGTCGGTGCCGTCGTTGGGGCGGCCGGTTTGGCTCACCACGTCGGCCACGTCGGGGTAGCGCAGAAACACCCGCCGAATCTGGTTGCAGACCTGATTGGACTTTTCAAGCGTGATACTCAGCGGCAGCTGGGCGCGCACGTAGATGGAGCCTTCGTTCAGCTCCGGCAAAAACTCCGACCCCAGCAGCCGAAACGCGCCCAGCCCCAGCACCACCACCGCGCCGGCCAGCGCCAGCGTCAGCCGCTGGTGCGCGTAGGCCCGCGCAAACAGCGCCTCGGCGCCACGCCGGATGCCGCGCACCACGACGTTTTCGCGCTCGCGCACATCCTTGTTCAACAGCAGGCTCACCAGCACCGGCACCAGCGTGAGCGTGAAGAGCAGCGCGCCGAGCAGGGCAAACCCGAGCGTCCAGGCCAGCGGCGAAAACATCTTGCCTTCAACCTTCTCAAACGAGAAAATCGGCAGCAGACACGTCAGAATGATGAGCTTCGAGAAAAAGATGGCCTTGCCCAGCTCGCGCCCGGTGCGCTTGATGAGGCCGAGCTTGGCGAGCTTATTAAAGCGCTCCATCCGGCCGTCAGCGGCCACCCGTCGCGCGGTCAGTCGAGCTTGGCGAGCTTATTAAAGCGCTCCATCCCCACCTCGCGCGCCTTGTGGTCGAGCACCACGAACAGGCCTTCGACCATCACCACGGCGCCGTCGATGATGATGCCGAAGTCGATGGCGCCCATACTCAGCAGGTTGGCGCTCATTCCCTTCACCCGCAAGCAGATGAACGCAAAGAGCAGCGCCAGCGGAATGATGACGCCCACCGTGACGGTCGTGCGCCAGTCGGCCATAAACAGCAGCACGATGACCGTCACGAGCACGATGCCCTCGATGAGGTTGTGGCGCACGGTTTCAGTGGAGAAATCGATGAGTTGCTGCCGGTTGTAGAACGTGACGATGCGGACGCCCGCCGGCAGAATGCTCGTGTTCAGTTCGTGGACTTTGTCGTTGAGGTGGGCGATGACTTCCGAGGGATTTTCGCCCTTCCGCATCACCACGATGCCCTCGACCATATCGTCGTGCAGGCCGCGCCCTACTTGCCCGAGGCGCGGCAGGGCGGCCTCGCGCACGTCGGCCACCTGCCGGATGAGCAGCGGCACACCCTGCGTGGTGCGGATGACAGTGTTGTTGATGTCGGCAATGGAGTTGAGCACGCCGATGCCGCGCACCACGAAGCTCTGGTCGTTTTCGGCGATGACGTCGCCGCCCACGTTCACGTTGGCGCGCTGCACGGCGGCGTACACGTCGAGCGGCGTGAGGCCGAACCCGGCCAGCGCCGCCGGATTGACATTGATTTCGTAGCTCTTGACCTCGCCGCCGAACGAATTGACGTCGGCCACGCCCGGCACGGCTTTGAGGTTGCGGTCCACGACCCAATCCTGAATCGTTTTCAGCTCGCGTACACTCGCCGTGCGCCCCTCGAGGGTGTAGCGGAAGATTTCGCCGGTCGGGCCGAAGGGCGGCAGCACGTCGGAATCCACGCCGTCGGGCAGGTCCACGTCGCGGAGCATATTGAGCACCTGCGGCCGGGCGAAGGCGTCGTCCACGCCGTCGTCGAAGATGATTTTCACCACCGACAGCCCGAAGAGCGTCGTCGAGCGGACGCTCGTTTTCTTCTGCACCGGGTTGAGGGCCACTTCCACGGGCACCGTCACAAACTTCTCGACCTCCTCGGCCGAGCGGCCCGGCCACTGGCTGATGATGGTGATTTCGGTGTTCGTCACGTCCGGGAACGCCTCAATCGGCGTGTGCCGGTACGCCACGGCGCCGCCCACCACCACGGCGGCCGTGAGCAGAAACACGAACCCCCGATTTTTGAGCGAAAACGCGATGATGGCCTGAATAAAGCGGTTCATTGGCGGGTGGCCGAGGCGGCGGTCGGGCCGGAAACAGGGTGAGCGGCAGAGGCGAGCGGCGCGGCGGCGGGCCGGCTGTCGAGGGCGTCGTAGAGCAGGAGCTGGTTGCGCGTCACTACCACCTCGCCCGGCCGCACGCCGTCGGCCAGGGTGGCGCGCTCGCCGTCGGTGCTGAGCACCTGCACGGGCCGCACGGCGAGGTGGTGCGCGTCGCGGTACACCACCACGAAGTGGGCGCCTTTGTCGAAAATGAGCGCTGCGGCGGGCACCGTCAGGCGCTGCCCGGCCTCGGTGTGGCGCACCCGCACGGTGGCGTACATCTCGGGTTTGATGGCGTAGCCGGGGTTGTGCAGCTGCACGCGCACCTTCATCACTTTGGCCGTCGGGTCGAGCACGTTGAACACGCGGTCGAGGTGGCCGTGATAGATTTTGTCGGGGTAGGCGAGGAGCGATACGTCGGCGGGGTAGCCTTCCCGCACCCGCGCGATGTCGGACTCAAACACGTTCGCCAGCACCCACACGTCGTCCAAATCGGCGATGGTGAAGAGGGCGCCCACGTTGTCGTCGTTGAACTGCATTCCCTGCGTCACGCGCTTGTCGGTGATGAACCCGGCGATGGGCGCGCGCAGCGAGTACAGCCCGTCGGGCGTGAGGGAATAGATAGCGAGCTGCTTGCGGGCTTTCCGGGCAGTGCTGCGGGCCTTGCTCAGGTCTTGGCGGGCCAGCGCCACGTCGCGCTCGGCAGCCAGCCCCACCCGATATTGGTCTTGCAGCACGGCCAGATTTTTCTGCGCCGTGGCCAGATCGGTGAGGGCCGCCGACTGCTGATTTTGCAGGTCGGCAATCTCGCCCGAGCGGATGACGGCCAGCACCTGGCCTTTCTGCACGTGGTCGCCAAGCTCCACTTTCAGCTCCTGCACGATGCCGCCGACCAACGGAAATACCTGCACGGTCTGGTCGTCGTTGGTCGTGACCTGCCCCGATAGCGTCAGCACCGTTTCGGGCGCCTCGCGGCGCACCGTATCGAGCTGAATATCGCGGCGCATCGCCGCCGTAAGCGTAAAACCGGCGGCGGGAGCCGAAGCGGCGGGCGGGGCCGGCCGCGAGCAGGCCGCCGCCAGCGCGGTGAGGCTACAAAGGGCCAGGCAGCGAAGCGAATACATAACGGTGGGGGTGGGGAAGAAAATGAGTGACTTGCAATGGGCTGATTCTATTGCGGCTACGGCGCCGCCACCACCAACCGGCCCACGGCAAGGTTGAGGCTCTCGAAAGCGCGCAGACGGTTGGCGCCGAGCTGGTTACGCTGCACCTGGTCCTGGGTATAGGACTCGTAGAGGTCCAGAAACTCGAGCAGCGACAGCGACCGTCGCGCGTAGCTCGACTCGATGTCGGCCATCAGCTTGTCGAACTCGCCGCTGCGCGGGCCGGCCGACTGGTAGAGGCGGTCGGTTTCGGCGGCCTGAGCATAGGCGGCGGCCACGTCGGTGCGGGCCTGCGTCTGCTGCTGCGTCAGGGTGGTTTGGGCGGCGGCGAGCTGCGCCTGCGCCGTGCGGATGTTGCCGCAGTTGCGGTTGAAGATGGGCACCGCCACGCCCACGCTCACGGCGTTATAGTTGGGAATGAAGTTGCCGGAGCGGTCGTACTCGTACCCCAACGCGAGGTCGGGGGCCGCCAGCGCGTGCTGGAGGCGCACGTTCTGGGCCTGCTGCCCCACGGCGGCCCGCTGCGCCAGCACATCGGCGCGGTGAGCCTCGGCCGAATCGGCGAGGGCGTCGGGGGTGGGGGCGGCGCTCAGGCCGAGGCGCCCGAGAGCGGCAGGGTCGGCCAAGGGGCGGTAGATGCGGGCGGGCTGGTCGTTGAGCAGCACGGCCAAATCGGCCTGCTGCTGCACGGTTTGGCGCCACACATCCTGCCGCTCGTTCTGGAGCTGAAACAGAAACGCCCGCAGGCGGATGACTTCCTTTAGCGCCTTGTTGCCTTTGTCAACCTGCTCCTGATACAGCGCCACGGTGCGCCCGATGACGCCAATCTCGCGGTCGTACACCGCCAGCGACCGCTGCCCGAAGTAGAGGTCGTAAAACGTGCTGCGGAGCTGGTAGCGGAGGGTCCGAAGCAGGTCCTGCAGTGAAAACTGCTGCGCCAGCGCCGCCTGCTCGGCCACGCGCCCCGCCAGCTTGCGCCGCCCCGCCAGCGCGAAAAGCTGCGTGACCTGCAGCGCCGTGTTGCCGGTGGGGCCGGTGTCGAAATAGCGCTCGGTCCGGGGGTTCCAGGCGTTCTGCTCGACGTACACGGTGGGGTTGTCCCAGACGCGCGCCTGCACGATTTGCGCCTGCGCCGCCGAGATGGCGTATTTCTGCGCCAGCAGGGCAAGGTTGTGGTCGAGGAAGCGGGCCTCGGCCTGCGGCAGCGTCAGGGCGGCCGTATCGGGTAGGAGGGGGGCGGCAGGCGTGGGCGGAGCTGCGCCCCAGGCGCGGCCCGCAGCCAGCACCCACACCAACGCAACGGCAAGCAGACGGCAGGAAGTCATAACGCAACGGCGAAAACCAGTACGGCCGCCCGCTCTTCAAAAGCGGTGCAAAACGGACCGGATTCGGTGAAGCCCGAATGAAGGGGGGTGTTGCTCCCTTTCGCGCCGGTGCCCGTCCGGCACCGAACGGGCACCGGCAGCACAGCGGCACTGCCCGTCCGGTACCGGACAGGCAGTAAAATCACGGTGCCGTGCCTTGTCCGGTACCGGACGGGCAGTAAAAGCACGATTCCGTGCCCCGTCCGGTACCGGACGAAGCACGGAATCGCGTCGGTGACGCTTGTCCGGTACCGGAAAAGGATGCCTATCTCAGGGGCTGACTACCAGCCGCCGCGCCGCCGCGCCGCGCCGCACGGTGTACACCCCCGGCGGCAGGGCGCGCACATCGAGGCGCAGGTCGGCGGCTCGGTCGGCGGCTGGCGCCTGAGTCAGCACCACCCGCCCGAGGGCATCGGTTAACGTAGCCGCCCCGCTGCCGCCGCGCACCCACGCCACGCCTGTGGCCGGGTTGGGCCACACACTCAACGGCGCAGCTGGTGCTATCTCCTCCACGAGGCCCACGGGCGGCGGGCTGAGGCGCACCACGTACACGCCCGTGTCGGGCACGGCCAGCGAGCCAAAGCTGAAGACGGGGGCGGTCCCAGACCGGCCACTCGTGGCGCCAACCAGCGTCAAGCGGCCGCTGGGGTCAACATCCATCCCGGCAAATACCCTAAAACCGCCGCCGCTACCACTTCCGCCCGACCCCGCGGCCCATACCCATTGGTGGTTGGCATCGAGTGCGGCGGCGTACACATTGGTGTTGGGGTATACATATGGAACCGTCAAGGAACCAAATGTTTGCCCGTTTTCTCCGGCGATCACTAATCCACCGCCCGGTAAAGGCCGAACGACGAGGGGCGCACTGGAAATGCCAAAAACAGGTCCGCCGTTATCCACAGCCCACTGCCACACGCCATTGAGGTCAATCTCGGCCACGAAGAGGCGATCATTTGGTGGGGGCGCTTGTAGCGTAATATTGCCAAACGTAGCGGAGCGATAATAGTGACCAACTACCGCTATCTTCCCCGTAGCACTCCGGGCAAGCTCTTTTAGCTCGACAGTGTTTAAGGAGCCAATCGGTATCAGCGTAACCCACTGCCAACCTTGCAACGGAGATAGCTTAGCTATGAAACTTGGTTCCGGGGTTCCGGCCGGAACAGGAGGTAAGGAGAAAGCACTGTCGAGAACGATCGGCTGCCGCGAGAAATACTTCCCTCCGATGTACACATTGCTGGCTGCATCCACACAAATGCCTCCTGCCGTGACGCCGTGCCGCACTCCGCTGGCCCCCCGCGCGAACGACCACGCTCCCGTGCGGCCATTGAGACCGGCTACGAACAAACTGTAATAGGTGTTGACAGGCGTTTGCACATTCACCAGTAGCTGCCCGCCGAAACGGGCCGAATCCACATAGCCGCCCACCACGAAGGCGTCACCGGCAGGGTTGAGCGCCACATCCTGCACCTTGGCGCGGCGCGGCCCCCCGGCCG
>ERZ1066121.1043-NODE-1043-length-22385-cov-14.853784_pt1 | contig 22385 bp, 18 predicted proteins | sample MGYA00382768_ERZ1066121 | MGnify/ENA primary metagenome ERZ1066121 (study PRJEB33369, sample SAMEA5778351) | biofilm metagenome | biome: Industrial cooling water; feature: Water cooling tower basin; material: Biofilm | place: United Arab Emirates | collected...
TCATCGAGCAGGCCGAAGCCGAATATATGATCCGCGTCGGCGGTTACCTGCAAAGTCTCGACGACTTTCGCAACATCCCTCTCAAGGTCAGTGGAAGCGGCGTGCCGGTCACTGTCGGCGATGTTGCCCGGGTTCAGATCGTGCCCGACTTCCGGCGTGGGATCGCCGAGCTCAACGGCCAGGGCGAGGTCGCGGGCGGCATCATTGTCGTTCGGGCCGGCGCAGACACCAGGGCCGTCATCGAAGCGGTCAAGGAGAAGCTGGAGGAATTGAAGACGGCCCTCCCGAAGGGGGTCGAGGTGGTCACCGTCTATGATCGTTCCTCACTGATCGAGCGCGCCGTCGAGAACCTCACGGAGAAACTCATCGAGGAGTTCATCGTCGTCGCGATCGTCTGCGTGCTTTTCCTTCTTCACCTCCGCTCGGCGCTGGTTGCCATCCTGACCCTTCCCCTCGGCATCCTGGCGGCGTTCATCGTCATGTATGCGCAGGGCGTGAACGCCAATATTCTTTCGCTTGGCGGCATTGCCCTGGCGATCGGTGCAATGGTGGATGCGGCCGTGGTGATGATCGAGAACGCCCACAAGAAGCTCGAGCATGCCGAACAGGAGCATGGCGCCCTGACGGACGGCCTGCGAAGAAAAACGCTGGTGGACGCGGCCGTGGAGGTTGGGCCGGCGCTGTTTTTCTCGCTCCTGATCATCACCCTGTCCTTCCTGCCGGTGTTCTCGCTGGAGGCTCAGGAGGGGCGACTGTTCACTCCCCTGGCGCTCACCAAGACTTACTCGATGGCGGCGGCAGCCGGCCTCTCGGTGACCTTGATCCCGGTCCTCATGATCATGTTCATCAAGGGCAAGATCCGGCCCGAGGAGAAGAACCCGGTCAACCGGGCGCTGATCGCGGCCTACCGTCCGGCTCTGACTTGGGTGCTGCGCTCGCCCAAGTTGGTGCTTGGGCTGGCGCTTGGCGCCCTCTTGGTCACGGCATGGCCGCTGTCGCGGCTCGGCGGCGAGTTCATGCCGGCGATCGCGGAGGGCGATCTCCTTTACATGCCGACGGCGCTTCCGGGTCTTTCGGCTTCAAAGGCTTCCGAGCTGCTCCAGGTTACCAACCGCATGATCAAGACGGTTCCCGAGGTGAAGAGCGTCTTTGGCAAGGCGGGGCGGGCCGAGACCGCTACCGACCCGGCGCCCATCGAGATGTTTGAGACGGTGATCCAGCTCAAGCCTCGGGACGAATGGCGACCCGGAATGACGATGGACAAGCTGATCGCCGAGCTCGATGCCCGAGTGCAGGTTCCAGGACTGGCAAACGTGTTCGTTCCTCCCATCCGCAACCGGATCGACATGCTGGCGACCGGGATCAAGAGTCCCGTGGGCGTGAAGGTCAGCGGCGCGGACCTGGCAACCCTTGATCGGCTTGGGGCGGAGATTGCCCGTGTGGTGAAAACCGTGCCGGGCACGACCTCGGCCATTTCCGACCGGAATCTTGGCGGGCGCTACATCGACATCAAGGTCGATCGGCTCGCGGCGGCGCGTTACGGATTGTCGGTTGAGGACGTCCAGAACACGGCAGCAGGTGCGGTCGGCGGAATGGCGCTCGATGAAAAGATCGAGGGGTTGGCCCGCTTCCCGATCAACGTGCGCTTTCCCAGGGAGATGCGCAGCAGCGTTGAGGCGCTGCGAAACCTGCCCATTGTCGCCTCGACCGGGGGCATCGTGACCCTTGGCACGGTTGCGAGCGTGCAGGTCGCCGATGGCCCGGTCGTGGTCAAAAGCGAGAACGCGCGGCCATCGGCCTGGGTCTACGTCGACGTGCGCGACAGGGATATCGTGGGCTTCGTCAACGAGGCCCGCGACAAGGTTGCGCGTGAAGTGAGCATGCCGGCGGGCTACTCGATCGTCTGGTCCGGTCAGTTCGAATATGCCGAGCGGGCATCCAAGCGGCTCACGATCATCGTGCCGCTGACGATCGCCGTGATCTTTCTGCTGCTTTACCTTGCCTTCCGGCGGATCCGCGAGCCATTGATCGTTCTGCTCGCCTTGCCGTTCGCACTGGTCGGGGGCGTCTGGCTGATCTATCTGCTCGGCCACGCGATTTCGGTCGCGACCGCTGTCGGCTTCATCGCCCTGGCCGGCCTCGCCGCCGAGTTCGGTGTGATCATGCTGGTCTACCTCGACAAGGCGATTGAAGACCGGATCAAGGCCGGCAAGTTCTCTCGGGCCGAGGACCTCGATGAGGCGCTGATGGAAGGCGCTGTGCTGCGGGTGCGGCCGAAGGCCATGACCGCGGCTGTGATCCTGGCTGGCCTGTTCCCGCTGATGATCGGGGAAGGGGCGGGTTCGGAGATCATGCAGCGACTTGCCGCGCCGATGGTGGGCGGAATGATCACTGCCCCCTTGCTGTCACTGTTCGTGCTTCCGGCGATCTACAAGCTGCTCGGAGTAAGGCAGTTCGTGCGCGAGGAACCGCGATCGGGAACGGTGGAGGCTTCAGGGACTACCGTTGTTTCGCAAAGCGGGGCTTAGCTGGCTGACCGCGGCTTGCAGGGCGGAGTCTCCGCCCTGCAAACGTGCGCAGCTCAACTTCCTGTAGGATTCGGTCCAGGTTCGACCAGCGCCTCGCCCGGGCCTTCCAGCTTCGTCTGCGGATAGTCCGACCACTGGTTCGATCCGCTCCCGATCATCTTTAGCGCCTGCTCCTCGCGCTGGCGGCCGATCTGCTTGCCGAGCTCCTGCGCTTCCTCGATGGTGCGGCTGCTGCCGACAACTGGCTTGTCGGTCTCACCCTTGGTGTCGATGACGTGCGCGAGCGGGTTGCTGATGTATTCCCACTGCTCACCCGCTGCCCACGGACCCTGACCCTCATTCCACGGACCTCGGGCGTCAGCACCATCGGACATATTGAAGTAGGAGTGGGTGTAGCGGGGATCGCCCTGAAGGCTGCCCGGCGGGAAGTTGCTGGGCAGGCTTTCCAGTGCCGCCGCAAACATCTGGAAGTGGGCGATCTCACGGGTCATGAGGAACCCAAGTGTCTCCTTTACATAGGGATCATCCGTGAACTGGATCAGCCGCTCGTAGACGATCTTCGCACGTGATTCCGCCGCAATGTCCGAGCGCAGATCAACCGTGAGATCGCCATTGGCCGTCACGTAAGCGGCGGTCCAGGGCACTCCGTTCACGTCGGTCAGCATCGGTGCGCCGCCGCTCTCCGACAGAAAGGCCGGGTTGGTCATGGCCATGTGAATGACTTCCTGCTTCTCGGTGCCGCCGCGAAGCAGGTCCATCCAGTTGCCAGCCTCGGCATTCTTGATCTCGCCACTTACGCCATCGAGCAGCATAGTGATCGTCGCCCCCACGATCTCGAGATGGCTGAGCTCTTCGGTCGCGATGTCCATCAGCATGTCGTATTTGTCTGGCATGGTCTGGCGGACACCGAAGGCCTGCACGAAATATTGCATCGCCGCCTTGAGTTCACCGTTCGGGCCGCCGAACTGATCAAGCAGCAGGCTGGCGAATCTGGCGTCCGGGCCCGAGACGCGGGCGTTGAATTGCAGTTCCTTGGCATGCATGAACATCAGCGGGGCTCCTCTCCTCAAAATGGGTGTGAGGGTCGGAACGCTGGCTCCCGGAGCGTTGTTTCTCTGGCGAGCCTGTTCTCCCGTCAGTTCGTCACAATTGGACCGCCTTCGGCAATCGGTTTCAGCCGCCGGCAAGGCTGGATACGGCGCGAGTGCAGCCCGTGTTGACGGCAGCTGATTGAAGCCGACACGTCACCTGCCTGCGCTCCGCTCCTCGTTCAGATACTTCGTCTCGGGCTCCTGCAGCCCGGGCGAAAGCCAGTCATGTGAGAGCAGCCGCAGCTGTGCGAGCAGCGAAATCAGGAAGGCCGTCGACCAGCCCAGCATGATCACCCCTGTCGCGCCTTCGATCGCGCCCAGGATCCTCCACGGCTTGGGAAGGAGCACATCGCCGTAGCCGATGGTGGTGTAGGTCACGGTCGAAAAGTAGAGGGACTGTTCGAAATCCGTCGCCGCTCCCAAGGCCAGATACAGGCCCGAGTAGAGCCATATCTCAGAGGTATGGATGGCAAAGATGCCAAGCGAAGCGCAAATCAGGAGGGCGAGCGGGTTAACATGCATCTTCAGCAGGAGCCGGTGGTGGGACCGCAGCATTCTAATCAGGAGGGCCAGTCCGGTCAGGTGCATCAGGACCACGATGACGACCATCAGGCTCGCAATGGCAAGTTGAGTGAGCATTGAAGATTTCCGCTCCGGTCAATGACTAAGACTGCACAAGGCCGCCTAATCTGCTGCGCCTCCGCCCCCAAAAGGTCGCTGCCGGCATTACGGCAGGAAGTCGGCGTCAGCACCTCCAAGGCGATCATATGACCGCCCACTGGCGTTACGCAGTGCGGTCCTCCTGCCCTTGTCGTCAGGTGCACGGATTCGCCGACAGCTGGTGCTGAGGAGACCGGGGCACCTGACCAGAAAGAACTGAGGGAAACGGGACCCTTTCGCGTTTGATACGCTGTAGGGCGACGAAATTTTCATCGCGTCGTGCACGTCGGAGATCCGCAGGAGCGCGGAGAAGCAGGAGAAGGACATGATGAAGCATCAGCAGGATGAGTCGAGCGGCATGAGCTGGGGCAAGTTCGCGGCGATGATCGGTGCCTCGGTCGTCGTGATGTTCTTCCTGATGTATCAGCTGGTGTATTCGCTCGATCACGCGATGTTCAGCAACAACCGGCTTCTTTCCTCGCTCATCATGGGCTGCGTCATGACGGTGATCATGCTCGGGTTCATGTGGTCGATGTATCGTGGCACCGGGATCAAGACAGCGGTTCTTGTTCTTGCCTTGGTGGCGGGAACTGGCTTGCTGCTCCTCAACCGCAGCCAACGCCTGAACGGCGACGTAGCCTTCATGAAGTCCATGATTCCGCATCACTCCATCGCGATCAACAACGCTCGCAAGTCGCAGATCAAGGATCCGCGGGTGCGCGAACTGGCGGACCAGATCATCGCTTCGCAGGTTCGCGAGATCGAGGAGATGAAGCTCCTGATTGCGTCGATCGAGGAAAATGGCGTGCAAGGCAGCAGTGTCCTCCCTGCGCGGTCGGCCGAGGTGACGCCGCAAGTCAGGGCAGAAGCCGAGGCTGTGCTGAGGTAGCCGCGGAGGATCGCAAGACAGTCCGAGCGCCTAGCCCCCTGTCGGTCAGCCCATCGTGACGGCAGGCAAGGTCCGCTATTCGAATAAGTGCGCCCGGCCTCGCGTGTGAGGGCTGAGGGGAAGCGCTCTCCCGCTCGTATTGCGGAGTGGGGGAGGAAACAGGGTGACGATAACAATCACGAGCCTGGGCGGCGCGGGAACGGTGACGGGATCCAAGCACCTGCTGGATTTCGGTTCTGGTCGTCTGCTGATCGACTGCGGTCTGTTCCAGGGCACCAAGGCCTTGCGAGAACTCAACTGGCAGGCTCTGCCGATCGATCCGAAGACCATCGATGGCGTAGTGCTGACCCACGCCCATCTTGATCACACGGGGTATCTGCCGCGGTTGGTCAAGAACGGCTTTCGGGGGCCCATCTACGCCACACCATCGACGATCGACGTTGCCAAGCTCATCCTGTTGGACAGCGCCTTTCTGCAGGAGAAGGATGCGGAACTGGCGAACCGCTACGGCTACAGCCGCCACAAGCCGGCTCTTCCGCTCTACGGAAAGCATGACGCGCAACAGACGTTTGAGCTTTTCCAACCGGTCGACTTCCACCAGCCCAAGGCCATCGCGCGGGGCGCCGAGCTGCTGTTCCGCCGTGCCGGCCATATTCTGGGCGCGGCGACGGCCGAGATACGGGTCGGCGAGCGGGTTATCCTGTTCTCGGGCGATGTGGGCCGTTTCAACGATCCGGTGCTGCCGGATCCAGAGCCCGTTCCGGCAGCGGATTGCCTGGTTGTGGAGTCAACCTACGGCAACCGCACCCACGACGTAGTTGATGCCGCCGCCGCCCTGGGTGCGGTCGTCGAGCGCACTGTTCAGCGCGGCGGGACGGTGGTGATACCCGCTTTTGCAGTTGGTCGCGCCCAGTCGCTGCTTTATCATCTCTGGTCGTTGCGGGAGGCTGGGCGGCTTGGCCTCGTGCCGATCTTTGTAGACAGCCCGATGGCGATCAACGCCACCGACCTCCTTTGCCGGCACCAAGACGATCACAAGCTGACCGGGGACGCCTGCGCCGCGACCTGCAACATCGCAACCTATGTTCGCGATGCGGAGTCGTCGAAGAAGTTGTCGCGCAACGGCATGCCCAAGGTGATCATTTCCGCCAGCGGAATGGCCACAGGTGGCCGGGTGCTGCATCACATCAAGGCCTTCGGCGGGGACCCCGCAAACACCTTGCTCTTCTCGGGTTTCCAGGCGGTCGGCACGAGAGGCCGCGCACTGGTGGAGGGTGAGCGCGAGGTCAGGATCCACGGAGAGTCGATCAGGATCCGGGCGGAAGTGGCGGACCTGCCGGCGTTGTCTGCCCACGCCGATGAGAATGAACTGCTCCGCTGGATGGGTGGGTTACGACAGCCGCCGAGCCGCACGATCATTGTCCATGGCGAACCTGATGCCGCCGCGGCGCTCCACAGCCGCGTGGAAAGGGAACTTGGTTGGCCATGCGTAATCCCAGAGCAGGGGCAGCGGATCACGGTCGAGTGAAACGCCCCTCCTCGCTGTCGTCGATGACGATGATTGATTGAGGGTGTTTGAAGGAGGACCGAGATGCGTAAGACTTTCCTTGTTCCGACCATAGCCTTGGCCGCGACTGCTCTGACGGCGTGCGAACGATCGCCAACGCCGGCTGCGAACGACGCGATTCCCGTCAGCGATGTTGTCGATAGCAATGGCGCCGCGGTGGACGCGGCGGACGGCACGATCCCCGAAGACGAGGCGCGAGGTGCGGCTGACCGGATGCACAATCAGATGGAGATGGACGACCGCCACAACGAGATGATGGCCGGAAACCGGATGGGGCCGGGCATGCAGGGTGACCGGCGCGGCGCCATGGGGCCTGGTCGCGGCATGCAGCAGAACCAGCAGATGAACAGCATGGAGCCTGATGGCGACATGTAGCTACGGGACTCTGCTTATCAGCAAGGTTCCCAGGCACGCTTATTCTCTGCCTCGCGAGTGAAGGGAGTAGGGATATGACGAACAGTTTGACGAAGAAGCTCGGGCTGCTCGGCCTGGCGGGTGCTTCGGCCCTTGCCCTGGCGGGTTGCTCAGGTCCGGTGCGCGCCGACAGCACACCTGTCGACGGCAACTTCGACGCCCCCGCGCCAGAAGTGAATGCTCAGGAAGCGGCCAACGTCTCGGCACAGCAGATGCACCGCAAGATGTCCGATCATGAATATCATTCGGAGCACCAGCGCCGGATGGAAGAGCAAGGTCACGGCCAGCAGGCGAACATGGGCATGAACGGCCAAATGCCCATGGCGGGCTGTGCTCAGGGACAAGCGAACTGCGGCGCAGCCGGCCAGATGCAGCCTGGAATGAAGCCGATGGGTGGCATGGGCATGGATAAGATGGGTGACATGCACGGCATGGAGAAAATGGATTCCATGAAGAAGGATTCCATGGGGTCCATGAACAGCATGGGCTCGAAGCAAACGGACAAGCCCAAGGATCCGCCCAAGCCGATGCAGTCCATGCAGCACATGTAATGCCAGACGTGGGGCGCAAGCTGAGGTGGGGGCGGTGGAGTTCGCCGTCTCCGCTTATTGCTGCTGCTGTGCTGATGTCTGCGCCAGTGCAAGCGCAGAACAGCGCCGACCACCTGCAGCACCATCCGGGCGCCGAGCAGCCGGCAGCGCAGCCAACGTCAACCCCGCCGCCGGCTGACCCGATGTCGAACGGAACGGCTGGCATGGCGGGGATGATGGCCGACATGCACGGCGGCTCCGAGCATTCCGGCTATCAGCCGCCCTTGTTTCCTCGGCTGATTGCGCTTGGTCCGGACGATGCCGCCGGGCGCACTGCCCTGCAGCGCGAGGCGGAGCATCGCATGATGCTGGCCGGCGCTGCTGTCCGGCAGGCAAGCAACGCGCTGGCCGGCCCGATGTCGCCGGAAGCGCGAAGCGAGACCGTCGACCGCCTGCGCACGGCGACCTCGGAATACCAGTCCGCAGCGGTGGTCGCCTCGGCCTTGCGGACCGGCAGCCATAGCCAGCCGACCGGTCTCAATTGGTTCCGCAGCAGCATGGGTCTGCCGGGAGTGGAGCACGCGGAAGCGCGAGGCCTATTCGGGTTGAGCGGCCTTCATCTTGCGTTGATGACGATGCTTGGTCTGCTCGCGCTCGGCCTCGTCGCGTTGCAGATGAGGCGGATCGCACGGGCGCGTGCCTTGCTTGCACCGGCTGCAGGGCTCGGACCCAAAGAGACGACTGCATTGCCGCTGGCGGCCGGACCAGCGGCTGCCTTGCCTGCCTCGGCTGACCAACCGCCGGTCCAGTCCCTCCCTCCTGCCGCTCAGAGCGGGCGCGCCCGCCGCTGGTCGGGCATGCTGCGCGTCGCGCACATTGCGAGTGAAACACCGACGGTCGAAACCTACCGGCTGGTGCCGGTGGACGGAACGGAGCTGCCGTTCGACTATCTGCCCGGACAGTTTCTTCAGGTCGAAGTCGAGCCTGAGCCGGGGCGCTCGCTGCGCCGGTCATACACGATCGCTTCTTCGCCAACCCAGCGGGCGTTTGTCGAGATCACCGTAAAGCGCGAGGAGCGCGGCTCGGTTTCGCGCTACCTGAACGAGAAGCTGGCGGTCGGCGATCTCCTCAAGGTCTCGGGACCGTTCGGAGCCTTCACCTTCACTGGCAGCGATGCCGACAGCATCGTGCTGATCGCAGGCGGTGTCGGCATCACTCCGGTGATGTCGGTCCTAAGATATCTGACGGACAAGGCGTGGCCCGGCGAGATCTTCTTCATCTACGGCGCGCGCTCCACCGAGGAATTTGTGTTTCGCGAGGAGATCGAGCGGCTGGAGCAACGGCACGCCAACCTCCACGTGCTCGCCGCGATGCAGCGGTCACCAGGAACGGTATGGCTGGGCCCGGAAGGCCAACTCACCAAGGAGCTTGTCGCGGCCGCCGTGCCCAAGATCGCTGAGCGTCGCATTCACCTGTGCGGTCCGCCGCCGATGATGGCGGCCGTTCGCAACATCCTGCTGGAACTTGGCGTTCCCGAGGCTCAAATCCATACGGAGGCGTTCGGGCCGGCTTCGCTCCCGGCCGAGAATGCGCCTGCAGCGGTGACTGCTGCAACCTCACAGGGGCCGGTCAGGACGCCTTCCGCTCCTGCGAAGTCGGACGAGGTCGCCGCGACGACGGTGACCTTCTCCTTGTCGGGGGTCGCGGCGCCGCTGCACCGGGACGAGACCATCCTTGAAGCGGCGGAAGGGGCCGGGGTCGAGATACCCTACTCCTGCCGCGTCGGCGAATGCGGGGTGTGCGTCACCAAGCTCATCCAGGGTGAAGTCAGCATGGCTGTCGAGACCGGCCTTGACCCGGCGGACAAGGCGCAGGGCTATGTTCTTGCCTGCCAGGCAAAGTCGACCGGCGGTCCGTTGGTGGTGGAAGCCTGATGCGCGAGCGGACCGCGACCATCGTCGGGGCGCTGGTCCTTCTGGTCCTGTTCTTCCCGCTGGGGTTTGTCGTTCATGTGTCCCCGCGCTTTCCCGGAAGTCTGGCTGGCAGCCTGGTCGGGATTGCAGCGGCCCTCCTGATGGTTGTCGCGCTGGCTTATCCGGTGGTGAAGCGGGTGCCGTGGCTCAAGGACAAGGTGACCAAGCGGGTGTCCATGGCAACGCTTCTGGCGATCCACATCTATGCCGGGGTCGCGGGTCCGATTCTTGCCGCCGCGCACAGCGCTCACAAGTTCAACAGCCCGCTTGGGATCGGCCTTGTGGCGACGATGATGGTCGTGGTGCTGAGCGGCTACGTTGGCCGCTTTCTTCTCGCACGGGTAGCAAAAGGGGCGCGCGGTCGTGCAGGCGAGCTGGCGACGTTGCAAGCGGCGCTTGCCGGTGGCGCCTTGCCTAATCGGGCCAAGGCGCCGCCGATAACAGGCCTCACCCGCTTCCTGTTCGAGCGGCAGGGAAAGAGCGAACCGGTGACCCGCGAGGAAGTCGCCCTGGCGCTGGCCGACGTGGAGGGCGCAGTGCGTGCCGAACAGGCGATGCAGCGTCTGCTCAAGCGCTGGACCGATCTGCACATCGTCACCGGCGTCCTGCTTACCGTGCTGCTGGTGCTCCACGTCTGGGCCGGCTTCTATTTCGGGCTGCGCTGGCTGTGAGCAAATCGGCTCTACTCTACTGGAGTTTCATTGTCGCGGCCCTGCTGGCGATCGTCGGCATTCCCTGGCTCGTCCACAGCAAGGGACCGGAGGCGGTCACCGGCTGGCGAGGAATGGTGAGCCCCGGACCGCTCTCTCCGGCCCACCAGATGCTGGAAGGAAAATGTTCGTCCTGCCACACGCCGCACAAGGGCGTCGAAGCCAGAAACTGCCTGACCTGTCATGCCGGAAACGACTTTGCGGACCAGCAGTCGGCCCGCTTCCATGCCAGCGCGAACGAATGCACGAGCTGCCATGTCGAACATGACGGCGGCAAGAGCATCGCCAAGATGGATCACGACCTTCTGCTCAGACATCGGCTTTGGGCGTCAAGGCCGGGCGAAATCTTTCGGCATCCCGTCACGTCCGATCCGCTCGAGGCGCTGAACTGCGCGAGCTGCCATGCCAATCGGGACCCGCATCAGGGCGTGTTCGGCCAGACCTGTGCAAGCTGCCACAAGCTCGACAGCTGGTCCGTCGCGGAGTTCAGGCACCCCGTCCCGACCAACCGCGAGTGCGCCCAATGCCACAAGCCCCCGCCAAGTCACCTGATGGAGCACTTCAAGATGGTCTCGCAGGCGCAGGCCAAGAAGAAGGCCCGGGTCGACCAGTGTTTCGCCTGCCACATGACGGACAGCTGGAATAACATCCGCGGCAAGGGCTTTTATGACCATCATTGAAAGCTCAGGGGCGAGCATCGCTGCGGTCGTGCGACTGGCGATCCTCGCGCTGGAATATGCCGGGATCGCCGTGATTCTGGTGGGCGCGGTCGCCGCCACAATCATTTTCGCCCGGCACATCGTTCCCGCCGGCTTTGCCGCGGCCTACCTGCCGTTCAGGGCGGTGCTGGGACGAACCATCCTCATGGGGCTGGAGTTTCTGGTGGCGGCGGACATCCTCAAGTCCCTGGTCATGCCCCATCAACTTGAGAACCTGCTGGGACTGGCGGTGCTGATGATCGCCCGAACATTTCTGAGCATCTCGCTCAACATGGAGATCAGCGGTCACTGGCCGTGGCAGGAAACGGCCTTGCAGCGGGCGCGGGCGGCGGCCTCCGACGACACTTCTCCGCGTTGAAAGCTGCGGCTACTCGCCGGTAAGTGTCTTTGAGAGGATAAACGCTGCAAGAAAGCCGGCAGCCGCGACGATACCGGTGAAGCGATGAGCGTCATCGGTGGCCTCGGGCAGCATGGTATCGACGACCATGGCGACGATCGCACCGCCGGCAACCCCCAGGGCCAGCGCTGCGCCGGAACCGGGGTCACCCGCCAGGACATAGTGGCCGACGGCCGCAGCCGCGGCCGAGGCCGCGACGATGCCGCCCCATAAGCCGAAGATGAACGCGGAGGTCCGCCCCGCCTGCTTCATCCCGGCGGTGCTCGATAACGCCTCTGGAAAGTTGGCGAGGAAGAAGGCGGCGACCGCCAGCGCGCTTTGGTGGCCGCCTCCAAGGGTGCTGACGCCGACTACGAAGGACTCGGGCACCCCATCGAGCAGGGTGCCGAGCGCGATCGCGAGCCCGGCGGAAGACGTCTGCCGTTCGCACGGATTGCAGCCCGAGCGTTTGCGGTGCTGTCCGCCGCTTCGGATCAGGAGCTGGTTGCATCCGGTGAACAGCGCGACCCCGCCGATGAACCCGATGCTGGTCGGGAGCAGGCCAGCTGCCTGATAAGAGCGCTCGATGAGGTCGAACGATACAAGCGCCAGCAGCACGCCGGCGGCAAAGGCCATGGCGCCTGCCACGGCGGAGTGCGGCAGGCGCAGCCAATAGCCGACGGCCGCACCAAGCAGGAGCGAAGATGCACCGAGTAGGCCGAGCAGCCCGGCGTGCAGCGCTGAACCGTTGAACGGGCCGGCGACCCCGAGCTGCAGCAACAAGGCTTCAGCCAAGCGGAGCAGTCCCGGCGGTGAGTGAGGCGGCGGCACCGGTCAGCATGTTGCGGACGCACCACCTGGCATAGCTGCCGCCGAGCAGCTTGCCGGCGATCCTCCAGGGCGGCGGCGGATCGTCGTACTCGATGAACAGGGCGGTCCTGGTCGTGACCCCTGTCTCCTCCAGCTCGAAACCCATGCGATAGCGGCCGATGACCAGCAGCTTTGGGCTGCCGACCGTCTGCCATGTCTTGCGATAAGGAGGGACTCGCTCCGTGACCACTTCCTCCACGAACAGGCGGACGCCAGCCACCTTGCCGGACATTCGTATGACCGACCCGACCTCATATCCGTGACCTGGATCGAATTCGAACTGCATCGCGCTCCCGCCCATCATCCAGGATGAGCGCATCATGTGAGCCGAAAGCCGTTCGTGATCGTCCAGTTCGGCAAACACCTCGGCAGCGGTGGCCGGGATCTCGAGCCGTTCCTCGAAGCGGTGCTGATACATGCGCGTTCTCTCGATGACGGGCGAATGTAAGCAGATTTGCGGATTGCCGGAAATGACCCGCTTGACTTTGACATGGTGTCAAGGAGCACAGGGGGCTCACTTGAGAGGCGGAGACAGTCATGGACCAGGGCCACGGCCATTCTTGTGGGCACACAACCTCAGCATCCGAGCGGGAAACCGACCCGGTCTGCGGCATGACGGTCGATCCGGCGACGACGCCGCACCGCCTCGTTCACGGACAGAGCACCTATCACTTCTGCAGCGCCAGATGCCTCGACAAGTTCAAGGGTAATCCGGACAAGTATCTCAATCCGGCAGCCCACGATCCGGCCGTCACCCATCCGGCAATGGGAGCGTTGCCCGAGGCTGCCGCCGGCACGGTCTGGACCTGCCCGATGCACCCGGAGATCCGGCGTGATGCTCCAGGGAGCTGTCCCATCTGCGGAATGGCGCTTGAGCCGCTGGAGCCGACCCTGGAGGAAGGTCCAAACCCGGAACTGATCGACATGACTCGGCGGTTTTGGGTGAGCGCCGTCCTCTCGGTGCCACTGGTGGTGCTGACCTTCGGTGCCGAGTTGTTCGGGTGGGAACCGATCCCGATGGCTTGGTCGATGTGGATCCAGCTGGCGTTGGCAACTCCGGTTGTTCTGTGGGGCGGCTGGCCCTTCTTCGAGCGGTTCTGGGCCTCCTTGAAGAGCCGCAACCTCAACATGTTCACGCTGATCGGCCTCGGCGTGGGCGTCGCCTACGGCTACAGCGTCGTCGCTGCCCTGGCGCCGCAACTTTTCCCTGCCTCGTTGAGGACCATGGGCGGCCTGGTCCCGGTCTACTTCGAGGCCGCGGCGGTGATTACCACCCTGGTGCTGCTAGGGCAGGTGCTTGAGCTTCGCGCGAGGTCGGCGACCGGCAAGGCGATCCGGGCGTTGCTGGGCCTTGCTCCGAAGACCGCGCGCCGTGTGCGCGGAGACGTAGAGGAGGACATCCCGCTCGAGCATGTCCATGTGGGGGACGTGCTGCGCATCCGGCCTGGCGAAAAGGTCCCGGTTGACGGCGTCGTCATCGAGGGTCGCAGTGCCGTCGATGAGTCGATGATCAGCGGCGAGCCGGTGCCGGTCGAGAAGGTCGCGGGGGACAAGATCACCGGAGCAACGGTGAACGGCACGGGGAGCCTGCTGATGCGTGCCGAGCGTGTCGGCCGCGACACGATGCTGGCGCAGATCGTCCGGATGGTGGCCGACGCCCAGCGGTCGCGCGCACCGATCCAGGCGCTGGCCGACAAGGTCTCCGCCTGGTTCGTTCCGGCCGTTGTGGTGATTGCGATCATCGCCTTCCTGGTCTGGTATTTCGTCGGTCCCGAGCCCCGGATCGCGCATGCTCTGGTGAACGCCATCGCGGTTCTGATCATTGCCTGCCCATGTGCTCTCGGACTCGCGACGCCGATGTCGATCATGGTCGGCACCGGCCGGGGTGCGACGGCGGGCGTTCTCGTAAAGAATGCCGAGGCGCTCGAACTGATGGAGAAGATCGACACGCTGGTGGTGGACAAGACCGGCACGCTGACGCTGGGCAAGCCGAAGCTCGTGGCGGTCGAGCCGGTGTCGGGCTTTGCTGGCGACGAGGTTCTCCAACTCGCCGCGGCGCTCGAACGTGGCAGCGAGCATCCCCTGGCAGCTGCCATCGTCCAGGGTGCGGCGGACCGGGCGCTGGCCGTGCCGGAAAGCTCCGACTTTGCGTCGGTCACCGGCAAGGGCGTGACCGGGAGCGTCGGAGGTCGCAAGGTTGCGCTTGGCAACAAGGCGCTGCTGGCGTCCTTCGGGATCGACACCGCGCCGCTTGAAGCCGCAGCCGACCGCCGTCGTGCGGACGGCGAGGGCGTGATGTTCCTCGGCGTTGACGCACGTCTCGCCGGGCTCGTGGTGGTTGCCGATCCGATCAAGGAGACTGCTGTCCAGGCGGTAGCGGACCTGCGGCGCGCCGGCATTCACGTCGTTATGATGACCGGCGACAACCAGCGGACCGCCGAAGCCGTCGCTCGGCGGGTTGGCATCGACGAGGTGCTTGCGGATGTGCTGCCCGACCAGAAGCAGGCCAAGGTCGAGGAACTCAAGCGTGCTGGCCGACGGGTGGCGATGGCGGGCGATGGCATCAACGACGCGCCGGCTCTCGCGGCTGCCGATGTCGGCATCGCCATGGGCACCGGAACCGATGTCGCGATGGAAAGCGCCGCCGTTACCCTGGTCAAGGGTGATCTCGTCGGGATTGTGCGTGCCCGGCTGCTCAGCCGCGCCACGATGCGCAACATTCGCGAGAACCTGTTCTTCTCGTTCGTGTTCAATGCGGCCGGCGTGCCGATTGCGGCAGGTGTGCTGTATCCCTGGTTCGGCCTGTTGCTCAGCCCGATCATCGCCGGTGCCGCCATGGCCTTCAGCTCCGTGGCCGTGATTGGAAATTCGCTGCGGCTGCGCCGCGTAAGACTGGCCCGAGCATGACCGCTGCGAACGTTCAAGGCGCGAGGCGCTGAGCGCAGTGAGCCAGGTCTGTAGAGACCTGACCGGAAAGCGAGCGACAAGCCCTGCTTTCGACGTTGCAGCCCAACCCCGTTCCTTCGGGAGCATGGCGCTGTTGACAATGCGCTCTCAGGGGCGGGCTCGACCCTCTTATCCGCGGGTCCCGGCGTGCGCTCCGATGAGCAGAACCACTGTTCACTGCGCGATGCTGCGCACGTGAGCGACCGCTTCTGCAAGGGTGATGTGAACTGACTGCGTAAGAGTCGGGTTGGCACTGGTTGAAATCGCGAACAGGGAGACTTGGCATGGTCGAGCCGAGCGCCGGAGGTGCTGGGAGGGACGTTGTTCTGATCACCGGGTCGAGCGGCTTCATCGGCTCGGCCCTCATCAGGAAACTGAGCGAGCGTTATCGCGTGGTGGCCCTGGACCGTCCTGGACCACCCGACCCGCCTCCGCCGGCAGAGGTGATCGACTTCGACCTGGGCAGCGATGAAGCGGTGACCGAAGCACTGGCGCAGGTTCGGCGCGTGGCGGGAGGCCGGATTGCCTCAGTCATCCACCTTGCGGCCTACTACGATGTGTCGGGGGACCCCAACCCGCTCTACGACAAGGTCACGGTGCAAGGCTCACGCCGTCTGATCGATGCTCTTCAGGACTTCGAGGTGGAGCAGTTCGTCTTCGCAAGTTCGATGTTGGTGCACAAGCCGACGTCCAGTCCAGACGAGCGCGTCAGTGAGAACTCCCCCATCGAGCCAGGCTGGCCCTACCCTGAGTCGAAAGTGCGCACGGAGGAGCTTCTCAGGGACCGGCGAGGTTCCATCCCCGTCGTGTTTCTGCGGATCGCGGGCGTGTATGAAGATGAGGGTCGCTCCCCCTTCTTGGCGGAGCAGATTGCGCGCATCTACGAGCACCGCCTGAGCTCCCATTTCTATCCGGGAATGCTCTGCGCTGCCCAGTCGTTCGTTCATCGCGACGACCTCGCGGAGGCGGTTCGAGCGGTTGTCGATAAGCGGCGAGAACTCCCCGAGGAGCTGCCGCTCCTCATCGGCGAACCCGATCCGCCCGGCTATGCTGAAATTCAGGACATTGTCGGAACGCAGCTTCACGGCGAAGGCTGGCGGACGGTTAGGATACCGCAGCCCTTGGCGAAGGCGGGCGTGGTTCTGCAGAACGAAGTGCTCGGCAGTGACCAGTTCATCCAGCCCTGGATGGTGGACAGCAGTAGCGACCACTACGTGCTCGATGTTTCTCGTGCCCGCTCTCTGCTCGGCTGGGAGCCGAGGCACAGCTTGAAAGAAACGCTGCCCAAGATGGTGGCCGCGCTGAAACGCGATCCCACGGGATGGTATAAGGCGAACAAGCTCAACTCAAACCTTGTCGCCTGGCTCCAGAAGCCCGACCGAAGGGCTGACCCGAGACCCACGGACAACCTGCCAGATGGCCGGGCCGGGCAGCTCCAAGCCCATGACGAAAGTCATGACGGCCGCGGGTCGAAGCAACCCGGTTCACCCGCAGGGGATCCGTCGCAGGACCGCATGCAAGACCACAACTCGCACGCGCCGCACATGGCCATGATGGAGCGGGACGAGCGACGCGCACGGTGGGCGCATTTCGCCAACATCGGTCTGGGTTTGTGGTTGGCCTCAAGCCCGTTGATCTACGACGCTGCCACCAGCGGAACAGTCGGCCAAGCGGTGTTGGCACTGACCGAAGAGAGGGGCCTTCCCCCGGTCGAGGTCCGCATGAGCATCTTGGCGGTGAGCGACCTGCTCAGCGGTGTTTTTCTGGCGTTCTTCGGCGCCTTTTCCCTGTCCAGGAGAACGAACTGGTGGGCACAATGGGGCGCAGCCTTTGTCGGTATCTGGCTGCTGTTCGCGCCGCTTGTTTTCTGGAGCCCCAGCGCAGCCCAGTATAACAACAACATGATCGTGGGTGCGCTTGCGATCGCCTTCGCGGTGCTTGTGCCGATGATGCCCGGCATGAGCATGGCCGGGATGATGGACCCCAAGTCCGTTCCGCCCGGCTGGACTTATTCTCCCTCAACCGATGCCCAGCGGCTGCCAATTGCAGCGATGGGCATCATCGGCCTGCTGATCTCGCGCTACCTTACGGCCTACCAGCTGGGGCACATCGATGGGGTGTGGGAGCCGTTCTTCGCCGGTTCTGCCGCCGATCCGAGGAACGGGACCGAGGAGATCATCACCTCGGAGGTATCTCGGATGTGGCCGATCCCTGACGCCGGCCTGGGAGCGATCAGCTACATGCTCGAGATCCTGATGGCGGTGATGGGGACGCGTGATCGCTGGCGGACCATGCCTTGGATGGTGACCTTCTTCGGCATTCTGGTGATCCCGCTGGGTGTTGTGAGCATCTACTTCATCATCATCCAGCCCCTCGTGATCGGCACGTGGAGCACCCTTGCTCTGGTTGCGGCGCTGGCGATGCTGATCATGGTCCCCTTCGCGCTCGATGAGGTGATCGCGATGGGACAGTTCCTGTGGTGGGCAAGATGCCGGGGTAAGCCGCTCCTGCGGACCTTCTTCAAGGGCGATGCGGTTGAAAGCGGCACCGCTGACGGCTCCGACCTGCTGGCCACGCCGGCATCGTTCTGGGCCGATACCAGACGAGGCATGTCCTTCCCCTGGACCTTGGTTGCGTGCGCAGGGGTAGGCGTATTGTTGATGCTGACTCGGCCCTTGCTCGGGGCCGATGGTGCGATCGCGAACACGCATCATGTGGCTGGCGCCTTGGTGGTGACCGTATCGATCATCGCGACTTCGGAGGTTGCCCGAGCGGTGCGCTTCCTGAACCTACCCCTTGGCTTATGGCTGGTCGCGGCTCCATTCACCGGCGAGGCCGCTTCCGTCCTGCTGATTGCAGCGAGCGTTGTTGCCGGTGCCCTGCTGCTCGCGCTCAGCCTGCCCAAGGGGAGGCGAACCGAAGAGCATTATGCTGGATGGGACAGGTTCATTGTCTAGGGCGGAAAGGAGCCCTCGCGCGTCGCCGCTCACCCGCAAATGGCGCCAGCAGCAGGTGCATCAAGCAGGGTCGAGCGAACCCCGCGAGGTGCGAGATGGGCGACGAGTGGGGTGCTCGGCCGCAGCCTCTTGTCGCATGACGGTTGCGAAAGCAGTTCGGTGAGCCTGGTCCTGCCGCTTGCTGGCGCAGCCCTCTGCTTGCTGGCCCTGGCCGACGTGTTCCTGACCGTCCTGTATGCTCGCAGTGGAACTGGCCTGCTCTCTCCATTGCTGCAGAAGGCGGTCTGGAACCTGTTCAGGGGAGTAGCGGGCAGTCGGCGCTCGTTGCGCGATCTCATCCTGTCCTACGCTGGTCCGACCGCGATGGTGGTAACAGCCGCCACCTGGTTTCTGCTGCTGATCGTCGGCGTGGCCCTGATAGTCTGGCCGGCACTGGGAAGCGGCATTCAGGCCAGTCAAGGGCAGACGCCGACCAGCTTTGCGACCGCGTTCTATTACAGCGGCTATGGCCTTACGACGCTGGGGACGGGGGACATCGTCCCCAGAACCGATTTCTTTCGCTCCCTGATGGTCCTTCAGGCTTTCACCGGCTTTTCGGTCCTCACGCTGACGTTGACTTACTTCATGTCGGTTTATTCGGCCTTGGTGCGCCGTAACGTGCTCGCGAACGCCTTGCACCAGCTCTCCGGTGGCAAGGGAGACGCCGCAATGATCGTAGCGGGTCTCGGCGCTGCGGGCAGTTTCGCCGGTGCACGCGGAGCGCTCACCAGCCTCGCGATGCAGGTCCTTGATCTCCTGGAATCCCATCACGCTTATCCGGTGATCCACTATTTTCGGCTGAGGGACACCCGTTATGCCCTGGCGAGAGTGGCGCTCCTGACCATGGACACCTCCTCCATCGTGCGCACTGCGCTGGGGAAGGACCATGCCGACGTGGCCACCTCCGGCGCACTGCAGATGCTCTCTGGCAGCGGGCTTGCCCTTCTGCGAACGGTTGAGGCGACGTTTCTGCCCGAGCGGGCCGAGGACCAATGCGGAGCTGCTGAGGATGGTGCGTGGCACCAGCGCCGCTTCCGCGCTGCCCTTTCAAAGCTACGACAAGCTGGTGTGACGGTCGCAAGCGCAAGCGATGCGCACCGGAACTACAGTGATCAGCGAGCGACCTGGGCGCCTTTGGTCCGGGCCCTGGCTGCGTCGTCGGCCTTTGATTGGGCCGAGATCGAGGTTCCCGATATCGCAGCCGAAGAGACAGACAGATGATCAATCCGTTTTTCATGTTCGCGACGGGGATCGAGAACAGTTATCCGACCATTGCGAATGGTGCCCGCCGCATCGACCAGATGGCGAAGAGCCGGCACTATGACCTATGGCAGACCGACTTCAGCTTGCTCAGCCAGCTCGGCATCTCTTTTCTGCGCTACGGCCCGCCTCTCCACACCACATGGTTGAGCGATGGTCGCTACGACTGGGATTTTGCGGATGTAACGTTCGCTGATCTCCTTCGGCGCGACATCGTGCCGATCGTGGACCTGTGTCATTTCGGCGTGCCCGATTGGGTCGGTAACTTCCAAAACCCTGACTTCCCCGGGCTCTTCGCCCGCTACGCCCGGGCGTTCGCCGAGCGGTTTCCCTGGGTTCAGCTGTATACGCCCGTCAACGAGATGTTCGTCTGCGCCGTCTTTTCGGGGCTTTACGGCTGGTGGAACGAGCAGCTCACCAGCGATCAGGGCTTCGTCACGGCCCTCAAGCACATCGTGAAGGCTAATGTCTTGGCAATGCACGAGATCCTGGATGTGCGCCCGGATGCGATCTTCATCCAGTCAGAAAGCACCGAGTATTTCCACGCGGAGAAGCCCGAGGCGATCCGGCCTGCCGAGATCATGAATGCAAGGCGGTTTCTCAGTCTTGATCTCAACTACGGTAAACGGGTCGAGTCGACCATGTATGAGTATCTGCTCGACAACGGCATGACCCGTGAAGAGTATCACTTCTTCCTCTCGAAGAACCTTCGTCACCACTGCATCATGGGGAACGACTACTACGTCACCAACGAACACCGAGTGGCGCCTGACGGGCGGACTCGAGCGGCGGGAGATATCTTCGGCTACGACGAGATTACCCGGCAATATCATGCCCGCTATGGTTTGCCGTTGATGCACACCGAGACCAACCGCAATGAAGGTGCGTCTGGAGCCGAGGCTGTCGAGTGGCTCTGGAAGCAGTGGGCCAACGTGCTGCGGATCCGGAACGATGGTGTGCCGACCCTCGGCTTCACCTGGTATTCGCTGATTGATCAGGTCGACTGGGACACGGCGCTCCGCGAGGAGAACAACCGGGTCAATCCCTTGGGTCTCTTTGATATGAACCGAAACATTCGGGCGGTTGGAACCGCCTACAAGGAGCTGATCCACCAGTGGGAGAACGTCCTCCCCACTCAGAGCGTGTGCCTTCGAGTTCCGCTGGTGCTGCCCAAGGAATATGACGAGCCGTTCGCGCGTCGTCGTCGCGACTGGATGCGCCGCTTTCACCAGGAGCAGATGCAGCGTCCTCCGGGCTGATCCCGGACGGCGTTTCGGGCAGTCCCGCTGAGGTGCTTGGCGGGCAGCTACTCGCGGTGCCGCCTCGGCACGCCGGCTTGTCCTTTGGCTTTACGCTGCTCTGGTGAGGTTCTCTTGCCGCAGATAAAGAGGGTTGAATGACGCGACCTGCTCGAGACCCGACCAGTCGAGGATCGAGACACGCGACCGCTCTCTTGTCAGGTATCCAGCCCTTTGGAAGTCGCGCATGATGCGGTTGACGTTGATCGGCGTCTGCCCGGTGATGCTCGCAATCTGCTGCTGGGTAAGCGGCAATCCCGCGTTCGGTTCAGCCAGGCCGCCCCTTTCCCGAAACTCGCAGAAGAGATGAGCCACGCGAGATGCGGCGTCGCGCCGCGCGAGGTTGAGAATGCGCTCGTGGTTGATCGCTTCGTCCCGCAGGATCGCACGCCACAAATATTGGCGAAGATCGTCGGAGTGCCGCACCGCACGATCGAGACTCTGCTTGGGCACGAGGATCAGCCTGGATTTGACCAGCGCCTGCAGGCCGTAAAGTCGGATCCCATTGTGCGGCAGGATGACGTCGTGCGGGAGCGACACTCCGATGATCTGCCTGGAACCGGCACGGTCGGTCCTGAACTTTGCCAGCATGCCAGAAAGCACGACGACAAACTCGTTCGCGGAGTGCCCTTCCGGGCGAAACGCCCGACGCCTGTCCGCTTCCATCAGCCGACAGTCTAACGACCTGATCGGGGCCACGGCCGTTTCGGGAAGCCCTCCGGCCATAAGCAATGTGGCGAGGAGGTCTGCCGGCTCGTTGTTATCGCTCACGTTCCCCTCCCTCAGACGCCTGAGCGGACCGCTCAACCCCTTCATGTCCGGGTTCATGCGATCGAACATCGACGACGATGTTGTATATACGGAGCAATGACGCGCTTCCCTCAGGTTCGTGCCGAACCCGCTCAGGAAAGAGGATAGTGGGACGGGGATCGCGAGCTCTCACTTCGGCCAAGGTGCTTTGCGGACTGGCGCTGTGAAGGAATTCGGCAAGAAAACGATCGGCCGAGGGGTCGCTGGCCGGTGAAACAACGTCGTCTTGGTGGCCTGGCAGGCGCCCCCGGCTAGCGGCTCAGCCTTGAGACTTCAACTTTCAGCCGGACGTGGAGACCCTCCGGGTGCCATCCTTCTCGATGCTGCCGCCGAGCTCCCGCTCGATGCTGAGCTTGGCCAACTCGGGGCCAGAGCCGCCGGATCTTGGAGGGGCCAGCTCAAGCCGCCCTCCTTTGTCAGCCCAGTCGGCGACGAGCTGCTCGCCGTCCCGCCGGGTGGTGGTGGTCACTTGCCCGTGTCCGGACGAAAGGGCACCATATCTGGCGGCTTGGTCGCGAATTCGTGAAAACACGATCGGCTCGAAGCGACGCCCATAGTGGGTGGTGCACGCGTTCGCCTGCAAACGACCGTTCACCCTCGGGCGACGTTCCGTTGCGCGGCATGCAAGCGCTACTGGGCTTCGCCTGCCGAAGCTTCCGCGGTCCAGGATCTTTCGAACTCAAAACTGCTTCCCGAGCGCAACCCACGGCACTGTTCAGATCCATCGCCGTGCCCCTATGCTGCTGGC
>ERZ1066121.1045-NODE-1045-length-22372-cov-9.259847_pt1 | contig 22372 bp, 19 predicted proteins | sample MGYA00382768_ERZ1066121 | MGnify/ENA primary metagenome ERZ1066121 (study PRJEB33369, sample SAMEA5778351) | biofilm metagenome | biome: Industrial cooling water; feature: Water cooling tower basin; material: Biofilm | place: United Arab Emirates | collected...
CCAGCGCATCAGCCTGGGCATGAAGCAGCTGGAAGCCGATCCCTGGACCACTGCTGCTGCCAAGTACGCCGTGGACACCCGCCACAAGGGCCGCGTGACCAACATCACCGAATATGGCGCCTTCGTGGAGCTGGAAGCCGGCATCGAAGGCCTGGTGCACGTGTCGGAAATGTCGTGGGTGAAGAAGAACGTGCACCCGGGCAAGATCGTCTCGACCAGCCAGGAAGTGGAAGTGGTCGTGCTCGAGGTTGATGAGGACAAGCGCCGCATCAGCCTCGGCCTCAAGCAGGCCCAGCGCAACCCCTGGGAAGTGTTCGCCGAGAACCACCCGGTGGGCTCGGTCGTCGAAGGCGAAGTCAAGAACGCCACCGAGTTCGGCCTGTTCATCGGCCTCGACGGCGATGTCGATGGCATGGTGCACATGAGCGACATCGCCTGGGGCATGACCGGCGAAGCCGCGCTGTCGCGCCACCACAAGGGCGAGCGCGTCTCGGCCCGCGTGCTGGAAGTCGATATCGAGAAGGAGCGCATCAGCCTGGGCATCAAGCAGCTGGATGAAGCCGGCGGCCCGGCCACGGCCGGCGCCCGCAACACCAGCGGCGGCGACTGGAAGAAGAACGAGATCGTGACGGCCACCGTGATGGGCGCCCGCGATGGCGGCCTCGATGTCCAGATCGGCGAAGATGGCCCGGTGTGCTACATCAAGCGCGGCGACCTCAGCCGCGATCGCGACGAGCAGAAGGCCGAGCGCTTCCAGCCCGGCCAGAAGGTCGATGCCATGGTGATCGGCTTCGAAAAGGGCCGCAAGCCGATGCTGTCCATCAAGGCGCTGCAGATCAGCGAGGAGAAGGAAGCGGTGGCGCAATATGGCACCTCCGATTCGGGCGCCACGCTGGGCAACATCCTGGGCGCCGCCTTCAACAAGGCCCGCGAGGACGCTGACAAGAACTGATCTGGCAAGAACTGATCAGCCTGACTGATCCGTTTCGGAACGGTTAAGACGCCCCGGCAGCCCGCGCTGCCGGGGCGTTTTGCATTTCACGCGGGATTATGACACTCTCATTGCAGTTTTTTGCAGGCCTCGCCTTGACCCGCTGCCGCAATCCAATAGAATTGCGGGCAAAATGAAGGGGGCGCGCCTCCGGGCGCAGAGCGGGACGAACCATCATGATCCGATCGGAACTGGTTGCCAGCATCGCCGAGCAGAATCCGCATCTCACCATCCGCGACGTCGAAAAGATCGTCGCCACCGTGTTCGACGAGATCAGCGACGCGCTGGCGGAAGGCCGCCGCGTCGAACTGCGCGGCTTTGGCGCCTTTTCCACCCGCGCCCGCGAAGCCCGCACCGGCCGCAACCCGCGCACCGGCACCGCCGTGAAGGTGAGCGCCAAGCGCGTGCCCTATTTCAAGCCGGGCAAGGAATTACGCGAAAAGCTGAACGATTAGGAGCGCAGCCGTCGCCACGCGGTGCGCTCCAGATACCGGAGCGGGCGTGGCGGAACCGGTAGACGCAGCGGACTTAAAATCCGCTTTCCCCAAGGAAGTGCGGGTTCGAGTCCCGCCGCCCGCACCATATTTGTTGGCCGCCAGCGCAAGGCCGACCTGAGGGCCCCGCGCTCTGGCGGCTGCTGGGCTTTGCTGGCCGCAACAAACGCCACGCTGGCCGCAATTGCCGCACAGCCTTGCATTCGCACGCACAAACGCCGATTGTTAATCAGTTGTCGGCATAGTGGCCGGGTGATTCCCCCATTGCGCCGCGTGTTCCCGCCTGCCAGGCCGGTCAGGAGCACCGGTCGGGCCGGGAACAGGATGTGACGTGTTTGCCATCATCATGGATGGCCGAGGATGCGAGATGGCGGACGGGAATGCCTGGATCGAGATCGTGCTGCTGGCGATGCTGGCCGCCTTCATCGGTCTGCGCCTTGTCTCCGTGCTGGGCAAGCGCACCGGGCCGGAAAGCCCGAGCCAGCGCCCAGTGGGGGACAGTTTTCGCGCGCCCGCCGAAGTGACGGCACCGCCGCGCAACGTGGCGGAACGGCCGGCCCGCGGCCCCCTGCTGCTGCCGCCGGGCACCGATCAGGCGCTGCGCGATCCGCTGGAAGCCATCGCCGATGCCGATGCCGGCTTCGCGCCCGACAAGTTTCTCGCCGGCGCGCGCAGCGTCTACCAGATGGTGCTGGACGCCTTCTGGGCCGGCGATGTCTCCGGGTTGACTGGCCTGGTGTCTGACGAGATTGCCGAAAATCTGGCCGCCGCCATCACGGCGCGGGACGGCGCGTCGCTGCCGAACCGGCTGGTGGCGATCGACAGCATGGCCATCCATGGCGCGGCGCTGGTGGGCCAGATGGTGGAAATCACCGTGCGCTTCGCCGCGCGCATCAGCACTGCCGATGGCGAGACCGAGAGCCGCGACCTGTGGACGTTCAGCCGGCTGGCCGGCAATGCCGATCCCTCCTGGGTGCTGATCGCCACCGACAACGAGGATGACAGCGCCGATCTGCCGCCAGATCACGGCTGATTGTCACGGCTGATCGTTCGGCTCCGATGCGCCCCGTCCGGTCGCTGACAGCCCCGGCACTGCTGGCCCTGTTCCTCGCGGCCTGCGCCGGCAAGCCCGAGCGACCCGCGCCCCTGCCTCCGCCCTCCGCGCCCGGCACCCAGCCTGCGGCGCCGGCTGCCCCAGCGCCATCGCCTGTCGTAGCCACCCGCGCCGCCGATGCCGGCCTCGCAGCCGTGCCGTTGCCGCCGGTGGGGCCGCTGCCGGGCGCGGAAGCGGCACTGGCGGCCTTCCGCCGCTCCTGCCCCGGCCTCAGCCGCCGCGAGGATCTGTCGGGCCTCACCCTGCCAGGCGAATGGGCCGGCGCCTGTGCTGCTGCCGCCACGGTCGTGCCCGGCGGGGAGACGCGCTTCTTCTTCGACGAGATGGTGGCCGTGCAGGTGGCCGGCGGCGCCGGCTTTGCCACCGGCTATTATGAGCCGGAGATCGCCGCCAGCCTCACGCGCCAGCCGGGCTTCGCGGTGCCGTTGTATCGCCGCCCGCCCGACCTGATCGACGTGCCGCTGGGCGACTTCGCCGCCAGCCTGAAGGGCCGCACGGTGCGCGGCCGGGTGCAGGGCAACCGGCTGGTGCCCTATGCCGTCCGCGCCGAGATCGATGCCGCGCTGGCCGGCAAGGGCCTGGAACTCGCCTTCGCCGCCGACCCGTTTGAGGCCTTCTTCCTCGAAATCCAGGGCAGCGGCCGGCTGCGCCTCCCCGATGGCCGGGTGATGCGGGTGGGCTATGACGGCCAGAACGGCCGCGACTATGTCGCCATCGGCCGGCTGCTGGTGCAGCAGGGCAAGCTGGAGCGTGGGCGTGCCGGCATGGCCGAGATCATCGCATGGCTGCGCGCCCACCCGGATGAAGCGCCGGCGATCCTCAATGCCAACCCGTCGAAGATCTTCTTCCGGGAACTGAAGGGCGATGGCCCGATCGGCGCGATGGGCGTGCCCGTTACCCCGCGCGTCTCGGTCGCGGCCGATCCGGCCTTCGTGCCCCTGGGCGCGCCTTTGCTGGTGGAAACCACCCTCACCCGCTCAGGCCAGAGGCTGGTGCAGATGATGGTGGCGCAGGATACCGGCGGCGCCATCAAGGGCGCCAACCGCATCGATCTGTTCCTGGGCCCCGGCGCCGAAGCAGCGGCCGATGCCGGCGCGCAATCGTCGCCGGCGCAGCTGGTGCTGCTGATCCCCAGGGCCGCCGCCCGGCGCCTGAAGCTCGTGCCCGATGCGCCGCCTCAGCGCCCATGAACGGGCGCTGTGGGCGCGCGTTGCGGCCAGCGTGAAGCCGCTGCCCGGCAAGCGCGCGCCGCCACCGGCTGCCAGCACGCCGCCACCCGCCGCGCCGTCCACTGCACCATTGCCGCCACCAGCCGCCCCCACGCCGCCGCCCGCCGCCACGAAATCGCCGCGCACGGCAGCACCGCACCCGCTCGGCGCCCCGCTCGATGGCACGTGGGACCGGCAGATCAGCCGCGGGCGCCTGGCGCCTGATCGGGTGATCGATCTGCACGGCCACAGCGTTGCCGATGCCCATGCCCGGCTGCTGGCGGCGATCCATGCCGGGGACGGCGCCCGCGTGCTGCTGGTGATCACCGGCAAGGGCCGCCCCGACCGGCCGGCCCGCATCCGCGCCGAACTGATGCACTGGCTGGAACGGCCCGACATGCGCTCGGCGGTGGCCAGCGTGCGCAGCGCCCATCCCCGCCACGGCGGCGCCGGCGCCTTCTACGTGATCCTGCGGCGCCCGCGATAACCTGTTGCCAATCCCAGTCCCCGGCCAGACCGGGAACCGCTAGATTGCGTCAGGACGGGAGGTGCCGATGAGCGAGGAAGTCGTGCTGATCAGCCGGGAGGGCCCGGTGGCGATCGTCACCATCAACCGGCCACAGGCGATGAACGCGCTGTCTGCCGCCGTGCGCAGCGGGCTGGCGGCGGCCTTCCGCGCGCTGGAGGCCGATGACAGCGTGCGCGCCATCGTGCTGACCGGGGCCGGCACCCGCGCCTTTACCGCCGGGCTGGACCTGAAGGAGCTGGGCGCGCAGGGCCTTGGCGCCGCCAATGCGGAAACACCCGACGACAATCCGGTGAAGGCCATCGAGCAGACCGGCAAGCCGGTGATCGGCGCCGTGGGCGGCGTGGCCATCACCGGCGGCTTCGAGGTGGCGCTGGCCTGCGATGTGCTGATCGCTTCGGAAAACGCCCGCTTTGCCGACACCCATGCGCGGGTGGGCATCATGCCGGGCTGGGGGCTCTCCCAGAAACTCTCCCGCCTGATCGGGCCCTATCGCGCCCGTGAACTGTCGCTCACCGGCAACTTCCTCGATGCTGCCACCGCCGAGCGTTGGGGCCTCGTCAACCGCGTGGTGTCGGCCGACCAGCTGCTGCCCGCCGCCATCGCACTGGCGCAGGACATGGCAACGATCGCGCCGGCGTTTTCGCGCGCCTACAAGCAGCTCATTAACGATGGCTATGAACTGCCGTTCGGGCAGGCGATGGCGCTGGAAGCCGAGCGCTCGACCGCCGCCAATGCCAGGGTTTCGGCCGCCGATGTTGAGGCCGCACGCGGCGCCGTGCAAGCAAGGGGACGCGCCCAATGACTGCCCAACAATCCTCCGCAACGCCGTTTCCGGGGTTCAACAGCGACACGCTGAACAACAGGCTGGTCAACCCGGCCGCCTATGCCGACGAGAGCATCCACGAGGCCTACACCACGCTGCGCCGCGAAGACCCGGTGCACTGGACCGAGCCGACCGGCTTCCGGCCCTTCTGGTCGATCACCCGCCATGCCGACATCGTGGCGATTTCCAAGGCCAATGACCGCTTCATCAACCGCGAGCGCACCTACATCAGCCCGATCGAAGCCGAAGAGTGGGTGAAGCAGACGACCGGTGACACCCACCTGTTCCGCACCCTCGTCGATCTTGACGATCCGCTGCACATGAAGCTGCGGCGCATCACCCATACATGGTTCATGCCGCAGAACCTCAAGAAGCTGGAAGGCCGCATCGCCGAGGTGGCAAAAGCCCATGTCGATCACATGGCTGGCCTTGGCGGCTCTTGCGATTTCGTGAACGAGGTGGCGCTCTGGTACCCCTTGCGGGTGATCATGATGATCCTCGGCCTGCCCGAAGCAGACGAGAACCGCATGCTGCAGATGACGCAGGAGATTTTCGGCCCGCAGGACCCGGACGTGGTGGCGCGCAGCCGCATCATCACGCAAGGGTTGGGCGGGCCCCAAGCCACCGGCAACCCACAGGTCGACATCTTCGCGCTGGTGCAGCAGTTCTTCCAGTATTTCGGCGAGGTGCTGGCCGACCGGCGCGCCAACCCGCGCGACGATCTTGCCACGGTGATCGCGCAAGGGACCGTGGATGGCGAGCCGATCGGCCTGCTGGAAGCGATCAGCTACTATGCCATCGCCGTCACCGCCGGGCATGACACCACCAGCAGCAGCACCTCGGGCGGCCTGCTCGCGCTGGCGCAGAACCCCAGCGAGCTCGCCAAGCTGAGGGCCGATCCGTCGCTGATCCCCGGCGCGGTGGAGGAGATGATCCGCTGGGTGACGCCGGTGAAGCATTTCATGCGCACCTGCACACAAGACACGGTGGTGGGCGGCAAGACGATCCGGAAGGGCGACGGCGTCGCGCTCTTCTACTGGTCGGGCAACCGCGACGAGGCGGTGTTCGAAGACCCGTTCAGCTTCAAGGTGGACCGGGCCAGCAACCCGCAGACCGCGTTTGGCAACGGCGTCCACCAGTGCCTGGGCCTGCACCTGGCGCGCATGGAGATCCGGGCGCTGTTCGCCGAGCTGCTGCCCCGCCTCGACGAGATCGAGCTGGCCGGCGAGCCGAAGCTGTCGGTGGCCAATTTCGTCTCCGGCCTCAAGGCCATGCCGATCCGGTATCGCATGCGATGAGGGATGATCCCCGGCGGCGGCAGGCGGCAGCCTATCCGGCCAGCCTGACGCTGGAGACGCGCTTTGCCGACATGGATGTGAACGGCCATCTCAACAACGTGGCCTTCGCCCGGCTGTTCGAGGAGACCCGGGTGCGTTTCAACCGCGCCGGGCCGGCAGCGCCATTGGCCGGCGAGAAGCGCTCCAGCTTCGTCGTCGCGCATGTCGCCATCGATTACCTGGCGGAGGGCAATTACCCGGCCCCCGTCACCATCGGCTATGCCATCAGCCACATCGGCCGCAGCAGCTTCACCGTGGCCATGGCCGCCTTCCAGGTCGGCGCGTGCATCGCGCTGTGCGACAGCGTGCTGGTGCATCGCGATCCCGAAACTGGCCCGGCTCCCATCCCGCCGCCCTTGCGGGAACGGCTTGAGGCGCTGCGTCTTCGCGGCTAGAGGCACAATATCGCCAACCATCGTCACCCCGGGCTTGACCCGGGGTCCCGCTTTTTTCGGACCGCCAAGGCAGCGGGGCCCCGGATCAAGTCCGGGGCGACGAAAAAGGAAAGTCACGCATCATGGCCGAAACGCTTACCCTTACTCTCGACAGCGGCGGCGATGTCGTCATCAAGCTGCGGCCCGACGTGGCCCCCGGCCATGTCGAGCGCATCACCACGCTTGCCAACCAGGGCTTTTACGATGGCATCAAGTTCCACCGCGTCATCCCCGGCTTCATGGCCCAGGGCGGCTGCCCGCGCGGCACCGGCACTGGCGGTTCTGACCTGCCGGACCTGAAGGCCGAGTTCAACGACGTGCCGCACGTGCGCGGTGTCTGCTCGATGGCGCGCACCAGCGCCCCGCACAGTGCCAACAGCCAGTTCTTCATCTGCTTCGATGATGCCCGCTTCCTCGACCGCCAGTACACGGTGTGGGGCGAGGTGATCTCCGGCATGGAGCATGTCGACGCGCTGCCCAAGGGCGAGCCGCCGCGCAATCCGGGCAGCATCATCAAGGCCACTGTCGCTTGAGGCTTCAGAATAGCTCGACGAACTCGATGGTGATCCCCCGCGTGTAGACGGGGGAGAGGAAGTTGCACCAGAAATCGCCGGCGCCCTTCACGGCTTCGGGTTCGATCAGCTTCATGCCGTCGGCGGCCAGTGCCGCGGTGAGCGCCTTGATGTCCGGGGTCTGCAGCGCGATGTGGTGCAGGCCGCCGGCGCCCTTGTTGAACTTCGCCAGTGCAGTGCCCTCATCGGGCACCACCAGCTCGATGGCCGAGGCGCCATGGCCGGCGCAGAAGATGCACCAGGCGCCGAATGCCGGCACGAAGCCGCGATAATCCTCGATCAGGCCCATCTGCGCCATGAAGCGTGTCGCATCGGCAAAGCTGGGCTGCACGATGCCGACATGATGCAGCGGCAACCCGGCAAGCAGGGGATGACTGGGCGTCACGGCGCGGCCTCCAGCTGTGGGCGCAATTGCTGGCCGAGCCACATGCTCAGCCGCGCAGCGCCCTTCGAATTCAGATGGCCATAATCGACGAACAGCGCCGGGTCATCCGCCAGGAAATGCGCATTCAAGAGCGGCCCGGCGCTTTCATAGAGCGCGCGTTCCTGCACCTCGGCCGGGCCGGTGTAATAGGGCAGCGCCACGAAGACGATGCGGGTGCCGTGGGCCCGGGCGGCGGCGATGATGCGGCGGATGTTGATGCGTTCATCGCCAAACTCCTGATCGGCCAGCGCAGGCGGCAGCAGCGGCGGCGTGTTGCCCGCCTCCAGCTTGGCGACGCCGCGCTGCAGTTCGGCCAGCGGTGTCGGGCCATTGCGGCGCTGGCTCTCGGGCAGGAAATTGTCGCCACTCGGATCGAGGATGCTGCCGCGATAGCTGGCCGGATCGAAACGGGGCGCCAGGCCCATCGCGTCGGGCGCGATGCGGGCGGCGAGCAGCTTCAGCTGGCGGAACGGCAGATAGGCCAGGTCGCCGGCCCATTTGACGTTCAGCAGATAGCGCGGATTGGCCAGCTCGGCCGCCGGCGCGACATAGCGATAGGCGCTGTGGCCATAGCGGCCGGGCTTTTCCGTCACGCCCACCACCAGCAGGCGCGGGCGCTTGGTGGTGAACAGCTCCTCGACGATCAGCGCGTGCAGGTTGCGGCCATTTTCCGGCAGGGCGAAGTTGGCCACACGTTCCGGCGGCAGGCCCAGCGCCTGCGCCAGCAGCACCGGGCTGACTGCCGATCCCATGCGCGACGGGCCGATCGCCACCACATCGAGCGGTTCGGGATCATGATGGATCCGCTCGTGGATCCAGCGCGCCCGCTTGTGGATGGTGCCATCCAGCAATTGCCAGCGCTGATAGGGGTTGTCAGGCAGCAGCGCCGCCGCCACCGCCGCCAACAGCGCCACCAGCAGCACGCCAAGCGCCGCCTTCAGGGCGCGCGGGCCGGTGATGCCCATGGCGCGCGCCGGGCGGTGCAGGGAGGCAGCCGCCTTCGCCATCAGAAGTTGAAATAGAGGAACACCGCCTCGCCCCTCTGGATGAAGATGGTGCCGAAGAACAGCAGCAGGCCGGCAAAGGCAATGCCGGCCGCGTTGGGGCGCCAGCGCCAGTCGAGCAGGGCGGGCGCGGTGTCGCGCCATTCCTGCCAGTTCCAGGCTGGCTGATAGTCACGCATGATCTGCTGGGTGTTGGGCAGAAAGGCGATGATGGCGATGGTGACCGCCAGTGCCGCCGCCAGCCCGGCCGAAAGCCCCGGCACGCCGGAGGCCGCCGAGAGGCCGTTGAGGCCGCTCATCCCCTGCCAGATGGCGAAGGCGGCATCGACATCGGGCGCCCGGAACATGGTGTTGGCAAAGCCCACTGCCACCAGCGTGAGGCCATGGGCGGCGACGCGGGCGCCCAGCCCCGGTTCGGCTGGCATGATGCCCTGCTTCTTCAGGCGGCGGCGGCGCAGGCGGCCGCGTTCAGCCCAGGCCGATTGCGCCGCGATGTAGAGGCCGTGCTGCACGCCGAAGATGGCATAGGTCCACCCCGCGCCGTGCCAGATGCCGGCGATCACGAAGGTGAGGAAACCGGGCAGGCCAGCCCCGGCGGCAAAGCTGCCCCACGGCCCCAGCCCCCGCCGCGCCGCCCAGCGGCTGAGCGGGATGGAGAGCGGCTGGAAGATATAGGCGACGATGAAGCGCTGCAGCGTCATGTGCCAGCGCCGCCAGAACTCGGCGATGTTGCCGGCGCGCAAGGGCGAATGGAAGTTCAGCGGCAGCTGCACGCCGAACATCCGGGCCAGCCCGATCGCCATGTCGGTATAGCCGGAAAAATCGAAATAGAGCTGGATCGTGTAGGTGAAGGCCGCCAGCCAGCCGGTGACGAGATCGAACCGCTCGCCGGCCTGCGCCGCCGCGAACAGCGGGTTGGCATAATCGGCCATGGTGTCGGCGATCACCGTCTTCTTGAACAGGCCGATCGCAAAGATCACCAGCCCGATCATCAGGTTGCGGCCCGAAAGCCGGCCGAACCAGCGCTGCTGCAGCTGGGGCGCCAGTTCCTTGTAGTGGACGATCGGCCCGGCAATCAGCTGCGGAAAGAAGGCAGCGAACAGGAAGAAGTCGCGATAGCCCATCGGCCGCGCATCGCCGCGCGCACTGTCGATCAGATAGGCGATCTTCTGGAAGGTGAAGAAGCTGATTGCCAGCGGCAGTGCGATCTGCGGCAGCGGGATGGCGGTGCCGGCCAGCGCATTCAGGTTGGCGACGATGAAATCGACATATTTGAACCAGGCCAGCAGCCCGACATCGACGATGAGGCCCAGCGTGAGCAGCGTCTGCACCCGCTGTGGCTGGCCGGCGGCGCGCGCCGTCTGGATCAGCCCGCCCATCCAGCAGTTGAACAGGATGGAGAACAGCAGCAGCGGCAGATGTTCCACCCGCCACCAGGCATAGAAGCCCAGGGACATGGCGGTGAGCACCAGGCCCGCCGGCTTGCGCCCCCAGCGCCCGGCCACGAAGAACAGCAGCAGCGTCGCTGGCAGGAAGCCGGCGAGGAAGATGAAGCTGTTGAACAGCATCGGCGGTTCAGGCCGCGCTGTCGATGATGGTCATCGGCAGATCGGGCGCCGGCCTACCCGCCAGATCGAGCTGCCAGTGCGTGGCTCTGCCCTCGGCGCCAGCGGGCGCGAAGCCCAGTTTCGCATAATGATCGGCCACCATCATGTTCTTGGGGCTGGGGATATAGGTGCCGAGCAGCGCCTCGGCGCCATCGGCGCGGGCGGCGGCGACCAGATGCGCCAGGCAGGCCTGCTCGATGCGCCGCTCCAGCACGCGGCAGCTCATCAGCCAGGTGTCGATCGCCCAGGCCGGGCGGCCATCGGCGGTGCTGGCGCCACGCCGGGCAATCAGCACGGCGATGATGCCATTGTCCCCGAAGCGGTCGGCCAACCGCACCTGGATGGCATGCACCGCCGGATCGGCTTCCAGCGCCGCCACTTCCGCCTCGCTGTAGCGGCGCGTCGTCAGGTTGAACTGGTTGGACTTGTTGATCAGCTGGGCGACGCGCGGCCGGCTCACGGGATCGACGCGCCCGATGGTGCAGACCATCTCGAGGCTTGTCAGGAAGCCGTCCATGTCGCTGGCGCTTGCCGCCAGTGCCGCGCGCTCGGCATTCTTCTGGTAGAGATCGGCACGCAGCCGGTCTTCCTCCGACAGCGAGAGCAGCTCGAAATAGCCGGCACTGAGCACCAGCCGCGGATAGAGCGCCGGGTCGCTGCCCACTTCCGGCACCGCCACCATCGGCAGCTCGGCCCGCACCTGGGCGCGTTCCGCCGGGTTGTCATCCAGGAACACCAGCGCATCGATGCCGATGTTCAGCGCGCTGGCGATGGCGCGCAAGTTGCTCGCCTTGTCCTGCCAGTTGGCCTGGAACACCGCGATATGCGCTTCCTTCAGCAGCATGTCAGGGTGTTCGCGGAACGGCAGGCGGGCGGCGGCGTCCTCGTTCTTGGAGCAGACGGCCAGGATCACGCCACGGCTGCGCAGATCAAGCGCCATCTGCTGCACCGCCAGATGCGCCTCGCCGCGCCCGGAGCCCTGCCCCAGCACAATGCCTTCCACGCCATCATCCCCGATCACGCCGCCCCACAACGTGTTATCAAGATCGAGGACGAGGCATTTCTTCGCCTTGCCGCGAATGGCCGCAATGGCGCGCACCACCAGATCGGCATGGGCGGGCGCCGCATCGGGCGCCACCGCCAGCTTGGCGCCATGCCACTGGCGCGGATCATGCCAGCGGGCGAGGCCGACGCTGGCGGCGGCGCGTGCCACGTCGATGATCACCACGCCCTCGGCCGCCGCCCAGGCGATCAGCTTGCGGTTGAAGGCCTCCACCAGCGCCAATGGCGCCAGGCCGGAGACTGCATCCCAGTTGCCGAAGATCGGCTCCAGCGGCGGCACGCAGGTTTCGACCAACAGCGCCGAACCAATGTGCGGGCGCACGCCGGCGATGATCGCCTGCACCTGGGCGAGCGCGGCTTCGACCCGGTCAGCCGCATCGGCGGCCGACATGGCCGGAGCCGCCAGGCCAAGCGCGCGGGCATCGCTGGCCAGCAGCAGCATGTCCAGCCCGGCGCTGTTGATGCGGCTGGCCGGGTTCAGCGCCTGCTGCAGCGGCGAGCCGAAATCACCCTCCACAACGTCGATGGCGAGGCCGAAGCGCGGGGCGGTGCCCATGATGGCATCGGCGGTGAACGACAGGGTGGACCAGCCCAGCAGCCCCAGCCGCACCGGGCTGAGCCCGCCGGCGGCGGCATCCATGGCCAAGAGCGCCCGCCCGCGCTTGCCGACATGTGCCAACGCCGACAGATCGAGCCGGTGGCGGGCGAGATCAGCCAGGCCCGCTGCCGCCTGCGCGGCATCGCCCGCAGCCAGCGCGGCGGTGACGGCCTTCAGGCGTGCCCGTGTGTCGTCGGGTTCAGGCAGCAGCCAGTCCAGCGCGAACAGCATGGGCCCACCCCCTGCCGGCGCGTCAGGCCTTGCCGCCCTTGGCTTCGATCAGCGCGATCATCTCGCCGACATTCTGCAGATCGGCGATCTCGGCATTGTCGAAGCTGATGCCGAAGCGCCGCTCGATGGCCACCATCAGGCGGATATGGGACAGGCTGTCCCATTCCTCGAAATCATCGGCGGTGGTCTCGGGGCCCACTTCGTCGGCATCAATGTCCAGCACGTCGGCCATGATGTCGCGAATGATTGCCAGCACCGGTCAAACCCCCCACAAAAGTCACGCTGCGGCGCAAAATGGCCGCCCGGCCAAGGGCTATGCCATTGGCGCCAGCCGCCAGCAAGCCCCGCCAGGCCTCCGGGCGCGGCTCAACGACCGCGGCGGGGACCGCCCTGCTGCTGGCGCTGCTGGCCACCATGCCCGGGCCGGCGCCCGTTACCGTGATAGCCACCCTGATCGCCGCGCTGTTCGGTGCGCTGGTCAGTGCGTGCTCCATCGCGGCGCGGCGGGCGGCCATCGGCGTGCACCACGGCGCGGCCATCGCGGCCGGTGCGGCCATGGCGGGCATGGCCACCGGGGCCGGCGGGGCGGCGGGCGAAGTCCCGCTCCTCGCGCGGCGGCTCGGCAGCGGCCGGGCTGGTCTTGATCACCTTGGCGGTGCGGCCGACCAGGTCGCGGAAATTGGCCGGCAGCGGCAGCTGGTCCAGGCTCATGCGGATGGTGCGCTCGATGTCCTTCAAATAGGGGCGCTCGTCGGGCGCGCACAGCGCAATGGCGCGGCCCTCGCGACCGGCGCGCGCCGTGCGGCCGATGCGGTGCACATATTGTTCGGGCACATTGGGCAGCTCGAAGTTGAACACGTGGCTCACCTGCGGGATGTCGAGGCCGCGCGCCGCGATGTCGGTCGCCACCAGCACGCGCAATTCGCCGGAGCGGAAGGCGGTGAGCGCACGGGTGCGCTGGGCCTGGCTGCGGTTGCCGTGAATGGCCTCGGCAGCGATCCTGTGGGCGGCGAGCTGGCGCACCACGCGATCGGCGCCATGCTTGGTGCGGGTGAAGACGATGGCGCTCACCACGTCCTCGGCCTCCAGCAGATGGGCGAGCAGCGCCAGCTTCTCGGGCTGGGAGACGTGGATCACCGACTGGTTGACCCGTTCCGCCGTGGTGGCCTGCGGCTGCATCGCCACCTTCACCGGGCTCTTGAGGAAATCGCCCGCCAGCGCCTCGATCGGCGGCGGCAGCGTGGCCGAAAACAGCATCGTCTGGCGCTGTTTGGGCACCAGCCGCATGATGCGCTTCAGATCGGGCATGAAGCCCAGATCGAGCATCTGGTCGCACTCGTCGAGCACCAGCATCTCGATGCGCGACAGGTCGCACGCACCCTTCATAACAAGGTCGATCAGCCGGCCCGGCGTCGCCACCAGCACGTCGGTGCCATGGGCCAGGCTGCGTTCCTGGCGGCCGATCGGCACGCCGCCGAACACCGCCGTCACCGAAACCCGCATGAAGGCGGCATAGCTGGTGAAGCTGGCGGCAATCTGCGCAGCCAGCTCGCGGGTGGGGGCCAGCACCAGCACGCGCGCGCCCAGCTTGAAGCGGTGCTGCGGATTGGCGGCGAGGCGATTGAGGATTGGCAGCGCGAAGGCCGCCGTCTTGCCGGTGCCGGTCTGGGCGAGGCCCAGGATGTCGTGCCCGGCCAGTGCCGGCGGGATCGCCGCCTGCTGGATCGGGCTGGGCGCGGTGTAGCCCTTCTGGGCGATGGCGCGGGCCAGCGGCTCGGCAAGGGCGAGATCAGAGAAGTTCATGGGTGTGTTGTTCCAACATCATCGGGGCCCGGGCAGCACCATTGCCAACCGGGACCGGGCCAAAGAGCCCAGGGGTTGACCGGCAACCCGCGTGATATGGGAAGCAAGCTTGGGGGGTGGGGCCTGGAGCCTGGCAAACTGCCGACCGCTCCGATCACGCGCCCATCGAATTGGCCGGCGCAATGCACGTTCCGGCCGCAAATGTCAAACAAGGCGGCCAACGGAGGGCCAACTGGACATTTGCCGTCACTGCCGCGACAAGCAGGGGCAGCATCCCTTGCAAGGCCAAAGCGATTGAAGCGCCTGATCCTCCTCGCAACTCTGCTGGGCGCTGTCGCGGCCTTCCTGACCTTCGATCTGGGCCAGTATCTCACCCTCAATGCACTGAAGGCGCGGCAGGCCGAACTGGCGTCACTCCATGCGGCGCGCCCCGCACTGGTGATCGGCGCCTACACCGCGGCCTATATCGCGGTCACCGCGCTGTCGCTGCCGGGGGCCGCCATCATGACGCTGGCCGGCGGCGCGCTGTTCGGGGTGGTGGCGGGCACCATCATCGTCTCCTTCGCTTCCTCGATCGGTGCCACCCTCGCCTTCCTCGCCGCGCGCACCATGCTGCGCGACTGGGTGCAGACCCGCTTCGGCGACCGGCTGCGCGCCATCAACGAGGGCATGGCCCGCGATGGCGCCTTCTACCTGTTCTCGCTGCGGCTGGTGCCGGTGTTTCCCTTCTTCCTTGTCAACCTGCTGATGGGCCTCACCCCGATCCGCACCCTCACCTTCTATGGCGTGAGCCAGGTGGGCATGCTGCTCGGCACCATCGTCTATGTGAACGCCGGCACCCAACTGGCCGGCATCAGCAGCCTTTCTGATATCGCCTCGCCGGGCCTGGTCGCCTCGTTCGCGGCGCTCGGCCTGCTGCCGTGGATCGGCAAGTGGCTCATGGCTGGCATCAAGCGCCGCCGCGTGCAGGCGCGCTGGACGAGGCCGAAGCGCTTCGATCGCAACCTGGTGGTGATCGGCGCCGGCGCGGCCGGCCTCGTCTCCTCGCTGATCGGCGCCACGGTGAAGGCCAAGGTGACGCTGGTGGAAGCCGGCAAGATGGGCGGCGATTGCCTCAACTATGGCTGCGTCCCCTCAAAGGCGCTGATCAAGTCGGCCCGCATTGCCGAGGCGATGCGCCATGCCGATGCCTATGGCCTGGCGCCCACCGATCCCAGGTTCGCGTTCCGCGCCGTGATGGCCCGTGTCGAGGCCGCCATCGCCGCCATCGCGCCCAACGACAGTGTGGAGCGCTACACCGGGCTGGGCGTCGATGTGGTGGAGGGTTACGCGCGCATCCTCGATCCGTGGACGGTGGAGATTGCCCGCCACGACGGCACCACCCAGCGGCTGACCACGCGCAGCATCATCATCGCCGCCGGCGCCGCTCCGGTGGTGCCCGATCTGCCGGGGCTGGCCGACAGTGGCTATCTCACCAGTGACACGATGTGGGAGCGACTGGCCGAAATGGACGAGCTGCCGCGCCGCATCACCGTGCTGGGCGGCGGCCCCATCGGTTGCGAGCTGGCGCAGGCTTTCGCCCGGCTGGGGGCGACGGTGACGCAGGTGGAGATGGGCGAGCGCCTGCTGCCGCGCGAGGACGCGGATGTGTCGGCGCTGGTGCGATCCCGGCAGGAAGCGTCCGGGGTGACGGTGCTGACCGAGGCGCAGGCGCTGCGCGTCGAGGCAGAGCAGCTGATCGTGCGGCAGGCAGGCCAGGAACGCGCCATCGGTTTCGATGCGCTGATCGTCGCGGTGGGGCGCAAGGCGCGACTGACCGGCTATGGGCTGGAGGCGCTGGGCATCGAGACCGGCCGCACCGTGGTGACCGATGACTATCTCGCCACGCTGCACCCCAACATCTATGCCGCTGGCGACGTGGCCGGGCCCTACCAGTTCACCCACACGGCTTCGCACCAGGCCTGGTATGCCAGCGTCAACGCGCTGTTCGGCGATCTCTGGCGCTTCAAGGCGGATTATCGCGTCATCCCGCATGTCACCTTCGTTGATCCCGAAGTGGCGCGCGTCGGCCTCAACGAGGCCGAGGCAACCGCGCAGGGCATCGTCCATGAGGTGACAGTCTATCCGCTGCACGAACTCGATCGCGCCATTGCCGACAGCGCCACCCATGGTTTCGTCAAGATCCTCACCCCGCCGGGCAAGGACCGCATCCTGGGCGTCACCATCGTCGGCGAGCATGCCGGCGAGATCATCGCCGAATATGTGCTGGCGATGAAGCACGGCCTGGGGCTCAACAAGATCCTGGGCACCATCCACGCCTATCCCACCATGGCCGAAGCCAACAAGTTCGCCGCCGGCGTGTGGAAGAAGCGCCATGCCCCCGAAGCGCTGCTGCGCTGGGTGGGCCGCTATCACGACTGGCGGCGCGGTTGACGCCCTGCCGGCGCACCGGCAAGAGGCATGGTGGGGACGATGCAACAGGGGGGCAGCGGAGTGACGCGTGCGTTTCGCGGGGCAATGGCCGTGGCCCTGGCAGTCGCCATCAGCCCGGCCCAGGCCCAGCAGGCCGGCCTCCAGATCCTGCTGGTCGATGCCACCAACGGGCAGCCTGCCGCCGATGTCGAGGTGGAGATCAGCAACCCGGCGATCGGCCTTGCGCGCACGGTGCGCAGCGATGGGCAGGGCCAGGTGCGCCTGTCCGGCCTCACCACCGCCGGCCAGTATCGCATCGCCGCCCGCGCGAGCGCCGGCTATGCCGCCAGCGAAGCGGCCAGCATCACGCTGAGCGCCTTCAGCACCGGCAGCGTCACCCTGCGGCTGCAGCCGGATGGCGCCCCGCTGATCACCGTCGCGGCCCGGCGCATCACCGGGCTCAACACGGTCAATGCGCAAATCTCGGCCAGCTTCAACGCGGCCGAGCTGGCGGCGCAGCCGATCGAGGGCCGCGACGTGATCGGCGCGCTGGTGCGGCTGCCGAACGTGGTCGCGTCCACCGGCTTCTTCCCGGAGGCGCCGCCGATTTCCATCAATGGCGCCAATGGCCTCGACACCAACTATCTGCTCGACGGGCTGGACAACAACGAGAATTTCCTCGGCGGGCCCAAGTTCCCGGTGCCGCTGGGCTTCACCCGCAGCGTCACCGTGCTCGCCAACAGCTATTCGGCTGCCTATGGCCGCACCGCCAACGGCATCGTCAGCTATTCCAGCCCGACGGGCGGCAACGCATTCACCGGGGAGGTCTATGCCCAAGTGCGGCCCGGCCGGCCGCTTGATGCCGCCTCGCCGTTCCCCCGCCGCGACCTGTCCGGCAACGCGGTCGGCGAGAGCTTCGAGCGCTGGCAGGGCGGCTTTGCGCTGGGCGGCCCGATCGTGAAGGACCGCACCTTCTTCTACGCGAACCTCGAATATACGCGCGACACCAATGTCCAGCTGGTCGATGCGCCGCTGCTCGGCGTGGTGGCGCCGGTGACCGGCAACAACCAGTTCCTGCTCGCCTCGCTGCGCCTCGATCACCGCCTGGCCGACGACTGGACGCTGGGGCTGCGCACCAACATCGGCCGGGTGACCATCGACCGGCCGGGCGGCGGGCTGGGCGGCGGCAATGTCACCTTCCCTTCCGCCGGCTCGGACCAGGATCGCTTCTCGACGCTGGTCGCCGCCACCCTGTCTTACGCCGGGGACAGCTGGAGCTATGACGGCGCCGTGCAGTTCAGCCGCTTCCGCTGGGATTATGGCCAGCCCAAGGGCCCGCCCGGCCCGCAGGTGACGATCCGCGCGCCCTCCGGGCTGGTGGCCGGCGTGCTGGGCCATCCCGGCTTCGTGTTCAACGATCTGGAGGAAAGCTGGCAGACCACCCAGCGCCTGACCCGCAGCCTGGGCCGGCACAAGCTGGCGCTGGGAGCAGACGTCATCCACAGCCGGTTCGCGCTGCTCGGCGGCGGCAACCCGGATGGCAACTACCTCGTGGACCTGACGCAGGGCCAGCTCGCCGCGCTGGCCGCCAGCGGGCGCGGACTGGCCCTGGCGGCCGGGGACGTGCTGGCGCTGAACCCGGCGGTGGCCAACTATGCCGTCGAACTGCGGCCGCAGAGCTTCGGCACCAGCCAGACCCAGCTGGCCTTCTATGTGGAAGACGAATGGCAGGTAACCCCGCAGCTGACCGCCACCATCGGCCTGCGCTGGGATCATGACAGCCTGACCGGGAAAGGCGGCCGGGGCGGCGATTTCAACAATGTCGCGCCGCGCCTGGCGCTCAACTGGCGGACCGATGCGCGCTCCAGCCTGCGGCTGGGCGGCGGGCTCTTCCATGCGCGCCTGCCCTATGCGGTGATTTCGGACGCGCTGCAGCGCAACTCGACCGCGCCGGGCCTGCTGGCGCAATTGCAGCAGTTGCAGGCACTTGGAATCATCCGCAGTGATGCCGCGCTCGCCCCGCTCACCTTTGCCGGCAACCTCACGGTCAATCCGCCCTGCGCCACGGTGGCCGCCTGTCCATCGCCGGCGGCCGTGCAGGGCCTTCGCGACACCGCCACGCTGGGCGAGGCGCGCATTCTCAATCCCGATGGCTACAACAGCCCCTACAGCCTGCAACTGTCTGCCGGCTATCAATACCAGGCCACCGAGACGATCACGCTGGGCATTGACCTCATCTACAGCCGCAGCCGCAAGCTGGTGCGGCTGCGCGATCTGAATGCCCCGGCGCCCTTCACCCCGGCGCTGGCCAATCTGACCGCCGCCAACATCGCGCTGCTGCAGGCCCAGCCTGACACCGCGGCGCGGCTGGCGCTGGCGCAGGCGCTGGGCCTGGTGCGCAGCCCAGCCGCCGCCGATGCCAGCCGCCCGGTGGCGCTGGTGCCGGGCGGCGCGCGGCAGATCACGGTGTCAGAAACCGCCGGCAATGCCGAATACAAGGCGCTGATCCTGCAATTCAACAAGCAGCGCGGCCGCGATGACTGGGCGCTGCGCCTGTCCTACACGCTCTCGCAGCTCCGCAACGACACCGACGACATCAATTTCCGCGCCGCCAATGCCAATGATTTCTCCACCGAATGGGGGCCATCGGCCAATGATCGCCGGCACGTGATCTCGGCGGTGGGCCAGTGGTTTCCCGGCGCCGGCCTGACGCTCACCGCAGCCGGCCTGTTCCAGTCGGGCCAGCCGGTCAACCTGGTGCCCGATGCCCGCATCTTCGGCACGCCCGATCTGAATGGCGACGGCGCCTCGTTCGGGGAGAATTTCGTCGGCAATTCTGACCGCTATCCCGGCGTCGCCCGCAATGCGGCGCGGCTGCCCTGGTCGGCCAGTGTCGATATCGGCGTGCGCTGGGCAGTGCCGCTGCTGTTCGGTCGGCTGGAGCTATCGGCCGACGTGTTCAACCTGTTCAACGCCAACAACCAGTCGGGCTTTGCCAACGCCGCCACCACCTCCAACCAGGTGCAGTTCGGCGGCGGCGCACCGTTCGTGCAGCGCAACGCCGGGCCGCCGCGCCAGTTCCAGTTTGGCGCCGCCTTCAAGTTCTGACAGGAAGCTGGCATGAAGGCACGATGCTGCAGTTCCAGGGCCTGATCGGCATCGCCGCCATCCTTGGCCTGGCCTGGGCGCTGTCTGAAGACCGCAGCGCCCGGCCGGGCTGGCGCTGGCTGGCGGCAGCGCTGGCGCTGCAACTGGTGATCGCCGCCATCGCCACGCGGGTGTCGCTGCTCTGGGCTGCCGTCGGGCAGATCAACCGGGCGATCAGCGCGGTGGAAACCGCGACGCTGGCCGGATCGAGCTACATGTTCGGCTATCTGGGCGGCGCCGCCCTGCCCTTCGTGCTGAAGCCCGGCGCGCAGCCACCGCTGGTCATCGCCTTCCAGATCTTGCCGCTCATCATCGTGTTTTCGGCCCTGTCGGCACTGCTGTGGCACTGGGGCGTGCTGCGCGCCGCGGTGAAGGGCCTGGCCTGGGCCTTGCGGCGCTCGCTTGGCGTCTCTGGCGTCGTGGGGCTGGCCGGCGGCGCCACCATGTTCCTGGGCGTCGTTGAAACCCCGCTGGTGCTCAGGGCCTGGCTGGGCCGCATGGCCCGCGCCGAGCTGTTCATGGCGATGACGCTGATCATGTCCACCATCTCGGGCGCCATCCTGGTGCTCTATGCCACGACATTGCGGGCCGTGCTGCCCGATGCGGTGGGGCACATGATCGTCGCCAGCCTGATATCCCTGCCGGCGGCCGTGCTGGTGGCGCGGCTGATGGTGCCGCCCGACATTGCGGCCAGCGCCGAGGCCGCCGAGCCGGACCTTCGCTATGAAGGCAGCATGGATGCGATCGTGCGCGGCGCCATGGAGGGCGTGCAGCTGATGCTGGCGGTGATCGGCATCATCATCACCCTGTTTGCGCTGGTGAACCTCGCCGATCAGGCGTTGGCACTGCTCGGCCCGGTCGCCGATGCACCGCTCACCCTGCGGCGGCTGCTGGGCTGGCTGTTCGCGCCGGCGATGTGGGCGATCGGTGTGCCCTGGGAACAGGCAGGCAGCGCCGGCGCGCTGATGGGCACCAAGGCGGTGCTCAACGAATATGTCGCCTATCTCGATCTTGCCGCCCTGCCCGCCGGCACGCTCGATGCCCGCAGCCTGGTGATCGTCACCTATGCGCTGTGCGGGGTGGCCAATCTCGCCAGTGTCGGCCTCATTGTCTCCACCATCGGCACGCTGGCGCCCGAGCGCCGTGCCGATGTGGCGGGGCTGGGCCTGAAGAGCTGGGTGGCCGGCAATCTCGTCTCGATGCTCACCGGGGCGATGATCGGCCTCGTGACGCCGCTCTAGCGCCATGTTTGACGCGAAACTCCGCCCGCTCATCGATCCGCCCCTGAATGCTGCGGGGCGCGCCATCGCCGGGCTTGGCATCAGCGCCAACGCCGTCACGCTGGCCGGGCTGCTGCCGGGTCTGGCCGCGGCGTTGGCCATCGCGCACGGCCAGTTTCTCGCCGGCCTCGCGCTCATCCTCGTCAACCGCCTGGCCGATGGGCTGGATGGCGCGGTGGCGCGGGCGAGCGGCCCCAGCGACCTGGGCGGCTATCTCGATATCGTCACCGATTTCATCTTCTACACCGCCATCCCGCTGGGCTTTGCCTTTGCCGCACCGGCCAATCTGCTGCCGGCGCTGCTGCTGGTGGCCAGCTTCACGCTCACCGGCGTGAGCTTCCTCGCCTTCGCGGTGATCGCCGGCAAGCGCGGCGAGGAAACCAGCGCACATGGCGCCAAGAGCTTCTTCTATTCGACCGGCCTCGCCGAAGGCGGCGAGACCATCGCCTGTTTCATCGCCATGTGCCTGTGGCAACAGCACTTCCCGCTGATCGCGCTGGCCTATGCCGGCCTGTGCGGACTCACCGTGGTGCAGCGCAGCTTGATGGCCTGGCGCCAGTTCAGCCGCCCGCCCGGCGCCGATCGGGGCTGAGGCAGGCTGTCACCATCCTGTCACCAATGTGTCATGTGGCACCGCTACGGGGGCTGGCACAGCGCCCGAATCCGGATAGGGTCTGTCAGGCGAGCGGAAGGATGAAGGGGCGGCCTCTGACTGCAACTGCAACTGGTGCGCCACAGATCAGGCATCTGGCTGGCGAGCGGCTGCTGGGCTGGGCCGGCCTTGCCGGCTGGGCGCTGGCCGGCGGGCTGCTGGCCCGGGCGGTCTGGCTGGCCGTCACCCCGGCCGGCGCATTCGGCACGCCGCCGCCACCTGCCACCGCGCCGCTGGCACTGGTTGCCATCGATCCCTTCTTCCCGCAGGCCGCCACGCCGGCGGATGCCGTCTCGGGTCTTGATCTGGTGCTGGTCGGCACGCGTGTCGATGCCGCCTCTGGGCGCGGTTCGGCGATCATCGCCACGCCCGACGGGCAGCAGCAGAGCATCGGCGTGGGCGAGGAGATCATGCCCGGCTTGCGGCTGGCCGGCGTGGATTTCGAATCGGTGACGCTGGATCGCGGCGGCGCGCGCGAGACGCTCTATATCGACCAGTCGCCCGCCAGCGGAGCCGCACCGCGATGAAGCGCCTTCTCACCGGTCTGGCGCTGGCCCTGCTGGCCACCTCCGCACTGGCCCAGACCACGGTCAATCTGCGCGATGCCGATGTGCGCGCCTTCATCCAGGACGTGTCGCGCGCCACCGGGC
>ERZ1066121.1048-NODE-1048-length-22290-cov-24.483292_pt1 | contig 22290 bp, 19 predicted proteins | sample MGYA00382768_ERZ1066121 | MGnify/ENA primary metagenome ERZ1066121 (study PRJEB33369, sample SAMEA5778351) | biofilm metagenome | biome: Industrial cooling water; feature: Water cooling tower basin; material: Biofilm | place: United Arab Emirates | collected...
CGCCGGTGACGATGGCGCGGGCGCCTGCGGACAGGATGGTGCCGCCTTCGAGCAGTGGCTTGACCATCGGGTGGTTTTTCCACTGCTGGAAGGCCTCCCACGGGCGGTAGTTCGGGTCGCGATAGTCGAGGCCACTGACATAGCCCAGCGCGATGCGGCCCTTGTCCAGGTGATAGAGAAAACTGCCGCCGTAGGTGTGGGTGTCCGCCGGCCAGCCGAAGCTGTGCACGATCTTGCCCGGCTGCACGCGGTCTTCGGGCACCTGCCACAGCTCCTTGATGCCGATCGAATACCCCTGCGGGTCGCTGTCGGCGTCGAGCTTGAAGCGCTCGATCAGGCGCTTGGTGAGATGGCCGCGCGCGCCCTCGGCGAGCACGGTGACCTTGGCGCGGATGTCGATGCCGGCGGTGAACCCCGGCTTGTGCGAGCCGTCTTTCGCCACGCCCATGTCGCCGATGCGCACGCCGATCACGCTGCCGTCTTCGCCATGCAGGGTCTCGGCCGCGGCGAAACCGGGGTAGATCTCCACGCCCAGGGCTTCGGCCTGCGGCGCCAGCCAGGCGCACATCGCGCCCAGCGAGACGATGACGTTGCCGTGGTTGTTCATGCCCGGCGGCACCGGCAGCTTGCGCCCGCCGGTCTTGGTCAGCAGCCAGAACTCGTCCTCGGTGGCCGGCACGCAGACCGGCGGCGGATTGTCGCGCCAGCCGGGCAGCAGGGCGTCGAGCGGGCCGGTTTCGATGACCGCGCCGGACAGGATGTGCGCGCCGACGGTCGAGGCCTTTTCGATCACGCACACCGAGATCTCGGGGTTGAGCTGTTTCAGCCGGATCGCGAAGGCCAGGCCCGCGGGGCCTGCGCCGACGGTCACGACGTCGTACTCCATCACGTCGCGCTCGATCTCGGTCTGGGCGGTGTCGGTCATCGCGGCTCTCCAAAGGCGAACCTGCGATTTTCCGGGTTTGCGGCGGCCGGGGCAAATCGGCAGCATGCGCGGATGCGTCCCGCAGACGATCTGTTCGCACCTGTCGTCGCCGCCTGCCCCGGGCGGGAGGGCGGCTTCGTGCCCATCGCGCTGCCGGAAGGCTGGCCGCAGGCCGAATTGTCGATCGCGCCGCAGTGGCTGGCTGCGCAGGCGGCGGCCGTGGCGATGGCGGAATTGCGCGATGCGATCCGCTGGGAGACCCACCGCATCCGTCTGTTCGGGCGCGAGGTGGATGCGCCGCGCCTGAGCTGCTGGATCGGCGATCCGGGCGCGGCCTACACCTATTCGCGCACCCGGTTCGAACCGCGGCCCTGGCCGGCGGCGCTGCAGGCGATCCGCGAGCGGCTGGAGGCGACGACCGGCGGGCGCTTCGACAGCGTGCTCGCCAATCTCTATCGCGACGGCCGCGACAGCATGGGCTGGCACAGCGACGACGAGCCCGAACTCGGCCCGCGGCCGTTGATCGCCTCGCTGAGCCTGGGCGCGGAGCGGCGTTTCCTGCTGAAGCCGCGGGACCGCGCATTGCGGGGCCTTCGCGCCTTCGCCCTGGCGCTGCCGCCGGGCAGCCTGCTGCTGATGGCCGGGGACACCCAGCGCCACTACCTGCACGCGCTGCCGGCCACCGCACGGCCGGTGGGGCCGCGGCTGAACCTGACGTTCAGGCGGGTGCTCGGGGCGGGCGCCTGAGGATTGCGGTGAGGCCGGGCAGAGCGGTGCTTCTGCCTGAAAACCCGGCTCCGGCAGGCCGGGCGGTGAGCGGCGATCCGGATTCGGCTTGTCCCGGGCGTGCGCTGGCCGCTATACTCAGCGGTCCACACTACCGAGCCGGACGGCCCAGAGCCGCCAGAGACGCCATGGCCCGCATCACCGTTGAAGATTGTCTGGAAGTCGTCGATAACCGTTTCGAGCTGGTCATGATGGCCGCCAAGCGCGCCCGCCAGCTGGCCAACGGCGTCGAGTCGCAGATCGACAACAGCGAAGCCAACGACAAGCCGACCGTGCTCGCCCTGCGCGAAATCGCCGCCCGCCGCATCGACCACGCCTATGTCGACGCCGTGGAGAAGGCCGAGCGCGAGCGCAAGGAGCGCGAAGCGCTGGAGTGGGCCGCCGCTGAAGTGGTCGCCGACGACGATCTGTCGAAGGGTGACGATCTGTAAGGCCGGGATTCGGGATTTGGGATTGGGGATTCGGAACAGCCGAATCGTCGTTCCAGACCGATCTCACGTATGGGGAACCCCGCTTCGGCGGGGTTTCTTCGTTTTTGGCGTTGGGCTGCGAACAGCGCAGCCGAGGGGTGAGGCCGGGATTGGGGGTTCGGGATTCGGGATTCGGGATTCGGAACAGCCGATCCGTCTTCGCGATTTGTCTTCGTGCTTCTGGAGCCTCGCTTCGGCGGAGGGCTTCTTCGTTTGGCTCCTTCGGGTCGTAGACAGCGCAGCCGAGGGTGAGACCGGGATTGGGGGTTCGGAACAGCCGATCCGTCTTCGCGATTTGTCTTGGTGCTTCTGGAGCCTGGCTTCGGTGGGGGCTTCTTCATTTGGCTCCCTCGGGTCGTAGACAGCGCAGCCGAGCTGCGCTCGGCTCTACCGAATCCCGAATCCCGAATCCCGAATCCCGAATCCCGAATCCCCAATCCCGGCCCCACCCCGATTGCCCATTCCCGTCCTTTCCCCGTAGTCTTCGGCCATGTCGCAGCTTGAGCCGATTCTTGCGGGGCCGACGCCGGCGCCCGACCTCGATGAACTTCCCCAGTACTACCTGGCGCTGGAGGCGGCTGCGCGTTATCTGAACCCGACGCATCTGCAGACCCTGCGTCGCGCCTGGGTGTTCGGTGCGGCGGCGCACATCGGCCAGACGCGCAAGTCGGGCGAGCCCTACATCACCCATCCGGTGGCGGCGGCGGTGATCCTGGCCGAGCAGGGTGTGGACATCGAGACCCTGGTCGCGGCGATCCTGCACGACACCATCGAGGACACGCCGGTCACCCGCGAGCAGCTGGCCGAGGAATTCGGGCAGACCGTGGCCGATCTGGTCGAGGGCGTGACCAAGCTGGACAAGCTGCAGTTCGCCGACCGGCAGGAAGCGGCGGCGGAGAGTTTCCGCAAGATGATGCTGGCGATGGCGCGCGATCTGCGCGTGATCCTGATCAAGCTGGCCGACCGTCTGCACAACATGCGCACGCTCGGCGCGCAGGGCCGCGACTCGCGCATGCGCATCGCGCGCGAGACCCTGGAGGTCTACGGCCCGATCGCGCAGCGCCTGGGCATGAATCTGATCAAGGCCGAGCTGATGGATCTCGGCTTCCGCGCGCTGCACCCGTGGCGGCATGCGGTGCTGGCCAAGCGCATCCGCAGCCAGCCGATGGTGCGGCGCGAGGCGGTGGCGAACATCGAAGCGCGGCTGGCGCAGCGGCTGACCAAGGAAGGCATCGAGCACCGGCTGATCAGCCGGGTGAAATCGCCGTGGAGCATCTACGACAAGATGCGCGGCGAGGGCAAAAGCTTCGGTCAGGTGATGGACGTGTTCGGCTTCCGGCTCATCGTGAAATCGGTGCCCGAGTGCTATCACGCGCTGGGCGTGGTGCATTCGGTGTTCAAGCCGCTGGACGGGCGTTTCCGCGATTTCGTGGCCATTCCCAAGGCCAACGGCTATCAGTCGCTGCACACGGTGCTGTTCGGGCCGTACGGCGCGCCGATCGAGGTGCAGATCCGCACCGAGGAAATGGACCTGATCGCCGAACGCGGCATTGCCGCGCATTGGTCCTACAAGCACGGCGGCGAGGCCAGCGGTGCGCAGAACCGGGCGATGAGCTGGGTGGCGAATCTGATCGAGTCGCAGCGTGCCACCGGCTCGTCGCTGGAGTTCCTGGAGAACGTGAAGATCGACCTGTTCCCCGACGAGGTCTATCTGTTCACGCCCAAGGGCGACATCATGGCCCTGCCGCGCAATTCCACGCCGCTGGATTTCGCCTACGCGGTGCATACCGATGTCGGCAACCACGCGGTGGCGGCGCGGGTGGATCGCAAGCTGGCCAGCCTTCGCACCAAGCTCAGCAGCGGGCAGTCGGTGGAAATCATCACCGCCAAGTCGGCATCGCCCAAGCCGCAGTGGCTGGAATTCGTGGTGACCGGCAAGGCGCGCACCGCGATCCGTCACCAGCTCAAGCAGCTCGAACACGAGGACGCGGTGCAGTTGGGTCACCGCATGCTGGACCGCGCGCTGGAAGACCTGGGCACCTCGCTCGACCGCCTGCCGCCGGCGCGGCTGGAAGCCTTTCTTGCCGACCACCGCTTCCCGCGGCTGGAGGCGCTGCTGGCCGAGATCGCGCTGGGCAACCGCATGCCGACCCAGGTGGCGCAGGTGCTGGCGCATCGCGTGCCGGACAAGCCGGACAGCGTGGACATGGCGCGCGGCATGGGCCTGCCCGGCGACCGGATTCTCATCACCGGCAACGAGCGCGGGGTCATCACCTTCGCCAACTGCTGCATGCCGCTGCCGCGCGACGAGATCATGGGTTACCACACCACCGGCCGCGGGATCGTGGTGCATCGCATCGAATGCCCGAACGTGGCCGAATACCGCCGCTCGCCCGAGCGTTGGGTGTCGATCGGCTGGGATCGCGAGGTGAGCGGCGACTTCAACGTGGCGCTGAAGGTGGAAGTGGAGAACCGCCCCGGCGTGCTGGCGCAGGTGGCCGCGGCGATTGCGGGTGCCGACTCCAACATCGACAGCGTCGATTATCTGGACCGCGACCGCAGCGTGGCGACGATCCGCTTCGGCATCGAGGTCAGCGACCGGGTGCATCTGGCCGAAGTCATCCGTCGGGTGCGCAGGCTCGGCGTGGTCCACGGCGTCCAGCGGATGTAGGTCGCGCCCCGGCGCGACAGCGTGTCGCGCGACGCCTGCGCGCGCGCCTGCGTCGCCGCCGCATCGCGTGGCTCGCGGCTTGGATGGCCTTGCGCCCGGATGGCCTTCGGCCCCATCGCCGCAAGCTGCTAAAGTCTGCGGTCCAGACAGGATGATCGACTCGTGGCAGACCCCATCGCCCAGCCCCTCGCCGAGACCGCCGCCATGCAGGCGCCCGTCCCGACACTCGCCCCACCGCCGCAGGAGCCCGGCGCCCGGGTGATCGACGCCCTGCTGCGTCGGGGACGGCTGAAGGAAGCCGACCTCGCCCGCGCCCAGCGCCTGCAGGAGGAGGACGGCGGCGATCTGCTCAGCCTGCTCGCCCGCCTGGGGCTGGTGTCCGAGCGCGACCAGGCCGAGGCCAGCGCCGATGTGCTGGGCCTGCCGATGGTGGCGGTGAAGGACCTGCCGGACCTGCCGCCGGAAGGCATCGACCTGAGCGTGCGCTTCATGAAGCAGTTCGCCGCGGTGCCGGTGGCCGAGACCGCCGAGCGGGTGGACGTGCTGCTGGCCGATGCCCACGACCCCTACGCCCGCGACGCCATCGCCCTGGCCTGCGGGCGGCCGGTGCGGGTGATGATCGGCCTGCGCTCGGAGATCGGCGACCTGATCGAACGCTGGCACGGCCAGGGCCGCAGCGCGATGGGCGCGATCGTCGAGACCGCCGAAGGCGAGGGCAGCGACCTGGACGACGTGGAGCACCTGCGCGACCTCGCCTCCGAGGCGCCGGTGATCCGCCTGGTGAACCTGGTGATCCAGCGCGCGGTCGAGCTGCGCGCCTCCGACATCCACATCGAGCCCTTCGAGAACCGGCTGAAGGTGCGCTACCGCGTGGACGGCGTGCTCGAGGAGGCCGAGTCGCCGCCGGCCAACCTCACGGCCGCGGTGATCTCGCGCATCAAGATCATGGCCAAGCTCAACATCGCCGAGCGCCGGCTGCCGCAGGACGGCCGCATCATGATCCGCGTCCAGGGCAAGGAACTCGACCTGCGCGTGAGCACCGTGCCCACCGCGCACGGCGAATCGGTGGTGATGCGTCTGCTCGATCGCGAGACCGTGGTCTTCGACTTCAAGCGCCTGGGCTTCACCGACGAGTTCCTGCCGCAGTTCAATCAGGTGCTGGAGCAGCCGCACGGCATCCTGCTGGTCACCGGCCCCACCGGCTCGGGCAAGACCACCACGCTGTACACCGCGCTGTCCAGCATCAACACCCCCGACGTGAAGATCATCACCGTCGAGGACCCGGTGGAATACCAGATCGAGGGCATCAACCAGATCCAGGCCAAGCCGCAGATCGGCCTGGATTTCGCGCATGCGCTGCGCAGCATCGTGCGCCAGGACCCCGACATCATCATGATCGGCGAAATGCGCGACCTGGAGACCTGCAAGATCGCGATCCAGTCAGCGCTCACCGGCCATCTGGTGCTCAGCACGCTGCACACCAACAACGCCGCCGGCGGCATCACCCGCCTGCTGGACATGGGCGTGGAGGACTACCTGCTGACCTCCACCATCAACGGCATCCTGGCCCAGCGTCTGGTGCGCCGGCTCGAACCCGTCCACGCCGAGCGCTACGAAGCCTCGCCGGAGGAGATCGAGAAATTCAGCCTGCGCCGCTGGCAGCCGGAGGGCACGATCTACCTGCATCGCCCGCGCGGCTCGGCGCTCGCGCCCACCGGGTATCTCGGCCGCACCACCATCATGGAATTCCTGGTGATGAACGACGAGATCCGGCGCGCGGTGATGCGCCACGCCGGCATGGGCGAGCTGGAGCAGCTGGCGAAACAGGCCGGCATGCGCACGATGTACGAGGACGGCATCGTCAAGGCGCTGTCCGGCCTGACCACCATCGAGGAAGTGCTGCGGGTGACCGAGGATGCCTGAGCACGGCCGCGCGCGCGGGCAAGCCCGGTCGGCAGGCGGGTGCGCATGAATCGCCGACGCGTCGCACTGGGCATCGTCGGCGCGGTGCTGCTGCTCTCGGCCGGCGCCGGCGGCATGTACCTGCTGATGCGCGACCGCGGCGAAGCCGTGGCCGGGCCGCAGGCGCTGGCGCTGCGGCCGGGACTGGAGGCCGTGGCCGAGCGCGACCGCGCGCGGGTCGCCCTGCGCCGCCAACTCTGGTACGTCGACGATTACGCGACCATCAAGGCGCGCGCCGAGGCGGGCGAGCCGCTGGCGCAGCGACGGCTGGCCGAGCTCTACGGCGACTGCGTGGCGATGCGCGGAGTGTTCGCCACCAACATGTCGCTGCTGCCCGACATGGGCCGTGCCGAGCCGGCGTCGAAGCCGCGCATCGACAAGGTGCTGGCCGAGCGCAGGCGCCTGTGCACGCCCGCAGAGCAGGCCAACGACGCGCGGCCCGAGACCTACGTGTTCTGGAACGACCAGGCCGCCAAGCGCGGCGACCTGGTGGCGATCATGCGGCAGGTGGCCTCCCAGCAGGGCGATCTGGCGCTGGAGGACCTGCAGCGGGTTCTCGATGTGGTCGCGCGCCAGGGCGATGCCGCCGATGTCTACGAGGTCTCGCGCCTGCTGCCGCGGTTCAAGGCCAAATGGCCCGATCCGGAGACGGCGCCGGCCTTCGAAGGCCCGCTGGCGGCGGATGCCTGGGTGCTGGCCGCCTGCAACGCGGGCCTGGAGTGCGGCAAGGGTTCCAAGCTGCTGGAACTGGCCTGCATCAGCATGTTCAGCTGCCGCCATCCCGACTACCGCAGCCTGCTGCAGCACGAGCGCGGCCTGGACGCCGCGGCCATGGCGAAGCTGGACGCCGCCATCGCGGTGATCGACCGCAAGGTCCTGGCCCGCCCGCCGGCCGCGAACTCACCGCCACCCGCGACAGGCTGAACACCACGCCCCCGCAGCTGTCAGACATCGCCCCGCCCCCGCCCCCGCCTTTCCGAATCCCGAATCCCGAATCCCTTAATCCCGATTCCCGATTCCCGATTCCCCACCACCATTCCCCACTCTCCATTCCCCATTCCCGGCCCTTCAATGCCCCTCTACCGCTACAAAGCGCTCAACGCCCGCGGCGAACTGCTCGATGGCCAGATGGAAGCCGCCAGCGATGCCGACGTGGTGGCGCGCCTGCAGGAGCAGGGCCATCTGCCGGTCGAGGCGGTGCCCGCGGCGTCCGCGGGCGGCGTATCGCTGCTGGCCGGGCTGTTCCGGCCCAAGCCCTTTTCGGGCGCGCGCCTGGTCCAGTTCACCCAGCAGCTGGCGACCCTGCTTGCCGCCGGCCAGCCGCTGGACCGCGCCCTGACCATCCTGCTCGACCTGCCCGAAGACGAGACCGCGCGCCGCACCCTGCTGGACATCCGCGACGCCGTGCGCGGCGGCAGCGCGCTGTCGACCGCGCTGGAACGCCAGCACGGCGCGTTCTCGCGGCTGTACGTGAACATGGTCCGCGCCGGTGAGGCCGGCGGCAGCCTGCAGGACACCCTGCAGCGCCTGGCCGACTATCTGGAGCGCAGCCGCGCCCTGCGCAGCCGGGTGATCAACGCGCTGATCTACCCGGCCATCCTGTTGACCATGGTCGGGCTGTCGCTGCTGTTTCTGATGGGCTACGTGGTGCCGCAGTTCGCGTCGATGTACGAGAACCTGGACGCCGAGATCCCGTGGTTCTCCAAGGCGGTGATGGCGGTCGGCAGCTTCGTGCAGGGCTGGTGGTGGCTGATGCTGGCGGTTCCGGTGGTCGGCCTGGTGTGGTTCGAGCGCAGGCGCCGCGAACCCGCGTTCCGCGCGGCCCTGGACGAGCGCGTGCTGGGCCTGCGCTTCTTCGGCGGACTGGTGGCCAAGATCGAGACCGCGCGCCTGGCGCGGACGCTCGGCACCCTGCTCAAGAACGGGGTGCCGCTGCTCACCGCGCTCAACATCGGCGGTCGCACCCTGGGGAACCTTGCGCTGCTGGCGGATGTCGAAGCCGCTGCGAACGAGGTCAAGAACGGCGTCGGCCTGTCCGCGGCGCTGGGCAAGGGCAAGCGGTTCCCCCGCCTGGCGCTGCAGATGATCCAGGTGGGCGAGGAGTCCGGCGCGCTGGACACCATGCTGCTCAAGACCGCGGACACCTTCGAGGCCGAAACCGGTCAGGCTCTGGACCGGATGCTGGCCGCGCTGGTGCCGGTCATCACCATCGTGCTGGCGGCGGTGATCGGCGTGGTGATCATGGCCGTGCTGCTGCCGATGTATCAGCTCAGCGGCGCGGTGTAGCCCGATCTCGAATTTCCGCTGCGGGTTCGCGCGTCGCTCGCGGAGGATCGGACATAATCGATGCCCCGGCGGGCCTCCCGCCCGCGCGACACGCGACACCCGCCGGCGCGAGGACCGCTCCGGCACCGCGACAACGCTGCACACTCCCGAACAACCGAATGGATCCAGACCCATGCGCAACGTACGCCAACTCCGTCGCCCGCCCAGCCGCATCGCCCAGGCCGGCATGACCCTGATCGAGATCATCGTGGTGATCGTGCTCATCGGCGGTGTGATCGCTGTGGTGGGCAGTCAGGTCCTCAGCAACAGCGACAAGGCCAAGCACAAGCTCACCGGCGTGCAGGTGCAGACCGTGGGCACCAATATCGAGCAGTACAACGGCGACGTGGGCGAGTATCCGCAGAAACTCGAGGATCTGATCGAAGACCCCGGCATCAGCGGCTGGCTCGGCCCCTACGGCAGTGCGAAGGATCTCAAGGACCAGTTCGGAAAGTCGCTCGAGTACCGCACTCCGGGCGAAGACGGCCCGTTCGACTTGCTCAGCTACGGCAAGGACGGCAAGCCGGGCGGCAGCAGCGTCGACGCCGATATTCCCTACGCGCGCTGAGCCGCTGCCGCGGCCAGGTGCCGCGTCCGCTGCATAGCCGCTCTGTCTCCCGCCGCACGATGCGTCGCGATTTCCGCCTTCCTGCCCACCAAGCCCCGGCCGCGCCCCGTCGCGACCGGGGCTTCGGCTTGAGTGCGGGTGTGCGCAGCCGGGCGCAGCGCCGGTGCGGGCAGCGCGGTTTCACCCTGATCGAAGTGATCGTGGTCATGGTGCTGATCGCGGCCATGACCCTGCTGGTGGCGACGATGATGACCGGCGGCCTCGACGGCATGCGCATGCGCACCACCGCCAAGGAGATCGCCGCCGAGCTGCGCCACGCGCGCGCGCAGGCGATCGCCAAGAGCGAGGTCCAGCAGTTCCTGGTCGACCCGAAGGCGCGCACCTGGACCGGCGTGGGCGGGCGCAGCGGCGAGATTCCCGACAGCCTCGAAGTCACGTTCGTCGGTGTGCGCGAGGTTCAGGAGAACGAGCAGGAGGGCACCATCCTGTTCTTCGAGGATGGCGCTTCCACCGGCGGTCGCGTGCAGCTGCGCAAGAACCGCGCCGGCATCGATGTCGACGTGTCCTGGCTGACCGGCGATGTCAGCGTGCGCCGTTCCGAGGAAGACGCGCGGAGGCTGGCGCGATGAGGGGCCGCAAGAGCGGACCGGACCTGCAGAGGCCGACGTCCCACGCGTGCAGGCTGGCTTCGTACGGGCACGCTCCGCACAGGCACGCCCCGTGCAGCGGCGCGCGTGTCGCGGGAGCACGCAACGGCGGCTACACCCTGATCGAGGTCATCGTCGCCTTCGGCCTGCTGGCCGCGGCGCTGGCCATGCTGCTCGGCGCGCAGACCCAGGCCAGCCGGCAGGTGGCCGACGCCGACAAGGCCGGACGCGCGGCGATGTATGCGCGTTCGCTGCTGGATGAGGCCGGGGTGGGCGAGGCGCTGGCCATCGGCCGCCGCGACGGCGAGTTCGAGGACGGCCGCTACCGCTGGGAATGGGAAGTGGAGCCCTACGTCGACCCGATTCCCAACCCGCAGGCGCAGAACCCGGGCGAGATCATCGGCGCGCCGCGGCTGCTGCTGCTGCGGCTGACCGTGCGCTGGGGCGAAGGCGGCCCGCGCGAGCGGCTGCAGCTCGATGCGCTGCGTCTGGTCACGCCCACCGGCGACCTCGGCACGGTGCAGCCGCCATGAGCCTGCGCCGGCCCGCGAATCCACGCTCTCGCACCGGTGTGCGTACGCGCATGCGGGCAGCCGCGCGCGCGCGCGGCTTCACCCTGATCGAAATCCTGATGGCGACCACGCTGCTGGCCGCCGGGCTGGCCCTGGCCTTCGCCACCCTGCGCGCCTCGACCACCGCCGCCGAGCGCGGCGAGTCGCGCGCGCGGGAGAGCGAGCGCATGCGCGCGGTCGAAGGCTTCCTGCGCCGGCGCATCGGCTCGGCGCTGCCGATCGCCTACGAGGTCGACCCGCGCACCGGCATTCCGCTGCGTTTCCTCGGCGAACCCGACCGCATGCGCTTCGTCGCCGACCTGCCGCGCTACCTCGGCCGCGGCGGCCCGCATCTGCACGACCTGCGCATCGTCGACGACGGCCGCACCCGCCGTGGCGACGCGCAGCAGCGGCTGGAGGTGGCGTTCTCGGTGATCCTCGCCAACGCGGTGGTCGAGGAGGACAACCCGCGCCCGCCCGAGCTGCTGGTCGGCGAGCTGCGCGAGATCCGCTTCCGCTACCGCGGCCTCGACGAACAGAACCGCCCGAGCGACTGGCAGGACGACTGGAACCAGGGCGACCGCATCCCGATGCAGGTCGAAGTGCGGATCGTCGATGCCCGTGGCCGGCCCTGGCCGCGGATCCTGGTCGCGTTGCCGCAGTCGGCCGGCTACAACAACCTCTCGCAGCAGGTGGTGCCATGACCGCGCCCAGCCGGCTCCCCTTGCGTCAGGGCAGGGCCCCCGCCGTGGCTGCGCGCGGCGCCGCGCTGCTGATCGTGCTCTGGCTGATCGCGCTGTTGACCGCGGTGATCGGCGGCTTCGCCCTCACCGCACGGGTGGAGCACATGCAGGGCCGGGTGCTGATCCGCGGCGTGAGCGCCGACGAGGCCGCGCGGGCCGGGCTCGAATACGCCATGACCCGGGTGGTGGAACTCAACCCGCAGCGCCAGTGGCCGCCCAACGGCAGCGAACAGGCCTGGGCCTTCGGCGATGCGGAGGTGACGGTGAAGATCATCGACGAGACCGGCAAGGTGGACCTCAATGCCACCGACGCCGTGCTGCTCACCGAGCTGATCCGAGTGGTCGGCGCCGAACCGCAGCAGGCCCGCAACATCGCGTCCGCGATCCTCGACTGGCGGGACCCCGACATCCTCAGCCAGCCCGAAGGCGGCGCCGAAGACGCGCAGTACGCCTCGGCCGGGCTGCCCTACGGGGCCAAGGACGCGCCGTTCGAGAGCGTGGCCGAGCTGGAACTGCTGCTCGGCATGACCCCCGACCTGTACAAGCGCCTCGCGCCGCATCTCACCGTGTACAGCGGCCAGCCCCGGCCCAGCCAGGAGTACGCCTCCGGCGAGGTGCTGCAGGCGATGGGCGTGGACCCCGCGCCGGTGCTGGAGCAGCGCAAGCAGCCGCCCCAGCCCGGCGAAGGCGGCGCCCTCGTCGGCGCCGGCACAGGCACGTATAGTATTGAGAGCCGGGCGCGACTGCGCGACGGGCGTATCGCCGTGCTGCGCGCGGTGGTTCGCGCCGGCAACAGTGGGGTGCCGGGTTCGGCCTACACCCCGCTGCGCTGGGAGCAGGGAGCGCTGCCAAGATGAGGTGGCCTGCCTGCTCGCGCCGTCGCGCGACCGTGATCCTCCGGCGGGCCGGGTCAAGCCCGACCGCCTGCAGGCCCGGTGCGGTCCATCGTCACGCAGATCAAGGCCGCATCCGTCGCGGCCCGGGTCAGCATGGCGCCGGCAGCCGTACTCTCGACATCTGTACTCTGGACAGCCGTACTCTGGACAGCTGCATCGCGGACGGTCATGCCCCGAACGGCCATGCCTCCGGCAGCCGCCCCTTCCACCGTCGCCCCAGCGCCGCAAGGCGCGTCACCGAGGATAGTGTCTGAGCGCCGTCAGCCCCGACAATGCGATCCCTGCCGAGGCCGGCGCCTCGCCGTCGTCCCGTTCGGCCGCGCCGCGCGCCGGGGCCGGCCTGCGCGGCTTCTGGACGTGGTGGACCCGCGCCCTGGCCAGCTGGGTGCCCCTGCGTCTGCGCAACCTGTTCGGCCTCAGCGAGCAGCGCCTGCTGCTGCGCCGCGAGGGCGACGAGCTGGTGCTGGCGATGGTGGCCGCACCGGGCGAGCCCCCGGCGCCGCAGGCCGGGGCCGGCGTGCCCTTGCGCGATTTCGGCAGCGTGCCCTGGGAGGCCGTGGCCGAACATGGCGACGAGACCACCGCCGCGGTCGACCCGCTCTCTGCCGTGCTCGCGCCGCGGGTGGAAAGCCTGCCGCGCTGGCTGCTGCTGCCTGCGCACTCCGCCCTCCGTCGCCAGGTGACCCTGCCCGGCGCAGCGGCGGACCGCCTGCGCGATGTGCTGCGTTTCGAGATCGACCGGCAGACGCCGTTCGCCGCCGACGAGGTGTATTTCGACGCCCGCCCGCTGGGCCGCCGCGGCGACGGGCTGATCGACGCCGAGCTGGTGGTCGTCCCGCGCGCCCGCCTGGACGCCGCCCTGGCCGCACTCGCGCCGCCGCTGCGCGGCACGCTGGCCGGCGTGGATCTGGCGCTGGACAGGCCGGCGCCCGCGCCGGGCACCGCCGACACGGCCGCTTCCGATCCTGCGGTCGAGTCTGCGGTCGAGCCCGCCGAAGACCTGTTCGCCGGCGCGGTGTCCGCGCTCGGCGTGAATCTCATGCCCAGCGCGCAGCGCCGCCACCGCCGCGACCCGTTGGCGCTGTGGAACCTCGGCCTGGGCGTGCTGGCGACCGTCGCGATCGCGCTGGGCCTGTGGCAGATCCTCTCCAACCGCACCGCCGCGGCCGACGCCTACGAGGCCGAAACCGAGCAGCGCAGCGCGCAGGCCAAGAAGGTGGCGGCCGAGCGCAAGCAGCTGGTCGACCTGGTCGAAGGCCTGCGCTTCCTGCAGCAGACCCGCAGCGGCCGGCCGACCTCGGTCGAGGTGCTGGCCGAACTCACCAGCCGCCTGCCCGACAACACCTTCATCGAACGCGTCACCATCGAGGATCAGCGGCTGATGGTGGTCGGCCTCAGCTCGGAGGCGTCGCGTCTGGTCGAGCGCCTGCAAGGCTCCAAACTGTGGCGGTCGATGACCCTCACCGGCGCGCTGCAGCCCGACCCGCGCACCGGCAAGGACCGCTTCACCCTGACCGCCGAACTGGTGGTCGACAAGCCGCCGGAACGCAAGCCGGCCAGAACGAATGGAGGGCGGACCAATGGCGAATCCTGAGACGGGCGCCGTCACTCCGCGCGACCGCTGGCTGGCGCTCGGCCTGCTCGGCGCGGTGCTCCTGCTGGCCTATCTGGTGCTGATCCACAGCTGGTGGACGGTGCCGATGATGGAGCTGCAGGCCCGCATCGACGATCTCCACGCCCGTGACGGCCGCGCCCGCGCCACGCTGGAGCAGGCGCCGCAGATCCGCAAGCGACTGGAGGCCGAGCGCGCCCAGGCCGCCACCGTGCCGGGTTTCATGCAGGAGCGTACCCCCGAGCTGGCCACCGCCGCGCTGGTGCAGCGCCTGGAGACCGCGGTCGAACAGGCCAGTCCCGGCAAGCGCAGCTGCGCGATCGTCAACCGCTCGCCGCTGACCGAGCCGCGCCCCGAGCGCTTCCCGCGCGCGGTGGTGCAGGCGCGTCTGACCTGCGGCACGCCCGAACTGGCGGCGGTGCTGCACTCGCTGGAAAGCGGCTCGCCGCGGCTGTTCGTGGACAACCTCAACATCACCGCCCAGCGGTTCTTCTTCTCGGCCGAACAGTCTTCGCAGAACAACGGCCTGGACGTGAGTTTCGACCTTTACGGCTATCTGCCGGCCTCGGGAGCGCCCGCCAATGCGCGTCGATGATCTGAGCCCGAAGACCTGGCTGCTCGGGGGCGTCGCCGCCTGGGGCGTGCTGCTCTGGGTGCTGGCCCTGGCCGGCATGGGCGGGCGCGTGGGCGAGGGTGAAATCGAGAGCGAGACGCAGCGCCTTCCGGGAGCGGTGCCGGCGGCCAAGGAGCGTCTCGGCCCGCTGGGCCAGTACATGGAAATCGGCCAGCGCCCGCTGTTCACCGAGAACCGCCAGCCCGCGCCCTTCATCATCACCGGCAACGGCGAGGCCCCGCCGGTCAACACCTTCGATTTCGCGCTGACCAGCGTGCTGATCACGCCGCAGGTGCAGGTGGCGATCCTGCGCCCGCCGGGCGACACCGCGCAGCCGGTGCGGGTGAAGATGGGCGAGGCGGTGCAGGGCGCGCAGCAGTGGAGCCTGGCGGTGCTGAACCCGCGGCAGGCGGTCTTCCGCGGCCCCGAGGGCGAGAAGACGCTGGAACTGCGCGTGTTCGACGGCATCGGTGGCGCGCCGCCGACCGCGATGAACTTCGCACCGCCGCCGCCGTCGCCTCCGCCTCCGCCTGGCAGCGTCGACGCCTCCGGCGGGACACCGCCGCCCGGACAGGTCTATGTCCAACCCGGCCAGATGCCGCCGCAGGCGCAGGTGCCGCCCGGCGGCGATCAGCCCGGGGTGCCGACGCCCGTGGAACAGCCGTCGACCGCCCAGGCCACCGCGGACAGCAGCGAACAGGCCGAGCTCTCGAGCCAGCAGCAGCTCGAGGCGATCCGCCGCCGTATCGAAGCCCGCCGCGCGCAGTTGCGCCGCGAACAGCAAATGAACCAGAACGCGCCGTCGCGCTGACGACGCGCAGGGAACCGAGCCAGATGATCCGCAGGTCCACCGTGATGCCCACCGCAACGCCTTCCTACCTTGTCGCCCTGGCGGCATTCGCCCTGACCCTGAGCCTAGGGGGCTGCGCCACGCCGACGCCGGTGATCAAGCGCAGCTCCGATCGGCCCGCCGGCACCGACACGGTGCAGACCCGGCCGCTGCCTGCCGAGGATCAGGACGATGCGCTGCCGCAGGCCCGCATCTATCGCGGCAGCGGGCGGGTGATCGACCAGGGCGTGGCCAGCTCGCCGGCGCCCAACCTCGGCGGCAGCAGCGGCGAGGCGCGCTTCAATTTCGAGGGCGAATCGCTGCATGCGGTGATCAAGGTCATCCTCGGCGACGTGCTCGGCCAGAACTACGTCATCGCGCCCAGCGTGCAGGGCACGGTCACCTACGCCACGCCCAAGCCGGTCAGCCCGGCCGAGGCGCTGTCGGTGCTGGAGATGATCCTCGGCTGGAACAACGCGCGCCTGCTGTGGAGCGACGGCCGCTACAACATCGTGCCCGCCGACCAGGCCCTGGCCGCCGGCGTGGTCGCGCCGAGCGCGGCGCCGGCCTCCAGCGCGCGTGGGTTCGAATCGCGCGTGGTGCCGCTGCGCTACATCTCGGCGGTGGAGATGGAAAAGCTGCTCAAGCCCTACGCCCGTCCGGGCGCGGTGGTCACCGTCGACCCCGGCCGCAACGTGCTGACCATCGCCGGCAGCCGCACCGAGCTGGAGAACTACCTGCGCACCATCCGCATCTTCGACGTGGACTGGATGTCGAGCATGTCGGTGGGCGTGTTCCCGCTGCAGTCCAGCAAGGCTGCCGATGTGGTGCAGGACCTGGAAAAGGTCTTCGGCGAGCAGAGCAAGTCGCCGGTGGCGGGCATGTTCCGTTTCATGCCGCTGGACGGCGCCAACGCGGTGCTGGCCATCACCTCGCAGGCCGATTATCTGGACGACATCCAGCAGTGGGTGGAGCGCATCGACGGCGCCGGCGAAGGCGTGCGCCTGTATTCCTACGAACTGAAATACATCACCGCGCGCGATCTCGCCGAGCGCCTCGGCGAAGTGTTCGCCGGCAGCGGCGGTGGCGGGGGCGCCAGCCGCGGTGACGGCGGCCTGTCGCTGATTCCGGGCGGGCAGGCCAACGTGATCGACAGCGGCGGCGGTTTCGACGGCGGTCGCGGCGGCGGTGGTGCCGGTGGCGGGCTCGGCGGCGGCCAGCTCTCGCTCGACCAGTCTCAGGGCGGTGCGTCCAGCGTCACGCTCGAAGTGGGCGCGGACAAGGTGTCGGTGGCGGCCATCGACGAAACCAATTCGCTGCTGGTGCGCGCCACCGCGGCCTCGTGGCGTTCGATCCGCGACGTGATCGAAAAGCTCGACACCCTGCCGCTGCAGGTGCACATCGAAGCGCAGGTGGTGCAGGTGGACCTCAGCGGCGACCTGGAATTCGGCGTGAGCTGGTTCTTCGAGCGCGCGGTCACCGACGCCGGCCTGCCCAGCGCCGAAGGCCGTACCACCTGGAGCCAGCTGGCCGGCAGCGTGGTGCCCAGCGCGCCCGGCAGTTCGGCGCCCAGCCTGTCGTGGACCTTCCTCGGCCGCAACGCTGCCGCGGTGATCTCGGCGCTGGACCGGGTCAGCGATGTGAGGCTGCTGCAGACGCCCTCGGTGATGGTGCGCAACAACCAGGAAGCCACGCTCAACGTCGGCGACCGCATCCCGGTCACCTCGGTCTCGGTCAATCCGGTGCTCGGCAACAACAACAGCATCAGCCAGGTGCAGTACATCGACACCGGTACCATCCTCAAGGTCCGCCCGCGCGTGACCAAGGACGGCACCGTGTTCCTCGACCTGGTGCAGGAAGTCAGCGCCCCGCGCGGCCAGGCCGACGCCAACGGCAACGTGCGCATCAGCACCAACCGCATGAAGACCAGCGCCATCGTCGACAGCGGCGACACCGTGCTGCTGGCCGGCCTGATCAGCGAGAACGACAGCCGCGGCTCCAGCGGTTTCCCGGGCCTGAGTCGCATTCCGGTGATCGGCGGGCTGTTCGGCCGCCAGAACAAGAATTCCTCGCGCAGCGAAATCATCATCCTGGTCACGCCCACCCTGGTGGAGACCACCAAGGCGGCCAGCGAGTGGACCGACGAATACGGCCGCCGCTTCCGCGCGCTGCAGCCGCTGCGCGACAAGCAGGCGAGCGAGCGTCGGGCGAACGAGAGCCCGGCGGAGTCGCCCTGATCGGGCGTCGCCTGGCATCGGCCACGTACTGCGTCGGGCACGCCGGGGGGCATGAGGCATGAGCACGGCCACGGCGCTGCCGGTCGTGCTGCTGCCGCTGGGCACCGACGACGACGCGCTCGACGCCTGCCTGGCCGCGCTCGAGGCCGGTACCCCGCCCGGCACCCGGGTCTGGCTGGCCGACAACGCCCAGGCCGGGCCGCGCGGCATCGCCATCGTCGAACGCTGGCTGGCGCGCACCGCGCTGCAGGCCCACTACACCCGGCGCAACCGGCCGATCGGCGAGGCCGCGCATCTGGCCGAGATGCTGGTCGCCTGCGAGGACGGCGATGCGCTGATCCTCGCCGCCGACGCCCGGCCGCTGCCGGGCTGGGCCAGCCAGCTGGCGGCCTGCGCCGCCCGCGACCCGGCCATCGCCACCGCCACGCCCTGGAGCAACGCCGGCGAGACCGTGGCCTGGCCGCGGATCGGCGAGATCGGCCCGCTGCCCGACGAGCCCGGCCGTCTGGCCCGGGCCGCGGCCACGCTGCCGCCGCACCACCCCGAGCTGCCCTCTGCCGTGGGCCATGCGCTGTTCCTGCGCGGCCGCGCCCGCGTGCGCGCGGGCGGGCTGGACGGCGCCAGTTTCGCCGGTGCCTACGCCGCCATCGCCGACCTGTCGCTGCGCATGGCCGGACTGGGCTGGCGCAACGTGCTGTGCGAGACCGCCTTCGTCGCGCGGCCCGGCGAGGGCATGGCGAACGGCGACGATCTGGACCTGCTGGCCGCGCGCTGGCCGGCCTGGCACGCGCGCCTGGCGCAGTTCCTCATGCAGGACCCGCTGCATGCACTGCGCGCGTCGTTGCAGCAGGCCGCCGATACCGCCCCGCCGGACGACGCCGCGGTGTGGCCGCAGCCGGACATGTTCCCGGCCGGTGATCCGTCTTGATGCCGGCACAGCGCACCGCAAATCCCCCCGCCGCCCGCACTGCGGCCTTCAGCCCCCTTTGTCAAAGGGGGCTGAAGGCGCACACGCCATCTGCAGCCGCAGGCCCGACCGAGCGCAGCGGCCGAGCCCAGGACATCTTCCGCACTTGGGGCAACGCCACAACCCAAGGCAACGGCGTATCCCGGGGCAACGCCCCACTCCAAGACAACGGCGGATCCCAAGGCGACGGCATATCCCGGAGCAAGGGTCGAACCCAAGGCAACGGCCTATCCCGCGTCACGGGCCGAACCCGAGGCGACGGCCTATCCCGCGTCACGGGCCGAACCCAAGGCAACGGATCAACCCAAGGCAACGGATCAACCCAGGGCAACGGATCAACCCAGGGCAACGGATCAACACAAGGCAATGGTGCATTCCGGGGCAAAGGCTCAATCCGATGCAACGGCCGATCTCTCCGCCGCGGCAGGACACCCCCCTTTGAAAAAGGGGGGCAGGGGGGATTGGCTCTGGTCCTCCGCCACCGTCGTCCCACGCCCGCCCTCGCGGCGGCCAGCTGCCGCTTGCGGTCCTGATCCATGCCCACCGCACCCCTCCCGCACGTTGCCGCCATCCCCACGGCCGTCGCCGCCGTGGTGGTGACCCATCGCAGCGTCGAGACCATCGACGCCTGCCTCTCGCGTCTGCGCCGCGCCGAAGGCGTGGCCGAGATCCGGGTGATCGACAACGCCTCCGACGACGACACCCTCGACGTGGTCCAGCGCCATGCGCTCGCCGATGCGCGCGTGCGCTTCATCGCCAACCCCGACAACCCCGGCTTCGGCATCGCCTGCAACCAGGGCGCGGCCGATAGCGCGGCGCCGTGGCTGGCCTTCGTCAATCCCGACTGCCTGATCGAGCCGGACACCTTCGCGCGCCTGCGCGCGCACGCGGACGCCATCGCGCGGGCAGAGCGCGCCGATGCGCTGCTCGGCGCCGATCTGGTGGACGAGGCCGGCGTGCGCGATGGCGCCGCACGCCGGCGCGACCCGGACTTCGCGGCGATGCTGCGCCGCCCTTCGGCACGCAAGCTCGACCTGCCGATGGATGCCCGGCAGAGCCTGCAACCGGTGGATGCCGTCTCCGGCGCGCTGATGGTGCTGCCGCGCCGTCTGTTCGATGCGCTCGACGGCTTCGACCCCGGCTACCGCCTGCATGCGGAGGATCTCGACCTCTGCCGGCGGGCGCGTGCGGCCGGCGCTCGGGTCGCGGTCGCCAACGACGTGCGTGTGGTCCATGTGCGCGGGGTGTCCAGCCGCAGCCGGCCGTGGTTCGTCGAGTGGCACAAGCACCGTGGTCTGGCGCGCTATTTCCTCAAATTCGAGGCCGCCGGGCGCAGCGTGCCCGTGCGTGCCGCGGTGCTGGGGATGATCTGGGCGCGCTTCCCGTTCGCCGCGACCGCCGCCGCGCTGCGCGCGCGCGGGGACTGAACCCTGCGCTCAGTCCCGGCGTCTGCGTGGCTGCGGCGGGCGATCGGATGCCGGATGTATCGGGTGCGCGGTGTCCTGGCGTGCGATGCGATCGTCCTGGCCGGAATCGGAACGGCAGCCGACGAGCGGCCAGAGCAATGCGCAGGCGATCAGCGCCGCGCACATGCATGATCGGCGGGGATGGTGGCAGGTTCGAGGCATGGGACAGTCCTTGTCCGGTGAGGTGGGGAGGGTGGCGTTGGAGCAGAGCGGTCGGTGGCGCGGCCGGCGGTGCGCTCGCGCGTCCGGTCAACGGTGCCGGTTGATCTCGTCGCGCAGCGCACGCGCGGCCGCGGCCGCGGCTTCGGCGTAATCCTCGCCGCCGGAAGCGTACAGGATCGCGCGCGAGGAGCTGATGATCAGCCCGTCGCCGCGGCGGTTCGCGCCATGTGCGACCACGGCCGCCGCATCGCCGCCCTGCGCGCCCACGCCGGGCACCAGGAAGGGCACGTCGTCGCCGACGATCGCGCGCACCTCGCGCAGCTGTTCCGGCCAGGTGGCGCCGACCACCAGCGCGCAGTTGCCGTGTTCGTTCCAGTCGCGCGCGATCTTCTCCGCCACGTGCTGGTACAGCGGCCGCCCCGCGATCTGCATGTCCTGCAGGTCGCCGGCGCCGGCATTGCTGGTGCGGCACAGGATCACCACGCCCTTCTCGCGGCGGTCGAGAAAGGGCTGCACCGAATCGCGGCCGAGGTAGGGGTTCACCGTCACCGCGTCCGCGCCGTAGCGCTCGAACGCCTCGTGCGCGTAGTGCTGCGCGGTGCTGCCGATGTCGCCGCGTTTGCTGTCGAGAATCACCGGGATGTCCGGCCAGCGGAAGCCGATGTGCAGGATCAGCATGCGCAGCGCTTCTTCGGCGTGGTTGGCGGCGAAGTGCGCGATCTGCGGCTTGAACGCGCAGGCATACGGCGCGGTGGCGTCGACGATGTCGCGGCAGAAGCGGAAGATCGCGTCCGGGTCGTGGGCGAAATTCGCCGGGAACTTCGCCGGCTCCGGGTCCAGGCCCACGCACACCAGGGTGTCGGCCTGCTGCCAGCGGTCGCGAAGGCGGTCGATGAAGCTGCGCATCGGTTCGGGAGTGGTCGGTGGCTTTGACTTGCTCATCTTTTCAGACTCTGGCTTTCGGCGGTAGCAGCTTGAGGGCGTGACCGTGACTCATTTCTGAAACTGTGTCCTGTGTCAATGTCCATCAATCGAGGTCGTCAAGAAATGCGTGTAGACGTTATGCAATGCGACGAACATGCAAAGAATAGTGCCAAGCGCATCCACGCACTCCTTCGCGAAATTTCGATCGACGCCCCACACGTTGCCGTCATGAAGAAAGCGGTTTCTGATCTCGGAGGCTCGCTTCATGAGATCTGATGCCGAGCGATAGTCTTGGCCGTCATGCTTTGATGCGGTGATGATAGCTTTGTCCCACTTATCTCCAACTACGGACGTGAAAAGCTGGCCAAATTTCTGATGCGCCAGCTTATTGTCATCTAGTAGCCTTTCAATTATTTCTGCGGGGATTGATTTCGCTCTCAGGTGAGTAATAAGGAAATTGTTGATGAGTGCTTCTCGAAGCGTACAGAAGTGCAAGACAGTGGCGATGTTGTGTGCCCTGTCATCTCGCGTGATGTCTACTGGAGATGTGGCGTGGAAGCTTTGTTGTGCCATGTCGGACAACATGTGTATGTTGATCGGGAATGCCAGCCTCGCGGCGTCTCCTTGCTTTCCGCAAGTCGAGCATTTGTGTCCCGCGCGACTCCTTTCTGTGTCGCGGTCGATGATGGCGCAATGTGCGCACATGAAATATACGCAGGCTAAAGTGCTGATTCTTTGACGATCAATTTCTGAGAGTTGTCTTTTCATAGATCATCGATAAAGTGCGAAGGGCGCAGAACTTACTCTGCGCCCTCCGTATCAGATTGCTTTATTTGAGCGCCTTGAACTTCAGGCGATGCGGCTTGGCGCCTTCCTCGCCTAGGCGGCGCTTCTTGTCCTCTTCGTACTCGCGGTAGTTGCCCTGGAAGAACTCCA
>ERZ1066121.1049-NODE-1049-length-22288-cov-8.215176_pt1 | contig 22288 bp, 23 predicted proteins | sample MGYA00382768_ERZ1066121 | MGnify/ENA primary metagenome ERZ1066121 (study PRJEB33369, sample SAMEA5778351) | biofilm metagenome | biome: Industrial cooling water; feature: Water cooling tower basin; material: Biofilm | place: United Arab Emirates | collected...
GAATGGAGTTCATGATCTCGGCGATCACGTCGTCGCCCCACCGCTGCCCCACGTACTGCCACACCGAGAATCCGTAGCGATACGGGAAGTACAGGTCGGGGCGCTCCGTCATCTGCGTGATGGTGGGAAGCGCGTCGTTGAGGATGGCGTCGCGCACCCACGCATCGGTCCACGGGTGCTTGTGGCCGATGGAGAAGTACTCGGCCATGCCTTCCATCATCCAGAGCGGCGGTTGCACCTGCGCCAGCGCACCGAAGTTGGCGCCGGCGCGACCACGCGAGAAGATGTCGTACTGGAACACGTGCACCATTTCGTGCTGGAACACGTGTTCGAAACTCGCCATGTCGCCGGTGAAGAACTGCGCCATGCGCTGGCGCAGGAAGTCGGTGACACCGCCGGTTCCTTCGCCAAGATCGCCGAACACATTGCTCTGCGCGAAGTCGGCCGAACTGCCGTAGAGCAGGATGGGCTTCTTTTCGGCGAACTGATGCGACATGAGGCGCGAGAGGCGCGCGTACGAACGCTCGGCCATGCGCGCCGCATCAGGGGCCCGGTCCTCGATGGACGGGTAGTAGTGCACCAGGAAGTGCTCGGTCTCGATCACGCGCCACCGGAACCGATCGTATTGCACGTGGTTCTGGCCGAAGTACATCTGCGCGCCGGCCTCCGATGCCGCGAGGCCTCCAAGCACCACGGCGGCGGCGAGCGCGGCCGTCCGACGCGCGAAACGCGATGTGAACTGAGCGGCGCGCAGGCGCGCCCGCGTGATCGATGGCAACATCACCCGGTTCCCTCCGTGACGGGCTCCAGCGACAGGGGCACCGCGTCGCTCCACAGCCGCTCGAGCTGATAGAACTGTCGGAGTGCCGGATGGAAGACGTGCACGACGCAATCCACAAAATCGAGCAGGGCCCAGCGGCCCTGTGCCACGCCCTCACTGGCGGTGGCGGCCATGCCCTCGTGCTTGAGCTCCTCCAGCAGGTGCTGCGCGATCGCGCGTACGTGCGTGTCGGAGGTGCCACTGACGATCACGAAGTAGTCCGTGACATCGGACACCGTGCGCAGATCGAGCACGACGATATCCTGCGCCTTCATGTCGGAGGCGAGGGTCGCCGCGCGGCGGGCGAGGTGTTCGGACGGAGGCGAGGAAATGATCGTGGTCATGGCGTGCGGAGGACTGCGGGAGATGTACCCGGAGCGCACCCAAAAGGTGCCTCCGATTCCGCACGTTACCGTGCGGGAGTCCTCCGGCACAATACACGCGAGTCCCGCTGTTCCCCCACGAAAGCCGGCGCGGCCGGTGCGAGTTCCGCGAGGGAACCGCACCGGCCGCGCCGGAGAGGGTCGGTGCGGGTTGGACCCGACCGTTCGACCGAGCGGCACGGGCCGCTCGGGTGTGCCTTACTGCTTGATGACCCAGACCTTGATCTCGGGCTTCACGTCGGCGTGCAGGCGAATGGCGACGCGGTAGACACCGAGCGTCTTGATCGGCTCGGGGAGCTCGATCTGGCGACGCTCGATCTTGTGTCCCTGGGCCTCGAGCTGGTGCGCGATGTCGGAGGCCGTCACCGAGCCGAACAGCTTGCCCTCTTCACCCACGCGCGCGGCGAAGGTCACGGACACCTCGGCCAGCGAATCGGCGATCTTCTGCGCCGCCGCCACGCGCTCGGCCTCGAGCGCCTCGAGCCGCGACTTCTCCTGCGCGATGCGCTTGAGATTGCCGGGGGTGGCCTGATAGGCGAGACCGCGCGGGAGCAGGTAGTTCCGGGCGTACCCCGCCGAGACGGTCACGACGTCGCCCGGGTGACCGAGCTTGTCGATGGCATTGCGAAGGATGACTTCCATGGGAAACTCCAGGCCGAAACGGATCGGCCAGTCAGGGGCGGGCTTCCGGACGCCACGTGCGCGACGAGCGACGGAAATCCCGCCAGGTGTCACCCAGTCCGAGGCCTAGCGCCAGAACGGCGACGGTCGCGAGGACCAGGACGGGACCGAGCAGCGGAATACACACGACCAATACCAGCAGAGGAACCGGCGCGAAGCGGTCAGGCAGCCACCAGAGCAGCACCCCTAACCCGCGTAGCGCGAACAGCGCCCCGAACACCACCACCAGATTCACCCCGGCGCCGCGCCAGCCATCGAGCGACGGCAGCAGCACCAGCGTGGCTCCGACCACCAGACCCCAGATGAGCTGGTCGTTGAAGCGAAACTGCGACAACCGTGCGAGGGGCGGACCGAGCCGCGCCCGCGCCAGCCGATGCCAGATCGCCCAGGCGAGCGTCAGCGCCGCCAACGATTCGAGCACCAGCAGCGCCGGCAGCAGCGAGGTGAGTGGTGCGGCATTGGCGAGTCCGGCCGCCGATCGATCGGCCACCTCACCAACGGCCGGTACCCGCTCGACCACCGCCCGCCAGTCCGGCGCACTCCGCCGCGCGGTCCACGCCGTGAGGAGCGCATCACGACGGGCCACGAACGATTGCTCGTACGCCCGCGCGACGCCACCCAGACCATCCGGTTGGCCCGTGCTCGCCCACACCACACCCACCAACCCCAGCGCACCGGCCAGCGCCACCGCCGGGAGCGCACGCGACACGAACGGCAAGCGCCCTTCGCGCAGGCACATCACCCCGAACGACGCCGCGACGAGCAACGACCACCCGGTGGTGAGCGCCCCCATCGGTCCAGCCGGCGCGGCGCGCCAGAGCCACACCGACACCGCACCGATCGCGAGGAGCGCGGGCAGCACGCGGCCCCCTCGTCCCCACGCGGCCACCGCACAGGCGGCCACCGCCATCAGCACCAGCGCGCCGAACGACACAATCGGCAGCAGCCAGTGCACCCCCAAGGCGATCAGCGCGAGCGATGGTGGCCAGGTGGACACCACCGACACGGCTGCGGCCGCCGCCACCGCGAGAACCAGTCGACGCCAGCCGTGCTCTCGCAGGGGCTGCGCGTCAAGCCGCTCCTCCGTGGCGGCGGTCACCTCAACCCTGCTGCCCCTTGACGTACGGCAGCAGCGCGAGGAACCGGGCCTTCTTCACCGCCTTCGCCAGCTGACGCTGGTGACGCGCGTCGACCCCGCTCAGACGGCTCGGCAGAATCTTGCCGTAGTCGCTGATGAAGCGGGCGAGCAGGCGATCGTCCTTGTAGTCCACAAAGCGGATGCCCGCTTCGGTGATCGGGCAGGGCTTCTTGGGGCGGCGCATTATTCGTCGTCCTCGTCGTCGTCGTCATCGGCCGCGGCGGCACGCGCCGCGAGCTCTTCGTCGCTCAGCTTCGGCGCGCCAAGCACGCGCTCGATGAGCGAGACCATGTAGCGCACCACGCTGTCGTCGAGCTTGAGCGCACGCTCGAACTCGGGGAGCGTGGCCGGACCCGCCTTCACGTTCGCGATGACGTAGTTGCCGGCCTCGTGGCGGCCGATCTTGTAGGCGAGCTGGCGCCGGCCCCAGTGCTCGATCTCGGCCGGTTCGGCCAGTTCGAGCAGCGTGTGGAACTTCTCGAGCTTTTCGGCGATCGTCGCGTCTTCGAGCGCGGAGTCGAAGATGTACACGATCTCGTACGGACGCGTTGGCGCCATACGGGTCTTGAGTGTGGCCACTCGGCAGATCTCCCTTTGGTCGGGACCCGAAGGTCGGTTGGCCCCCCGGGCTGCCGGTCCGGGAGGAGGGCCCGGGACGGCGGATTGCCAGCCCGGTATGTGCAGCCTTGAATCCTAGCCGTCGCTGACGTGCGACACAACTCCCCTCAGTTCGGCGCCCGCGTCCCCGTCCCGCCGTACGGTCGATCGCCGCCGATCACCGGGCCGCCCAACCCCACGCCGTAGTCGTTGTCGATCGCCGACAGCACCTGACGCACGCTCCCCGGGAACGGGTCGCGACGCCCCTGCCGGCCGAACGGATCGGTGTACCACACGCGCGGACCGCCCGCGTTGCGCACCTTGTTGTTGTTGATGTCGACCTGCCGGCGGGCCCCGTTGAAGGGCGACCGCGGATCATCGAACGGCAGCATCGTGAACGCCCCGCCCGAGACCGCCTGCAGCACCGGGTCGCACTCCTTCGTGCGCGCGCGCCGCCCGTCGTGCTCCGCATGCGTGCACAAGGCCGCCGGTCGCGCCACGCCGTCCGGCTGACGCGGATCGAAGTACCGACTCGGTCGGAACACCTGAAAGTACGGATCGAATGACGCCAGCACGCGATTGCCGTCGGCCGATCGCACCTCGCTGTGTGTCTCCCAGCTCTCGTGCAGCACACCAAAGTCGGAGCCGCGTCCCTCCGGCACCAACACCTTCGACTCCACACACGTCCAGTCCGGGATGCGGCGCTTGCCGCCACCCGCGGGTGAGTTCACCGGCGTCGCCGGCCCCACCGTCACGGTGCCACCACACGTGCGCTCGAACTCGCCGGGACGACCGATCGCCGTGAGCAACGCCACGTGCATCTCCGTCCGATCGGAGCAGCGCAGATGGTAGTTGAGCTCGTGCAGGTTGTTCGTGAACGCGTCCTTCGAATGCGTGCCCTGATGCAGCTTCGTCATCACATCACACCGCACTTCGAGCAGCTGACCCGCGCCTCCACCGCTGCGCAGCACAATGTCGTTCTCCCACTCGATCTTGTGCCCCACGTGGTCTTCGTGACGTCGCAGCCCCAGCCCGGCCGCGTCGAGCTGCTCGTTCACGTACCCGAACGGCAGATCGCCTACCTCGCGATAGAGCGCCGAGCCGCGCGGATCGCGCCCGTGCTCATGGCCGAACGAACACCCCGTGAGCGGGTCCACCGGCGGGTGCCACGTCGGATAGCGCTTGCCATCCGGACCGATCGTGCTGTAGCGATCGTGAATCGCACTGCTGCATTCGCCCGGGCCGGGACGCCAGATCCCGAACGCCACCGACGGTGGTGCCGCGTCGAGGGTGGGACCGTCTGGTGCCACGGGCGCCGCCGACGGTTCACTGCAGGCGAGCAGCACGACACCGGCCGCTCCCGACATCGCGCGCGCCGCGCGCCCGAACACGATGCATCGCATGAACGTGACTCCTAGAACCAGGTGATGGAGAGGGTGGTGCGCCAGAGTCCGAGTCGCGCATCCTCGGCGATGGCATTGCCCGTGCGATCGCTGCGCAGCGGGCCGCCGGTGCTGCTCGTGATCGCGAGCATCGGACTCAGCACCACGCCACGCATCGGCAGGTCCCACCCGAGGCCGAGCGAGAGGGCAGGTGCCGCGGCATGAAAGCGTGCGTCCCCATCATCGATCGCAAAGCGTGACGTGCCGAGACCGCCGGTGAGAAACCAGCGCGAATCGCGCGACGGATAATGCCGCGCGATGACTTCGAGGCCGCGCGCCGTGCGATCGACGCCATCGCCGACCACATCGAGCCAGCTCCAGAGCGCGACCCCCACGTGAAAGCGCTCGCGCACGCGTCCGCCGACGGCGAACTGCGCGGTGAGTGCCGGCGTCTGCGTCTCCTGACACGCGGGGCAGGTGAGGCCAGCGCTGCCGCGTCCGAGTCCGGCCGACGCCCACAGGCCGACACGTCGCGCGAACGCGCTCGCATCGCGCCGGATCGCGGCCGGTGTCGCGAGCCCCCCGGACGTGGAGTCACGCGTCGGCTGGGCCGTGGCGGCGAGCGGCCACAGCGCCGTGAGGATTGCCGTGAGGAGCAACGTGAGCAACACGGTGGCACCCGCCGCACCACGCCGCTCGGGCGATGCACGGAAGGCGCGCGACCGACCGGCGTGCGGAGTCGTTGGGCGCATGAGAACGAAGAGGAATGGGTGACACTCGCAACCTCGACATCCTCGCCACGCCTGCCGTCACGGCACCGTACGCCGCGTCACACGCTGATCGTGATCTCGCCCACGCTGTGACGGGCAGCGCACCGCCGGTGTGACGCGTACCTTCCGACCATGTGTGGACGCTACGGTCTCTCGAATCCCGCGCGCATTCTCGACCTCCCTTTCGCCGAGCACGGACTGGATCCGCAGCTCGCCGAGATGCTGGCTGATGTGCCCGCCCGCTGGAACATCGCGCCCGCCAGCACCGTGCGGGCGCTGGCCGCTGACGCGCGTGGTGTGCATGTGGCATCGCTCACGTGGGGCCTCGTCCCCTTCTGGGCCAAGGACCGCACAATCGGACAGCGCCTCGCCAATGCGCGTGACGATGGCGTGCGTGACAAGCCATCGTTTCGCGCGGCGTTCAAGGCGCGTCGCGCGCTCGTCTTCGCGGATCTCTTCTACGAGTGGCAGGTGGTACCGGGCACGCGCAGCAAACAGCCGTGGTGTGCACGTCGCCCCGACCGAGGGGTGTTTGCGTTCGGCGCGTTGTGGGAATCGTGGACACCACGCGCGCCGGAGCCGCCCGTTCCGCTCGATACGTTCACGCTCATCACCACGACGCCGAACGCCGTGATGGCGCGTGTGCACGATCGCATGCCGGTCATCGTGCCTCCTGCAGCGTGGCGCACGTGGCTCGATGTGCGCGCGCCACTCGAGGCGGTGCAGGCACTGCTCGCCCCCTTGCCTGACGATGGGCTCGAGGCCTGGCCGGTCACACGCGAGGTCAACAATCCGCGCGCCGATGGACCGCAGTGCGTGGAGCCGCTCGCGACGTGAATCGCCGCCAGCCGCGCCGCGCCCGCTCGGGCGCTACTTCACCGGCGGCAGCGCGTAGCGCTTCAGGTACAGATTGATGGAGCCGATCTTGAGACTCGACTTCATCTGCACCACGAAGCGATGCGCGTCGTCGGAGAGCCACACCTCGGCGCGCCCGTTCTCGGAGAAGATGCCGCGCGTCTGGAACGTGGGCTGAATGACGATGGTGTTGAACTCACCCGCCGGCACCTTGACCGTTTCGCGTCGCAGCACACGCAGCCGCACCGGATTGCCCTTGGGATTGAAGTAACGCGGCACGTCGATCGTCTGGCCGACCGTGAGCGGAATGGTGCGCACGAAGTACAGGAACGACGCGTCATCGAGTGGCGCCGACACACTCGGCTCCTCCGCGCCACCGTTTTCGGTGAACACGGCGCGCTCCGGGAAGAACTCGTACTGACGCGAACGCTTGTAGTTGCCTTCGCTCACCTGCTGGTGAAAACGATGCGAGCTGAGCGTGTTGACGTCGAACCAGCTGTCCATGCGATCGTCGACACGAAAGAACGGAATGCCACCCTTGATGGTGAACACGGCGTGCCACGATGGGCGACCACGGACGTCTTCGATGCCGACGACTTCCATCGTGCCGCGCCCCACCGACTTCCACGAGAACTTCACGTCGTATTCGAGTCGCTCGCCGATGGTGAAGGGGACCGCCGCCGCGCCAGGCCGCGGCGCCCCGTACGGCGACGGCAGCAGGCTCGTTCCCGTCTGGGCGGCGAGCGCGGCGGGCACATCGCTCACGAGACCGGCCGCAAGTACCGTCAGCGCCAGCGCGACGCGACGTCCGAGACTGCGGGCCGAAGCGCGAGGGAGCAGGGACGGACGGCGCGACATTGCAACTCCGAGACGGGAGGACATGGCACGCGCGCACCGGACACTCCGCTGCGCGCGCTCGACCACACAATGATACCCGCTGGACTGGGGTTCGTGCCCAGCGACCGTCATCACCACGTCACACGTTGAAACGGAACAGCAGGACGTCACCGTCCTTGACGAGATACTCCTTCCCTTCGCTGCGCACGACCCCCTTTTCGCGCGCGCCCTTCCAGCCGGCGTTGCTCACGAAGTCGTCGTACGAGACAGTCTCGGCGCGAATGAAGCCGCGCTCGAAGTCGGAGTGAATCACACCGGCAGCGGCGGGCGCACTGTCACCCTTGTGAATCGTCCACGCGCGCACTTCCTGCTCGCCGGCCGTGAAGTACGTCTGCAGTCCGAGCAGCTCATAGCCGGCGAGAATCAGACGATCGAGACCGGCGCTCTCGATGCCAAGCGACGCCAGGAACTCACGACGCTCATCGGGTGCCAGCTCCGCCAGCTCGGCTTCGATCTTGGCCGAGAAGGGGACGATCTGCGCGTGCTCCTGCCCGTCCGCGACCACCTTGCGCAGCGCGCTGAGTAGCGCGCCTTCGTCGCCGGCCAGTTCGGCATCGGTCACGTTGGCGGCGTACACCACGGGCTTGGCCGTGAGCAGCTGCAAGCCGGCGAGTGCCGTGAAGTCGTCGGCGCTCAAGCCGGCGCGCCAGAGCGGGGTGCCGGCGGAGAGCGCGGCGTTGGCGCGCTCGAGCACGGGCAACTCGGCGAGCGCGTCCTTGTCGTTGGTGCGCGCGGCGCGCTTCACCTTGTCGAGTCGCTTCTCGACCTGCGTCAGATCGGCGAGCGCGAGCTCGAGCTCGATGATTTCCTTGTCGCGTGCCGGATCGGGATCGCCCATGACGTGCGTGACGTCGGGATCCTCGAAGCAGCGGATGACGTGCACGATGGCGTCCGTCTCGCGAATGTTCTGCAGAAACTTGTTGCCCAGTCCTTCACCCTGCGCGGCGCCCTTCACGAGGCCGGCGATGTCGACGAACTGCACGACGGCGGCGACGGTGCGCTTGGGCTGCACGATCTCGGCCAGCTTGTCGAGGCGCGGATCGGGGACTTCGACCATGCCGACATTGGGGTCGACGGTGCAGAACGGATAGTTCGCGGCCTCGGCCTTGGCGGCCGTCAGCGCGTTGAAGAGCGTGGACTTGCCCACGTTGGGCAGTCCCACGATGCCGAGCTTGAGCATGCGAGCGGGATTCCGGAGGACAGGGGAAACCCGGAATCTAACCGGGCCCGCTGCTCGACGGGCTCGTCACGAGGGAACCGCGCTCCCTCGTGACGGCGGGTCGTCGTGCGTCAGGCGCGACGCCGACGAGCGGCGATTCCGCCCAGGCCCACGAGACCGGTCAGCAGCAGTCCGACCGCCGCCGGTTCCGGCACCGCGCTGACGTTCGCGTAGGCTTCGACTTCGCCGAGCGAGAAGTAGCCGTCACCATTGACCCCGGTTACCGCCAGGTAGCGGGCTCCTCGCAGGTTCTCGGAGAAGACGTTGCTGAAATCCAGCGTCATCATGCCGGGGCCACAGGAGATGCAGAAGACCGCGGTCCAGTAGTTCCACGCCTCGCTCAGTGAGTTGCGCGTGAAAAGCATGTACGCGTCATTGTTGTCCGCCGACAGGCGAAAACCGGTGAGGTCGTACCCCATGCCGAGGTCGACCGAGACATAGGTGTCACCTGGGTCAGCACGCGGAATCGTCGCCGCTGGCGGCGTGAAGCCGGCGACCCCGTTATCCCACCAGACGGTGCCGGTTTGCCACTGCGTCCCGATCGCCGGCAGCTCCCCGTCGGTCAGCGTAGTGAGACCTGCGGCGGGCGGGTTGGGAAAAGGAGAGCCAGTTCGCGGCATGCCGAACGTACCGACACCGGTGACGCTTTTGCCCAGCGCCACGTTGACGGGTTGTGCGCCGACGACGGCGGTCGCGAGCAGCCCGCACGCGAGACTGCCGGCGAGCGCGGTCCGGAGAGTGGGGAGAAACATCGGGGTGACCTCGGGGAAGACGTTGGTACGGGCGCGCGTCGCGATCAGCTGCTCGCCCGTAATCGCACCTGGCAAGCGCCGGTGTGGCGCCGCAGGGCGGTATGGAGTCAATCGCACTCGCGACGCGCGCCACGACACCCTGGCCCCCGATGCGTGCACATCATCCCAGGGCGCCGACTACCACGCCGTTCCGCGCAACGCACAACGCCCCCGACCGGCGAACCGATCGGGGGCGTTGTTGTCCGGCGAAGACGCCGACGCCTTACGCCAGGAACCAGGGCGCGAGCACGAGGCTCACCACGCTCATGAGCTTGATGAGAATGTTCATGGCCGGACCGCTCGTATCCTTGAACGGGTCACCGACCGTGTCGCCCACCACGGCTGCCTTGTGCGGGTCGCTGCCCTTGCCACCGGCGAGGCCACCTTCGATGGACTTCTTCGCGTTGTCCCACGCGCCACCGGCGTTGGCCATGAAGAGCGCCATCATCACGCCGGTCACCGTCGCGCCGGCGAGCAGGCCACCCAGTGCCGCGACGCCCACCAGCTTGCCCACGAGCACCGGCACGAGCACGGCCACGACGCCCGGCAGAATCATCTCGCGCAGCGCGGCCTTGGTGGAGATGTCCACGCAGCGCGCCGAGTCGGGCTTCACGCCGGGCTTGCCCTCGAGCAGGCCGGGGATTTCGCGGAACTGACGACGCACCTCTTCCACCATGCCCTGCGCCGCGCGGCCCACGGCCGTCATGGTCTGCGCGCCAACGAAGAAGGGCATCACACCGCCGATGAACAAGCCGATCACGACCATCGGGTCGATCAGATTGAGCGACTCGAGATTGACGGCCGCCGCGTACGCTGAGAAGAGCGCGAGCGCCGTGAGCGCGGCCGAGCCGATGGCGAAGCCCTTGCCGATCGCGGCCGTGGTGTTGCCGAGCGCGTCGAGGCCGTCGGTGATCTTGCGGACGTCCTTGCCGAGGTGGCTCATCTCGGCGATACCGCCGGCGTTGTCCGAGATCGGGCCGTAGGCGTCCACCGACATCGTCACGCCCACCGTGGCCAGCATACCGACCGATGCGATCGCGATGCCGTAGAGACCCGCCGAGGAGAAGGCCACGTAGATCGCGCCGCAGATGAGCACGACCGGGATCACGCAGCTCTCCATACCCACGGCGAGACCGGTGATGATGTTCGTGGCCGGACCCGTCTTCGACGATTCCACGATGCGACGCACCGGACCCATGGCCGTGTAGTACTCGGTCACGAGACCGATCGCGATGCCCGAGATCGAGCCCACGAGCACGGCCCAGAACGGACCCATCGCGGGCAGCATCGTACCATCCGCGCGCGTCATGCCGAGCGGGAACATCTGCGTGATGAAGTACGCGAACACGAGGAACAGACCGGCCGCAATGAATGTCACGTTGCGCAGCGCCTTGGCCGGGTCACCCTTGGCCAGGATGCGCATCATGAAGATGCCGATGAGCGACGCGAGCAGACCGGCCATGGTGAAGCCGATGGGGAGCAGCATGGCCGTCAGCCGCGTGTCATTCGGCACGAGCGTACTCGTCGCGGCGAGCGCGATCGTGGCGATGATGCCGCCCACATACGACTCGAAGATGTCGGCGCCGAGACCGGCGACGTCACCCACGTTGTCGCCGACATTGTCGGCGATCGTGGCCGGATTGCGCGGATCGTCTTCGGGGATGCCCGCTTCCACCTTGCCCACGAGGTCGGCGCCCACGTCGGCAGCCTTCGTGTAGATGCCGCCACCGACGCGCGCGAATAGCGCGATCGACGAGGCGCCCATCGCGAAGCCGGAAATGATCTCGGAGAAGAGCTTCGCGTTGTCGCTCATCTCGCCCTTGGCGAGGAAGGCGACGATGATCGCGATGCCGAGCAGCCCGAGTGAGGCGACCGCCAGGCCCATGATCGAGCCACCACCGAAGGCGACGCGCAGCGCCGCGGCCTGGCCCGACGCACGCGCGGCTTCGGCGGTGCGCACGTTGGCCGCGGTCGCGCCCTTCATGCCGATCCAGCCAGCCGCGATGGAGCAGAGGCCGCCGAACACGTAGGCGATGGCCGTCTTGGCACCGATCGCGACACCGAGCAGGCCCGCCACGACGAGCAGGAATGGCACGAGCACGACGTACTCGGCGCGCAGGAACGCCATCGCGCCCTTGTGGATCTCACCGGCCAGGTCCTGCATGACCTGATTGCCGGGCGACTGACGATTGATGCCGCTGAACGTGAGGAACGTGGCCACAAGGCCGACGCCCCCGATGCCCAGCGCCATCATCGGAAGGTTCTCGAGCATTGGCTGGAGGTTGGGGTGATTCGAGGGTCAGTGATACAGCCCCCAAACATAGTCCTCCGGCATGTCACGGTCGAGCGGCGTGGCGTCACGCCGCTGGCCGGCGCGTCCTCACCAGTCCAGCTGCGCGCCGAAGAGCAGTTGCCCGTCGCGGTACCGACGCGCGCCGCGGGCGACCGCTTCGCTGTCGTAGAGATCGAGCAGGCTGACGGTCAGGGCCGCGCGCGGGGTCAGCCCGAGATGCAGCTCCGTCGTGGATTGCACCACGAATCGGTCAATCGCGCGCGCACTGGGGCGCCAGAAGGTGATGTGCGAGAGACGCGTCCGCTCCGAAAATGCGTGTCGCACGCGGAGCCGCGTGGACCAACGGGTCAGGCGGGTGGTGGGCGCGGTCGCAGCGAGTGGGAGAATACGCTCGTCGAGCAGCGCGACGCTCAGGCTCCCCTCGTCGGTGGCGGTGCGCCAGGCCGTGTACTTCACGCCCAGTCCCACGTTGTAGCGCGCGGCCAGGCGCTTCTCGAGGTTGGTCTCGAGGGTGGCCAGCAGAAAGGGTGACCAGCGCGCGTGCGGTCGCCAGTCGGCGTTGAGCGAGCCGAGCCAGAGGCGCTTGGTGACCTCGCGGACGCCGTCACGGCTGGATGCATCGCCGTAGAGCCCCTGCAGCGCGCCGCTGAACTCGAGCAGCGTGTCGACGCGGGTGAGGGTGGCCCGGCCACCGAAGGTACGCTGCGACTGCTCGCCGTAGAGCAGCGCCCCGTTGAGTTGGGCCGTACCGCGCCAGACGTCCGACTGTGCAGGGAGCGGGGCCGCGCCGACGAGCGCGAGCAGCCCGCCCAGCACGAGCCGTCGACGACGCGTCAGGAGTGTCCCTCGCGGCCGACGCGCACCCCTTCACCTGCGCGCTGCGCCGAGAAGTCGGGGACGGGTTGCCCCTCGCGCAGCAGCTTGGTGACGAATCGCTGCCCTTCGGCGACGCGCTCGATTTCGACCGCAACGGTGTCGATGGCCTGCTCCAGCTGCGCGAAGCGGGCCTCGGTCTGCTCCGACACGGGCGCGCTCGCCTGTGGCTTGCCTCGGCGCACGACGCGAATCGCGTACGCGATCGCGATGGGGGTGAGCGTGAGCATCGCGATGACGCCGGGCCAGTCACTCGTCTGCTGTGGCTCGCGCGCCGGCGCGTCGGCGGTGGAGGACGTGCCCTGCGCCCCGAGGCGCGCGGCCATGGACGCGCGCTGGGTGCTCGTGGCGGCGATATCGTTCTCGATCGAGAGCAGGCGCTCATCGAGCACCTTGAGGCGCTGCTCGAGGCCTGCGATGACCGCGGGGTTGGTGGCCTCCTCGAGTTGCTGCGCGACTTCGTCACGGCGGCCTTGGGCTGACCGCAGCTGTTCGCTGAGGCGTTCCGACCGCTGCTCCAGAGCGCGGAGCGTGCCGCGGGTCATGGGAATCACCCAGCCTTCGCCGGGCACGTAGATCGCGGCGGGGACGTCGGCCGCCGTCACACCTGGGGGCGGGGCCGCTGGGGCGGGCGGCTGCCCCACATCCGGCGGCGGGGGCTGGCCCGCATCCTTCGCCGCCTGCGAGGCGGCCTCGGCGGCTTCCGCGGCTTCACGCGTGGCGGCCTGGGCGGCCTGCTGCGCCTCCTGCGCCTCGGCAAGGCGACGCTGCGCGTCCTGAACGGCGGATTGCGAGGGGTGCGGCATGGCGGCGGCGAGCGAGGGGAGTGGGAGCATGAAGCGAACCTCTCCCTCAATACGGCGCGCCGCGCGCGAGGTTGCAAGTGGGAACGGCTCAGCGGCCGTGTACACTCGCCGTCTTCGCGCTCCCCTCGCGCACCCACGTTTCGATTACCGAGGTGAGCCGCGGCAGAAGCGCGTCCACGAACTCGCGCTCGTCGCGCGGCATCACGCGCAGCACGAAGTCGGCCATGTTTCCGATCGCGCGACGTTCATCGACGGGACGAATGCCCACGCGCAGGCGCGCGTAGTCGGCGTGACCGAGGTGCGCCTGCACCGACTTGAGCCCGTTGTGCCCACCGGTGGAACCGGACGCGCGAAAGCGGAACTCGCCCACGGGTATCGCGATGTCATCGACGATGACCAGCAGGTCTTCCCTGGCGTCGAATCCGCGGCGGCCGAGATAGTCGCGCAGCGTTTCGCCCGAGCGATTCATGTACGTCTGCGGCTTGACGAGGCGCGTGCGCATCGGCCCGAGGTAACCATCGGCGATGATCGCGTCGCGATCCTTGCGCCAGGCCTCGACGGGCCAGGTGCGCGCGAGGTGATCGAGCACCCACCAACCGGCGTTGTGGCGCGTGGCGTCGTATTCACGCCCCGGATTGCCGAGGCCGAGCAGGACTTTCATGGCGTCGTGAACGAGAGGCGGCGAGCGCGGCCGGGACGAATGCACGAAGGGCGCGCGAGCGTCGGGTGACGGCTCGCGCGCCCTTCGTGAGTGCCGCGCTTACTTGTCGTCGGCGGGCTTCTTCGCGCGAATGACTTCGGGCTCGGCGACTTCGCTCGAGGCCTCGGCACTCGCGTTCTTGGGCGGCTGGATGATGCAGACTGTGGCGCCGGGCTCGTCGATGACCTTGATGCCGGCGGGGAGCGTGAGGTCGCTCACGTGCAGCACCTTGCCGACGTGCAGATCGGTGATGTCGACGTTGATGTGGTCGGGGATCTGCGACGGGAGCGCCTGAATGGTGAGCTCGTGCATGATCTGGTCGAGCACGCCACCTTCGGTGCGCACGCCGTACGCCGTACCGACGTAGACGATGGGGCACTTGAGCGTGATCGCCTCGCCGGCCACGACTTCCTGGAAGTCGACGTGCAGGATCTGCTTCTTGAACGGGTGGCGCTGGATCTCGCGGATGAGCGAGCGGGCCGTCGTGCCGCCGAGGTCGAGCTCGATGACGGTGCTGCCGGCGGCGACGCGGCTGATGAGCCGCTCGAACTCGCGCGCGTTGACCGTGAGCGACTGCGGCTCACGCGCGTGGCCGTAGATGACGCCGGGGATGTTGCCGTTCTGGCGGAGCTTGCGCGCGACGCCCTTGCCGGTGTCGTGACGAAGGGTCGCGGAAAGAGTTGCGGTAGCCATGGCTGGACTCTGGAGAAACGCGTGGACGACGGAAGACGACGCGCCGTCAGTCGAAGAGCGAACTGACCGACTGATCGGAGTGAGTGAAGCGGATGGCCTTGGCGATCAGTTCACCGGTGGAGAGCACGGTCAGGGACGGAAACCGGCGCTCCGGGGGAATGGCGATCGTATCGGTCAGGACCACTTCGGTGATCGGCGCCGCGGCGAGTCGCTCGACGGCGGGGCCGGAGAGCAGCGCGTGCGTGGCGCAGACGTAGATGTCGTTGGCGCCCAGGCTCTTGAGGGCCCGAGCCGCCTCGGAGACGGTACCGGCGGTGTCGATCATGTCGTCGGGGATGATGCAATCCCGTCCGGCCACTTCGCCCACCACGTTCACCACTTCCGCGACGTTCGCCTTCGGGCGACGCTTGTCGATGATGGCCAGAGAGGCGTCGAGTCGCTTCGCGAACCCGCGCGCCATCTTGGCCGAGCCGACATCCGGCGCCACGACGACGAGATCCTTCAGGTTCTTCTTCCGGAAGTGCGACACCAGCACGGGTGCCGCGTACAGATGGTCGACCGGAATATCGAAGAACCCTTGCAGCTGATGCTGGTGAAAATCGAGGCCGAGCAACCGGTCAGCACCGGCCGTCTCGATCAGATTGGCCACCAACTTCGCCCCGATCGCAACGCGCGGCTGGTCCTTGCGGTCCTGGCGCGCGTAGCCGAAGTAGGGCAACACACACGTGATGCGCGCGGCCGAAGCGCGGCGCGCGGCATCACACAACAACAGCAACTCCAGCAGATTCTCGGCCGGCGGATTCGTGGGCTGCACGATGAAGACGTCCGCACCGCGGATGTTTTCATCGATACGCACGAAGACTTCGCCGTCGGCGAAGCGCTGCACGGCCACACGACAGAGGTCGGTGCCGAGGTGGCGCGCAATCTCCTCCGCGAGGGCCGGATTGGCCGTGCCGGAGAGAATCTTGAACCCACCCTTGTTGACGCCTAGCCGGTCCATCGACGTGGAGCCTTGAAAATTAGCCGGACATGAGGCACCCGGACAAGGTGTGCCCCCTGTCCGGCGCCGCGAAACCTCGGTCAGCCCCGCAACATAACCGAGTCCGGCGCCGAACGGACCCCCCTCACGCACGCGCGCCCGCCGACCGCGCACGGCCGACGGGCGCACATTGCCCCGCTAGGATTCGAACCTAGATGACCACATCCAAAGTGTGGCGTCCTGCCATTGAACGACGGGGCAGGCGCGAGTCGGCCGGGCCGCTCGTCGTGCGCAAACTAGAACATCGGCTCCGGAGCGACAATCGCGCTCGCCGTGCGGGTCGACACCAGCCGCGCGCCGAACGGGTGCTCGCCGTCGCCCCAGCCCAGAGCGAACCCCTCGTCGAGCCCGTGCAGCAGAAAGCACGTCGCACCGCTCCCCGAAAGGCCGCCGACCGCCGGTGCCCCCGTGCTGCGCAGCACCTCGGCGGCTGAACGGACCACCGGCAACCACGCGGCGACGCCCGCGTGCAGCGCCGGGACGACGCGCTCGAAATCGTTGCCCGCCAGCGCGGCAATCGACGGCCAGTCGGCAAAGGCGTCCGCCGGGTAGGCCAGCGCGCCGGGGTGCGGCGCGCCGTTCGTGCCACCCGAAAGCGCCGAGAACGCCGCGTAGGCGGGGCCCGTCGGCACGCCCTCAGGAAACGCGACCAGGGTGACCGCCATCGAGGTCGGCGCCGGCAACGGAAGCAGGCGATCGCCGCGTCCCCACGTCCACGCCAGCAGCGCGTCGCTCACGAGGAACGGCACATCGGCGCCGAGCGTACCGGCCAACGCGAGCAGCGCGGCGGGCGCGAGCGGCGACGGCGCGATGGCGTTGAGCCCTCGCAACACGGCCGCCGCGTCGGCACTGCCGCCGCCCAGTCCACCGCCAACCGGAATGTGCTTCTCGAGATCGATCGCGAAGCCCGTGGGCCAACCGGTCGCCTCGGCGAACGCCACTGCCGCCCGCCACGCGAGGTTCGCGTGGGCCTCACCAAGTCCCGCCGCCGGCACCGTCGGGCCGTGTAGCGTGAGCGAGCGGTCCGACACATCGGTGCGCACGGTGACGATGTCGTGCAGGTCGAGCTTCACGAACAACGATTCGATGCCGTGATACCCGCTCGCTTCACGGGCGAGAATGCGCAACAGCAGGTTGAGCTTGGCGGGTGCGGTCACGCGCACGCCGCGCGGTGCGGCGTCGCTCATGAACGCGTGCCCTCGTCACCGGAGGTCGCGAAGGCCTCGCGCGCCGCCTGCACGTCACGTTCGCGCGCGACCGCACCCTGAATGTCACCGAGCTTCACGCCAAGTCGCACGAGATACACGAGGCCGAACAGTGTGATGGGCACGAACGACAGCGCGTGATAGCCGAAGGCCCAGCTCAGCGCGAGTGTCTCACTCACGCCGTACACTGCGAGTCCCTTGGCGGACGCATACTCGAAGACGCCGACGAATCCCGGCGTCGAGGGCAGCGCGACGGCGAAGCCCAGCACGCCCTGCAGAAAGAGCGCGGCGCTGAACGGTGCGTCGAGTCCGACCGCCAGAAAGCCGATCCACAACGCAAGCGCGTGCACGAGCCAGTGCACCAGCGCCCACCAGGCCACGGCCACGAAACGTCGACCGTCGCGCAGGACCGCCAGACCGCCAAGCCCCTGTTCGGCGATCGCGACGAGGCGTGCCTCCAGGCGCGGGACCATCGCGTGCGCGACGGTGCGCACGAGCCCGATCACGCGCGCCGGCATGAGCACCGCGAGCCAGCTCACCGCGAGCAGCGCGACGACGCCCGTCATGCCCACCGACGCGAACTGCGGCACCGTCAGCCCAGCGATGCGCGCATCACTCGGGAAGGAGGGCGAGAGCATCGCGCCGAACATCAGGCCGAGCAGCACGATCGCGTCGAAGATGCGATCCACCGCGAGTGACGCGAGCGCCGTCGTGAACGGCACGCGCGGAACCTCACGCGTCAGCGCGAAGGCCCGCGCCACTTCGCCCGCGCGGGCGGGGACGAGATTGTTGACCATCATGCCGATCGCGGTGCTTCGCCACAGCGGCCCGAACGGAATGTCACCGGCGACGGGCGCGAGAATCGCGCGCCAACGAATCGCTCGCAACGGAAAGATGCACGTCGCGACCACGGCGCAGAGCAGGAACAGCCACGGATTCGCATCGCGCAGTGCGGCCACGACGTCGCCGAAGGAGACACTGCGCACCGCGAGCCAGAGCAGGACGCCACTCACCACGACGCCGAGACCGGCGCGCCAATCGAGCTTCATGCGTGACTCAGCGAACCCGTGGGACAATGCGCGCGACGCAATGACTCATGCCGACGCCGCGAGGTCGAGCAGATCGCTGAGTTCGTCGAGCAACGACGCGGCCGTCGGATCGATCGCTGCACCACCGGCGCGCAGCCACGCCGCGCGCAGTTCATCGCGCACCACACGGGCGCGCGCCAACGCCTCGGGGCCACGATACAGCAGTGACTCAATCGGCACGATGTCGCTGAGGGACTCGCTCGCCGGCGCGACCGCCTCGGTCCGCAGCGGCGTCTGCCACGGGACCGTCGGCGCGGGCGACGCCGAGGGCACGGGCGCGGGCGCCGTCACGGGCGTCTTCGTGGTCACGGGTGTAGGCACCGTGAGGGGCGTTGTCACCGGCGTGGGCACCGCGACTGGTGTCGGTACCGTCACCGGTGTCGGCACTGGCGTCGGCACCGCCACCGGCGTCGCGGCGCGCGGTGTGGGAATGCGCGCCGCCGCTTCGGCGGGCGTCGCCGGGGCGTCGATCGCGGCGGCCGAACCACTGCGGTCGCCCGGCCAGTTGGCGGTGTGCTGCCGCACCTGCGCGGCCAGCTCGGAGTCGGTCCGCTCACGATCCATCAGCAGCTGCGCAAACGACTGGATCGCGATGCGCTCGGCCGGCCGTTCGATCGACGACCGCGCCATGCGCATCGCGAGCGTCGCAATCGACGTCGCCCCGTAGCTCTCGGCCACATCGGACAAGCCGATCAACGTGCGACGGAGCGCATCGCACAGCGCGAGAAACTGCGGCCCACGCTCACCCGCCGAGAGATTGGCCGATTCACGCGCGATGCCGTCGGCGGCGGCCGCAATGTCGCGACGGAAGCGCTCGGCAATCGTGATCGGCGGCGACGGATTGCGCTCGACGAGCCCCGGCAGGCCGTCATCGGGAAAGAGGCGCGCAATCGGAATGACCGGACTCGCCGGCGATGCCGCGGGCAACACCGACCCCAGATAGCCCGCGGCCACCGCCGCGAGCGCGACGGAGTGCGTACGTGCGGCGCGCTGATCGTTGTCGGTCCACGCATCGGCGCGTGCGATGAGGGCGCGCATCTCGGTGAGCGCGCCACGCACGGCAAAGTGCAGACGCGGGTCCCAGCGCAACTCGTCGCCGCGCAGTCCACCGGCGACGCGCTCGATGGTCGCGGCAAACTCCGAGAGGCCGCCGAGTCGTGTCATGGCCGCACTGCCGCGCAACGCCCGCGCGTGGGCGAGGAAGGCGGCCGCGTCGGGGGGGGCGGCGGCATCGGACGCGAGCAGCTGATCGAGCTGATCGAGATACTCGGTGGCTTCCTGACGGAAGAACGTCAGCAGAGCGGCAGGTGTGCTCATGGCAGGCGGGCAGACTGCATGACGGTGCGCACTTCACGCACGGCCTCGGCGAGACCGACGAAGAGCGCGCGGCTGATGATCGAGTGGCCGATGTTGAGCTCCTCGATCCCGGGAATCGCGGCAACGGGTCCGACGTTGCTGACGGAGAGTCCGTGGCCCGCGTGGACGGCGAGTCCGAGCGAGCGTCCGAGCTGGGTCCCGTCACGCAGCGCCGCGAGTCGCTGCGGGTCGTGTGGGGCGTGTGCGTACGGGCCCGTGTGCAGCTCGATCGCGTCGGCGCCGAGTTCGGCGGCGGCGTGAATCGCCTCCGGGTCCGCATCGATGAAAAGACTGCTGCGCACCCCCGCCGCTCGCAGTCGCGTGACGGCTTCTGCCAGCACGGTGACGTTTTGGCGGACAGCGAGTCCTCCCTCCGTCGTCACTTCTTCGCGGCGCTCGGGCACGAGGGTCACCTCGACGGGGCGCAGTCGCTCCGCCAGCGCGAGCATCTCCGGGGTGGCGGCGCACTCGAAGTTGAGCGGGGTGACCAGCGTTTCGGCGAGGCGGATGAGGTCGGCGTCCTGTATGTGGAGACGGTCTTCGCGCAGGTGCGCGGTGATGCCATCGGCGCCCGCCTGCTCGCAGAGCTGGGCGGCGGCCACGGGATCGGGGGAGAGGCCGCGCCGCGCCTGCCGGACGGTGGCGACGTGGTCGATGTTGACGAACAGACGGAGCAGGGGCGCACGCTCCGGCGCTTTGCCGGGGGTGTGACGGTGGATAACGTTCGGGTCGGCGGCTTCGGGCACGTCGTTCATGCAGGTAATGCTGCGAAGGAGGAAGCGGTGCGCAAGCAGAGAATGCTAGCAGGTGTGCTGATCGTGACCATGGGGGCCGCCGCGTGTACGCGCGCAGCCACCTCGGCGACGCCTACCCCCGCGCCAGCGCCGCTGGCCGGCGCCACCTCGGGCGCGGCCGATGCCCGCGCGGCCGTCGAGTCGTTCATGAAGGCGGTCAAGGCCCAGGACCTGCAGACGATGGCCGCCGTGTGGGGCACATCGCGTGGACCGGCCCGCGATCAGCTCGACCGGGAGCAGCTGGAAAAGCGGCTGATCATCATCCAATGCAAGCTCGATCACGAGCAGTGGGGCTTTGCCGAGGATCGCGCGCGGTTGCTGGCGGGTGGCAAGCAGGATTTCCAGGTGCGGCTCCGACAGAAGGGGGCGAGCGCGGTGACGTCGTTCACCACGATTCAGGCCACTGATGGTCGCTGGTACGTGGAGATTGTCGACCTCGATCCGCTGCGCGACTTCTGCCGGTAATCGGGCGGTCTGATCGGGGCCGTCGGGAACCGTCAGCCCGACGTTGGGATACGTGACAGAGGCGGCCGCTGGTTCCCCCGGCGGCCGCTGCTAGTATTCAGACAACTCGACGAGCACCCCGCCGGTCACGGACGGATGCAGGAAGGCGATGCGCTTGCCTTCGGCGCCAATGCGCGGCGTCTCGTCGATGAGTCGCAGACCGGCCGCGCGGCACCGCTCGAGGGTGCCATCGAGGTCGTCGACGGCAAAGCAGACGTGATGGATCCCGGGGCCTCGCTTCTCCACGAAACGGGCAATCGGGGAGCCGGCATCTTTCGCTTCGAGCAGTTCGACGAGCGATTCGCCGGCCGCAAGACCGGCGATCGACGCTCCGTCGGCGTCGTCGAGTGGCACCTCGGGCATCCCGAGAATGTCGCGATAGAAGGGCAGCAGTTCGTCGAGGGCACGCACAGCGATCCCGATGTGGGCAATGCGCGTACCGCGGCGGGGCGAGTCGGACATGGCGTGAGTGGTCATGGGTGAATCGCCTTCAACCTAATCCTGAGCAACGGTGGGCGGACGACGCGTCCGCACCCCACGGAGCACCGAATGGCCAACGCGCTGGCAGTGACCGATGCAACTTTCGCCACCGAGATCGAGGCCCACGATGGGCTCGCGATGGTGGACTTCTGGGCGACGTGGTGTGCGCCGTGCCGCATGATCGCGCCCATCGTGGAGCAGCTCGCGGTCGATCACGCCGACAAGGTGAAGGTCGCCAAGCTCGACGTCGATTCGAATCAGATGACGGCGATGAAGTTCAACGTGCGCTCGATCCCCACGATCCTGTTCTTCAAGGACGGCAAGCTGGTCGATCAGGTGGTGGGTGCCGTGCCGCGTCCGGCGCTCGAAGCGAAGATCGCGCAGCACGCCGGTTGAGCGGTGGCGGGCGCCGAGACCGACGCGCGTGACGCGACGGACACGGCTCTTCGCCTGATCCCCGAGGCGGTCGAAGGCGGTGTGCTCTATGTGGTGAGCACACCGATCGGCCACCTCGGGGATCTTTCGTTGCGTGCCCTGGCCGTGCTTGATGGTGTCCAGCGCATTCTGTGCGAGGACACGCGCCACACGCGCACCCTGCTCGCGCGCTACGGCATTCGCACCCCCACGCAGGCCGCGCACGAGCACAACGAGGCGCGGGCCGCGACCGCGCTCGTGGCCGCGCTGGCCGCCGGCGAGGCCGTGGCGTTCGTCAGTGACGCGGGGACCCCGCTGCTCTCCGATCCGGGGGAGCGACTGGTGCGCGCGGTCGTCGATGCGGGACATCGGGTCGTCCCGGTCCCCGGGGCCTCGGCCGCGCTGTCGGCGCTCGTCGGTGCCGGCCTGCCGGCACACCCCAGCACGATTCTGGGGTTTCTCCCGCGCAAGGGACGGGAACGCACCGAGATGATCGGGTGGGCCTGCCAA
>ERZ1066121.1057-NODE-1057-length-22064-cov-7.930937_pt1 | contig 22064 bp, 20 predicted proteins | sample MGYA00382768_ERZ1066121 | MGnify/ENA primary metagenome ERZ1066121 (study PRJEB33369, sample SAMEA5778351) | biofilm metagenome | biome: Industrial cooling water; feature: Water cooling tower basin; material: Biofilm | place: United Arab Emirates | collected...
CGCTCTGGATGCAGCGACGTGTGGAGGCCAAGCTTGCGTCGGGTGGGTTCGCCAACGTGTTGGCTGACCTTTACACGCTCTTGGACCGCCGCACCGTCGCCGCGCACGACTTGAGCGACGGCGGCCGAGCCACTGTCCGCGCATTCGAACATGCCCGGCTCCTGCGCACAGCGGCGGAACGCTGCCTCTCGCGGTCGATCGCCCTTGCAGTATGTCTGGCGTCGCGCGGTGATCGATCGCACGTGGTATTGGGCGTGCGGCTGTCGCCGTTTGGCGCGCACAGTTGGGCTCAGCAAGGCGATACAGTCCTCAACGACAGTCTCGAGGAGGTGCAGCGCTATCAACCGATCCTTGTCGTATGATGCCGCTCCGCTTTGTCCTCGCTTTCCCATCACCCGGCCCCACATCGGAAAAGCTGACCGTCGTAGATAACCCGCGCAACATTCGCGGCTCTGGTCCTACTATCTGGCACGATCCGCGCACGCCGTGCGCGGAGCTTGCCGACGATGGCAAGGTTCTTGGCATTACGTTCTCGCGAGAAAAATTCCGACAGGCTGACCATCTGGATGCGCCCAGCACGCGGAATGCAGAAGCTCGAGCACGTCGCCTCGTTCGCCTGTACTGGGGCGGATATTGCGCAATCCTACCGGACCGTGAGAGTGGTTCTTGGACAGTGTTGGTCGATCCTTCCGGTCTGTTGCCGGTGTATCGTTTCGCAACTCCGACGCATGTCTTGCTAACCTCCGATCCAGCGCTGCTGGCAGGTTTCCACTCGGGTGCGATGTCCGTCTGCTTCCAAGCTATGGGCGCACACCTGCTGCGGCCAGAGTTGCGCCAGCGGTTAACCTGTCTCCGTGGCATCGAGGAACTGACCCCCGGCATCTTGTATCATCTCGATCGCCCGGCGGAGCCCGCCCGCACGATCTGGAGCGCGCTCGATTTTTTGCCACGCGGCCCCGCCCCCGCCTTTGAAACTGCCGCCGAGGGACTGCGCACGCTTGCCGTTGCAGTGATGGGCAGCTGGAGCGATCTGTTCGGACGGGTCAGCGTAGCCGCGTCAGGAGGAGTAGATTCCTCTTTGATCTGCGCGGCCTTGGCTGGTGCGGGAGAGGATTTTGATTGCGTCACGGTTGCGACTGCGGATCGCAGCGGTGACGAGCGGGCCTATGCGAGGGAACTGGCAGCGAAGCTCCAAGTCCGTTGTGCCGAACGCCTGTATGATTCAGCGCTTTTTGATTGCACTAGACCCGCTTCGGCGCGGCTGCCGCGGCCAGCGCGCAGAGCCTTCCTGAGCGTCTTGGATGCCGTTCTCAATGACGCCATGCAGGAACTTGGCGCGACCGTTGTTCTTGATGGCAACGGTGGCGATAATCTCTTCTGCTTCCTTCATTCTGCAGCGCCGGTGGTGGATCGATTACGGTCGGAGGGGCTGAGCAACGGACTGGCGCGAACTGTCTTGGACATGTGCCGAATAACGGGCTGTTCGGTACCGACAATGCTAAAGGCCACCCTCCGCAGGCTCGGCCGCAGGCAAAGTCAGGAATGGTGGCCACCCGATGAGCGTTTTCTCACCCCAGAGGCGGCGAAGGCTCCATGGGAAGCGCTTACGCCGTGGCTCGATCGCTTTGAAGATCGACGGTCGGGTAAACATGACCACATGCGCCTGATCATGCACGCCCAAAACCATATCCATGGATTGAGCGCGGGGCTGCCTCGCCTCTCACCCCTCGCGAGCCAGCCCTTGATAGAATTCTGCTTGTCCATTCCGACTTGGCTTTGGGCAGAAGGAGGGGTCAACCGAGCATTGGCAAGAACTGCATTCGCCAGTGACCTCCCGGCTGCCATACTGGGGAGGACGTCGAAGGCGGGGCCTGACAGCTTCATTCGCGACTCCTTTGCAGCTAACTACGCGGTAATACGCGAGCGATTGCTCGACGGACTCCTTGCTGCGCACTACGTCATCGACCGTTCGGCAGTGGAGCGAGCACTGGCCGTCGACAGTTTTACTGACGAGACCGTCATCGACCGCTTGCTCGATCTCTTAGAGGCTGAGAACTGGTCCCGCTCATGGACCCGCTGAAGGTGCGACGCACTGCAAGCTGTGCTCCGCCGGAGCGCCGGGCATCGCTTTCCAGCGCCTATACTGCTCGGCCCTTTTAGGATCGCAGTTGATCTTCCCCATCAGCCAGAATTCGAACCATTCGATGTTGCGCTCATAGATGGCGCGGCGATGAGCTGGTTGCCACTTAAAGTGTGGCTCGCCGGGAAAGACATAGAGCTCAATGGCCTTCCCATGATGTGTAAGCGCCTCGATCACGTCGAGCCCGCCTTCGTATTCGGAGTCCGCGTTCTGGACCAGGATCGGAACATCGAGCTTGTCGGCGTTGTGAATTAGCGACATCGGCTCCCAGAACGTCTCCATATCATTCTCGAAATAGCGATACCGCACCTCTCGCAGGGAATCAGTGAAGTACGGACCTGCTGCCAGCGCGAACGAGTACATGTCCTCGCAGCACGAACTGATCGACGCTGCTTTGAAACGATCGGAGTTGAGCAGTGCGAACTGGACAGTCGAGCTACCGTCGCTGAACCCACTGATGCCGACCTTGTTGGCATCGACTGCTCCCGTAGCGACCGCCCGGTCGATGGCCATCTCAAGCGAGGAGTGGACCTGACGCCGGTCCGCCCAGGGATCGCTGTTGAGAGTTCGCATCTCGGCTTCGGTGGTGGCGCGGTAGGCCTCGGGCAGCAGATCGGGGCGATCGAAGCTCAGAACAGCAAAGCCACGTGCCGCTAGCGGCTGGATCGGAACCTCGTCCCCGGTCCCCCCGCGGAGGAAACCTTCGCTGCCGTACTGAACGATGACCAAGGGATGGCGCTGTCCAGGCTTGTGATCGGGCGGCAGGACGAGGTCGGCAAAGCTTTCGACTCCATAGGCATTTCGAAACCGGAATCGCTCGATCTTGCCAAATCGCTTACGCTGGAACTCCGGATTTGGATCGTGGACGATGCGCTCGCGCCCCGTGCGCATATCGATTGCAACGATCCGGCGTGGCTGGGTGGCACCCTCGCGCGCGCAGACCAGCTCGCCGCCTGCAGCTTCGCATCCGAGAATGACGTCGTTGGTGACCACGATCTGCCGCGGCGCGGCGTCACCCGCATCCCAGCGCAAGAGACCGGTCTGGCTCTTTGCCCAGCCGAGGTTCTGAAGGATGAAGAATGAGCGGTCGGCCGGTGACCACCAGAGTCCGCGCACACCCTCGCACTGCTTGCTTTCACAGACCGCGCGGCGTCGATCCGGGCTGGCGACAATCAGGCGGGTCGGACTCAAGAGGTGCGCTGGAGACTTGGGTTCGAGCCAGGCCGCGTGGCCGTCGGGGCTACTTCGAAACAAACGTGAATTTTGGGGGACGCCGCCACTGTGGGAAGGGACCAGGAGGGCAATCTCATCGGCGGTGGCCCGCCGCGTCCGTCCGTCTGTAAGAGATACCCACGTGTAAGCTGATGCCATGTTTCGGGTCGGGAGTGGATGGTCGGCAAATTGGGGACCGAAACGGTCGTCAAAAAGAAAGCCGCGTAAGCCTTCATTCTCGATTGCCGCTAGCTCAGCGCGAATGCCTGGGCGCGTCGCTACTACCAGTCCTGCACCATCCGGTGTCCATGCGAAGCTATCGGCATCGTCTGGAAGAGCACTCGCCTGCCGCGCGTGAGCATGGCCTGATGGATCCGCGAGCCAAACTTGCGTCGTCCCTTTTTCCCGCTTCAGATAGGCGACATGCTTTCCGTCTGGCGACCAGCGCGGTGGATTGGGCCTGTCCCACCCTGCCATGGTGACGGAAAAGTTCCGCAACTCGAAATCATCGCGGATGAAATCGCCCCCGCGGTCGATTTCCACTGGCTCGCCGAAACCATCTGCTCGCACAACCAGCAGCACCAGACAGTAGCCATTAGCCTCCGGATTGGCCCGTTTTACACGCACCGCCACGTGCGTGCCGTCAGGCGATAGGCCGAAGGCATTAGGCGCGGGGCCTGCGGCGGAGCGGCCGATATCGGCCATCCTCACCTGATCGTCGAGCGTCACCGTCGAGGCCGTGTCGCCTTTGCTCGCCAAAGCAGTCCCATACCCCGCACAAGGTTCCCGTCGCTCGAGGGGTAGATCAACGGTGGGCACGACTGCCTGGGCAAGAGCTGTCAGGACGAGCAGGCTCATCACCAGTGCCTCCGGACGCCGAAGGCAAGGAAGCGGCCGATCGGAGAGTAGTTCGTGGAATCGTAGGGCGTGTCAGTTGGCCCGGTCTGACCAATGCGCTCAGGCTTGTCATCGAGCAGGTTCTGGACCGTCAGCGAGACTTCGAGGCCGGGCTCCCTTCCAGTCTCTCCCCGAATGACCGCGTAGCTAAAGCCGACATCCACGGTGGCGCTGGGTGAAAGACGCTGGTCTTCATTAAAGCGGCGGTCGATCAGCGCGCCGGCATAATTGACGGCCATGTTCGCACGCAGCCCACTGGTTTCGTAGCGCGCGGTGCCACGCAGGCGGAACTGGGGAGGATTGAAGATCGTCCCGGCTAGCTGGATTTCGGGAAGCTGGGGCGTGACTTGCTGACTGCTGTTGAGCCAGCTTCCGGTCATGTCGAAACCCATCGATCGATCGGGACCGAGATTTCTGTTCCAGGCAATGCGGGCGTCGACGCCATTGATCGCCCACGCCGCAACGTTGATGTTGCGGTTGTCGACCAGAGCGACAACCGTGCCCGGATCGTAAGGTCGCCCAGAGAAGTTCTGCAGACCGAACTGTGCTCCCGCGATGAGCGCGTCGAGGCGCGCGGCGTCGGGATCAAAGTCGATTAGGCTTGCATATCCGGGATCGCTGAATGCGGTGGATAGCGGACCTGCGATCGGGCTGACGACCCGGTCTGCATAGTCGATGTCATACCAAGTCGCCGACAATGTCAGGCTAGGGACACTTGGAGGCTGCCATTCGATTCCCCCTGTCCAACTGCGCGCTCGCTCTGATGCGATATCCGGGTTGCCGCCTGCGGCGAACAGGAGCGCGTCGGAACCCGACCCGGCTCCGAACGCGGCGGCAGGGAGCAGAATGGCTTCGTAGAAAACGAATTGCTGGTACAGCGTCGGCGCTTTAAACGAGCGAGACCAGCTGCCGCGGAAAGTTAGCCCCTCGATGGGCGAATAACTTAGACCTATGCGAGGGGTGGCCTCGTCGTCGAGACCGGCATAATCCTCGTACCGCACCGCTGCAGAGACGGAAAACTGTTCGATGCCGGGCCTGGCGTTCAGTCTCGAGACGAACGGCAGATAGAGTTCGGCATAGCCAAAGCGCGCTCGGCGCGTGACATCGAATGTAGCCAGCGACGTGTCCTGCAACGCGTAATCCAAGCGATTGTTGCGGATGCCCGCTCCGAGCGCGAGGCGTACATCGCCGCCTGGCAGCGCCCAGAGCGGACCTTCGACGCCCGCTTCAATGGAGAAGACCTCGTTGCGATAGCGCCCGGTAGATACGCTGGCTGCTCCCGATTGTGGGACGAAGCTGGTTCTGAAATCGGTGCGGTCGCGTCCGAAAACCCCGGTGACCCTTGCTTCCCAACGCGCGCCGAGCTCGAACCGAAGTGATGGCGCGAGTGCGAAGCCTTCGAGGTTCGGGTCACGCGCGATACGCAGTGTTGGCGTGCTGCTTTCGCTCACCGAGTGTCGCCGCGAGTAGAGAGTGTCGATGCTCGCCTCCACGCCGGCCGCCAATTCGTGATGGGCCGACAGCGTCACGGCGTGGCGCTGCATGGAGGGATAAAGCGTGGTATCGGGTGCTAACGAGCCCGCGTAGGAGCGCTGGTCCGCCCGAATCTCGGAATTGTTGGCGAAATCGTACGCCACGATGAAGCCGCCGCCGTCCCAGACGGCTCCGCCGACGATGTCAGCCTGCTGTCGGAAGTTGCCCCCATCCGTGCTGGCGCCGACCTGGGCGGATGTCGTCATCCCTTCGAAGTCGCGGCGTAGGATGACGTTGACGACGCCTCCCACCGCGTCTGAGCCATAAAGCGCCGAAGCGCCGTCCTTCACCACCTCGATCCGTTCGACAGCGGCCAGCGGGATTGCCGAGATATCGACGCCCTGGAAGGCGGAATTGTAGGGTAGCCGGTGACCGTTGAGGAGCGTCAAGGTCGCGTCGGGGCCGAGGCCCCGCAGGTTAGCGCTCGAAGCGGAATTGATGTTGTTGTTGATCAGGCCAGCTCCCGAGCCGACGCCGGGGTTTTGTCCGCCGGAGAAATTCTGCGGCAGCGATCGGATCGCTTCACCCAGATCAACTTGTCCCGCCGCTACGATGGTTTCGCGATCGAGCGCTATGACGTCGCTACTGACCGCGGCACCGCGAATTCGCGTCCCAGTCACGGTGATGTCGTCGCCTTCGCGGTCGCCTTCTTGCTCATCCGCTGACGCAGCGGGAGGTTCGGACGGCTCGACCGACTGCGCGCAGAGCGGACCCGCAAGCGCGCTGCCCGCCAGCAGGAGGAAAAGGCTCCGAGATCCAATCGTCATCATTCATCTCCCCAAGTCCAACGGCGAGCCTTCTTGGCTTCACCGGTTCAGGGGAGGACGCAGCCCGATCAGACTACCTTAGTTTCAAACGAAATTAATTGCTCCGAAGTAGAGCAATCCTCGTCGGCAAGCTCGGCGCGTAGGTGCGCGAGCGCCTTCATCATGTGGTACTCGACGGTCGAGGAGCGAATGCCGAGTTCGTCCTCGATCGCCCGGTAGGATTTGTTCTCAAAGCGGCTCATGGCAAAGACCTTCGCTGTCTTGGGCGACAAGCGTGCCAACGCGCGATGGAGGAGCCGTTCCGTTTCGCTCGCGAGGAGATGATCTTCCTGCTCGCCACGGCAGCCGGCCTCGCTAGCTTCCATCAGCGGCATCAGCACGATGCGGCACTGCTGCCGGCGAGCGAAATCGATCGCGAGATTACGAGCTATTCGGCGGAGGAAGGCACCGGGGTTGCGGAGGTTGCCAAGCTCGTCGCTCAGCGCCGCGCGCACAAAGACCTCCTGTGCCAAGTCGCTGGCGTGCTCGCATCCTATCTGTCGCCGGAGATAGGCAGTCACGCCCTTGTGCTCGCGTCGATAAAGCGCGTCGAGCACGCTCCCGCCTGGCAGCTTCGGGGATCGTGGGGCACCGGGCGTCGGACGGCGGCAACGCGGGCCGGGTGCGGCGGCAAGTTCGACCATGCTTTTGGCAAGGTGGCGGCCGCAGCGAGGCACTCAGCGCCTTGGCTGTACGGCGTCCCAGTCTGCGCCGCCGTTCGGACGCTGCCGCGTCCTTGCCCGGATCGGCCGCCGGGCCAGATACGGGCCGGCGTGAATGATGCCTGGCGGATAACGTCCACGCGGTCGCTGCCAGCATCTCGCGGGTCCGCGCCCGAAGCTTGTGCCCGCGGCGGCGGAAACGCGCAAGCCTCGCGGCGTGTGGTCTGGTGCAGCTTACCAGTTCTGGGGAGATGACTAATCGGAGCTTGGAATACAGCTCTTCTGCACGCCGCAATAGGCTCCTCGACAGGAAAGGAGGCGCCTCATGTCTCGCTCCCCCGCCTGGCAGCAACACGACGAAGAGTACGACTATTCGGATTTCGCGCAGGAGTTTCTGCGGCGCAATCCTGCCTATCGGCGCGCCTTTGCCGAAGCTGCTGGCCGCGGAAGCGGCACTTTGCGCCCTCTCGCCGGTGGGCGAGCGGCGCAATCATGGGGCCTCGAATTTCCTCGTCGATCCCCAGCTTTCCGCGAAGGAACAGCCTGCGATCTGGCGGGCCGACGCCAATCCCAGCATTGTGATCACGGGCGGCGCTGGTCGCGGAAAGTCCCCACATGCCGCCGTGATGGCCGCCGGGGTGGTGCTCGCGGAGCGCGAAACGCACTCCGGCCGCCATCTGGTGCTAACCTTCGGAGGCCGCCGCCATCGCCTCCTCCTGTCACGATCGGCCGCTTGTACCAGTTATGTGATTCCTTGCGATGCCGGTGTGGCGACCCGGCTTGCTGCGACCGCAGCGTTCCACTCGACAATGGGCAGTTGCCGGGCTCCCAACGGGGCAGAGTTCAGGCCATCACCCTATCGGCGGCATCGTCTCAGGCTGTTGCTCGCGCTGCTGGACTGCTTCGATAGCGAGCTCGGGGAGCCTCCAACGCTCAGGAGCTTCGCACAGGAAGTGGTCTTTCCGGGGTTGGAGATCGGACCTGCGATAGAATGGAAGGCATCGTCTCACCGCCGACAAGTGCAGAGGCTAATCCGTGAGGCGCGTCGAATGGCCGCGACGGGTTTTCGCGAGCTGCTGTTACATTCATCCGATCAAAAATCGTGATGGTTTTGTCCGCCGTAAACATTTGTTATGGTGTCCTATGTCGGCATTTGACCGCCGGCTCGATCATGACCGACCTAGAGGTCGCAACGGCGGCGCTCATGCTGGCGGAATGGAACCGCGAGAGGAGCATCCAGCAGGCGATTGGGCGGCGGCGTGTTGGAATGCGCCCTGCCGATCGAACAGGCAGGATCATGCATGCATATGTCGCGGAAGACTTCGCCTCGGACCTTATGAACGTCCGGACCGGCGACCAACTCGGACGTTCGCTCGCAGGTGTCGCGCGGCGGCTGGGCTTCGACCACTTTGCCTTGAGCCTCGATCTCCGTTCTGAATCGGCCTGCGCCCAAGGACTGTTGCTTCACGACTATCCGGAGGAATGGGCGCGGGTCTATGTCGGCTTCGATCTCGCGGGCCAGGATCCGGTTCGCCGCGCCTGCGACAAGAGCTTCATCGGCTTTTCCTGGGGGTCGCTGGATCGGCTCATTCCCCTGACACGCGGCGACCGGCAAATGCTTGCGGTTGGACGCGAGTGCGGGATCGGCGACGGCTACACCGTGCCGCGCCATCTTCCGGGGCTTGCCCGCGGGACTTGCACCTTCGCGGTCGCCCCGGACCGGCCGCTACCTCGATCCCGGTTTGCTTTGGCTGAACTGATAGGCACATTGGCTCTCAGTTGCGCGCTGGGTCTCGGTCCAGGCGCGCGATCGCAAGCCGCCCCGGTGCTCAGCGATCGGCAACGCGAATGCCTGCTGTGGGTCGCGCGAGGCAAAACCGCAGCAGAGACGGCGATCATCCTTGGGATCGGAATAGAAACGGTCGTCCAGCACCTGAAGATCGCTCGCGAGCGCTACCAGGTTCATTGCAAGCAATCCCTGATCGTCGCAGCCCTGTTCGACGGATTGATAGGCTTTGCAGATGTCATACGCTGGCCTGACCCCGACACCCCCTCGCCGCACAGCTGGCACTGACGGTAACGACCCCATCCCCAGTTCTTGGGATGCCGCGCCGCGCCGCGATCTGGTCATGTGCCGCCCGTCTTCAACAGACGGGTTATGGTCATGCAGAATTCTTCGGTCGCAGCGCAGCCCCGGGTATTCGATGCGGCGCTTCGAGCCATGTTCTCGGCACGCAAGCGCGTGTTCGTCGACTTGCTGAAATGGGACGTGCCAGTTCTCGCCGGCGCGTACGAACTCGATCAGTTCGACAGCCCGGATGCCACCTATCTGGTGCTCACCGACGAAGAAGGCGGGCATCGTGCCTCCACGCGCCTGCTGCGCACCGACGGTCCCCACATTCTTGGCGATCTCTTTCCAATGCTCTGCTCGGAGCCGATCCCGGGGCGGACCGATTACCAGGAGATCACGCGCTTCTGCATCGAGCCCACACTTACGCGGAATGAACGCCGCATCGCGCGCAACCAATTGGTCAGCGCACTCGTCGACCACGCTCTCGAAACGGGCCTAGCTGGCTACACCGCCGTGGCCGGTCCGGGATGGTACCGGCAGATCGCAGCATTCGGCTGGGACTGCCGGCCGCTCGGCGATGAGCAGGTCGTCGGCCATGAGATGCTCATCGCCCTTCAGATCGATATCGGTCCCGAAACCCCGTCGCAGCTGGAGAGCTCGGGAATATACACGCCGGGAGCATATCGCATCGGTGCCGGGAACCGGGAGTTGGTGTCGTGAGCGCGCCTCGTCACGCCGAATGCCTCGAACGCCTCGAGCGGGAGGGCTACTGCATTATCGAGGAGTTGGTGCCGGCAACCAGCATTGCAGCGTTGGACACCGACCTGGCCGGTGACTTTGCCGCGGCGCCGATGGGACATGGAGACTTCTACGGCTACCGGACGAAACGGTTCGGCAGCTTGCTTCGCCGCTCCCCGTGGGCGGGCGATCTCGCCCTCCAGCCGCTCGTGCTTGGGCTCGCGCGGGAAATCCTGGGCAAGGCGTGCGATTGCATCCAGCTCAATGTCGCCCAGGCGATCGGCATCTACCCGGGCGAGATCGAGCAGTTCCCGCACTGTGACCACGATATGTGGGCAGGCGCGAAGGGCACGCACGAGTATCTGCTCAACGTGATCTGGCCTTTGACCGAATTCACGGTTTCGAACGGCGCGACACGCGTCTATCCGGGCACCCACAAGGCCACTGTCGAGACTTTGGATGAGCTTGGCGATCCGGTGGTCGCTGTCTGCAAGCCCGGCGACGCGCTTTGCTTCCTCGGCTCCACGGTCCACGGGGCTGGTCCTAACGAAAGCGATGAGGTTCGCCGCGCCGTGGTCATCGGCTACAGCCTGGGTTGGCTCAAGCCTTACGAAAACAATTGGCTTGCCTACCCGCCACACGTGGCGAGGCACTTCCCGCCGGAGTTGGCCGAACTCGCGGGCTACGTCCAGCACCGCCCGAACCTAGGCAACTACGAGGGCCAATGCCCTTCAATACTGCTTCAGGACAACCCGCCCGCATTCCCACAGGCGACAGACGCTTTGCGTCCCGACCAGCAGGCGGCGGTGCACGAGTATGCCGAGGCTCGGCGCGGTGCCTGATGAGCCCCGCTCATGTCCTCGAGCCCACCTATCGCCGCCTCAAGCGCGCTCTGATGGATGGCGCTTGGCCGAGCGGCGCTAAACTCGAAGCCCAGCGGCTCGCCGATGAATTCGGCGTCAGTATGACGCCAATAAGGGATAGCCTCAATCAGCTGGTCGGCGAGGGGCTCGTTGACCTTACGCCTGGGGAAGGATTCCGCGTGGCCTCCCTAAGCGAGCAGACCTTTCGTGACATGCTTCACGTCAACGCGTCACTGCTCGAGACAGCAGCCGATGCTGGCTGGAAGCAGCCGGACCGAATGCTCATTCCGGCGCTGGATGGCGACTACGCCGATCGCCTTGCGACAGCGTTTTCGATTCTGGCCGCAGGATCGGGCAACAAGTTTCTCGCCGGTTTGGTGCGTGCCATCGGCGAGCGGCTTCATCCGGTGCGGCGCCGGGAACCAGAGATCGTGCCCCGTGCGCTTGAGACCTTAGGCAAAATCGAGGAGGCGCTGCACGGCTCAGCGGTCGAGCGTCGAGAGATTGTGTGGCGTTACCACCGCCAATGCGCTGCACACGCGGCCGGATTGATCGATTTAGCAGCGCGATAACCTGCGTCACTCCTGGAACGAACACAGAACAAAAGGCTTGCCTGAATCGTCTTGTCGGTGCCTTGGGACTGAATGAGATTTCTTGGCCGCTACCGCTTCCTGGTCACTGGCGACGCCCGCCGCGCGATGCCCGGCTCGGACAGCAAGATCGGCCATCTCTTCGGCAGGCTGCTGACCGGTGAAGAGTCGGCCATGTCCGGATTGAGCAATCTTGGCATCAAGGTTCGGCAGCTCGACGATCGGGACGAGATTATCACCGTACCGGGACCGGACGCTACCGACGGTTAAGGCTTGGCGCGATAGGCGCCTCGGCGAAGGCGCGTCCTGAATACCCACCGCATTCAAGGCGCGCCTTCACCGCGATCACGCGAGCTAGGCACAGTGGGTCTGTGCCCCGTCCGTCGGAGCTCCGGACGCCAGGTAGGCGAATCTTCGCGGGCTTACGTGACTGCGCCATTGTGCGCTAGCATTGCCCACCAAGTGCTTCCGTAGTGCTTCCGCAATGCTAAACGCCACCGGCAATCGCCAAACGCGCGATTGCTAAATCACTGAGAAAATGGTAGAAAACTGGCGCACCCGACAGGATTCGAACCTGTGACCTCTGCCTTCGGAGGGCAGCGCTCTATCCAGCTGAGCTACGGGTGCGCAGGGCTCGCGCGCTGTGCGGTGGGGGCGCTTAGCAAAGCGGGTGCGGGGTGGCCAGTGGCTATCGTCGCAGCAGAGCCGCGGCGTTAGGCAATTGGCAAGCTGGGACTCCTATCCCGGAACAATGGCTGCGCCGCTACTCGCCCCCACCCCGCCCTATGGCCACCACGTCGCCCAACATCTCGATCCTGTAACGGGACTCGCCGCCGGCTGGGAGCTGCTGCACGAAGCTGGCGCGGCTATCGCGCATATCGCCCAGCTGGGCAGCGAACGCCATCCCTTGACGCCCGGCGAGTTCGCTATGCGCGCCGCCGCCGCAGGGCCGACGCGGCTGGCTCTCGCCGAACGTGCCATCGATGATTGCGCAGCCGCCCTCCACACCGGGTTGACCGCACTGATCGCGGGAACCGAGGCCGGCCGTGACGTGACTGCTGCAGCACTGACCTTGTGGCGGGAGTTCGACTGCGCTCGAACCGGGCTGCTCCAACTGACAGCTGCCGCGCAATAACCCGGCTTATCGACGCTTGACCTAGTTCGTATTTTGTTCCAGCCGCGGCCAATGGCTGATTCATCCGCGCTGGCCCTGAAACCACTGCCCGCCTCTCCCGACGATCGCGCCACTGCTCAACTCGTCGCGCGTGGGATCATGCGCTTGTTCGCGCGCAACGGCATCTGGTGTCTCGCTGAGATGCCATTGCGCAACGGGCGCCGCGCCGATCTGATGGGTGTTGACGAGAAGGGCCGCATCGTCATCGTCGAGATCAAGGTCGCGCGCGGCGATTTGCTCGGTGACGGGAAGTGGCCCGATTATCTGGATTTCTGCGACCGGTTCTATTGGGGCGTGCCGCCCGAACTGGATCGCAGCCCACTCGAAGGCGAAGGGTACCGGCCCGATTGCTGCGGCATTATCGTTGCGGATGGCTATGATGCCGAGATCTTGCGCCCAGCGCCGCTTCACCCGCTCGCCGCGGCGCGGCGCAAATGCGAAACCGAGCGGCTGGCGCGCACGGCGCTGCGGCGGCTGACAATCGGGGCGGACCCTCAATGCGCGCCGTGGGGCGGGGACACCTAAACCCCTGTCCTTTCCCGCGTTGCGAAGGCATAAGCCGCCGCAATGCCGTGGCTCGCCATCCTGCTCTCTGCTCTCGCCATGACCGCGATTGTGGCGCTGCGCTATGCCGCGACCAGCGGGCTGTTCGCCTGGCTGACCGAGCGCCGCCTGCCCGGGCGTCACGCCAGCCTCGCCCCGCAGATCCGCCGCGAGATCGCCTGGTCGCTCGCCTCGGCCGCGATCTATGGCGTTCCGGCAGGGATAATCGCCTGGGGTTGGCGAGAGCGCGGCTGGACGCGCATCTACACCGATTGGAGCGAATGGCCGCTGTGGTATGCGCCGCTTTCGGTGCTGCTCTACCTGCTAGCGCACGATGGCTGGTTCTACTGGACGCACCGCTGGATGCACCGGCCCCGCCCGTTTCGCATTGCTCACGCCGTCCACCACGCCAGCCGCCCGCCGACTGCCTGGGCGGCGATGAGCTTCCACCCGTGGGAAGCGCTAACGGGCGCCATCGTCATCCCGGCACTCGTTTTTCTGATCCCCATCCACGTAGCCATGCTTGGCGTGGTGCTGGCAATCATGACGGTCATGGGCGTGACCAATCACATGGGGTGGGAGATCTTCCCCAAACGCGTGGTTAATTCCACCTTAGGAAACTGGCTGATAACCGCCAGCCATCATCAACGGCACCACGAAGAGTATCGATGCAACTACGGCCTCTATTTTCGCCACTGGGATCGCTTGTGCGGAACCGACCGGGGCCTTTCGCACTCGCTCTAGCCGCCTCGGCGCTGCTGGGCGCGGCTCCGATGGCGGCAGGTCCGGCGGATGTTACGATCGTGGCGAAGAACCTGCGTAATGCCAATGGCGTTGTGCGCGCCTGCCTGACCGATCAGGTCGATCTGTTTCCGCGATGCACGGACCCCGCGCGGTCCTTCAAGGTCGTCGGGCAGGCCTCGACGACGGTGACGCTGACCTTTCACGATGTCCCACCGGGCCGCTATGCCGTGGCGCTGCTCCATGATGAGAACGGCAATGGCAAGGCCGACCGGGCGGCAATGATGATCCCAAAGGAAGGCTTCGGCTTCTCGCGCGACGCCAAGGTTCGTTTCGGCCCGCCACGCTTCGGCGATGCGGCTTTCGATGTGGCTCCGGGTGGGCGTGAAGCCCTCGTCATCACCATGCGCTACATGCTCTGACGACCATCTCCGCGCGCAAACATCGTTTACGGGATGTTTACCACGCGGCGCCCATAGTTTCGGCCAATCGAACCAAGCGGGGCGTTTCACGGGTATGGACAGGATTGGCGGCAGGTTCGGCGCGTATGACGACGCGCACGATGATGCCGGACCCGACGGGTTCGACCACTACGACCACACCGAGGACTTTGCGCCGGAAGCGCCGCTGTCTCCAGTCGGCCAGGATGAGCGTCGCATGCAGGTGCGAGCTTACAATCACTGGGCCTCGCTCTTGGGCGACGGCAATTTTCCTGATATTGCCGACCTCCATCCTGAAACGCTGGAGGACTTCGGTCCCTATGGCATCTTGCTCGACTTTGGTGGCAAGCGCGGCATCGAAGATCCCGCAATCCGTTTCCTGGGTGCCAAGCTCGCCGAAGAATGCGGCGCCGAAGGCTGGTTCAAACGCCTGTCGGACGTTCCGGGCGGGTCGCTGCTGAGCCGCATCACCGACCACTATCTGCAGATCATCGCCAACCAGGCGCCGATCGGTTTCGAGGCCGAATTCGTCAATCAGCGCGGCGTGGCAGTGCTTTACCGCGGCATTCTGATGCCTTGGTCGAGCAATGGCACCAAAATCGATTTCGTTTTTGGCGTGATCAATTGGAAGGAAGTGGCCGACGCCGCGACGGCGGACGCCTTGCTGTCCGCAATCGACGCCGCGCTCGGCCAGTCCGCCGGACGACAGCAGCGGCCTGAGGGAGAAAGCATCATGGACCGCATTCGTAGCCTCGGAGCGTTTGACCCTGAAGACAGCATCGACCCGTTTGCCGTCGAGCTCGAGAGTGAGACGGCCGCCCGCGACTTGCCCGCACCGGCTTTCGGCGCGGCAAGCGAAAGCGATGCCGAGGTGCCGCTCGAGCTGGTCGACGAGATTGACGAAGACGAGTTCGATGAGGACGCCGGCGAGGCGACGGAATGGGGCGCCGGCTTTGCCGGGTTCGGCGAGGACGACACCGTCTATTCGGTGGACTATGGCGCCCAGGGCCTCGAGGATGGCGAGAACGCGGACGATGTCGACGGCGTAGTCGATCCGCTGGCTGACGAGAGTGTCGGACTTGGCCTCGCCGCGCTTGTATCCCGCAGCGCCCGCTCCAAACCGAGTGTAGTGTTGCCGGGCATGGCGATGGAAGCCGAACCTGCGGCCGGCTTTGCCATGCCCCAAGCTTATGAGCCAGAAAAGGTCGCACCGCAGCCGCCGGTGACCGATGGTTTAGACGACCAAGGCGACGATGCCTTCGAGCTGGTGGAGGCTTTCGAGGAAGAGGCAGTCGCCGACACCGCCTTCGCGCAGGACGACGACGACCCGTACCCGGCCTTTGACGCCACCGCGCCGTCGTTCCCGGATGAAGAGCCGGAAGGCCTCTACGATTGCCTCGCCGCGGCGCGCGAGCTGGCACAAACCGCGCGCTCGAGCGAAGACCGTGGCCGCAAGGCGCTCTATCAGGCGGTCAGCCGCGCCTACGACTTCAGCCTCGAGGCCGCGGCCAACCCCGATGATTTCGATGAGCTTCTGGCCGAGAACGGCCTGACGGTCCAAGACCGCGCCCCAATGACGCCGGTGGTCAAGCTCGTCTTCGGGGCCGACTACGACAAGACGCGGCTCACCGAATATGCCACCGTGCTGGGCTATGCGCATCGCGCCGGAGTCGCCCGCGGAACGCTCGGCAAGGTGCTGGCGGAGACCGAAGGTGGGCTCAAAGCCATCGTCCAGGCCGAACGCCGCGCTCGCAAGGGCGAAGACAGTGATACCGGCTCGCCTGCAGGTATCCGCCCGGCTCTCGCCAAAAAGCTTCGCAAGCTCGAAGGCGCACGGTTCGAAGAGCTCGCAACCGAAGGCCCCGAATTTGCGCTAATAATGGTTCGCCGCCTGCCCACGGGTGAGCTCGTCGTCCTCGGCGAACTGCCGGAAGATGTGCCGCTCGTTGAAAAGGCCGCCCGGCGCCTGCTCGGCTAAGCTTGCTTTCAGTTCCGGTTCAGCGCCAAACCCGCTAGACCGGGGCGATGTTCGGTTTCGCTCGCGCCGCCAAGCGCTTCGCCGCTACCCTCGCGCTTGCCGCGTTGGCCGTCCAGCCCGCGCTGGCGCAATCCATGCTGCGCGACACCGAAACGGAAGCCTTCTTCCAGGATTTGGCCGCGCCTGTGGTCAGGGCCGCGGACCTGCCAGAGCGCAACGTCGACATCGCGCTCATCAACGACCCCTCGATCAACGCCTTCGTTGCCGGCGGACAAATCATCTATCTTCATGCCGGGCTAATTCAGAAAGCGGATACGGCTGCCGAGGTGCAGGGCGTGATTGCGCACGAACTCGGCCACATCACCGGCGGCCACATCATTCGGCACGGCGAAGGCGCGAAGGCGGCGACCAATATCTCGCTACTGTCGCTGCTTGCCGGCCTCGGCGCGGTGCTTGCCGGGGCAGGCGATGCCGGGATGGCGGCGATGATGATGGGTCAACGCGCGGCGATCGGGAAATACCTCGCCTATAGCCGCGGCGAAGAAGGCAGTGCCGACGCCGCCGCGGCCAAATATCTCTCGGCCGCTGGCATTTCCGGGCGCGGCCTCCTCAGCTTCTTCGACAAGCTATCTCGCCTCGAGTCCAACTACGCCGTTAGCCGCGATGCCGAGATGGAATATGTGCGCAGCCACCCGCTGACGAATGACCGCATCGCCACGCTGCGCGACAGCTTCGAGCGCGATCCCGCCTGGACCACGCCCGACGATCCGACGATGGACGCGCGTTTCCAGCGCATCCGGGCCAAGCTCAAGGGCTATCTCGACGAACCGGCACAAACTTTGCGCAGCTATCCGCCCTCGGACATCAGCGTGCCCGCGCGTTATGCGCGTGCCTATGCCTATCATAAGCAAGCTCAGGTCGACAAAGCGCTTGCCGAGACCCGAGCCCTGATCGCCGCTTCGCCGAGCGACCCATACTTCCTCGAGCTCGAAGGGCAGATCCTGCTCGAGTCTGGAAGGCCACAGGAAGCGCTTGCAACCTTGCGCAAAGCGACCGCCCTGACCAATTCCCAACCTCTTATCGCTACGCTTTACGGCCACGCCCTTATCGCCACCGAGGACCCGGAAAATTTCGAGGAAGCAGAGCGCGTGCTGCGCGCGGCCGTCTCTCGCGACCGCTACAATCCTTTTGCCTGGCGCCAGCTCGGCACGGTCTATGCCGCCCGTGGCGATATGCCCCGCGCACAACTCGCCAGCGCAGAGCAGCAAGTGATGCGGGGTGATTATCTTCAGGCCGTGCGGAGCGCACGGAACGCGCAATCGGGGCTGGCAGAATATTCCGCGGATTGGCTGCGCGCCCAGGATATCGAAATGCAGGCGCGCTCGCTGCTCGAGCAGCAAGAGCGACGCCAAAACGGCCGGCGGGGGTAAAACCGTGAGGTACAGCCTGTTCACGGCGCTGATCCCGCTGGTCTGCGGTTTCGCGGGGGCCGCGCTGTGGTCCTATTCGGGCCTCGGCGACAACCGCACCCGCGCATGGCTGGTGGCCAACCCCGAAGTGCTACCCGATATGGCGCAGGCCTTGCAGCAGAAAGAAGCTGAAGCGAAGCTAGCCGAAGTCGGCGATGTGGTGAACCGCCCCTTCCCTGGCGCGGTGCTTGGCAATTCACAAGGCACGCGCACGCTGGTCAAGTTCACCGATTATGGCTGTAGCTATTGCCGCGCAAGCGAGGCGGATGTGCAGCGGCTCATCGCTGGCGATCCGCAGCTTCGCGTGGTCATTCGCGAATGGCCGATCTTCCCCGGCAGCGAGGAAGCCGCGCGCATGGCACTGGCGGCTGCAAGGCAGGGCAAATATCCTGCATTTTACAAGGCGATGTTCGCCGCCGGCCCGCCCAGCCCGGCTACAGTGGCCAGTGCCGCTGCGAAGGCAGGGCTCGACCTCGACCGCGCCCGGACCGATGCGGCATCGAACGCGGTAGCCGCCGAACTGGCGCAGAACATGCAGCTAGCCCGCACACTGGGTTTCAGTGGCACACCAAGCTGGGTCGCGAATGGCACTGTGCTGCAAGGCGCAGTGGGGCATGATGCGCTGAAGCAGGCGCTCGACGGCAAGGCCACCACGTGATGCGCACTGCACTGCTGGCCGCGCTGCTGGTCGCCAGCCCGGCGGTGGCGGCAGCGCCCGACCGCGCGCTGACCGAGCTGCAGGCGCGCGATCAGCAGCTGTTTGCAATCGGCTGGAAGCTGGCGCACGCGAATGCCCCCTTCTGCGAGGCTTCGGCGCCTTCGCTCGGGCTATCGGTGCTGGATGCCGGCGGGTTCGGCAATCCGGAGGCCGTGCGCCGCCAGCTTGGCCTGAGCGGCGATCTGGCGGTCGGCGCCGTGGCGCCTGGCTCACCCGCGGCCCTGGCCGGTGTGTCTCCCGGCGATACGCTTGTCGCGCTCAACGGCACGCCATTCGACCAGCGTTTTCCGCGGGCCAAGCCAGCCTGGCAGCGGTTGATAGACGTGACGGCCGCTTTGGACACGGCGGCGATCGTCGGTCCGGTCGCGCTCACGCTTTTGCGCCCTGGCTTGCCCGAACGCACCGTAACGCTGAGCGGGACCTCCGCTTGCCCCAGCCGCTTCGAAGTACTCGACAGCGGCGGCAAAGCCGCGGCCGAGGGCACGCGGGTTATTTTCGGTCGGAGCTTTCCCGGCTTCACCTACCCCGAGCCCGAGTTCGCCGCCGCGGTGGCGCATGAACTTGCTCACAACCTGTTGCGCCACCGTGCTACTCTGGACGCCAGGGGCCGCTCGCTCGGCAATGTGCGCTTGACCGAGCGCGAGGCGGACCGGCTCATGCCGTGGCTGCTGGCCAACGCCGGCTACGATCCTGAAGCTGCCTTACGGTTCATGGAACGCTGGGGTCCGCGCCACGGCGGCGGCTTGTTCCGCAAGCGCACGCATGAAGGCTGGGACGAACGCGCCGACGCCATCCGCGCCGAAGTGGCGAAGGCGCGGGCGCTGATGGCGAGCGAAGGCAAGGCGGACTGGAAGCGGTTCTTCGAGCGCGAAACGCTGCCGTAGCAGACCCCTTGCGCTAATTAACCAAATTGGTTATATCCCGCGAGTCGTGGTTGGAGCGATCACTCTTTTCCCTCCTGCCGACATTGTCGATTGGCGGACAGGCCATGAAGCCCAAGGACCGAAAGGTAACGCCGCATTCAGCCAAAAGCACTATCAAGTGCCTGACATCGCACGGAAATCGGCAGCGGCCGAGTTTATCAAAACACCCCGGTCAGTGTCACGCCACCGGTCGATCTGCCTGGCGAAGGACTAACCGTCGTGGCTTAACGCCTTGGCGTACATCGACGCCAGCGGCCGCGCCATCACTCGCCGCACCATGGGCTCGAAGAACTCGAGCGGCTCGCTTTCATAATCCGGATCGAACGCGGCCTGATCGTATTTCTCGCAGAACTCCCGGCACGCCTCGTAGTGCGGGTGGCCGCGAAACTGGTCGCGGGCATGGCGGTCCATGCCAAGGAAGTGAAAGTAGTAATAGCCTTGGAAAGCACCATGGTTCTGGCAGATCCAATGCAGCTCCTCCGAGACGAAGGGCTTGATGATCGAGGCCGCGACTTCGGGATGGTTGTAGCTGCCCAGCGTATCGCCAATGTCGTGAAGCAGCGCCATCACCACATAGGGCTCGTCACGCCCGTCGCGATGCGCGCGCGTCGCTGTCTGGAGCGAATGTTCCAGCCGGCAGACGGGAAAACCGCCGAAATCGCCGTCGAGCAGGCGCAGATGATCGAGCACGCGATCCGGCAGGCCCTTGGCAAAGGCCATATATTCGCCGGCGATAATCCCCCAATCGGCCTGCGTACCTTCCATCATCTGGCGAAACCTGGCGCGCTCGGCCGCGCCATGAGCGGTGTCGGCGGCCAATTCGTCGCTCGCAGGCATGTCCGGATCCAACAAGTCCATCGCAGCTCTCCCTCGCCCCGCCTCTTTCCGCCCAGTCTAGCCGCTGGCGCTTGCCCTCGCAATTACGCTAAGGCGCTGCGGTAACCATGGCCATGCTGCCGATCGAACCCCGGCCGTTCTTCGCCAACAAGGACCGTGCCTTCTGGAACCTGCAGCTTGCCGGCTGGGGCGGGGCCTTCATGCTGCGTGGCATTTCTGCCTTCGCAAACGGGCAGAGCTGGGACTTCCTCGTCATCCTGCTGATCCAGGCAGTGACGGGCTTCTCGCTGAGCCTGATTCTGTCCGTGATCTACCGGCAGCTCATAACCAAGAAAGCGCTGGTGACCTGGGGCGTCACGGCCATTGCCCTGGTCGTTGCCGCGGCGGTTCATGCCTTCATTGATGGCTGGGTACTCGACCTCGCGCGGCCGCAAGGCAACGGCAGCGATTTCATGCGCCTGTTCGTCGGCATCTATTTCTACGATCTGACCGTGCTCGGCGCGTGGTCGGCGCTCTACTACGCGATCAACTTCTTCCTTCAGGTCGAGGAACAGGCCGACCGGCTCGAACGGCTGGAAGCCCAGGCCACGAGCGCGCAGCTCGCCATGCTGCGCTACCAGCTCAACCCGCATTTCCTGTTCAATACACTGAACTCGATCAGCACGCTGGTGCTGCTGAAGCAGACCGCGCCTGCCAATGCGATGCTGACGCGGCTATCGAGTTTTCTGCGCCATACATTGGTCAGCGAACCGGGCGGCAAGGTGACCGTCGAGCAGGAGGTCGAGACGCTCAAGCTATATCTCGACATCGAACGGATGCGTTTCGAGGACCGGCTGCAAACGGAATTCCGGGTCGAAGCGCCCGCCGAACTGGCGCAGATTCCGTCCATGCTGCTTCAGCCGCTGGTCGAGAATGCGATCAAATACGGTGTTACCCCGCTTGAGGAGGGCGCCACCATCAGCGTGGTCGCGCAGGTCGTGGGCCCTCGCTTGCGGGTCACGGTCTCGGACACCGGGCCAGGTGTGCGCAAGGGCGGCGCCGGCGACCTCGCCGGTGGGTCGCTACAGATCATCGAGCGCCGTTACACCTCCACAGGCGTCGGCCTCGCCAATATCCGCGATCGGCTGGTGCAGGCTTATGGCGACGAGCACCGCTTCGAAATCCGCTCGCCTGAGAGCGGCGGCTTTACGGTGATGATCGAGCTGCCTTACGAAGCCGCGCCCGCAGCTGAACCGCTCGCCCAAGCAAGCGCGCCGGCGACGCATTCGCCTTCGCCACTGGCCCCATCGCAATCCCACCCGGCCGCGCCCATATTGAGCCCGGGGCGGCCTCTCAGTGCAGGATAGACAATGACCATACGCACCCTCCTCGTCGACGACGAGAAACTCGCGATCCAGGGCTTGCAGCTCCGGCTCGAACCCTTCGACGACGTCGAGATCATCGATACCTGCCAGAACGGGCGGGAGGCGATCCGAGCGATCAAGACGCAGAAGCCCGACCTCGTCTTCCTCGACATCCAGATGCCGGGCTTCGACGGGTTCTCGGTGGTGCAGGGCGTGATGGATGTAGAGCCGCCGCTTTTCGTCTTCGTCACGGCTTTCGAAGAACATGCCATCCGCGCCTTCGATGCGAACGCCGTCAACTACCTGATGAAGCCGGTGGACGAGGACAAGCTCGCCGACACCATCGAGCGCGTCCGCAACCGCCTGGCCGAGAAGAAGAGCAGCGA
>ERZ1066121.1060-NODE-1060-length-22025-cov-6.963723_pt1 | contig 22025 bp, 16 predicted proteins | sample MGYA00382768_ERZ1066121 | MGnify/ENA primary metagenome ERZ1066121 (study PRJEB33369, sample SAMEA5778351) | biofilm metagenome | biome: Industrial cooling water; feature: Water cooling tower basin; material: Biofilm | place: United Arab Emirates | collected...
CCGCACTCGTGCCATACCCCAAATGTGGCACCCAATGCGTAACACCGTCTAGGGTAGCAATCCCTTCGGGATAGTGATCTTGGGCAACACGCGGGTTGCTACGCCAACGGTGTTGCCACCCTGAGCCGCAGCGGCTTGGCCACGGTAAGTGGGGCACAGCAGTTGCGAACGTGGCAAGCGCCGCCGAATATCACTCGGCCACAGCGGCTGGGCTACGGCAGTGGCATTGTGCCCGCCGCGTATAGTTCAAGGCAGCCATCTCCACGGGATTGCCACCTTGGGCGACACGCTGTGGAGTATAACCCTTTTGAAATAGCTTACCGGCCGATAGAACGCGTTGTTACCCCAATGGTTTTCGCAACAAGTCCGGTGGTATGCTGCAGAAATGCGGGTTTTTTTATACCTTTTACAGGATTGAGTTGAATATTTTAGGAAAATACATTTTTTTTCTCTTGTCAGTAACCGGATGGCAGGCGAGCGTTGGTATTTTTACCATTAACGCCTTCAATGTCCATCCCGATGTCGCTTTTCTACTCCTCGTCGGCCTCGTTTCGGCGCTTGCTCAAAGGTTACGTGGCGGCTATCGGCTTGGGCGTGGTGATGGCGCTGCCCACCCCGGCAGGCGCGCAAATAGCGCTCGTGCCGCCACCGACCAGCGGCACGGCTACCGCCGCCGCCGAGTCGTTCCGGCAGCCCGCCTTTCCGGGCGGCCCGGCCGAGTTGGCGAAGTTTCTGAGCCGCAACCTCCAGTATCCGGCGGAGGCCGCCGACGCGCGCGTCAGCGGCCGGGTGATGGTGACGTTTTGGGTCGATGAGGCCGGCAAACCGTACGGATTCGGCGCGGTGCAGTCGCCGCACCCCTCGCTGGAAGCCGAGGCGTTGCGGGTGGCGCGCAAAATCACGCATTGGGAGCCGGGGTTGCAGGAGGGCAAGCCCGCGCCGATGCAGATGTACCTGCCGGTCGTGTTCAAGCTGATGGAGCGGTAGGGGCGCCCGGCGCTGCCTACTTTTGGGGTACGGAACGCCGCGCGTCGCGGCGGGCCGACTGAATTTCCCATCAACCCCTCCAAAGCAGTTTCCCCGCCGATGAAGATTACGGTAGTAGGCGCCGGTAACGTAGGCGCCACGTGCGCCGATGTGCTGGCCACGCGCGAAATCGCCAACGAAATCGTGTTGGTCGATATCAAGGAAGGCTTCGCCGAAGGCAAAGCCCTTGATATCTGGCAGAAAGCTCCCATCATCGGCTACGACTCGCGCACGGTGGGTGTGACGAACGATTACAGCCGCACGGCCGGCTCGGAAGTGGTGGTCATCACGAGCGGCCTGCCCCGCAAGCCCGGAATGAGCCGCGACGACCTTATTTCGACCAACGCCGGCATCGTGAAGAGCGTGACCGAGCAGGTGGTGAAATACTCGCCCAACGCCATCATCATCGTCGTGAGCAATCCGCTCGACGTGATGACGTATCAGGCGCACCTCACCTCGGGCCTGCCGCGCGAAAAGGTGTTCGGGATGGCCGGTATCCTCGATACGGCCCGCTACCGCGCCTTCCTGGCGGAGGCGCTCAGCGTGTCGCCGAAAGACATTCAGGCCGTGCTGATGGGCGGCCACGGCGACACGATGGTGCCGCTGCCGCGCTACACCACGGTGGGCGGCATTCCGGTGACGGAGCTGATCGACAAAGACAAGCTCGACGCCATCGTGCAACGCACGGCCGTGGGCGGCGGCGAACTGGTGAAGCTGATGGGCACGAGCGCGTGGTACGCCCCCGGCGCCGCCGCCGCGCAGATGGTCGAAGCCATCGTGCGCGACCAGCGCCGCGTGTTCCCGGTGTGTATCGAGCTGCAAGGCGAGTACGGCATCAACGGCGTGTACCTCGGTGCGCCGGTCATTCTGGGCAAAAACGGCATCGAGCGCGTCATCGAACTGCAACTCAACGACGACGAGAAGGCCCTCCTCGAAACCTCGCGCGGCCACGTGAAAGAGGTAATGGACGCCCTCGACCGAATGGCAGCGCAGCCGGCGTAGGTGTTCTGGTTTCTGGTTTCTCGCACAGGCAATGGCCCGTCGGACGTTAGGTTCGGCGGGCCGTTGCATTGCAGAGGGCACGTAACACCGAGTATCACTCGGTGACGGCGGCTGGGCAACGTGGTTGAGTGGCGCAGTCAGGAGCGACATTGCGGGCGCCACCCAGCCGCCGTAGCGTAACGTGGCGAGCGCCGTCTCGGCGCCGCGTACAAGGCACCAACGCGTCGCTCGCCGCGTCGCCCAACCGCCCTCACCGAGTGATACTCGGTGTTATATTCACCGCCGGGTTAGGCTCGCCCTTACACCACTTCCTCACCGTCTCCATCCATCTGATGACTGCCGATAGTGTTCGCCAGGCGTTGCTCGAAGTGGCCGACCCCGCGCGGGCCGTCCAGTTGCAGCGATTTTTCCGCACCGGCCCCGGCCAATACGGCGACGGCGACCGCTTCCTTGGCCCGCCCGTGCCGCTACAGCGCGACGTGGCGCGGCGCTTCCGCGACCTGCCGCCCGGCGAGGTGGAAAAGCTCGTGCGGAACCCGTTTCACGAATGCCGCTTCATAGGGCTGACCATCTGGTGCCTGCAAGTGAGGAGGCGCGGCGCTACGCCCGCAGTGCGCGCCGACCGCGCCGCGCGCTACCTGCGGCTGCGCGAGTACGTCAACAACTGGGATTTGGTGGACACCACCGCCCCAACGCTGCTCGGTGAATGGCTGTTGCACTCCGGCGCTGACCGCGCCGTACTCGACGAGCTGGCCGCCGCCGCCGACCACCTCTGGAGCCAGCGGATGAGCCTTCTCGCCACGCTTGCCTTCATCCGCAAGGGCCAGTACGCCGACACGCTCCGGCTCGCCGGAACCCTGCTGTCCCACCGCCACGACCTTATCCACAAAGCCGTGGGCTGGCTCCTGCGCGAAGTCGGCAAGCGCGAGCCGGAAGCACTGCACGAGGTTTTGCGCGCCCACGCCGCACGAATGCCCCGCACGGCGCTACGCTACGCCATCGAGAAGCTGACGCCCGTGGAGCGGAAGGCGTATCTGGAAATGAAATAGGCGGATACGGCGATAGCCGATGGTTTTTTGCGGAGCGCATCGCCGGCCATTGTGGTAGTTGCTGCCCAGCCGCCGTGGCGAACCGGAGGTTCGCGGTCCATTGCTCAGCCGCCGTGGCCCCGCCGCCGTGGCCGGTGCCGCGTGTCGCCCAGGGTAGCAATCCCTACAGGACAGCAACCCTGGGCTTCTATATACAACCCCTTCGGGGTAGCCGAGCAACGCGGGCCAACGTCTCAGGCACCGGGACGGTGCCTGAGACGTAATTATGCGGTTGGGGGAACCCTGAAAAGATTCTGTTCCACAGCCCAGAGTTGCTATCCCGAAGGGATTGCTACCCTGGGCTACACACAGCAACGGCCACACACGCCATCGGCGTTGCTGCCCTGAATTACGCAAACACCACCCTATTTCTTGCTCGCCCGGAAAAGCTGTTGCTTTTCGTCCTTCGTCAGGCTTTCGTATCCCGAGCGGTTGATTTTGTCGAGGATGCGGTCGATGGTGGCTTCGTCGGCCGTGGGGGTGCCGACGGTTGTTGCCGTGCTGCGCGCCGACGCGGCGCGCGGAGCAGGCGCAGGACTGAACAGGCCCGTAAGCCACGCCCACGCCCGCTGGAGGGGCGCGCCGAGGTCGCGCCCGGCCTGCAACTGCTTGATGTACACGAACCCAAGAATGGCACCGCCCAAGTGCGCGCCCGCGCCACCGGCGTTGCCGCCCGTCAGGCCACTCACGCTCAGCAGCACCAGCACGGCCGCAATCCACTTGATGCGGACAGGGCCGAGCAGCAGGAGCATAAACGTGTAGTCGGGCAGCAGCGTAGCCGCCGCCACGATGACCGCCAGCACCGCCCCCGACGCCCCCTCGACCCGCGCCAGCGGGAAGCGGTGCGCCAGCTCGGGCACCAGATTGAGCGCCAGCAGATACATCAGCGCCCCCGCCAACGCGCCTAGCACGTAGAGGCTCACCAGTCGCCGGGCGTTGAGGTATTCGACGATGAGCTGGCCGAACCAGTAGAGGTTCAGCATATTGAACAGAATATGAAAAAACGCCTCGTGCGTGAAGGCGTAGGTGATGATGGTCCACGGCCGCGTGAGCAGGCTTTGCGGGCCGCTCACCCACGACGGCAGCACCAGCAGGTCGTGGACGGCGGCGTACCACGCCGGGTGGCGCAAAATGATCTCACAAACCACCCGCACGAGCACCAATCCCACGAACACGAGCACATTGTAGAGAATGAGCCGGTGCAGGGCGTTGCCGTCGGCGCGCAAGGCGCGGCGCAGGTCGTCGGAGAGAGAGGTGGCCATTGGGGAAGGTGCGAGGTGCGAAGTGCGAGGTGCGAAGTGCGGGGTGCGAAGTGCGGGGTGCGAAGTGCGAGGTGCAAAGTGCGAAGTGCGAGGTGTTGCGTCCCACTACTTCGCACTTCGCACTTACCACCTCGCACTTAATAAAAATCGGGGTGCCGCTTCTCCCAGTATTTGAGCAGAATGAAGGCGATGAGCATCCCGCCGAGGTGCGCGAAGTGGGCCACGTTGTCGCCGGCCGTGCGGTGGACGCCGCTATACAACTCGTAGGCGCCGTAGAGAAACACAAAGTATTTCGCTTTGATCGGGAAGGCGAAATAGATGTACAACTCCGTGTTCGGGAACAGATAGCCGAAGGCGAACAGAATGCCGAACACCGCCCCCGACGCGCCGAGCATCGACGAGTACGTCGTGATGTAATTCGCCAGCGACTGCACTTCGCGGACGGCAGCCTCGCGGAGCGAGGCGTTTTCGGGGTTGTCTTTGAGGATGCGCGTGAGCGATTCGTAGTCGGCCGCCCCGCCGTAGGCATCGGTGAAGCGGTCGAAGGAAATGGCATCGGGTGCGGCCACGAATTGCTCGGCCGCCACCTGCATCTGGTGGATTTCCCACGCCCGAATGCCGTTGTAGAGCAGGCCCGCACCGACGCCGCACACGAGATAGAATGTCAGGAATCGGGCGGAGCCCCAACGGCTTTCCAGCAGCGCACCGAAGAAGAACAGGCTGAGCGAGTTGCTGATGAGGTGGCCCCAGCCGCCGTGCATAAACATATACGTCAGCACCTGCCACGGCCGAAACAGCGGCGACTCGAACGCGTGCAGTGAGAACACGTCGTTGGGCACCAGCCCGGCGCCCTGCGCCAGCAGCACCGCCACGTTGAGCAGCAGCAAAACCCGAACGACGGGCGTGAGATTGAACATTCGGGAAGCGGTGATTGGGTGAAGCAGAATCGCGCCCGCAAAGTAACCGCCCGGCGGGGTGCGAGGCTGGGAGTGGGAAACGTAACGCCGCGTAGTTCACGGCAGCGGCGGTTGGGTTACGTAGCTGGGCGTGGCCGCGTCTGTCTCAGACGCGCGCCGAACGAAGCAGCGAGTTGGCGCGCGTCTGGGACAGACGCGGCCACAACGCAACCGTCGTCACCGAGTGGTACTAGGTGTTACGTTAGGCGGCCCGAAACAGCGCCTCGATCTGCCCTTGCGCCAGCACGGCCAGCGTGGGCTGGCCACCGGGCGTGTAGTTGGGCGTCTGGCAGGCGAAGAGGCGGTCCACGAGGGCGGTCATCTCGGCGTCGGAGAGGCGTTGGGTGTAGCGGGCGGCGGCGCGGCGCGCGAGTGCGCGCGCCACTTGCTCGCGGGCGGCGAGGCGCACGTCGGCCCCGGCGCGACCGGCGCGCACCTGGTCAAGTACACCGTCGAGGAGGGTTTGCACGTCGGCGGCGGGCAGGTCGGCGGGGAGGGCTTCGGCGGCGAGGGCGCGCGGGCCGATTTCGCGGAGGCGGAAGCCGAGGGCTTCCAACTCGGGCAGCAGTTCCTGCACGAGCGCGAAATCGGACGCCGAAAAATGCAGCGCCTGCGGAAACAGCAGCGTCTGGGCGGCGGCGGGCGCGGCCCGCTCGGCGGCGCGGGCGTAGTCGTCGAACAGAATCCGCTCGCGCGCGGCCCGCTGGTCGATGAGCATCAGCCCCGACCGCACCGGCAGCACGATGTACTGATGATGAAGCTGAAAGAGCCTGACAGTAGCGCTCTCGGGCAGGTCGAGCTGCGGGGCGGTGGGGTGCTCAGATGGTGAGGTGATGGGGAGGTGAGACGGTGAGGTGGCAGCCGGAGCGCCGCCGAACCGGGCCGCCACGGCCGCGATGGCGGCGCGGGTGAGGTCGTCGTCGGGCAGGTCGTCGAAGTCGGCCGTGGGGAGCGCGGCGGGTGGCCGCGCGGGCGCTACGGGCGCAGCGTGGCCGCCATCGAACGTGCTGGCCGGCAGCGGCGCGGCGGCGCGCGGCGGTGCCGGGCTGCCTAGCGCGGCAAGCGCACCGGCGCGGCCGTTCCTGCCGCCACTGCGCGCCATACCACCCGGCACCACCGCCGCAGCAGCAGGCGCCACCGACGCCGGCCCGGATGCAGCGGGCGGCCCCACGGCCGCCCCCTTCACGCCGCCGAACGTGGTAAAGTTGACGTTGCCATCGAAATCGAGCGACGGCGCCAGATTGTACAGCCCTAGTGCCTGCCGCACGGCCGCGCACACGATGGCGTACACGGTTTTCTCGTCGGCGAACTTGATTTCGGTTTTCGTCGGGTGGACGTTGATGTCGATTTCGGCCGGGTCGAGGTCGAGGAACAGGGCGTAGAACGGGTGCGTCTCGCGCGCCAGCAAGCCCTCGTAGGCCGTCAGGACGGCGTGGTTGAGGTACGCCGAGCGGATGTAGCGGCCGTTGACGAAGAAGAACTGGTCGCCGCGCGCCTTGCGGGCGCCTTCGGGCTTGCCGATGTAGCCGCGCACCCGCACCGAAGCCGTATCCTGATCGCACTGCGCCAGGTGGCTCTTGTAGCCCGCGCCCAGCAGCGCCACGATGCGCTGCGAGAGCTTCACAGCCGGAAGCTGAAACACTTCCAGCTCGTTCTGAAACAACGAAAAGCCCACCTCGGGATGTGCCAGCGCCACGCGCTGAAACTCGTCGAGGATGTGGCGCATTTCCACCGCGTTGGATTTGAGAAAGGCGCGGCGGGCGGGCACGTTGTAGAACAGGTCGCGTACGCAGATGCTCGTACCGGGCGGCGCGGCGCACGGCTCCTGCTCCACCACGCGCGAGTTCTCGACGACCAGCCGAGTGCCGGTGTCGGCGTCGGCGAGGCGGGTTTTCAACTCCACGCGCGCCACAGCGGCGATGGACGCCAGTGCCTCGCCGCGAAAGCCGAAGGTGCGAAGGCGGAAAAGGTCGTCGGTTTCGCGGATTTTGCTCGTGGCGTGGCGCTCAAGGCTCAGGCGGGCGTCGGTTTCGCTCATTCCGCGTCCGTCGTCGATGACCTGAATCAACGTACGCCCGGCGTCGCGCACGATGAGTCGGATAGTGCGGGCGCCCGCGTCGAGGGCGTTTTCGAGCAGTTCCTTCACCACCGATGCCGGGCGCTGCACCACCTCGCCGGCGGCGATCTGGTTGGCGAGGTGTTCGGGGAGCAGGCGAATTACATCCATGGCGAGCGGCGCCCGAGGGCGGGTGCAAAGATGCGCCAACGCAGGGCGGCGGGCGGGGTGTTCCGGGGGCGGAGGAATAAATCGGCCACGCCCAGCCTCGACGATAACGAGGCTGATTAAGAGCCTATCCAGAAAGTCCGCTCACCAGACGCCTTCGGCTGTAGTGCGGACTTTAGTCCGCAGTTAAACGCCCGCAACTGCGGACTAAAGTCCGCACTACAGCACAGAAGCGACTTTTCGGATAGGCTCTAAGAGGTTAGCCAGCAATTACCAAGAATTTTTCATCACAGATTTTCACAGATGATACACAGATGTTCACCGGTTCCGCATTAGTGTCAATCTGTATAAAATCCCTGAAAATCTGTGATAAAAGGCGAATGCCCGATACCTTCTGGCCAACCGCTTAAACGAACGCTACCGAATCGGCCGAACGCCAACACGGCCCGCCCTCCACAACCGGAGAGCGGGCCGTGTCTTGGGCCACCGGCACTAAGCTGCCGACGTCTTACATCTTCACCAACCGCCGTACGCCGGTGCGGCCGTCGGGCAGGGTCAGGCGGAGCGTGTACACGCCTTCGGCCTGCGCGCGCAGGTTGAGGGTGTGCGCGAGAGCGCCGGCCGCAGCCGTGAGCGTGGCCGCGTGGACGGTGCGCCCCACGGCGTCGGTCACGACGAGGCGGGCCGCGCCGGCGGGCGCCTCGGTCAGGAGCAGCGCGAACTCACCGGCCGAGGGGTTGGGCGCCACCGTGAGTTGCCCGCTGAGAGCATCGGCGGCGAGGCCGAGGGCCGCAGTCATAACGCACACCTCCGATGTGAAGGCCGTTTGCGCGGTGGCCGTCTCGGCGCGAACGCGGTAGCAGTACTGCGTACTCGGCGCAACCGTCAGGTCCACGAAGGTCGTGACGTCGGTCGCCACCGTGGTCAGCGGCTGGAAGCTGGCGCTGCCGCCCACGGAGCGCTCGATGAGTTGCTGGGTTTCGTTGCAGGAATTGTCGTTCCAGCGCAGCGACACCGAGCGCGAGTCGTACGTCGGCGCGGTGAGGTTGGTGGGTACCACCGGCGCCACCGGCGAGGTGCAAAGCTCCAGCGTGAAGCTCACGAGTTGGCCCGAGCGTGACGAGGTGTTGTCGATGATGCGCAGCTTCCACACACCATTGGCCGGCAAGCCGTTGAAGCGAGCCAATCCTCCAAGTGACTGATAGGTGCCGCCGGCCACCGTCGGGCACGGGATGGCCGCGTAAGTTGTGGCGGCCTGATCATCGAAATTGATGTTGAGGTTGGCCGTGCTGGGACACAGAGAGTTAGCTAGCAGCGCCGTGATGTTGCCCGGCCCAACCAGTAAAATGGACAGGTCGCCGGTATTGGGGTACGTGATCCGCAGGTTCTTGACGTTGACATCCTGTACGATGTCGCAGTTCGGAATAGTGATGCTGGCTTCCGTGATGTTGGCTGACGAGATTGGGATTGGCAGATTGGCTGCCGCAGTAAGCGCGCAAGCCACGCCCACGGTCGTAAACGACGACGGCGCGGGCACATCCGGCCCGGCACCGCAGTCGTTTACGCCGCGTACGCGCCAGTGGTACGTGGTATTCGAGGCCAGCGTGACGCCCGTCAGCGCGTAGGTAGTGGCCGTCAGGTTCGGTACCGAGGCCAGCAGTGTGCCCGTAAAGGCGGCGTTGTCACTCAACTCGAAGGTGTAGGTATCGGCGTTGGGCACGGCCATCCACGTGAAGGCAGGCGCCAGCGGCTGGGCCGTGGCACCGGCCGCCGGCGCCGTGAGCGTAGTGGCGGCGGCCACGGGCGCGGTCACGGTCAGGGCCACGTTGGCGGTTTTGGTGTTGGTACCCGCCATAGCCATGATGGTCAGCGGGTAGGCTCCGGCGGCCACGGCGGCCGTAGTGCTGATGTTGAGCGTGGTGCCGGCAGTGCCGGGCGTCACGGTGGTCAAGCCGAAAGTGGCCGTCATCCCGGCGGGGGCGCCGCTCACGGTCAGGTCAACGGGCGTAGTGAAACCGGCGAGGCTTGCCACATCCACCGTGAACGCGGCCGGTACACCGGGGCACACCGCGCGGCCGGCGGGCGTCACGCTCAGGGCGTAGTCGGGCGCTTGCGGCGCCTGCACCGTGAAGTTGGCATTCGAGATGTCGAAGAAGAAGTTGTTGCGGGCGTGTACCATCACGCGGGCCGTGGTGGTGGGCACGATGTTGATGGGAACCGTGAAGGTGGCGGTACCCGAGTTGGGCACGTTGGCGGCGAGCGTATCGGGGTAGGTCAGGCCACCATCGCGCGAGAGCAGTATGTCCACGTTCGAGCAGTTCACGGGGGCGGGGGCGGTGTTGGCCACGTCCCAGGTCACGGTGGCCGGCGAGCCGACGAACCATTGCTGCGCGCCCGAGAGAGGCCCGTTCGGCGCCTGCACCACGAAGGGGCCGGCCGCGCTGCTGACGGTCATCGTCACGTTGCCGCTGTAGTTAACGCCGCCCACCACCAAGCCCATAATGGAACTGACGTGCTCGTCGCGCACGGTGCAGCGGAAGCGGAGCGTCCGGTTCACGGTCGGCAGCGCCTCGCCAATAACGGGCGTGGCGCCGCTGATGATTTTGCTGAGCTGCGGAAAGTAGCGTGTGGGCGAGGCCGTAGCCGGCCACGACCGGAAGAGCGGGTCGGTCTGGTTGGCCACCTGGTTGGTAGCGTTGGAGGGCGCCCGGCCGGTCGCGCCGCCGATGTCCATCTCCTCCCAGTTGTAGGTGAGCGCATCGCCGTCGGCATCGGCGCCCTGCGCCGTCAGGCGGAAAGGGGTGCTTCTGGGAATGACTTTACCCGAGGCGGGTACCGTCACGGTAGGGGCGGTATTGCCGGTGGGCAGCGTCGTGAAGCACGAGGTGGTGTTGATTTCAGTCTGAATCTCCTGGAACGACCCGGAGTGGAAGTAGGCGTCGGAGTTGTTTTGCACGTTCTGTGGCGCGCAGATGCCGGCGTAGGACATAATCGTGGACCCGGAACCCGGCTCCCACGACGTGGCTGCGTTGCGGTTACCGCCCGTACACGAACCGGTGACGCCGTTGAAGGGATGATTGCTGCCGAACTGGTGGCCCATTTCGTGCGCCACGTAGTCGATGTCGAACGGGTCGCCGACGGGGTTGGGCAGGCCCGTTACGCCGCGCGCCTTCTGGCCGTTGGTGCAGACCGAGCCCCGGCTGGCCACGCCGCCATTGGAAGTGGCGAAGACGTGCCCGATGTCGTAGTTGGCAGCCCCAATGAGCTGATCGACGCGCGTCTGGTTCTGCTGAAGCATCGCGAAGGCGTCGTTGTTGGTGTACGGCGTGTTGGTAGTGGCGATCAGGACGCTGGTGTTCGGAATCATCACCAGCCGCACGGCCAGCTCCTTCTCGTACACCCCGGTCACGCGGTTGACGGTAGTGGTCATCGAGGCGAGCGCCGATACCGTGGTGCCGCCGCGCGCCACGCGGTACTGGTTGGTGCAAGCTTGCGCCAAACGGTACGAGCGCAGAGTGGCACCGACGAAAATCTGCACCCGCTCGGGGCTGTTGGAAGCAGTGGCCGTTGCCTGACCGGGTGCGGCGGCGCGGGCGCCGAGTGCCGGGTCGTCGGCCGACGGCACGAAACCACAGCCCTGCCGCTCGCCGCGCGCGGCGCGGTTCATATCGCGCCGAAAGAAGCTGAGGTAGTGCGTGGGGTCGGCCAGCGAGACGGGGTCGATGTACATCGTGCCCATCGTGCGCGAGAGAATCTGCGCGTGGAAGCCGAGCGGCGTGAGGTCGCAGCGGATGGAAGCCGAGGGATCGTCCAGCCCGTACCCGGCGTAGGTCTTGATTTGCGGGTACGCGGCGGCCAGCTCGGGCGCCAGCACCGGGGCTTCCACCAGCCGGAAGCGGCCGGTGGTGCCGTCGGGCAGCGGCAGCGCCAGCACGGCCCCGGCCACGCCGCGCGCGGCGGCAGCGGTGCCTTCCAGCGGCGCCGCGTTCAGCACGGGCCGCAGGGCCGCCACATCGAGCGTAACCGGCCGGTAGTGATGCAGCCACGAGCCGTACTCGCTGCTGGTGGCGGCAAGGCGGGCAGCGGCGTCATCGGCCCACGCCGTGGGAGGGGCCAGGCCCGGCCGGCTCTGCGCGTGCGCGGCAGCCGGCAGTAAGCCCGTCAGCAGGGCCAGCAACGCTGCGCGGCGCCCCGGCAAACAACGGTATGACATTAGGGTAGGGATGTTGATGTGGAGTGAAAACGGAAGAAATGACTGCGTGAAGACGGCCCCACCAGGGCAGAGGCTACTGCGCCCCCGGGGACGGCATTGCGGATTGCGAAGATACGAACTTGGTAACGCCCTTGCGCCGAATGTAGGTTCTTGGCAGCGAATGCCGACGAACGGTAAGTTTTTCCCAAAAAACAAGCTGCTGCCTTGCGGCCGGGCGCCGCCAAACTTTCTGCTGCTTGCCGCGAGTTCCGACCAACTGCCCCGCCGTGCGGAACCGCGTACCGAACTTTGTCCGTCGCCTCGCGCGGCCGGGCGTCCGGCCGTTGCGGGGCGGCTGCGTCTGTTTATGCTCACCGTCACCATCGACCCCGGCTCCGGCTACTGCTTCGGCGTGGAATACGCCATTCAAATGGCCGAAGACGAGTTGGCCCGCCCCGGCGCGGGGCCGCTCTATTGCCTCGGCGATATCGTTCACAACCGGATGGAAGTGGAGCGCCTGCACCAACTCGGCCTGCAGGTCATTGACCGCGCCGACCTGCCCGCCCTGCACGACTGCCGGGTGCTGATTCGCGCCCACGGCGAGCCGCCCGAAACCTACGCGCTGGCGCTGGCCAACCGCATCGAACTGGTCGATGCGTCGTGCCCGGTGGTGCTGAAGCTGCAAAACCGCGTCAAGCACGCCTGGGACGATACCGCGCCCGCCAACGGCCAGCTCGTGCTCTACGGCCAGCCCGGCCACGCCGAAGTGGTGGGCATCACCGGCCAGACCGGCGATCAGGCCATCGTTATCACCACCGAAGCCGACCTCGACCGGCTCGACTACGGCCGTCCCATCACACTCTTCAGCCAGACGACCAAGAGCACCGCCGGCTTCTACCGGATGAAGGAGCTGATGGAGGAGCGCATCCGCGCGGCCGGGCACGACCCCGCCGACCCGGCCACTTTCGATGCCAACGATTCCATCTGCCGCCAGGTCTCGAACCGCGAGCCGGCGCTGCGGCGATTCGCTGCGCAACACGACGTCATCGTGTTCGTGAGCGGGCGCAAGTCGTCGAACGGGAAGGCGCTCTTCGGCGTGGTGCAGGAAACGAACGCGCGCGCGTATTTCGTCGAGAACGAAGCCGAGCTTGACCCCGAGTGGTTCGTCGGCACCGCCACGGTGGGCGTGTGCGGGGCCACGTCCACGCCGCTGTGGCTGATGCGCCGCGTGGCCGACCATGTCGAGCAGTTGCCCGCGCTGGCCTAACCTTTTCGCTCTGCCGTGGCCCAACCGTCCGCTTCCTCGCCCGCGCGGCTGTTCGTGCGGTTTTTTCTGCGCGGGCTGCTCATTCTGGCGCCCGCCGCGCTCACCGTCTATCTGGTGGTGGGGTTGGTGCGCTGGCTCGATTCTACTTTCGACCTCGGCATCCCCGGCGTGGGCATCGCGCTGGTGGTAGTGGTGGTGGCGGTAGTCGGCTGGATTGGGTCGGCCGTGGTGCTGCGGCCGTTATTCGCGCTCGCCGAGCGCGTCATCCACCGAATGCCGCTCGTGGGCATCGTGTACAGCAGCATCCGCGATCTGTTCGACGCCTTCGTCGGCGACAATCAGAAATTCAATCAACCCGTGATGGTCAAGCTCACGGAAGACTCCGAGTCGTACAAAGTGGGCTTCGTGACGCAGGCGACGCTCACCACGTTCGGGCTGCCCGAGATGGCGGCCGTGTACTTCCCGGATTCCTACAACTTCTCCGGCGAGCTGCTGCTCGTGCCGCGCCGCCACATCACGCCGCTCGACTTGCCGAGCGCCGAGGTGATGAAGTTCATCGTGTCGGGCGGGGTGGCCAACGTGGTGGGGCGGCGCATCGGCTGAGGGCGCTTCCGGCGTACGCCGCTCAACGCCTACATTTACCCACGCGCCGGGTCGCCGTTTCCCGGCCGGGCGCGCACGGCAATGATTCGTCGGCTGATTCGGTATTTCTTCCGCGGGCTGCTGTTTCTAGGGCCGGCCACGCTCACCATCTACCTGCTGGTGCTGGCTGCGGGCTGGCTCAACGAAACCTTCGACGTGGGCATCCCCGGCGCGGGCGCGGGTGGCGTCATCGTGGGCCTCACGGCGCTGGGGTGGGTGGGGTCGTCGGTGGCGGTGCGGCCGGTGTTTCAGCAAATGGAAAAGCTGATTTACCCGATTCCGGTCATCGGGTTGTTCTACACCAGTACGCGCGACCTGTTCGACGCCCTCGTCGGCGACAACTCCAAGTTCAACCGCCCCGTCCTGATCCGCCTCACCGACAACGACGCTTCCACCGCCGAAGACGGCTACCAGATCGGCTTCGTGACGCAGGAAAGCCTCGCCTACCTCAACCTGCCCGATATGGCGGCCGTGTACGTGCCGTCGGCCTACCAGTTCTCCGGCGACGTGCTGCTGCTGCCGCGCCAGCGCATCACCTACCTCAACGCCTCGGCTACGGAGCTGATGAAGTTCGTGGTGAGCGGCGGGGTGGCGCGGTTGGGGGAGTAAAAGCAACACGCGCCACCGCCTCACTGAGGCGATGGCGCGTGTTGTCTGAATCTCCGTGGGCCTTCGTTAGTGTTCAATCGAAATCTGGGTGGTTTCGAGGCGCGCGCCGCGCTGCACCCGCAGCACATAGAGGCCCGTGGGCACGGCGAGGGTAGATAAATCGGCCACGCGGCCGGGGGCGGTCTGCGTCAGCCACGTCTGGCCGTAATAATCCACGATCTGCATCTGGGTAGTGAGGGCGGGGTCGTCGTTCCAGCTACCGGCCGCAGTGGAATCGGCGTCCACCAACTCCACGCGCAACGAGGCGTTGGCGGGGATGGGGTAGAGCGCGAAGGGTGAGGGTGGCGGGCTGGCGGGGCGCTGTTGGCACGGATAATTTGGACCGCCGGTGGGCTTGGTGAAGCTGCGCGTGTACGACCTAGTGACAGTCGGCAGGCTCCCGCAGTTACCCGTAGCGGTCACTTCAAACGTGACAGTCGTGGACTCACCGTTTGCTAAGTCCAGTGAACACGGCCCCAACAGCCACACCGGCGGCGTTGGGCCGGTACCACCGTCAGAGTAACTCCCGTTCTGGGCTGTTACCGTCCACGTGTAAGACGCGGCGCCGGGCACCGGAGCTACGGCAAAATAATTTCTTGGGCAGCACACCGTGCCGTTGCCGGATGTCACCACCAGCGGCCCCGGCTGCTGGGGCGCTTCCAGCGACGAGACATCCACCCAATCGCTAAAGCTGGTGCAGTCGGAGCTGAACGAAACCCACACGCGCCCGCCGCTCGTGCCGGTAGCTACCACGCTGACGGTCGGCTGGTCGTTGGCGCCTTGGATTACGAGGCTGCCGGTCGTGAACCAGAAGTACGAGGCGCCCGGCACCGCCGTCAGGCTATACGTGGTGCCCGCCACGCACACGTTGGCCGGCCCCTGAATCTGGCGGCCATTGGCCGTGCAGAGCAACGTGGCGCAACCCGGCGTGACGGCCTGGTTCTCCATCGTCTTGAACAGCCATTCCGCCGTGCGGCGCGTGAACAGCAGATGTTCGGTGTTGGCCGAGTAGCCCGCGGCGGGTTCCTGTGTTACGAACGCGGCAAGCTGTGGCGCCGCTCCCGGATTGCTGCCCGAATAGGCGGCCGTCAAGTTCGCCGCGCTTACGCCCACATCGAGGGCGCTGCTGGTGGGGACGAAGCAAAACCGGTCGGCGCGCGTCATCTTGAAGCGGGCGCTAACAATTGGGAATGCGTTGACGCTGCCGCTCGCCGACCCTTTGCCGAATTGGCTCAGGTCGTAGTAACCACCGGGGGCGCTGTCGAGAGGCCGAGCCGAGGCAGGCGCCGCCACGTTCTCTTCGTGGTGATAGGTCGGAACCCGAATCCACCAAAACAGCCGGGCGTAATAGCGCAGCTTGATATGTATGATAGATGGTAGGCGAACCACTGGCGGGTAGCGCGTTCAGCACGACCGCGCTTTTCCAGTTGCGGCCGGTGAAGGGCAAAATGCCCAACGCGCTGGACGTCAGGAACGCGCTCGTGCCGGCTGTCGGGCCGCTCATCAGCGTGGCCACCAATTGGGCTGCCAGGTCGGATACATTGTTGAAAAAGGGTAGCCACGTCGTGGATTCAGCCTCGATTCGCAGCAGCTCGCCGTAATCGCCGAGGGGTTGCCGCTGGCCGCACTCGGAGCCGTTGCTGAGGGCCACGAACTGAAACGTGGGCGCCGGAACGCCCGACCCAAACGTGACGACGGCGCGGTACTCGCCGTGCAAAAACGTGCGATACGGCGAACCACCGCTGCTATACGGTGGCTCGAGGGCGCTCGCGATCAACATCTGCTGCGTAGCCGGTTGCACCATCAGGCGCCGCGCGTCGCGCAGGTACGGCACCACCGATTCGACGAACAGCCCGCGCGAGGCGGTGAACAGCGACACGTAGTTGAGCTGGCTGATGGCCAGCCGCGAAAACCGCGCAACCATCAGTTGCGCGCTCAGTGGGGCGTTGGCACCCTGGTGGGGGCTGTCTTGCGTAACGAGCAGCCGCACCTGCGGGTCGAACTGCGAATTGCCGGTAGCGCGCCAGATTTTCTCCAAATCGCAAACGGCATAGCGCCCGATCAGCCCGCCCATACTCTGCCCCAGCACTACCGTACGCTCGGCCCCCGGCGCTTTGTGCAGGTTGACCCACCGAATAACTTCCTCAACTACGTAGGCGTTGCGCCGAATGTCGTCGGTGGCATCCTCGAAATTGACGAAAATGAGGTCGTAGTCGGCGGTGGAGAATTTATCATTAAGGTCTTGATTACCAACGAAAACTTGGGCTGCAATAGCGCCATTACGCGCTTGATTGATAAAGTCTTCATATGTCCAATCGGACGTCTGAAAGCTCGTGAGAATCTTGTGCGGGTCAAACCCTTCCACCACGATAAGTGGCTTACGAAAGGCGAGCAACTGCGGGTCGCTGACGGTAAGGCGCCGTGTGCCGCCGTAGGCCACGGTAACGTGCGCCCTGCCGGCCACCCCGGCGAAGGGGCGCGGCAGCGGCGCGCCCGGCTCCTGGTAGCCGGGGCGGGTGTCGAAGCGGCGCGGAAATTCGTAGGTGAAGCTGTTGGTAGTGCCGTAGCGCTGGGCCGTGGCGGCGCCGCGCCGCACGTACAGCCGCGCCGTGCCCACGGCCAGAGCGTGCGCATTGGGGCCGAGCAGCGTAATGCGGAGGGTCTTCCAGCCGGCGCTGTCGTATTCGGCCGCGTAAGTGTCGTGCGGGGCCAGCGTGACGGGCGCCCGGCCGTCGCCGGCGTCGAGGCGCACGGCCTTCACCTCGTCGGTGGTGATGTTGACCAGAAAGGCCGGGTCGAAGGTGAACGCAACGCGGCCATCGGCGTCGGTGGCGTCGGCGAGCGAGGCCGCAAACAGCGTACTGCTACGGAAGGGGTCGGCATTTGGTACGGCTACCAACTGCGAATCCGGCCCAATGCTCACCAGCTTCTTTTCCAGCGCGTCTTCGCGGATGCGGTCGTAGCGGCCGTAGAGCAGCAGCAGCGGTACGGTGCCACGGGTGGCGGGGTCGGCGCGCACCGAGTCGAGACGCCCGTTGATCACATCGAGGTGCGGCAGGGCACCAGCGGCGGGGTTGCAGCCCGCCGTGAGGAGGGTAGCGTAGAGGCTGCGCCACACCAGCGGGTCGGCGGGGCGGGTGGCCGTGTCTTTATCGAGGCCACTGAACCCATCTACATCGGCCAGCTCGATGCCGTAGTCGAGCAGAAAGCCCGACTTCACGCGTTTGAGGTCGAGGCCGCCGAGTAGCTTGTTGATGCGGTCTTGGTGTTCTATTGCGGCAGCGGTGTTGTCGTCTTGGGCACGGGCCACGCCGCCGGCCAACCAGCAGCCCAGCAGCAAAATGACCCGAAGGGAAAGAAAAAATCGCATAGCGATGATAAGAGGGGGTAAGGGGTAAAAAAAAAGACGTGGCGCCGTTACAGCGCCACGTCGGGAATATCGAAGCGGCCATCGGTGACGCGTACCGTGTCGCCGGCCTGCGCCATCGTGAAGGCAAACGTGCCGGAAACGATCTGCGCTTGCCGGTCCAGGCGCGTAAACTTGATCGAGCCATCCACTAAGTGGCGGGGACGGTAAATACGGTTGGGAAAATCTATCCTAGCCGTATTTGGCAACCCAATAGAATCCGATGAAAAGCGAAGAATTCGTCCGGTTGCCAAACTATCTTCTACCGCCATCGAGATACCAAAATACCCTCTGGCATCTTCAAATCTCATAGATACAATCACGGCCTGCGCATAACTCCAATCAGCTTGAAGTGAGGGAGGATGCCGGTATTTTGGACGAGGAAACACCCACGGCTCGCCGTTCACCAGACAGCCGAAGGTGTCGGCGCCGGTGGTGGTGGCAGGCGGCAGTTGTTCGAGGGGTGTTTTGGGCGGTGGCTCTTCTTCGCGGCAGCGCACGGCCAGCAGCGGCAACGACACGAGCACCAATAGGCGCGAGGGGAGGCGGCGGAAGTTGTTCATACTTACTGAGGGTGCTGTGTATCACCAGACGGAAAGATAGAGCGAAATGTCACGTTGTCAATGTTACATCTGCGGTCGGTCACCTGTAGATTATCGCCGGTGCGAGCTGACGCATAGAGTGATGTGTCTGCAAGCCTACCGCTTCTCCACCGCGCGCCGCCGCTCCTCCTCCACCTCAGCAGCCCGCCGCTCCTCCCACTCGGCCAGCTTGCGCCGGTTGCGCCCGGCGCGCGAAAACTGCTCGTACAAAAACGACACGGGGTTGAGCAGCGCCTCGGCGGGCGCGGGTGCCTCCACCGGCCCCGGCTCGAAGATGGGCTTGCCCACCGGGTGGCGCAGCATCGGCAGGGCCGCCGACGGGCGCCGGATGGCGCGTAGGGCGCGGTTGATTTCGGGGCGGTCGGGGCGGTCGGCGGAGATGTTTACTTGCCCGAGCTGCACCGAGTCGGGCAGCAGCTGTACTTCAATCGCGAATTGCTCCGGCGTAGTGGGCTTCACGGTGAAAAAGCGCGGCTGAAACCCCACGGCGCGCACTACCAGCGTATCGGTGCGCTGGATGGTGAGCTGGAAAGCGCCGATAACGTCGGCCACGGTGCCCTGGCGGGTGGCCGTCACGAACACGCCCGCCCCCGGAATGGGCGCGCGGTCGTGGGCGCCCACCACCATCCCACGGATACGCACCACGGTGGTGGCCGCCGGGGCCGGCTGGGCGGTGGCGCTCGCCGCTGCCAGCCCAAATACGCCGAGCACGAGAATTAAAAATCGAATCACCAGGCTGCGAAGAAAACCACCGCCCGCCAATCGGGGAACGGGCAGAACAGACCGTCAGGGCCGAGGCGGCCAGCCACACAAAAACCCCGCCCCGGCGCCGCGTACGGCCCCGGAGCGGGGTTGAGGAAGTGACGTTACCTCAGCGGCGCGGATTGTTAGTCGCCGTTGATTTTGGTTTTTTCGCCGTCGGCGTCTTTCACCTTCACGTCGCCTTTTTTTATTTTCAGCTTCGAGCCGTCTTCGCCTTTGATTTTGACTTTGGCTTTGCCGTCGCCGCTGCCTTCCATCGAGCCGGAAGCGTCGGCGCTGCCCGATTGCATCGAGCCGTCGCCCATTCCTTCTTTCGGCATATCGGCGCCGCCGTTCATCGAGCCGTCCGACGACGACATCGAGGAGGCGTCATCGTCCAGATACTTATCGTCGGTGTAGTCCATCCGGTGGGCTTCGTACTCTTTGTACATCGCCGGATCGGTGAGGACGGTGGTTTGCAACTCTTTATCGAAGTCCATCTCGGCCTGGCGCATTGCCTGGTACTGGCCGGCGGTATCGGAGGCGTACTTGGTCCGCATCTCGCCGTAGCGCTTGGCGCGGCTGTAATACGTGGTAGCGAGGCGCGAGCGCATCGTGGTGTCAGTCATATGCAGGTCGGTGTACACGCGATCGGCGATGCGGCGGCCACGCATTCGGTACATCGCCTCGGGGTCGGCGGAGGCGGTGCCGTCGTTCATCACCACGGCAGTATCGCCGGAGGCGGTGTTGTCTTCTGCGGTCGTTTCGACGGCTTTATTGTCGCCACACGACACGGTACCGAAGAGTAGAAGGGCGCCGGCGAGCGGAGCCATCCAGGTGCGGATATGCATTGGGGGAATATTGAAGGAAACTGGGGTAGAAAAAAAACCGAAGCCCCCTTACGGCAGGTTGGCCGGGGAGGTTGGGGGCGGGGGCAATTTGTCGGTGCGCGCGACGCGCCTGGGGCCGGCAATGGGGCGCCCGGCTCACCATAAGCGCGAGCACCGAGCCGCCGCCGCGCACGTTTTCTCCCCAACTTTGCGTTGGGGCCAGAGCACGGCGGCGCGCGGCCGGTGTGTTGCGAGATCATTCCATCCATCAATCCGGCTCGTGGCAGTCGGTCGAATCGCTTGAATCTGCATTGTTTCCTTTTGTGCGGGCTACGGAAGAGTGGGCCAACCCGCCGCTTGCCGCTGCTGGCGGCCCTGCTGCTACTGCTCGCCACGGCGTGCCACCGCACCGTGCCGTTCGACACGCGCCTGGCCGCCGAAGAACTGGCCGCCGACACCAAAACGCCCCCCGCGCCGCCCACGCCCGACACCATCGGCGCCGTGCGCGCGGCCCTGCGCGATACCCTCGTGAACACGAAGGACACCGTGAACGCGCCCTCCCTGCAAACGGCCAAGATGAAGGAGGAGGCCGACAAGCTGGCGAAGGAAAAAGCCGATTCCAAAAAACAGCTCAAATCGCTGGCGAAAAAAGCCGGCTCGGCCGCCAAGAAGCTCAAAGGCAAGACCTTCCTGGGCAAAAAAATCAAGAAGGGCTACGCGCGCTCCGGCTCAGGCAAAAAGGCCATTATCGAGAAATTTCATTACCTGCGGCGCTACGAAGCGCCCGACCCCTACGCGCCCGCCAAATATTATTACCACAAAAAGCGGCGAAAGATTTTCAAGACGGCCGCCATCGACCCCAACGTCGCGCTGATTCTGCACGGCCCGTACGAAAAACGGCAAGGCGACGCCGTGCTGGAGTCGGGCTACTTTTATATGGGTACCAAGCACTTGCGGTGGGAGCGCTACGCCGTCAAAGACAATATTCTGCTCACGAAGCACCACTGGGAAAAAGGATTCCTGCGCGACGCGCGCATCACGTACTTCCCTAACTCGCGCACGAAAATCCGCGAGGTGCTGCCGTATTATCACGACCAATTAGAGGGCGATTACGTGCGTTTCCTCGAAAACGGCCAGCTCGACTGGACGGGCAAGTTTGCCGGTGGCCGACCCGTGGGTGTCTGGACGCACTATTGGGGTTTCAAAAACCGCCGCCACGCCCAGTGGCAATACCCCGAGAGCGAGTTTGAGCCGGAAGCCGAGCCGGAGCTGCTGCGCGAGTACAACCGCTCGGGTACGCTGATTTACGAAAAAGGCAAGCTCGACAAGCGCGAGGCCGATGCCCGCCAGCAGGCGCGCACCACGCCCAACCGCAAGCAGCCCAAGCCGAAAGCGCCGCAGAAAGTGGCCGCCACCGACGCGGCAGAAGCCGACCCGTCGGCCGATGAGGACGGCGAAACCACCGGCACTGCCCCCACCGATCCGGCTAAACCGAAAGGCAAGTCGGTAGCCACCAAGCAGCCCGCGCCTTCCGGCAGAGCCGCCCCCAAAACCGCTGCCCCTGCCCCCGCCGATTCGGCTGCCCGTACGGCCGCGCCCACTGCCGCGCCCGCCCCAACCGCCACCGACCCCAACGCGCCGAAGAAGTCGCCGTCGCTGGAAGAAGCCCGTGAACGCGCCCGGCGCGGCCTGCGGCGGGGCAAGTAAAGATGGGGATGGTGAGGGGATTGGAGGAGATGGGAGGATGTGTTGATGTGGGGACGGGCTAATGATGAGAACGTATGGATGTGGAATAACGAGGTTAGCACCCCTCCCCTCCGGGGAGGGGTGCCCCGCAGGGGTGGTGTAGGGCAACGCGGTTGGGCGTGGCCGCGTCTGTCCCAGACGCGCGCCGAACAGCTACTAAATGGCAATTGGCGCGCGTCTGGGACAGACGCGGCCACTTGTCCAACCGCCATCACCGAGTGATACTCGGTGCTACAGCGCCCAGCCGCCGTGGTCGCCCCACCCCCAATCTCATTTCCAGGGCCCCTACCCCAATCCTCATCCGGGTAGGGGAGTTTTTTGAGTTACCGGCAGCCATACTAGTGTTACAAACAGGCTAAGTTGTCGGGTAGAGTTTATAAAGTTTTATGCGCG
>ERZ1066121.1062-NODE-1062-length-22019-cov-6.462803_pt1 | contig 22019 bp, 24 predicted proteins | sample MGYA00382768_ERZ1066121 | MGnify/ENA primary metagenome ERZ1066121 (study PRJEB33369, sample SAMEA5778351) | biofilm metagenome | biome: Industrial cooling water; feature: Water cooling tower basin; material: Biofilm | place: United Arab Emirates | collected...
CCCTTATACTCGACGACCAGGAGGCGGCCGTCCGTCAGCCGCGCCACGAAGTCGGGGTAGGTGCGGCCCGTCGCCAGCGGCAGCCAGAAGGCGGCGGGATGGCTCGCGACGTTGCGGACCCAGACGTCCACCTCCGGCACCGCGTCGAGCTGCTTGGCGGCGCTGAGCTCCTCGCCGTCCTCGCCGCTGTCGAAAACAGGTACCGCGAGCAGGAAGTGCTTGGTGAAGCGATAGCTGCCCTGATAGGCGGGCACGCCATCAAACATGCCGTCAGCGAAGCGGAAGCCGTGCTCGACCGAGACGGTCGGCGCAGCGTCGGGGCCGAAGAGGCAGCTCTGATACGCCCGCTCACGCGCGGCCTGGCGAACGGCGGCGATGCGATCGCGCAGGCGCCGCGCGAGCATGAAGCGGCAGCGCATCAGCGCGGCGAGCGGCAGATGGCGATCGCGGACCAGAAAACCGACCACATCGGCCAGCCACGCCAGCAGCTCGGCGGGGCGCACGTCATCCTGTCGCACCGCCTTTGCCAACAGCGCGACGAGCCCGCTCTCCGTCCAGCCCTCGACCGGCACGTCGAGCAGCAACTGGTCGCTGACGTCGCTGTGCGCCACGGTGAGCCGATCACCGTCGAGGTCGATCTGAAAGGCGTCGGCGGTTTCGGCCACGTCGAACTGGTCGCGGGTAAGCTGGTGACCGGCCTCGGCGAGCGACCAGTCGAAATACTCGGACAGGCGGTCCGTATCGGCGAACACCAGCTCGCCCTGCATCTGCGCCATCAGGCGGGGCACGACAAACGTCTGCCCAAGCTCGGCGGGCGCCGCTTCATGCGCGTGCTCGGCCTCATAGGCGGCGACCTGTTCGCGCACATGGGCGGCGGCGGGCGCGGGGAGCGCGGCATAGACCGCCGCCTTCTCCGCCTCGCGCAGGAAGCCGGTGATCCGGATCGCGCCATCCTCGACGCTGAGCCGATCGGGCGCGGCGGCCCTCACCGCCGCCAAAGTGCCCGCATCCGCCGCAACCTCGATCCGCGCGGACGGCAGCGGACGCGCGCGCGCGCCGAACAGCCCCTCTCCCAACGTCGGCGCCGCTTCGATCGACGCTTCCGCCTCCTGCTCCTCGAAGCCCATGTCGACCAGCCGGTCCTTGAGGGCCGTCGCGGCCTCCGCGAATGACTTGGACACGAGGTGCGCATAGGCCTTGTTCAGCGCGGGCGCCTTGCGCCTCCTCGCATAGGGCATGCGCAGCACGCGGCCGAGCAGCTGCTCCGCATCGGTCGCGCTGCGAATGTTGGCGACCGAACAGAAGACGTAGGCGAAGGAACAGTCCCAGCCCTCCTTCAGCGCCTCGACGGTGATGATGTAGTCGATCGGGCAGTCGGGCGAGAACAGGTCGATGCCGTCGAGACCGCGCTGGTCGCCGGTCGCGACCGCGATCTTGTCGGCGGGGATGTGGTGGACGGACCGGAGGTGCTCCAGCAGCACGTCGACGGTCACCTCGCGGCCCTTGTCCTCGGCCTGGAACAGCACCAGCGGGCGGATGTATCCGTCGCGATCGCGGCCCGCCTTCTCCGCCAGCTCGGCGCGGCGCGCGATCGCGCCGGTCACCGCACCCTCCCAGGTCTGGTGCTCATCCAGGCGGACGGGCAGCTTGATCATCTGCTCCGCCTTCAGCTCCGCGGCGCTAACGGCGTGGAGGATGTTGCTCTTGGGATGCGGGGTCGCGGTGAACTCGATGATGGCGGACGGGTTCACGCGCGCCTGCATCTCGCGCGACAGGCCGGTCACCGCCTTGTGCGCCTCATCCACGATCATCAGCGGGCGATGGAGGTGGAGCAGGTTGGCGAAGGAATAGCGTATGTCGTCCGGGTGGCCCCCTACCCGCTTTGCCACCTCGGCACCGAGCGGCTCCAGCCCCGAGATCCGCTTCGGCACGTTCGCGAACAACGGCTCCAGCGCCTCGTGGTGCGCATAGACCTTGCGCCCCTCTGTGTTCTCCACGCGCAGCGTCTGGATGGTGGCGACGAACACGCACAGGTGCCGCGACAGGTCGGCCGCGGTCAGCCGGGTGAAATCGGCGATGTCGAACACGCGCACCGGCTCACCGAAGGCGGCAGCCAGCGCCTTACGATAGTGATGGCGCGGGTTGTTCAGCGCGTCCACGGTCTGCCGGCGGATCGTCGTGGTCGGCACCAGCCACAGCACCGGCGGATAGTCGCGCCCGATCCACGCATCGCGCGCGACCGCGACGCTGTGCGCGGCGAGCAGCGTCTTGCCGCCGCCGGTGGGCAGGCGCAGGCAGACATAGGGCATCCCCTCCTGCCCGAGCAGGGGCGTGTAGCGCCCGCCATAGCCGCACAGCCGCCTGACCTGGTCCGGCTCGGTCGTGATCGCCTCGTACGCGGCCTTGGGCCCGTGCGCCTGTGCCGCTTCGAAAAAGCGACGCAGCGTGTCGAGGGTCGCCTGCTGATAGGTCTTGAGCTGCATCAGCGGGCCTTCACGTCGTAGGGCGTCTGCTTGAAGATGACGCGCTCGGCGGTGAGCGTCGCGGGCGACAGCCGGCTCGCCTCGCCATAGATGGTGACCGGGCCGGTGAAGCCCTCTGCCCCCTCCCGGATCAGCGCCAGCGTCGCGCGTGTCAGCACGTTGCCGCCCGCCGGACGCTTGTCACCGAGAATGCCATTGTAGAGCAGCGCGACCCCCTGCCCGTCATGGTGGCTCAGGAACGGCGTGGCGGCCGCTCCGGCGAATGGCGTCCCGGTCTCCGCGAACCAGACGTGCGCAGCGAGCGGGGCGAAGGCGATGCCGGCGGCGATCGTGCCATCGGCGTCGAACACCGCAGGGCCGAGCCGGTAGAAGTCGAACCCGCCCCCGCCCTGCCAGTCGACCGCCCGGCTGATGCCGCCGCCCTCACCCGCGATAACCTTGTTCAGCCGCGGCGCGCAATGAGTGACGGCATGGTCGCCCATCTCGATCCCGATCCAGCGCCGCCCCATCTTGTGCGCGACCGCCGCCGTGGTGCCGGAGCCGAGGAAGGAGTCGAGGACGAGGTCGCCGGGGTTGGTGGCAATGTGGAGGATGCGTTGCAGCAGGCGTTCGGGCTTGGGCGTGCCGAAACTTACGTCGGCGCCAAACAACGCGTTCGCCTCTTTCTTGCTCTCGTCAGTATGGCCGACCTCGCCATGTGGCCACCATGTCCAAGGCACCAATCCTTCGACCTCAGAAAGAAAACGGATGACGCTCGGCTGTGCGTTCCCGTCCTTGCCCCAGTAAATCCGCTTCGCCTCAACTAGCTTTTCGAACTCGGGTCGAATCATCGACCAGCAGCGACCTTCGGGAGGTGTATGCCGTCGACCATTCGGGGCGACAATCTCGTACATCTGGTTTGGGCGGTAGCCCTGCGCAGTCATCGGAAGCCCACGCCAACGCTTACTCGGGTCTGCTTCTTTGGCGTTGTCAGGATTGCGATAGATCTTGGCCTGATCCTCATCAAGCGGCAGCTTGTTGCGTTGCGCTTTGAAGCGCTCAGGTGATGGCGAATAAGCGAGCAGATACTCGTGAACGTCGCCGATCGCCTCTCGGTTTTCACGCGAGTAACGCTTTTGCCAAACAGGGCTTGCAATGAAAGATCCGCGTCCAAACACCTCGTCCATCACGATCTTGAGGTAATGCCCCTCATGATCGTCAATTGACACCCAGATGCTTCCATCCTCAGCGAGCAGTTTTTGGAGTAGTTCAAGCCGCGGATAGATCATCGCCAGCCACTGACTGTGCTCTAGGCAGTGTCTGCATTTAGCGGATTCCATTTGGAAGACCGATCTGATTCAAGGCTGGTGAAGGAGCCAAGCCTTGAGCAGACGAACGCTGACGGACGAGCAATGGGATCGGATTGCGGGTCATCTTCCGGGTCGGGAGGGGACGCGAGGGCGGAGCGGTGTCGACAACCGGCTATTTGTGGATGCGATCCTGTGGATGGCCGGCAATGCGGCGCGCTGGCGTGACCTGCCGGAGGTGTTCGGCAAGTGGACAGGGGTGCATGCGCGGTTCCGGCGGTGGTCGCATGCCGGTGTATGGGAACGGCTTTTCCATAGCCTGGCCGACACGCCGGACTTCGAATACGTCCTGATCGACAGCACCATCTCGAAGGCGCACGCCGATGCGGCGGGCGCAAAAGGGGGGCTGAAGCTGCCGCGATCGGTCGGTCCCGCGGCGGGCTGACGACCAAGCTGCATGCGGCGGTCGACGCCATCGGCCTGCCGATCCGTATCCATCCGACGCCCGGGCAATGGGGCGATCGCCCCCAGGCCGAAGCGCTGCTGACGGGCTTGAAGGGTGTCGGCCACGTCATCGCCGACGCCGCCTATGACGCCGATCCGCTACGCGTCTTCATCGCCGACAGTCTCGGTGCTACTGCCCACATCAAAGCCAATCCCAGCCGAACCGGAAAGCCTCCCATCGACTGGCGCCTCTACAAGGAACGCCATCAGGTTGAGTGCTTCTTCAACAAGCTCAAGCGCTTCCGCCGCATCGCCTTGCGCTGCGAGAAGACCATCTCCGCCTTCATGGGCTTCGTTCACCTCGCATGCGCCATGATCTGGCTGCGCTAAATGCAGACGCGGCCTAACGTGTCGTCATAATGGACAGAAACAGCCGACCGCGTATTGTAAGGCGGGTCGATGTAGATGCACTTCACCTGTCCGCGATAATTGGGCAGCAGGCTCTTGAGCGCCTCCAGATTGTCGCCTTGGATCAGCATGTTGCCGCTGCCGGGCGCGCCGGCGGAAAGCGCCGCGTCGCGCTCCAGCAGGCGGTACGGTACGGCATCCGCCGCCTTCACGTCGCGGTCGCGTGTCAGCCAGTGCAGGATCGGCATTGTGTCCCCTTCGCCCGCCCTCTTGCCGCCCTGAATGAAATCTGGCAAGTTCGTTGCTGAAAAGGTTCAAGGGGCTTTGTCTTGGCACATGATGGTGCAGTGCTGACGCAGATCGGCGACCTTGCCGAGGCTGGCGAGCGGATGATCGAACGCCTCCGGCGCAAAGCGTTTCTGCCCGAGAGCCGCAAGGGGCTCAACGTTCGCTTCGGCATCGCCGAGGCGGCACAGCTGCTCGGCTGCTCTACCAACCGCATCCGCATGGCGGAAGATGACGGGAGATTGCCCCCTGCCCCCGCCTCCGAGAGCGGGCGCCGGCTGGGCTACACGGTCGAGGAAATGCTGCGGATGCGCGAGGTGCTGGGCGCGTCCCCTGCCCGCGCCCCGCTCGACGTGCCGGCGATCATCGCGGTGCAGAACTTCAAGGGCGGCGTTGGCAAGTCGACCGTCACCACGCACCTAGCCCATTATTTCGCGGTGCAGGGCTATCGCGTGCTGGTGGTCGATTGCGACAGCCAGGCGACGACGACGACCCTGTTCGGCTTCAACCCACACTTCAACATTACGCGGGAAGAGACGCTCTACCCGTATCTCTCGATTGACCCAACCCAGGCGGACCTGCTCTACGCGGTAAAGCGGACGCCGTGGCCGAACGTGGACCTGATCCCGTCCAATCTCGAACTGTTCGACGTTGAATATGAGCTGGCGGCAGCGGGCAGCGATGGCGGATCAGTGCTGGCGGCGCGGTTTCGCAAGCTGAAGCGCGGTTTGTCCGACCTCGCGCGCGACTATGACATCGTTCTGCTCGATCCGCCCCCTGCCCTCGGCACGATTAGCCTGGCAGTGATGCAGGCGGCGAACGCGCTGCTGGTGCCGCTGGCGGCCACCACGCCGGATTTCTGCTCCACCGTGCAATTCCTGTCGATGATGGATCAGGTGCTGCACCAGCTGACGGGCGCCGGCATCGAGGTCGACTACCAGTTCGTCCGGCTGATCTGCTCCAAGTTCGATGGCAACGATCCCAGCCACGCAATGGTGCGCGCGATCATGGAGCAGAGCTTCGGCCCTGCCCTGCTCCCGGTGCCGATCCTCGAATCGGCCGAGATCAGCCATGCGGCGATGCGGATGATGACCGTCTACGAGCTGGAAAAGCCGATCGGCACGCCCAAGACGCACAAGCGCAGCCGCGCCAATCTGGACGAGGCGCTGCGGCAGGTGGAGCAGCTCGTGCGCCAAAGCTGGGGGCGTGTCGAACCGGCCAGCGAGGAGGCGGTGATCCATGCCGCGGCCTGACCTTTCCTACAACGCCATGTTCTACTTACGTTCTGCACGGGAGGTGCGGCATGGCGCGTAAGCAATCGGACTATCTGGCGGCGCTGCTCGCAGATGACGCGTCCGAACAAGGCAATGCCCCCTTCCCTGCCCCGGCGCGCGAGGCTCCCCCGGAACGCGCGCGCACGACCACGCTGCTCGGTCGCGAGTCCGCGCTGGCGCGTGTGGCGAGCGGCGAGGTGCGGCAGGTCACCCAACTGCTGCTCGATCCCGCGCGCGTGCGCATCTGGCCGGGCAACGCTCGCACTTACGCGCACCTCTCGGAGGAGAATTGCCGCGAGCTGATCGACTCGATCGTCGCCGAGGGCGGACAGAAGGTGCCGGCGGTGGTGCGGCGCGTCGACGGCGATCCGGATCACGATTTCGAGGTGATCGCCGGCACGCGGCGGCATTGGTCGATCAGCTGGCTGCGTTCGCACAGCTATCCCGACATGCAGTTCGTGGCGCAGGTCGCGCAGCTGGATGATGAGGCGGCTTTCCGGCTGGCGGATCTGGAAAACCGCGCGCGGGCCGACGTGTCCGACCTGGAGCGGGCCCGCAACTATCTCGACGCGCTGAAGGCGCATTACGGCAACCACCAGACGCGGATGGCCGAACGGCTGAAGCTGTCCAAGGGCTGGCTGTCCAAGATGCTGAAGGTCGCCACGATCCCTGACGCGGTGATTGCCGCCTTCGCCTCGCCGGGCGACGTGCAGCGGAAGCCGGCCTATACACCCGCCCAGGCGCTAGACGACAAGGACATGGCCAAGGCGATCGCCGCCATGGCGCGGCAGGTCGCCAAGGAACAGGCGGCACGTCGCGAGGCGGGCGCCCCCCCCTCCCCCGCCACGGACGTGCTGCGGCGGCTGCTCGACGCGCCAAAGGCGTTGTCCGGTGACGAAAGGCCGGAGCCGTACCGCTACGCCACCAAGTACGGGCGCACCGCACTGACGGTACAGTCGGCTAACCGGCAAGGCGTGACGATCCGCCTCCACGCGGGCTCTGGCGCAGACACGGACGAGTTGATGACCGCCTTGCGCGATGCACTGGCCCACCTCGAGGCGACCGGGAAAGGACTCCAGCGCTGATGTTTCCCCGGGGAAACATGCAGGGGCGGAGCATCGGTTTTGTAAACCGCTGGTCGATGTTTCCCCGGGGAAACATCGCATGACCCGCGCGCGCCGGGAGGCCGTGTCCGAGCAGTTCGAGCTGTTCCTCCCCTATCTTGCCGACTTGCCGCTGCGCGACCAGCGCGAAATGATGGAGCGGCCTTTCTTCAGCCTCGCAAAGTCGAAGCGTGTGAAGCCGATCGACTACCGATCACCGGACGGCAAGCTGTGGGTCCACGTCTCGGCCAATCCCGACTACGGCATGGCGACGATCTGGGACGCGGACATCCTGATCTACTGTGCCTCGATGCTCGCCGACATGGCGCGCCGCGGCGTTAACGACGTGCCGCGCAAGCTCCACCTGATGCCCTACGACCTGCTGCGCGCGATTGGGCGGCAGCCGACGGGTCGCGCCTATGAGCTGCTCGGCCAGGCGCTCGACCGGCTGGTGTCGACCACGGTCAAGACAAATATCCGTGCCGAGAACCGCCGCGAGGCGACGTTCAGCTGGCTCGACGGCTGGACGCAGCTGGTGGACGAGAAGACCGAGCGCTCGCGTGGCATGACAATCGAATTGTCGAACTGGTTCTGGGAAGGCGTGATGATGACCGGCGGCGTGCTGTCGATCGACCGCGCCTATTTCGACATCACCGGCGGGCGCGAGCGCTGGCTGTACAAGGTCGCGCGCAAGCATGCGGGCGGCGCCGGCGAGGCGGGCTTCGCCATCTCAATGCCGACGCTGTTCGAGAAGTCGGGCGCCGAGGGCCAGTATCGCCGCTTCAAGTTCGAGATCGCCAAGATCGCCGAGCGCGACGAACTGCCCGGCTATGCGCTGACGATAGAGCAGCCCGATGGCAAGCGCGAACCCGCGTTGCGGATGCGCCGGCGAAGCGAAGGCGAGACGAAGGCGGCGCCGTCAGCGAAGGCAGCGAAGACTGGCAAGGCACCCTCCCCCGCCCCGAAGCCCGATCCCGCTCTTGAGCCGACGGCCGAGCCCGGCGTCGATGCCGCCGCCCTGATCCGCCGCAGCGTGAAGAGCCTGTCGGGCCGCGCCACCTTCGGCGAGATCACCGACGCGACTCTGGCAACGCTGCGCGCCGAATGCCCCGGCTGGGACTATCAGACACTCCACGCTGACTTCCGCACCTGGATAGAGGCGGACGCAGGCCGGACCCCGGTGAGCTATCAGAACGCCTTCATCGGCTACGTGCGGCGCTTTGATGCTAAGAATCGGCATACGCTGCGGTAGAGAGATCACCTGCGATTCGTGGCCACCGAATAGGACGGCGTCGCCAGCGCGGGGTTCTGTGTCCGAACATCGAGCAGCAACGCGATCCTTTGGCAGACGCGGCACGGAGCTACAACTGGACGACGATTGTTGAAAAGGTCCGGGCAATGCCCGCGCTCGCCAACACTACGCGGCCGGGTAGCACATCCGGCTTCGCGCCGCTGCATCAGGTGGCGCATGGCGGTGGACCGTCATCCGTGGCGATGGCTCTGATCACGCGGGGCGCTTGGCGGAGCCTGCGCGAACTTTCACGCCGTCATCCGTGGCCGCGTCGGCGATCTGGAGGCGAAAAGCGGACTCCGCCTGCTACGACTGGCACCCATGCTAGAGACCTTCGGTGATCGATAGTTCCCGGAGTCCGAAATGTACGGTGGTTTCCGCTACAGCCTGGATTTGCAGGGCGCCGAACCGACCCTGGTGAGCGAGAGCTGTTGCCGCGTCGTGGAGGGATCCGAAGAGCGGCAAGAGGTCGACGTCCATTGCAGCAGACTGGTCCCGCAAAAGCCGCGTTCCACGGGCATCGAGATTATCCGCAAGGACGATGGCGTTCCGGATGTATCGCGTGGCGAGTGACAGATCCTTCCTACGGCCTCGTGGCGCACCGCAGATTCGGACAATTTGAACGTCGCCGGCGCAACGCCATCGCAAACTGATTCAATGAGAGTGCTCATTTTCCACCCGTCCGTCGATCATCGATACTCCGGGAACGCTAATCGACACTCCCGGAACGGCGAGGCGATACATCGGGAACGCGAGCATCGATCCTTCAGGAACGCCGCAACGATACTCCGGGAACGCACCTTCGAAAGCGAATCGTGGAAAGTCGCTGACTTGAGCAGTTACAGCGGCACCCCTAACTTCTTAACCTCTCATTGAACCCTCTAACCCCGCGAAATAATTTTCTTTGAATTTTGGAGATTCAGAAAGGCAGGCTCTAGCGTCGCATTGCGTCCACAGTGCCGTGCGCTAGCGTAAATCGTCAGGACCGGGCAGCGACTTGCTCGATCGATCCAGGCCCCAGTCAGTGCAGTAACGCGGTGACGAAGGACGGATGGGGTAATGTCGGCGTCTGCGACGAACCATGTCCATGCCTCGCTCCTCGTCGATCGCACCGGCACGACCTACCAAGCGGATGCCCGCTATCCAGTTGGTCGCTCGTCAACCCTCTTACCAACTGAAATCTCGAGAGCTTGCTTCAACAACATGACCGGATCGACCCCGATAGCCAATGCCACGGCAACATACTCGTCAACGCCAAGCAGGCGCTCGCCGGTTTCGTACCGCGACACGTAGGCCTGTTGCCAACTTAGCCGCCCAGCGAGATCGACCTGCCGCAGCTTGGCATCACGGCGTGCCTTTGTGAGCAGGTGCACGATGAGACAATGCAGGTCAGACGAAGCAGGAGAACGCATACCAGGCACTACCATTTGCCTAGTATACGTAAAGCGTATATCACGCGTCTAGCTTTTTGCGAGCGCGATCCGATGGAAGACGACCGAATTGCTGAGAAGTGTGCATCGGCGGACAGGGAAGCTTCCATACCGGTGCTGGATCGCTTCGTCGCTCGCCTGGAGGTCAGCCGGACCTACCCGTGTCCGGTGGTCAGCATCCTAACCTTCTGGGCCGGGCTGATCGCGCTCACCGTCGTCGACAAGGTGACCGGAACGACGCCTGTGGTAGCGAGCCGCCTCTATGCGGTTGCATGGGCGCTGGTAGTAGGCCTGGAACTCGGCCGCGATGTTTGGGTCCAACGTCACCGCTACGCGTCACCTCGCTGGCTACAAGCTTTAGATGCGGCCGTGGGCCACGAGGTGACCGTCCATGCGCTGGCCGCGCTGATCAGGCAGCATGAGCACGAGTTGGATTACGTGGTCACCCGCTCCGATCTGAGATTCGAGGTTCAGGCAGAGCGAGCTCGACGAAGGGAAGCTGCACGGCGAGCGGAAGGATTTCGCCTTGTCGAAGCACCGGTGATCGACGCCGCTCAGGTCGCGCGCGACGAGGAACGACGCCGTCGTGCTCGTGAGCGGCGTGCCGCCAGGCAGGGCAGGGCGCCTGCGTGACCGGCTCTAAGCCGGAAACGGTTGGAGATCTGGTCGGCATTACGATCTCCGGCGGGATCGCGCACTTTCCCGGCCGGGCTGGCGAGCGAGTTCGCCACTTCGCCGATCTCGACCCGACACTGGTCGCCGAGCTGCTCACCGCGGCCGAGGCGGTGACTTCTTCACCCGCCCGGTTCCGAATGGGACTGCGCCTGTCCGCCCTGACGCGCGCACGTACAGCATACGTCTCGTGCATGCCGACCACTCACGGGTGCTGACCGTCCCGGAGCCGTTCGAAGCACCGGAGCTGGCGCAGCTGATCCGAACCGTGCGCCGCTGCCTATCGGACAGGGCGAGACACCACGCTTCGCATTTGCTCGGCGCTCCCGACGTGATAGCGTCCGTTCGCCGCCCGGTCAGTCCCGGCGGTGAGGCGTAGCAACCTCAAGACATAGCAGCCGGTCAGCAATTAGGTGTTGGCCGGGTGGCCGTCACGCATGTCCAGGGCTCCGCCTAAAGGTGGCGGCGCCTTGTGCTATGCAGGGTTGCTAACACCCGGCTCACGGGCCGGAGAACGCCTCCAGACGACGGGGAGGCGGTCATGGCAGGGCAGGGTACGTTTCGAGCCGTAGCGGCGCTCACAGCGGCTCTGGCGGGCGTTCCGGCGATGGCGCAGCAATCACTCGGTGTCGCTGACTTTCTCACCACCATCGGCGGCGATACCGACGTGAAGACCAGCGGGTCGCTTCGGACCCGCCCGTCGCCGCAGGTCTTCCCGCTGCTCGACGACGCTGACGAGATCATCGGCTACTCCTTCTTCTCCGAGAAGATTACCACCAACGGCTCGGCGACAGCCGAGCGCGCCCGCGATGCCTTCGCTCAGGAGTGTAGCGCCAAGGGCGGTCGGCTCGAGCCGGAGGAGGGGGACGCAGCACGCACCTTCCGCGATCGCGCGCTCGGCCGCAGGCTGCCGCCCCGGGGCGAGTTCAAGCACTTCTGGTCCGGCATGTCGGCCGTGTGCTCGCGTGGACCGGACCAGGTCCTCGGAGGCTTCGTCGCGATCACATTCGACACGACCGAGGTGGCGACGAAAGGCGACCTGGGCAGCCGGCTAATGAGCCGCGTGTCGATGGTCCCGACCCGCACCGCCGTCTATGCCTGCCGCCCCGACCAGATCCGCTCTGCGGCATGGTTCCAACGCACCCAGGACAGCTACGTCGCCGACCGAGAGGCCGAGCAGAACCGGCACGAAGCCTTCCGACGCGACCTCGCGATCGGAACCGTCACCAACTGCGGCACGGTAGTCCAGATCCGCGGTCCCATGGTCGAGATCGCGGTGCCCCCGACCACGCTAACGCCCAACGGCCAATCCACCTTCTGGTCCCGGCGTGATGCGCTGGCGCCGACCTTCTCGACGCCGTGCACCTACGGACTCTGAGGAGCCGATCTGCCCGATTTGCATAAACTGGAAACCCTGAACGGAGACCCGCCATGACCATCGACCTGAGAGACTTCAAACTAACGCCTTTGCCCTCCCGTGAGACCCCGCCCTATGCGTCGGCCGACCCTTCGACGGACCTGCGGTTGCTCCTCGCCGGCACCGACTGGAGCGAGCCAGGACACGGCGGCTACCCGACCCGCACCGAGGCGGGAGATTGGATGATCCGGGTCATGTTGGACCTGCCTTACCCCATGCTTGCCAGCCTTGAAGCGCAGGCCGGCTCGCATGACGTCGGCGAGCTGATCCGGGCCGCTCTCGTGACCGCTGGACATGGCTCGCGGACGGAAATTGTAGGTATCAGGTCCGACCGCTACGCGACCCGCGACGAGCAGCGTGAGCGGCTCGGGATCCCCTCAGGAATAAGCGGCACGCGAGAGGGCGAATGACCGATCGATCCGGGCACGAACGGCTACGCTACCAGGCGGTTCTGAAGCCGCTCGAATGGGAGCAGCGGATGCGCGTCGACTACCGTGATGACGTACTTCGGATCGTGGCTGTCCTGGCTGCCGACGGCATCGCCATCAGTGAGGATGTCGCGTTCATGGCGTGGCACCGGTTCTCGGAAGAGGACCGCTGCGCCGGCTGGTACGGCCCCGGCACCGACGACCAGATCCGACGCAACCTGATGCCGCATCTCGAGCTCAGACCGATTGCGGAACAGGATGGCTCTGGCAATGTCCATCGGCCCGTCGTTAACCCGGATCACGCCCGCCGATGAGCGACGTCGAACACCACGATGTCAGGACGGCATTGGCGCTGATGCGCCTGGCGTTGGCGTTGCTCGACCGGGCTGGATGCACCCTTGTTGCAGCTCGCCTTCAGCATGCGTTCGACACGGTTTGGAACGATCCGGGGGCCGCCGCAATGCCGCGCCATCCTGACGCTCCGAGCGGTGCTGAACACGACCGGCACAAGCATCAGCGCCCGACCGACAACGGGGAGGGAACCGACCCATGACGGACGTCATCACGCTTGGGATTTCGGGATGGTTCACCCCGCATGGAACCCTCTACCATGAGGAGGGTCGCACGCTCGATGAGATCGCTCCGGAGGACTGGTCCAACCTCCTCGCCCATGCCGACGCGATCGACTTCTTCACGCGACCCGATCCGGCCTGGCCGGCACTGGAAGCCCGCATCTTCCATCTGACGATCACCGACGGCGAGCGGTCGCGCGAGCTGGCGGTAAACGACCCGTTCGAGGCGCCGGAACTGGCCTTGCTCATACGGGTGACGCGCCGTGCCATGGGGGACCGGCTGGTGCTGACGCCTGAGGCGCTGAGCGAGGAGGCGCTCGAAGCCTTACGGGCAAGCCTGCGTCAGGCGGGGCAAGACTGAGTCGGCTGGCCGGCTCATGCGCCGACCCGTGTGCTCCGCCGGAATCCGGGGATGCGCCCGAAAGAACCACATCATCTACGGCGGCCAGCTTACTGAGCAGTAAGGGTAGGGGCACACCCGATGCACCCTGACGGGGTGCGAAAAAGGGCAGATTCGCGTCGTTTGAGCGGCATGGTCCGACGCAGATGCTGTGCTCGGACCGTCTGGTCCATGGTGGTCCACAGAGCATCTAGAGCACGGATTTGCAGCGTTTCTTCTGGCGCTGCTCTGCACTTCCTCCTTGCGCGCCCGTTATGCGCAATGCACACTCCCTTCCGGGGTAGAAGGGGGTCCGCATGGCGCGCGTACCGATCACGGTGTACCTGCAACCCGACCAGCTTGCCGGCATCGAGCGCCGCGCGGGCCAGGTCGGCAAGACGCGCAGCGCCTGGGTGGCGGACACGCTGGTGCGCTCACTCGAGGACGAGCTGCTGCCGCTCGACGAGATCCTGCTCGACCAGCTCACCAAGGTTCGTGCCGGCCTGGAAGTCGTCGCGGAAGTGCAGGTCGGGCGTGGCCCGGAGAGCAAGAAGGGGCTGGCTGAGATGCGGCAGCGCCGGACCGACCTGGCAACCCGGATGCTGGCCGAAGCGCGCGGGATGCTGCGGCGATGACCGATGCCGGCCGCAGGCGGATCGACGTCTCCAGTGAGGTCCACAGCCGCCTAGATGCCGAATCCAAACGGCGCAATATTCCCATCCGTGATCTCGTCGAACAGGCGGTCACCACCATGTTCGACAGGGAGGCACAAGCAGCCCTGTCGGTGCGTCAGCAACGTGAGCGCCGCCATGCCGATCGCATGGAGGAACAGACCGCTCAAATCGGCGAGATCACGCGCCGCGTCTCGGCCCTGATCGCCCAGCAAACGAAGGATCTGCCCGGCGCGTTGAACGCAGGCTTCGACGCGATCAAGACGACCATCAAGGAGACCGGCGGGACCGGACATCTCCGCGACATGATCGCCAAGTTCCAGGCCGAATTTACGACCATCTTCAAGGAAGCGCAGAGCGCTCTGGCCGCCTCGGTTCTCAATGTCACCAAAGCCGCCGAGGAGCAGGCGAAGAGCCTCGGGAAGCAGCTCGATCGCATCGAGAAGCGTCAGTCGGGTACGCGTACAAAGCTTGGCGCAGGTGCCGCCCTTGGCATCGCCGGACTTGTTCTGATCTGCCTACTTTTCGCGAATACGGCGCCGACGCGCTGGCTTTCCATCCGCCTTCTGGGTGAGAGTGACTCGGCATCTGCGGCATGGAGCCTGGCAGGCGATGGGCGCACGAAAGGCGAGCTGATGGCGGAGACCAAAGGCCTTCTCGGCGATGATACATACCGGGTCCGGTACGCCGAATGCGTGGACCACGCGAAGCGCATGAAGAAGCCGTTTCCGTGCCGGCTCACCTTTCCGCCTCTGCTCGGCACGACGCCGTGACCGTCCGGCCCAACTCGATCGCCGGCGGCGGTGATGCCGCCGGCTATTATGCGGCCGACAACTACTACACCGGGGAGCAGGAAGGGCCCTCCGAGTGGGGCGGGGGGGGGGCCGAGGAACTCGGTCTGTCCGGCACCGTGAATGCCGGAAAATTCGCCGAGGTGCTGGACGGCAAACTGCCCAACGGGGCCGTTATTGCGAGAGGGGGCAATGGCGAGCGGGCGCCGGGGTTCGAGCTGACGTTCAGCGCGCCGAAGTCGGTATCGCTGGTCGCCATGATCGGCCGCGATGAGCGGGTCATGCCAGCGTTTGCGGAAGCGATCCGGAGCACCATGGCGTGGGCCGAGGAGCGGTTCGGGGAGGTGCGGTGGGGCAAGGCCGGCGCGGTGATCGAACCCGGTCGCTTGGTGTACGCGATCTTCTACCATGACCTTAGCCGGAAGCTCGACCCGCAGGCCCACGCTCATGTCGTCGTGGCGAATGCCGCACAGCGGGGTGACGGTCGCTGGGTCGCCCTCCACAATCCGGCGCTGTGGAAGCATTCGAGCACGATCGGCGCCGCCTTCCATGCCGACTTCCGTGCCCGGTTGGAGCAGCTCGGCTATCGGATCGAGATCACCGGCAAGCACGGTCAGTTCGAGATCAGCGGTATCCCGCGTGCCGCCATCGATGCGTTCAGCGCACGGCGCGAACAGATCCTTAGCCGGGCGGCTGAGCTTGGGGCTTCCGGCCCGAAGGCGATGGAGACGATCGCGGTCAGTACTCGCGACGCCAAACAGGCGGGCGATGCCACGGTTGCCCGCGTCATGTGGGCCGAGAAGGCCGAGGTCCATGGTGCTGCCATCTCCGCCGTCGTGGACGCCGCGCGCGGAATCGAGCGGCCGCGGTCCGTACTCGATGCCGTGCGTGCCTGGGGGGCCGCCTTGCTTGAGCGGATCACGCATGCCTTCGGACCACGACCCGAGCCGCTGCTTCACGGCACGGATGCGGTGCGCCGGAGCGCCGAGCTGGCGAGCGGCTATGCGGTCGCGGCCGGTGTTCGGCACCTCGGCGAACGCGAAGCGAGCTTCACCTACGCGAACCTGCTGAAAAGCAGCCTCGATATGGCGGAGAAGGGCGCGACGGTGCGCGGTATCGAGGAGCGCATCGAGCGGCTGCGCGAGGCAGGTGTGCTCATCGCCGGTCCGCGCGGCAGCCTGCACGCAGACCGGCTCACGACCCGCGATATGCTGGCGACGGAAAAGGCGCTGGTTGCGGCCGCGCATGGCGGGGTGGGGCAGGGGACACCCATCCTCGAGGCCGCTTCGGTCGACACCGCACTCGACCGCGCGGCCAGTCGGCGCGAGGTCACGCTGTCCGGCGAACAGCGTGTCGCGGTACACGCCATGCTGTCCGGCACCAACCGCATCCAGGTCGTCCAAGGCGATGCCGGTACCGGCAAGTCGTTCCTCTTCGAACTCGTACGGGAGGTTGGCGCGGAAGTAGGGGCGGGGATGCTGGTGCTGGTCCCGCAGAACAAGTTGATGGATGACCTGACCGGACGGGGGCTGGAGGTGCGCTCGCTCGCATCCGTGCTGAAGGAGCATGCTAGCCGGGTCGGCCCGGCCAAGCCGAACGAGCAGCTGTCGGCGCTGATGAAGGGCAAGGTCGTGGTGCTGGAGGAGGCCTCGATGGTGTCCTCGCGTCAGCTTGCCGGGTTGTTCGAGGTCGCCTGGAACGGCGAGGCCGCCAAGCTGGTGCTGGTCGGTGACGTGAAGCAGATACCCGCCGTAGAGGCCGGGCGGCCGTTCGCGCTGCTGCAGGAGGCGGAGGCTCCGACGGTGCGGCTGACCGAGAACCGGCGCCAACAGACCGATGTGCTCCGTGAGGCCGCCTCCCTGGCACGCGAGGGCAGGGTCGCTGCTGCTTTCGAACGGCTCGGGAACAAGGTCCAGGAGAACGCTCATCCCGCAGGAGCGGCCGTTGTAGAATATCTGCAGCTTTCGCCCGAAGAACGCGACCGCACCGCCTTGCTCACTTCGGGGCACGTGCTGCGCGAAGCCGTGCTGGAGACGGTTCGGGCCGAGCTGCTGGCTAGAGGAAAGCTGGGCGCGGACGCCCTGAGCCTGCGCAGCTGGGACACGCTGAACCTGACCCGCGAGGAGCTGCGCCAGATCCGGCATTGGGCGGAGGGGATGCGGCTCGACATCTACCGCCACCAGTCAGGGCTTGTGCCGGGATCCTACGAGGTTGGCTTGATCGATCGGGCGAGCGGCATGCTCGAGCTCGCCCGTGACGGTCAAACCAGGCTCTTCGATCCCAAAAGCCTCCGATCGGGAGGGGAGGGGGCCGCGCTCTCCGTTCCCGGAGAGATCGAAGTTCGCGAAGGTGACCGCTTGGTCTTCACGGCCAGCGACCTGAAGCGCGGGATGGCGAACGGTGCTGCGATGACGCTCACCGCGATCGATGGCGACACGCTCCACCTGTCCGGCCGTGACCGGGATCATGTGATCGGGCCCGACGATCCGATGCGCGAGCGGCTTGGCCATGGCGCTGTCATCAACATGCACCGTGCGCAAGGGATGACGGTCGATCGCGCGATCACGGTGATGGACAGCCGCGACAGGCTGCTGAACAGCGAGAGCCTCTACTACGTGCTCCAGACCCGCGCGCGCGAGGACGTGTCGCTGCACACCGACGACAAGAAAGCGCTCGCCAACGCGATCGAGTCACATCGCGGTGACGTTCCGCACGCGAGCGATGTGGCACCCGAGCTCTCGTTGTCCGGTAGGGAGCGATTCGATCCGGCCACGGGCGAGCTGCCCCGACTAGACGATCCTGGCGCGAGCGATCGCCGCCAACTGGAGGCGATGAGTGCCGCCCTCCGATCCATCGGCAGCGAGCCTGCCAAGCCGGTGGCGGAGGCTGTTCGGCAGGCGCCGGTTCCGGTCAGAGAGCTGGTGAAGGAGCCGGAGATCGAGATCGACCACGATTACGACTTCGACATGTGAGACATCGCGTTGCGATTACGGGTGGGCGGATCAGCTTCGTTCCTGCTCATATGATCTGGGTTTGCCGGCCGTCGAAGCGGACATCGTAGCGGCCAAGGATGGCGGAGATCGGACGACCTTAGCGAGGCAAGCAGGTAAACCAGATGCTGCAGGACATGGCCAACGAACCGGACTTCGGGGTGGTCGCCGACCGGGGCGAGGGCATCGGCGCCGTGCAGCCCATGAAAATGGGGGAGGGCGGGCCGCGGTACCGCGACGCCGTCGACCTCGCGATCGAGCTGACCGCCAAGTCTGCCGCCTTCCGCAGCAGTCTGCCGCCCGCACTCCGGGCTGGGCTCGCCGGTCTCGTCCGAACGGTGACCTGCTACAACAGCAACCTGATCGAGGGGCATGATACCCACCCCGTCGACATCGAGCGGGCGCTGAAGAACGACTTCAGCGCTGACCCGGCCAAGCGGGACCTGCAGCTCGAGGCGACCGCCCGTTTCGCGGTCCAGGGCTGGATCGACGGGGGAGGGCTGGCGGGCCGGGCGACGAGCGTGGAGGGCCTGCAAGAGGTTCACCGACGCTTCTGCGAGCATCTGCCCGAGTCGATGCTCTGGATTGAGCCGGTCGAGGGCGGCGAGCGCGTTCTGGTCGAGCCCGGTGCCCTGCGGACCCGCGATCTCCGGGTCGGGCAGCACATTGCGATCAGCCCCGGGGCGGTGCCGCGCTTTCTCGAGCACTTCGCCTGGGCGTAGCCGCTGCGGCGCTGGCAGGCGCGCTCGTCGCGCAAAGTTTGGGGGTGCAGCCCTATCTGATCGACGCCGCCTCGAACCTCGCGGTCGAGACGCACCATTACCTCATCTATGCGGGGCTGGGCGCGATCTGCGCTCTGCTCGGCATCGTGCTCATGCGGGCGGTGGCCGTTGCCGAACGGGCGTCGCGCCGGACCGGACTGCCGGACTGGGCGCGGCCGGCGTTGGGCGGGGCGCTGCTGATCCCGATCGCGATGGTTTCTCCGCAAGTTCTCTCGGCCGGACACGGTGCGCTGCACGCCGATCTGGCGCTCGGTGCGTCGGTGGGCTTCATCGTGCTCGTGCTGGTCGCAAAGAGCGCGGCGTCGATCGTCTCGCTCGGCTTCGGGTTCATGCGGCGATCGTCAGCGTCGTGGGGCGGGACGGTCTCGACGCTGACAGCATCCGAAACCGCCTCGCGCCGGTTCACGAACTCGCGCATCTGACGATCGAGCTTCGGTAGGCTGAACGTCAACCCTGGGCGGCGCGCTCTAACGACGCAGCGCCGTCGATCGCCATGCGCCGGCATTGTGCCGCGACCTTCTCGAGTGGAACGCGCGCGCCGTGATCGAGCCACCATGTCAGCGTCGCCATATAGGCGCCTACGACGAACTGGGTTGCCAGCTCCCGCGAGTTGCCTTGGTCGAACCTAAGCTCACTCAGCTCACGTCTAACGAGATCCACGAGGATCGCACGGATCGCCTCAAGAGCGACGGTCGCTCCCCCGCCTCCCGCCAGCGCGAGATAAAGATGGCGATGGTTGCGCGCGTGATCGAACAGCAGTGCGCCAAATCCGAATGGCTCGGCGCGCGCCAACGCCTCGTCCTGGGCCGCGGTCAACCTGTGACGGAGCTGCTGTAGCCCGCTTCGCTTCAAGTCGTCCTTGTCGGCAAAATGGGCGTAAAAGGTCGAGCGACCGACGCGAGCCGTGCCGCAAAGATCGGCGATCGTGATCGCGTCATAGCCTCTCTCGTGGGTAAGGGAGACGAGCGCACGCTTCAGCGCCGCCCTGGTCCGGGCCGCGCGCCGGTCGATCGGTCCTTCCGCTTCCTCGCTGATCTCCATGTTTCGGAACGCCGGGCCGCTTGTGTCCGGGAACAGCATACCGGCAATTCGTCCGGGTCGCCTAGAAGATCGTTCCTGCTCAACGAGGAAATCCGCAATGGCTTCTCCCCCGCCCGGTCAACCGCCAGCGACCCCGCAATGGGGCAAGGCGTCCGCGATAATTGAGGCTCTCCCGGAGCGGACCGACACCGGCCTTGGAACCCCGCGGTGGGTGAAGGTGCAGGGCGTTGCTCTGATCCTGCTCATCGTGGTCGTCGCGGGCATGTCGAGCGAACTCATCAACCTGCGGCTCCTGGGGTTCCAGCACGGACCTGGCGGACATGGGCTTGGACACCATGCCCTGTTCCACAAAGGGAACTCCTGATGGCCGCTTCCAGGCTGCGGAAGTTCCTGCTCACCGGGCATATTCTGTCGTCGGTAGGCTGGATCGGCGCGCTCGCGGCCTTCCTTGTTTTGGCTGTCGCCGGTCTTGTAACTCAGGATGGCGGCACAGCGCGGGCCGCCTATGTCGCTATGGATGTAATCGCTCGATATGCGATCGTCCCGTTGGCGGCGGCGTCCCTTCTCGGCGGCATTATCCAGACGTTCATCACGCCCTGGGGCCTGGTCCGCCACTATTGAGTGCTGTTCAAGCTCCTGATCGCCGTCGCCGCGACCTTCACGCTGGTCAACGAGATCGGCCGGATCGCCTACCTCGCTGCGGCCGCGGCGGATAATCCAGCCCTGCCCGAGAGCTTGCGTGGACTTAGGCTGTCGCTCCTAGCGCATTCGGTCGGCGGCCTTGCCGTCCTCGTCTGGGCAGCCGCTTTGGCGATCTACAAGCCGCGCGGCCTCACCCGCTACGGATATCGCGCCCTTGCTCGGGAGACGGGCCGCTAGTCGGTCTCGAACGCCGTCAGAATCGGACAGGGGCCTTTCGAGCCCGAACCGCACTCGCGCGCGAGCTGGCGGAGCGAGGCGCGCACACGCGTCAGCTCCTCGATCTTCGCATCCAGCGCTGCGATACGCTCGCTGGCGAGCTGGCGGGCGCGGGGGCGATCGTCGGTCGCATCGAGCGCCAGCAGCTCGCCGATCTGCTCCAGGGTGAACCCCGCAGCCTGGGCCGAGCGGATGAAGCGGAGCCGACGCACGTCATCGGCGTTGTAGCGGCGAAAGCCGCCGCTCGGTCCCGCACCGCTTGGCCGGTCGGGCGTGTCGAGAAGTCCGCGGCGCTGGTAATAGCGCACCGTCTCGACGCCAACGCCGCCCTCGCGCGCCAGTCCTGCGATGGTCATGCCCGCCATGCCTTGACTCCGGACTATAGTACGGACCCTATATGGGGCGGGCGAACGCATTGGAGAAGCGACATGGCGACCGCCCCAGCCAAACAGGCGACAATCTACCGGATGGTAATGCCGGAACATACCTGCCCCTACGGGCTCAAAGCGAAAGACCTGCTGCGTCGGCAGGGCTACGCGGTCGAGGACCATTGGCTCCGCACGCGCGAGGAAACCGACGCCTTCAAGGCGAAGCACGGGGTCAAGACGACGCCGCAGACCTTCATCGCCGGGGAGCGGGTGGGGGGTTACGACGATCTCCGGCGGTTCTTCGGCAAGACGGTCCGCGATCCCAAGGCCGTCACCTACCGGCCGGTGATCGCGGTGTTCGCCATGACGGCGCTGATGGCGCTCGCCGCCAGCTACGCGGTCCTCGGGACGCCCTTCACGGTGCGCGCGGCCGAATGGTTCATCGGCTTCTCGATGTGCGTGCTGGCGCTCCTCAAGCTCCAGAACATCGAGAGCTTTTCGAGCATGTTCCTGAACTACGACCTGCTCGCCAAGCGCTGGGTGCCTTACTCCTACATCTACCCCTTCGCGGAAGGCGGGGCGGGCGTGCTGATGATTGCGGGCGCGCTCACCTGGCTGTCGGTGCCGATCGCGCTCACCATTGGCACGATCGGCGCGGTGTCGGTGTTCAAGGCCGTCTATATCGATCGGCGCGAGCTCAAGTGCGCCTGCGTGGGCGGGGACAGCAACGTGCCCCTGGGCTTCATCTCGCTCACCGAGAACGTGATGATGGTGGCGATGGCGCTCTGGATGCTTCTGACCCCGGCCTGGCTAGCGATGGCGCACTAGGCATCCGTTGACATCGGGGCGGGAACGGTGCGGATAGCAGGCGTGAAAATCGGGTCGCGACCTCTTGCCAGCCTGCTCCGCGCCGCCCTCTTGGGGGTGCTCGCGGCGCTGCTGCTCGTGCGCCTCGGGCCGTTCTGTGAGGCTGCGGCGCAAGCCGC
>ERZ1066121.1065-NODE-1065-length-21957-cov-6.593553_pt1 | contig 21957 bp, 16 predicted proteins | sample MGYA00382768_ERZ1066121 | MGnify/ENA primary metagenome ERZ1066121 (study PRJEB33369, sample SAMEA5778351) | biofilm metagenome | biome: Industrial cooling water; feature: Water cooling tower basin; material: Biofilm | place: United Arab Emirates | collected...
GAACTGGGCCGAGACCGGATGGAGGTTCCACGTCGACACACTTGGCTTTCGCCCGCCTCTCGATGACACGGGCTTCTGTGGCGACGACGGCTCTTTCGATGTCTTCGTCTGGAAAGGGCGTGAGTCCTGCTTCGTAAGCTCCAAATTCCTCAACGCGGAGGGGGAGCGAATCAAAGGCGAAAACCTCGCCACCTCGTGGGACGACCGGGTGACGTATATGGTGATGGACCCTTGGGGGAGTTACGGCGGCGATAAACTCGAGGAGACCGTCGTCCACGAGAGTGGGCACGGTTCCCAAGCGGCCGCCGACTGGTTCGAGAGTCCTATCTTCTTCGAGATGACTTCGGTCTTCCTCGATATGGTTTATGCAGACGCGTACACCGACCAGATGGTCGACTTCCAGAAGCATCCCGATTGGTCGTTGGATCGCAACGACGACTACGAGACCTATTATATGTACGGGTCGGCGCTTTATTTGAAGTACCTGCAAGACCGCTACTTCGAAGGCGACGCACGCTTTGTTCCAGCGATATGGTGGGCGGCACGCAATGCCCCGGGTGCCGAGGAAGACCCGACGAAAAATGAGCCCGACTTCGAAGATGTACTCGACGGGATGTTGCGGAACCGGGCAGGCGTGAGCTTCCTCGACACGGTGCTCGAGTTCGCCCGCTGGCGCTGGTACACCGGCGATCACATCGACGACCGGCATTTCCGTCATTTTCGCTCGGGTCTCGAGAATCTGCGTAAGGCCAAACTCACAGTCGCTGCACGAGTCGACACCAGTCCAAAACGCTTTGCGGTCGACTCCCCGCCCATGATGTTGGGCAGCAACTACATCGACGTCGTCTCGGCGGGGGGTGCGAGCCAGGTGACGGTGAGCTTAGTCGACCCCTCCCCGAACGCGCGCTTCGTGGTCCAAGCCGTGCCCGGTCTCGAGCCGGACAGCGACGGCGAGTTCCTCGATCTCAGTAGCGGTCCGAAGACCCTGCGTCTCGACGCAGAGGGCAAACGAACGCTCATCGTCGTCGCTTTGCCCAACGGGGACGACGACCCCGACGCACGACCCAATACGGTTTACCCCTACTCGCTCGCCTTTGGCCCCTGAGTTCTCGCCCCTACGACGTCGTCGCCATTCCGGGATCGTGACGACATCCCAGGAAGGCTCGCTCGGAGCTTCACGGAGCAGAAGCGGCGAGGGTCTCTGCTCGGCATGCGGCGCAACAAAGGTCGCCGTAGTCCCCCGTCGTCATGCGCAGCCATGGGGCGCGCGCGTCGATCGCGCGGCAGCCTTCGGTCTGAAGCCAGCGGAAGAACGCGTCCGGATGAGAGCGTAGGTAGTCGGGGCTTTCACGGTCGATGGAATCGAGCGTTGGGTTGCGGTACCACGCTTCCAGGATCGGCTCGCGCGCGGGAAAGTTTGCTGCCAAGAGCTGGCCTTTCCCGCCTGCGTAGAGCCGGCCGGATAGGTAGTAGTTCGCGAAATACTCCGCGATGTCGATGTCGGATTGAAAATCCACCAAACGGCCGGGGACGAAGGCCGCGATCCCATGGTTGCGAATATCGTCGTAGATTTTCTTGGCCTCGAGATGGGTATCGCTCGGAGCGCAGGTCGACGACAACCTTCGCGGCGCATGCGCCCAGAGCACCGATAGGTCTGCCGCCATTTGCCAGAGCCGCGCCACCCGCGCTGCGGTCGACGCTTGCAGATGAAGACGCACCTCCCCTTTGCTTCCCAGGTCCTCTCTCGGATCTTCGGCGAGCAAATGTCGCCACTCCGCACCCCCGGCGCTGGCGCGGCGTTCGCTGCGACTGATCGTCTGCTGGAAGGCCGACTTGCTGAGAGGGCGACCCGGTGAGCCAAAGAAGAGGCGCAGAAATGCGAGATCCCGCAGCCGATACGAGGTCAACGCACGGACCTTATGACTCAGATCCCAGCCGACGGGCACGCCCAAGGTCCCTTTGAGCCGCTCGCTGCCGCCGGCTTTGAGCGGGAAGGTGTCGCAGACACGCCGCTGGCTCGCGGCAGAGATCGCCATGCCCAGAGGAAGGTCCAAAGGGAGAGGAGGCGATTGCGGGGAATTGCCATGCAGCCAGTAGAGGTAGGTGCTCCGGCTCAATCCGAGATCTTGGGCAAACTCCTCATGGCTCCGGCCCAGGCTCAGCTGCGTTCGCAACAAACGTCGGAGCGTCAGCTTCTGAGCGCATTCCTCATCGCCACGCCCCGTCCATGATCGGAGCTCCGAGCTCTGCTCGTCTTGCAGAGCGATCGCCAAGTTGCCGCTCATCGCCAGCAAGCGATGCCAGAGGTACTGCATGGCTCTGGAATCCCGCAGCAGCGCCGCCGGAGAGGCGACATCGGCGAGGCGCAGACTGTTGGTGTTGTTGTCGCCCGCGATCGGCGGAGTCACGCCCGAGCGCACGTGGTAGGTCGTCGCCACCTCAGGCCGGACGCGCGCTCCCTCTTCTTGCGTCGAAGCGGCATCGGCGAGCAAGAGGACCAGCGTGATGCGCGCCCCCTCTTCGCTTTCCGATCGACGCGCCTTCTGCAGCTTGTCGCTACAGGAGGAATTCGCGATCGCGACCTGGCGCATGGCGTCGAGCACCGCCGCCGCACCTTCCGCTTCCGCCGCGATGAACAGTGTCAGGTTGCCGTGCCCGCGTTCGCGGAGGCGTTGATCCACGGAATCGCTGCCGCATAGCCAGGCCTCGATCTCTCGATGTAGGTCGGTGCGCGCTCGCCCTCGGATGCCTTCGCCTTCCAGGGATTCAAGTGGGTAGTCCCCCAATCCACCGGTTCCGGGATGACCGGGAAGAAGGCGCGGCCATCACTGCGCGGCATCCGCATCCGAGTAACAGGGGAAGTGCGTCTTCCAATGCTGCGCTAGGCTCTTCAGCACACTTGCGGCCACTTCGGGTTGCCCAAACTCGTTTGGACTGTAGCTACCCCGCGTGTCGATGGCGGCTTGCCCCGCAGCAGGCACCAGAAGGAGCGCTCCACCCGGAGCATCACGCCATTCGCTTTTGCTGGACAGCGATGGGTTTTCTTCGTCGATTGGGCTGCAGGCGAGCGTGAGCGTGCAGAGCGCAGCTCTCAAGAGGGCGACGTTCGTCTTCATGTCGAGGCGGAAAGAAAGATGGGTTCGGGCATGCACATGGAATTCGCGAGCGAGAGAATCCGCCACGCGATGCACACGCGTTCATTGCTGGACATCGAGAGTCGAGCTTTCGATAATAAAGGGCTGCGGCAAGAGGAGAGAAGAAGATGAAACGGCTATTTTACAGACAAGCAATCCTTCGCAATGCGCTCTTGGGTCTCGCGCTGGCTCTCGTCGTTCCAGTGGGAGCGGACGCTCAAGGCAAGGCCGGAGAGAGTGCAAAACAGAGCAGTGCTGGCAAAAAGAAATCGGGATCGCGTGGGGCACGTAAGGCACCCAAAGACGACGACGACAACAGCACGATGATCACTCTCAAGGACATCAAGGAAGACGCACACGGCCTAGGCAGCGATACGCGCAAGCAAGTGCGTCATCAGAAAAAGGGCAGCGAGGGAGCCGTAAAGCCTAAGAAGTAGGACTTAGAGCGAGATGCCGCGAAGGCGAAGAGAGTTCGCGATCACCGAGACCGAACTCAAGCTCATCGCGGCACTCGCCACCATCGGTGAAAGCAACATGCCGGTCCAGGGGTAGAGCAGACCGGCGGCCAGAGGCACTCCGAGAAGATTGTAGGCGAAGGAGAAGGCCAGGTTTTGGCGGATGTTGCGCAGCGTCGCACGACTGAGCTTGCGGGCGCGCAGCAGGGCGCGCAGGTCGCCGTGCACGAGAGTCATCGCCGCGCTCTCGATGGCGACGTCGGTGCCATTGCCCATGGCGATCCCCACATCGGCCTGCGCCAAGGCCGGTGCGTCGTTGATGCCGTCGCCCGCCATCGCCACGAGCTGCCCTTCGGCCTGCAGACTGCGAAGGAACTCCGCCTTCTCGATCGGCGACAAACCCGCCTTCACCTTGGCGATGCCAAGCTCCGCGGCGATGGCGCCTGCGCTCGCCTCGTTGTCGCCGCTGACCATGATCACCTCGACGCCCTCGGCACGCAGGGCCTTCAGCGTCTCCGCCGACGATTCCTTGAGGGCATCGCGGGACGCGAGGAAGGCCACGAGACGCTCGTCGACGGCAAGGAAGACGACGCTGTATCCCTGCGCACGGAGCGCCTGCGCTCGGGGCGCCAGAGCGCTGCTCTCAGGCGCCATCTCTTGCAGAAAAACGCTGCTGCCCAAGCGGACGCGTCGCCCATCCACACGTCCTTCGACGCCGAGGCCGGGATGCGCCTGGAAGTCGTGCAGCTCCGCCAAAGCAAGACCGCGCACATGAGCTGCGCGCACGATCGATTCGCCGAGGGGGTGCTCGCTGGCGCGTTCGAGGGTCGCCGCGAGGCGAAGGACTTCGTCCTCCGAAAGCTCCGCAATGCACTCGATATGGTGTAGGGCAGGTCGCCCCTCGGTCAGGGTACCCGTCTTGTCCATGAGGAGAATGCGGCAGCGCGCGAAGCGCTCGAGCGTCGCCGCGTCTTTGACGAGAATCCCGGAGTGGGCACCTCGGCCCGTCGCCACCATCACCGAGATCGGGGTCGCGAGACCGAGCGCACAAGGGCAGGCGATGATGACGACCGCGATGGCGTTGGTGAGCGCCAAGGCCAGGGAAGGAGGGGGGCCCCAGAGCCACCACGCGACAAAACTGAACGCCGCGGTGATCAAAACGGCAGGGACGAAAAATGCAGAGACGCGATCGGCGAGACGCTGAATGGGCGCCTTGCTCCGTTGTGCCTCGCCGACCCGGGCAACGATTTGCGCCAGGAGGGTTTCGGCGCCGACTCGCGTCGCCTCGAAAAGCAGAGTGCCGCGTCCGTTAAGGGTACCGGCGCTGAGCAAACTGCCCTCCCGCTTCTCCACTGGGGTGGGCTCGCCGCTGAGCATCGATTCGTCAACACTTGATTGCCCTTCCAGCACGCGGCCATCGACCGGGACGCGCTCGCCGGGCCGGATGCGCAGGCGATCGCCGACGCGAACGAGTGCGAGGTCGACTTCGACCTCGCGACCCTCCTCGATGCGCAAGGCAGACGTAGGCGCGAGTCGAAGGAGCGAGCGGATAGCCTCTCCTGTGGCGGCGCGTGCACGCAGTTCCAGCACTTGACCCAAGAGCACCAGCGTCGTGATCACGGAAGCGCTCTCGAAGTAGACCTGCGGCAGGCCCGAAGGGTCGTGATGTGCGGCGGGCCACGCTTCGGGAAAGGCGTAGGCAACGAGAGAGGCGACGAAGCTGTATCCCCAGGCCACGCCGACCCCTAGCGCCACGAGCGTAAACATATTCGGCGAGCGATGACGCAGCGACGCCCAGGCGCGCTGGAAAAAGGGCCACCCGCCCCAAAACACCACGGGCGTCGAGAGCGCGAGCTGCACGAGGAGCATCGGCCAAGGCGCGATGACGAAGCGCTCGATCCACATCGTTCCCATGGCGAGGAGCACGAGAGGCAAGCTGAGCGCAAAGCAAAACCAGAAGCGCCGGCGCATCTCGACGAGTTCGGGATGTGGCCCTTCGTCCAGAGACATGAGCTTGGGCTCGAGTGCCATGCCGCAGAGAGGGCAGCTCTCGGGGCCGGGCTTCACGATCTCCGGATGCATCGGGCAGGTCCACTCCGCACCGGGCGGCAGGTCGGCGAGGGACGTAGGTGGTTTGGGGTGGTGAGCGCAGCAGTCCATCGGCGAGTCTCCGGGTCGGTCCCTGTGGTATGAGTCCGAGGCTCGCGATCCGCCACGCGCGCTGCGCCTTACATGGCCTCCCTCCTAAGGCCTGCGCACCGCCTGGTCGAAAACCGATGGCTCTTGCGCAAAGCGCTGCCAAGAGATCACCTCTTGAGGGTACCTCGGCGCCGCGCGCTGAAGGTCCCAGAGCTCTTCAACGCGTTTCACCGCAGGGTCGTACTCCGCGTTGCCACTCTTGAGGAAACCCACCAGCGCATAGGCGCTCCGGTCGTTGCCGAAAACATAGAAGATGCGCAGCACCTTGCTGGACTCCTCCGCGTTTCCACGCAGCTCGAAGAGCCTCGTGATCTCGCTTTGGTTGATCTTGGTCGCGTGTGGATGACCCAAGAGAACGCCTTTGTTCTGCAGCAGCTGAAGGAGGTACGTGGCTTTGGCTTGGTTCTTATCGCCCATGGCGTTGAACCAGGTCGCAAAATCTTTGCTGACGAAAACCCCCGCGGGTTGACCGCAGTGGGAGCCCTGCTTGTCGCTTTCGACGTCGAACTCGTCGAGGCCGGGATTCGCCTCGGCGGCCATACAGCCATTGCCCAGGCAGAGGAGCGAGAACAGTGAAGCCCACCCTAAACGCATAGACCTCCCAGAAGCGTCGTGCTGTTTCCACGAACTCTAGCGTTCTGCCATAGCTCGTCCGCATCGCACAAGAGCCTCCGGCGACAAAACCATCGCGGCTCCGGGCGAAGCTATCGAGCGCTCTGCGCGGCGAAGCGGGTCGCGATGCTCTTGGCGACGGCCATGCCGTCGAGTGCGGCGCTGACGATGCCGCCGGCGTAGCCCGCGCCTTCGCCGCAGGGGTAGAGATCGGCGATGTCGCTCGACTCCAGGCTTTGCGGATCGCGCGGCACGCGGAGCGGACAACTGGTGCGCGTCTCGACGCCGATCAACATCGCCTCTTCGCTCAGGTAACCGCGCATGCGGCGGCCAAACTCTTGCAGTGCTTCGCGCAGCGGCGTGGAAAAATCGGGCCCCGCCGAGTCGAGCACCTGGGCGATATCGCTCGCCTGCAGCCCCGGGATGTAGCTCGTCGCGCTCACCTGGCTCGAAGCACGTTTGGCCACGAAGTCAGTGGCGCGGGTGGCCGGTGCGCGCAATGCCCCGCCGCCTGCAGCGAACGCGGCCTCCTCGATGCGGCGCTGCACCTCGATGCCGGCAAAGGGGCCCTTGAAGCCGTGACGCGCCAAGGTCTCGATCTCGACCGCAACCACCATGCCCGAGTTGGCGAAAGGAGAGTTGCGCTTCGAGAGGCTCATGCCGTTGACCACCAACGCGCCGGCTTCCGTCGATGCGGGGACGACCCAGCCACCAGGGCACATGCAAAAGGAAAAGACGCTCTGCCCGCTGGGATGCGCCGCCAAGCGGTAGGAGGCACTTTTGAGCTTGGGGTGTTCGGCGAAGGCGCCATATTGGATGCGGTTGATGAGGGGCTGCGGATGTTCGATGCGCACGCCCAGAGCAAAGGATTTGGCCTCGAGTCGCGCCCCAGCCTCGTCGAGCATCGAGAAGACATCGCGCGCCGAGTGCCCGGTGGCAATCACGAAGGCTTCGGCGGCGACCTCTTCGCCACTCGCGAGGCGGAGTGCAGCCAGTCGACGCCGGCGCCCTTCGTCGCGGGTAAGGAGCGCATCGACCCGTGCACCAAAGCGGAACTCGACCCCCACCGCCTCAAGGCTGGCGCGCATGGCGCTGACCACTTTGGGCAACTTGTTGCTGCCGATATGTGGACGGGCATCGACGCGGATCGCCTCGGGCGCTCCGTGCAGCGCCAAGATGTCGATGACGTCGCGAATGTCGCCGCGCTTGTCGGAGCGGGTGTAGAGTTTGCCATCGCTGTAGGTGCCGGCGCCGCCCTCGCCAAAGCAATAGTTGCTATCGCCGTCGACGTGACCCTCCTGGTTGAGCCCTTTGAGATCGCGACGCCGCGGCTGCACGCTTTTGCCGCGGTCGAGGACAGTGCAGCGGATGCCCTGACGCGCGAGCTCGTAGGCGCAGAAGAGCCCGGCAGGCCCGTCGCCGACGATCACCACGCGCTCGGGACTGCGCACCTCTTGGGGAGGCCGCTTGGCGGCTTGGTTCTCACGAGCGCTGCCCAGGCCGAGCTCGACATGAAAGCGGACGCGGCCGGCGCGCGCATCGATGGCGCGGCGCAAGAGCACCAGCTCGGGCAAGCTCTCGACATCGACCCGCAGCTTGCGGGCCACGGCGCGGCGCATGCGGGGCACATCGCCCTCCTCGTCGAGCGAGAGGTCGAGGGTCACACTTGCAGGCAGTTTAGGGCGGGCCATCGTCATCCTTTGGCCCAAGTATAAGACGGACCATGCGCTTCACCATACGTACCCTCCACTCCTTGCACGAAGTCGACGCCGCCGCCTGGGATGCGCTGGTGGGCGACGACGACCCCTTCGTCGAACATGCCTTCCTCTCGGCCCTCGAAGAATGCGGCGCCGTCGGCGAGCGCCGTGGCTGGCAAAGTCGCCACCTCGGGGTCTGGGAGGGCGAACGCCTGGTCGCCGCCCTGCCTCTCTACCTGAAGGACCATAGCTACGGCGAGTTCATCTTCGACTGGGCCTGGGCGGACGCGTCGATTCGCGCGGGCATCCCCTATTACCCCAAGCTCGTCTCGATGGTGCCTTTCACCCCGGCGACCGGGAGACGCCTGCTCCTCGATCCCTTGCTCGAAGCACGCGAGATCCTTCCCTTGCTGCGCGACTCGCTTCTGCAGCTCGCCGAAGCCGAGGAGGCCTCCTCGGTGCACCTGCTTTTCTTGAATGCCGACGAGAACTCAGCGCTCAGCGAAGGCGACGCCAACTGGCTGCCGCGTCTGACGCAGCAGTTCCACTGGCACAATCCGGGCTACGAAAGCTTCGCCGACTTCACGGCGGAGTTCCGTTCGGCGCTGCGCAAGCAGGTCCGCAAGGAACGGCAGCGCGTGGCCGAATCGGGCTTGCGTGTGGAGTGCCGCGCTGGAAGCGAACTGCGCGACGAAGACTGGCGCGCGCTCTCCCTCTTTTACGCGTCGACCTGTCAGCGCAAAGGTTCGCCCACCTATCTGCCGCCGAGCTTCTTCCGGCTCGCGGCGAGTAAACTCGCGCATCGAGCGATCGCCTTTTTTGCCTACCGAGACGAGGAGTGCGTCGCTGCCTCCCTGAACTTCGGCAAAGGCTCGGTTCTTTACGGCCGCTACTGGGGTTGCCTGGAGAGCTACGACAGTTTGCACTTCGAGCTCTGTTACTACCTACCCATCGAATACTGCATCGCGCATCGCCTGCAGCGTTTCGAAGCCGGCGCACAAGGCGAACACAAGCTCCGCCGTGGACTGCTGCCGAGCCCCATCCACAGCGTGCACTGGCTAGGGCATCCGGGGCTGCGCGACGCGGTGGCGCGTTATTTGGACCACGAGCGCGAGGCGACGGAGTTCGAGATGCAGGAGCTCCGCAAGCACGGCCCCTTCCGTCGCGATGAAGCGACTTGATACGGTCGCGTTTGCGCCTCGCCGCATCGGCTTTTACGTTAGCCAAAGCGCTGGCTCGCACTCACTGCGGTCGCGCGCACTTCAACCGGATTGGACCCAGGAGGTCATTTCATGCGCTTCGCAAGCACGCCGCTTTTTGGCCTGCGCCTCATCTTGCTGGGAGGGGTGATGGTCAGCACTTTGGCCTACGCCGAAGCTCCTGCGCCCACGCTGCGTGGACATGCCACGCAAGGGGGCGTGCTCTTCGGCCATTTCGAAGGCAAAGGGGAGCTCAGCTTTGAGCGTCATAAGCTACGCATCAGCCCGGAAGGCGATTTCGTCCTCGGCCTCGGGCCCAACCATCCCGGCCGTGCCGAGCTGCACTGGAAAAGCGCCGAAGGCGAGATGCGCGTCTGTCGCTTCGAGGTCGAGGCGCGCACCTATCAAGAAGAGAAGATCGACGGCTTGCCCGAAGACCAGGTCATCTTGGACGCCGAAACGCGTCGCGATCTGCGCGACTCGCGCCGCGACCTCGACAAGCTCCGCAAGCGCGACAGTGAGCGGGCCTTTTTTAGCGAAGGTTTCCGCATGCCCGTCAAAGGGCGGATCACGGGCGTCTACGGCAGCCGGCGTATCCTCAACGGCAAAGAGGTGCAGCCGCATTGGGGCCTCGACCTCGCCGCGGCAGTAGGCAAGCCCGTGCGTGCGCCCGCGCCGGGCGAGGTGGTTTTCATCGGCGAAGACGTACCCCTGGCCGGTCGCGTCGTCTTGGTCGACCACGGCCATGGGCTGACCAGCGCCTTTCTCCATCTCGCACGCGTCGGCGTCAAAGAGGGCCAAGTGCTCAAAGCCGGCCAAACTTTGGGCCGCGTCGGCCAGACCGGCCGCACCACGGGAGCGCACCTCGACTGGCGCATGAACTGGTTCGACAAAAGGGTCGATCCGGAGCTCGTCGTCGCCAAAGCTGGAAGCGAATTGCCGCAGGTGAAGCTGAACTGTGAACGCGAGGAAGAGGCCAAGCCCAAAGGCAAGGCTCCGCAGGGCAAGGGAACGAAGAAGCCCTGATCCGCGCGGCCAGAGCGCGCGAGCAGCACTCGAATGTTGGCTGAGAATAGACGCTACGATGACCAAACCGTGACGGATTGCGCCGAACAAGTGCGCTAGCGTCGGAGGGAAAGACGAGGTTTCGATGTTTACTTCCAACCATCCAACGACGGCGCCTGTACGCGGCCATGGCAAAATCGCGCGGCGCTTGCGCGACTACGAATGGTTCGGCGCTCTGCCCTTCATCAGCGTGCATATCGCCGCGCTCGGCGCCTTCTGGACGGGAGCGCGTTGGCAAGATTGGCTCTGCTGCGTCGTGCTCTACTGGACCCGAATGTTCGGCGTCACCGGCGTATACCACCGCTATTTCGCACACCGCAGCTACAAGACCTCACGCTTCATGCAGTTCGTCTTGGCCTTCTGGGCGCAGACCAGCTCGCAGAAGGGCGCGCTCTGGTGGGCCGCGCATCACCGCAGCCACCACCGCTATTCGGATACCGAAAAAGACGTCCACTCGCCGCTGCAACACGGCTTCTGGTACTCCCATATGGGTTGGCTTTTCGACCAGACCGCCGAGACCGATTACCGCAAAACCCCCGACCTGGCGCGCTACCCCGAGCTCGTCTTCCTCAATCGCTATTGGCCGATCCCGCCCATCGTTTTGGGCGTAACCGTATGGTCGCTTTTGGGTTGGTCCGGTCTCTGGGTGGGCTTCGCGCTGAGCACCGTGCTCGTTTGGCACGGTACCTTCCTGGTCAACTCGGCGGTGCATCTCGTGGGCAAGCGCCGCTTCCGCACCAAAGACGACAGCCGCAACAACTGGTGGGTCGCGATCCTCACCATGGGTGAAGGCTGGCACAACAACCACCACTACTACGAGGCTTCCGTCCGCCAAGGCTTCTATTGGTGGGAGATCGACCTGAGCTACTACGTGCTGCGCACCATGCAGGCCCTCGGCTTGGTATGGGATCTCAAGATGCCGCCCAAAAACGTCGTCTCGCTCGACAACCCCGACCGTTACGATGTGCCCGCGGCCCAAACGCCTGCCCTCGCCTCGTTGGAGACGGCCGAATCCAGCCTGCCTGCGCTCTCGACCAAAGCGAGCGAGGCGCTGCCCCTCTCGGCAGCGCGAAGCCAGCCCAAAGAAGCGCGCCAGGGCGTGGCGACTTCGCTCAAGAGCAAAGAAAACAAGCCCCTCGTGGTTTCGCAACCTCAGCCCTGACAAGCTCCCTTTCCCACTTCCCCTCGCTCCGCCGCCTCGATGCTGCGGCGCAGGGGAAGTGCGGGCTCGAAGCCCTAGGCATCGAATTTCCAGTGCGGGCGTAGCTCTGGTATAAAACCCCCTCTCGAGGAGAGGTTGTGGAACAGAGCACGAGGCCCAAAGGCGGACGAATTCTCTTGGTCGATGACGACGTAGAGGTTCGCCGCGATTTCGCACGTATGCTAGGGAGCCTGGGTTGCTCCGTCACCATCGCGGAGGAGGGGGCGAAGGCACTTCGTATCTTGCGCGAAGAGCCCGCTTTCGATCTCATCCTCAGCGACGTCTCGATGCCCGGGATGAAGGGGACGGAGCTCCTGTCCGCCGTCCGTGAAATCGACCTCGACGTGCCCGTCGTTCTGATTACGGGGATGCCCGACGTCGATTCCGCGATCAAAGCTGTAGAATATGGGGCCTTTCGTTATCTTACCAAACCTGTCGAGCTCTCCCTTCTGGAGACTCTGGTCCGCCGCGCCCTGCTCATGCACCGCTTGGCCAAGCTCAAACGCGCCGCGCTCGAGCTCGGGGGGCTGCGGACGATGAGCGTCGGGGATCGCGCGACCCTCGAGGGGCGTTTTTCTCGCGCCCTCGAACAACTCTGGATGGCTTTTCAGCCCATCGTCCATTGGCCTGCGCGCCGCGTCTTCGGCTACGAAGCGCTGGTGCGCTCCTCGCGTCCGCTGATGTCGGCGCCCGAGGAGATCATCGGCGCCGCCGAGCGGCTGGGGCGGGTCCACGAACTCGGACAAACCTTGCGGCGGCAGGTCGCCCAATCGATCGGCGAAGCGCCGGATGACGCCGTGCTCTTCGTCAATCTGCACGCCACCGACCTCGACGACGAAGAGCTCTTTGCGCTCGCCTCGCCCCTCTCGCAGATCGCCCATCGCGTGGTGCTCGAGATCACCGAGCAGGCCTCGCTCGATGAGATCCGCGGCCTCGGAGAGCGCATGAGCGCCCTGCGTGGCTTGGGCTTCCGCATCGCTGCCGACGACCTGGGCACGGGCTACGCGGGCATCCGCTCGCTGACCCAGATCGAGCCCGAATTCGTCAAACTCGATCGCTCGCTAATCCACAAGCTTCACCGCGACACACGGAAAGAAGAGCTGGTCCGCTCCTTGTTGACCCTCTGCCAAGACGACCTGGGCATGCGCGTCATCGCCGAGGGAGTCGAACAAGAAGAAGAGCGCGACTGCCTGCTCGCCGCGGGCTGCGAGCTCTTCCAGGGTTTCCTCTTCGCCAAACCCGATCCGGCCTTCCTCGTGCCGCCAGGCTGCTTGAGCTGAGCTCACCTCGAGGGCTGGCTTGGTGCTCTCTTTCCTCGCGCCGCGCCTCTTCAGCGCAGGCGCTGGTTGACGACGTCGCGCAGCTCGTTGGGGTCGAAAGGTTTGTCGATGCGAAGATTCGGCAGATTTTCGAGGAACTCTCGTGCTTTGCTGGTGAAGGCGCCGCCGGTGAGGAAGATCATGGCGCTGGCGTGCTGCGGGGCGACACGGCGCAACATCGTGTAGAAGTCGGCGCCCGTCAGCTGCGGCATCATCACGTCGCTCAAGATGAGGTCGAAATGTTCGCCGGCCGCGAGACGCTCGAGGGCCTCGGCCACCGTCGGGATGGTGACGACCTCGTGCTCTGGGCTGAGGGTGCGCTCGACGGCTCGGGCGACCGTCGCCTCGTCGTCGACGACCAGGATGCGGGCGCGCCGAAGGGCCTTCGAGGAGGAGAGCGCAGCTTTCTCCGGCTCCTCGTTCCGGGCGCGTTCGTAGACCGGCAGGTAGACGCGAAAGCTGCTCCCCTCGCCCACCGTGCTCTGGACTTCGATGTTGCCGCCGAGCCTTGCGATGATGCGGTGACAGATCGCGAGCCCGAGGCCCGTGCCTTCGCCGATCGCTTTGGTGGTGAAAAAGGGGTCGAAGATCCGCGGCAGGATCGCCGCCGGAATGCCGGAGCCGGTATCGCTCACCTCGACGCAGACGCGTCCCTCCACGAGGCGAGTGGCGACGCGGATGCGGTTGGTCTCCGCCCGCCCTTCGCCAATGGCCTGCGCGGCATTGACGATCAGGTTGAGAAACACTTGTCCTAGACGCGCCTCGTTGGCGACGACGGGCGGTAGCGCGGCGTAATCGCAGAGGAGCTGCGCGCGGTGCCGGATCTCGTTGCGCGCCATGCGTAGGCTCGACTCCAGCACACGCCGCACGTCGACCGGCCCGCGACGCTCTTCGTCCGCGCGCGAGAAGATCTTCAGGTCGCGGATGATATGACGAATGCGATCGCTCGCCTCTCGCGCATCGTTGAGTTGCTCGAGCAGCTCGCTCGGCGCCGAGGGCTGACGCTGAAGCGCCCGGATCGAGAGCTCGACATTGGCCATGACCGAGGCCAGGGGGTTGTTCAGCTCGTGGGCGATGCCCGCGGCCAGGGTGCCCATGGAGGCCATGCGCTCGGCGAGAAGGAGCTGCTCCTGCATGGTCCGGCGCTCGCGACGGCCTTGCGCTTCCTTGACCTCGCGCTCGACCGCCAGGGGCAGACGGGCGAGGCGATCGCGGGCGACGCAGTCCCGGGCGCCCTTACGCATCCAGGCCAGCGCTTCCGCCTCCTGGCTCGGGCCGTAAACGAGGATTAGGGGAAGGTCGGAGTCGCGATCGCGAAGCAGTGCGATGAGCTCGGCCAGCTCCATCGCCGCCGGACGCAGCGGCGAGAGGACGAGGTCCCAACGCTCGTGCGCGAGCTGGCTGGCGAGAGCTTCGCGCCCCTCGACGCGACAGAAGACCGCGAGGGCCAATCCCGCTTGGCTCAGCACCTGATGGATGTCTCGCGCCTCCTCCCTCGACTCTTCGAGCACAAGTACGCGGAGTGCCGACACCGTCGACTCGATCCGCAGGTCGGGATGGGGAGAGAGGGAAAGATGCATCACGTAGCGTCGACTCGGGCGCGTTTGCGATGCGCCAAAAGCTCACGGCTGAGCTTAGGGTCATTCTACGGAAGGAAATCCCCCCACTCTGTTTTTTTCTTCACAATTCTGATGAGAGGCTCAGCGGGTCTTCCGGCCAGGCGTGACGTGGATAGCGGCGCATCAGCTCCCGGCGCAGGGGCGGATAATGTTCGCGCCAGAAACGCTCCAAATCTTTGGTGACTTGGACGGCGCGCCGGTTGGGGGCGAGGAGTTCGAGACGCAAGGGGTAGCGGCCTCGGGCGATCCGCGGTCCCTCACGCAGGCCGAAAAAATCCTGCAGTCGAGAGGCGACCCAGGGGTCTTTGCCCACATCGTAGTGCACAGGCACACGGCAGCGTCCCGGCAACGCGATGCTCTCGGGGGCGAGGGCTTGCAGCTCCTGCCAGGCCTCCCAGCTCAGCCAGCTCAGCCAAAGCGCCTCGCTCGAGAGCGCGCGCAAACTCGCAAAGCCCGTATGGGAGGCGGCGATGGCGAGGAGGGCGTCGTCGTAGTGCAGCGGTGCGGCATCCAGGCCCTGGCTGCGGGCGAAGTCGAGCCGGGCGAGCAAAGCGTGCAGGTCGACGTCTTTCCAAAGGGTGTGGGGACCCCGGCTGGCGAGGGCCTCGACCAGCACTTGGGCGCAGGCGGAGCTCGGCTCGGCGGGACGTTCGCTGCGGTCCAGCAATAGCTGCCCGAAGGCCAGGCTGTGCACCTCGAGGACGCGTTCTTGTTTGGAGTCGAAGACGAGGCTCCGTCGCTCATCGAGGCGCTCGGCGTAATATTCGAGCAACCAGGTCTCGTCGATGGCGGCGGCCAAGGTGATTCGGTGTGGCCTGCGCGCCCGCTCCTCGGCGTCGACGACCACGATCCAGTCGTGGCCGGCGAACTCGGCATCGTGGCTCCGCTCGCCGCTGCCGCCTTGGGCGAAGACCCAGCTCCCTTCCCCCTGCCGGCGCGCCACGCGATCGGGATAGGATTGCAGCAGCGCACGAGCGAGTCCTTCGGCGCGCTGCCCGCTCTTAGCCTCCTCTTCGCGAGGGAAGTGGGCGCAGCTCTTTTCGAGCTCGCGAGTCAGTCTGCGGAGCGGGGGCCGGCTCAGCGCCTCCGCCTGCCAAAGCGTGAGTTCGACGGCATCGCCGCTCGGCATTTCGCCCTCGGCGCTGGGAGCGCGCCCGCGTGCGCCTTCGGATTCCCGCAGATAAGCGGCAAGCCAGCAGGCCTCTTGCTCGACGCCCTCGACGGCTCCCGCGTCGACCAGACGCGAGAGGCGCGGATGCAGGGGCAAGGTCGCCAAACGCTGTCCGCGCGCGTTCAGCCCACCTGAGTCGTCCAAGGCATCCAGCCAGCGGAGCAGGGTTTCGGCCGCCTTCCACGCGGCGGCGGGAGGGGATTCGAAGAAAGGAAAGGTGCTCGGATCACGCACGCCGAGCGCAGCCAGCCAGAGCCGCACATCGGCCAAGTCATCGCGTAGGAGCGCGGGCTTGTCGTAAGCGAGACGCTGCTCGAAATCCCGCTGCGAGTAGAGGCGGAGGCAATAGCCTTCGCGCACTCGACCGGCGCGGCCCGCTCGCTGCTCAGCCGAAGCGCGGCTGATCGGGCGGGTCTCGAGGCGCACCAGGCCCGACCAAGGCGAGTGAAAAGACTGCTTGGCCAGGCCGCTGTCGATGACGCTGCCGACGCTCGGCAGGGTGAGCGAAGATTCGGCGACGTTGGTTGAGAGGACGCAGCGGCGCCGCGAACTGGGGCGGACGATGCGGTCCTGCTCGGCCGGCGACAAGCTGCCGTGCAGCAAGGCAAAATCGAGCTCGGGGAAATGCGAGGCGCAATGTCGGCGGCAACGCTGCATCTCGGCGAGGCCCGGCAAGAAGACCAATACGTCGTCGCTCGTGCGTTTCTGCAACGTGCGCCTCAAGCCGCGGAGCACCTGGGCCTCGAGCGGCTCTTGGCGAGGGCGCTCTTCGAAATCGATATGCACGGGAAAGCTGCGCCCCGGGACGCGAAAGGTGGGCGCATCGAGAAAAGCCGCGACCGCCTCGGCGTCGAGAGTCGCGCTCATGACGATGAGCTTCAGCTCCGGACGGCGCTCGCGCTGCGCCCAGCGCAGTAGGGCGAGGCCGAGATCGGAGTGCAGATGCCGCTCATGAAACTCGTCGAAGACCACCAAGCCCACGCGCGGCAGAGTCGGCTCGCGCAGGATGCGGCGAGTGAGCAGCCCTTCGGTGAGGAAACGCAGGCGGGTACGCGGCCCCGAAACTTGCTCGAAGCGTGTTTGGAAGCCGACCCGCTCGCCGAGGGCTTCGCCGAGCTCTTCGGCCACCCGCGTCGCCGCCAGACGTGCGGCCACCCGCCGGGGTTCGAGCACCCAGATCTCCTGCGCCGACAAGCGGGGCGACTCGAGCAGGGCACGCGGCAGGCGCGTCGTCTTGCCCGCGCCAGGCTCCGCGACGAGGACGAGATTGGGCGTCGCCTCCAGACTCGCGACGATGTCGGGCAAGAAGGCGTCGATGGGCAGCGGTGGGAGAGGCGGCATGGAAAGGCGCTCGCGAAGAGGCGCGCGGGCGTGCTCAGGCGGCGGTCAAGCGTTCGAGCGCGACCTTGAGCTGCGTGGCGAGGGCTTTGGGTTCCTCGACCTCGCCGCCTTCCGCAAGGAGCGCTTGATAGAAGAGCAGCTCGCTGAGCATGCGGAAGCTCTCCTCCTCGCCGCGGCTCTGCGTTGTCAGCAGACGCTCGAGCAAGGGGTGAGCGAGGTTGAGTTCGAGGATGCGTTTGCTGCGCGGGATCTCTTGCTTCATCGCGCGTAGGAGACGCTCGGCCTGCACCGGCATCGCGCCTTCGGGCAGCACCAAACAGGCTGGCGAATCGACCAGACGTTTGGACGGACGCACCTCGCTGACGTGATCTTGAAGCGTGCGGCGCAGGGCTTCGATGAGAGGCTGAAAACGTTCTTGCGACGGCGCTTCGGCCGTGGTCTCGGCACTCGCGGAGGCTTCGAGCTCGAGGTTGGCTTGGTCGACGGCGACCAAGGGCAGATCCCGATAGCTGCGGAGCGCCTCGACTACCCAAGGGTCGACCGGATCGCTCATGCGCAAAACATCGAGACCGCGTGCACGGAAGATCTCGAGGTGAGGACTCTGTGCGTCGCCCTCCCCCAGCACATAGTAGATGGCCTTCTGCTCCGCAGGCATGGCCTCGCAGTAGGCAGCGAGCGAGACCAGGCCCTGCGTCTTCACCGAGGGGTAGCGCAGGAGCTCGCTCAGGCGTTCCTTCGGCTCGCTCTCGAAGTGCAGGCCCTCTTTGAGCACCGCGCCGAAGTTCTTCCAGAAGAGCGCGTAGTCCTCCGGTCGCTCTTTGGCGAGCTCGGCGAAGAGCTCGAGGGCTTGTTTGACGATCTGCTTACGAATGGCGCGGATGATGGCCGAATCCTGCAGCGATTCACGCGAGACATTGAGCGGCAAGTCTTCGGAGTCGACCACGCCGCGCAGGAAGCGCAGCCATTTGGGCAAGAGCTCCTTGCAGTCTTCCATGACGAAGACGCGGCGGACATGCAGGCGAATGCCCTGTTCGGAATCGGGCAAGAGCAAGTCGACCGGCGCATGGCGCGGCACGAAGAGGATGCCGGTGAACTCCTGCACGCCTTCGATGCGGAAATGCCGGTAGGCCAGCGGCGGCTCCCAGTCGTGGCTGAGGTGCCGGTAAAACTCGTGGTACTGCTCGGCATCGAGCTCTTTGGGGCTGCGTTGCCAAATCGGCCGGCCTTTGTTCAGCCTTTCGCTCTCGCTCGAGAGCGCTTCGCCCGAAGCCTTGGGCGTGACGAGCTCGATGGGATGCGAGAGGTAGTCGGAGTAGCGCTCGACCAGTTGACGCAAGCGCGCTGGCTCGAGATATTCGAGCGCGCTCTCCTTGAGGTGCAGACAAATCGAGGTGCCGCGTTCGACCCGCGTCGCCGGCTCGAGGGTGTAACTGCCGCGAGCATCGGAGGACCAGCGATGGGCCTGCCGCGTGCCCGCCGCCAAGCTGGTCACCTCGACGCGATCGGCTACCAGGTAGGCGCTGTAAAAGCCAACGCCGAACTGGCCGATGAGCTGCGGCGCCGACGCTTGCTTGTCTTTGAGCTGCTGCAGGAAGGCCTTGGTGCCGGAGTGTGCGATGGTGCCGAGCTGTTTGGCGAGCTCCTCGGCGCTCATGCCGACGCCATTGTCCTCGATGGTCAAGGTCTTGGCGGCCGCGTCGGGGATGAGCCGGATGCCGAGGGTCTCGCCTTCGGCCAGCAGATCGGGCTCAGCGATGGCGCGAAAGCGCAAGCGATCGAGGGCATCCGAAGCGTTCGAGAGCAGCTCCCGCAAGAAGATGTCGGTGTTGCTATAGAGCGAGTGGATGACCAAGTGCAGGAGTTGGTCGACCTCGGCTTCGAAGCGATGCGTCGTGGGGTGTTGTGCCGTGCTCATGCAGACCTCATGAACTCTTTAATCTTCAAAGGGCGCGAGCTTGATTTGCAGCTGCTCCTCACGCTCGCCGCGTTTGAGCTTCAAGCGAACCGTCTGCCCCACTTCGCGTTTGTCGAGCAGGCGGTAGACGTCGTTGGGAGTGTCGACCTTTTCGTTGTCGATGCCGACGATGATGTCGCCCAGCACGACCGCGCCCGAGTTGGGATCGCGGCGCGTGGGCCGGATGCCGGAGCGCGAAGCTGGTGAACCCGGAACCACACCGAGAACGAGCGCGCCGGGGATGCGCAGCCGCTGCGCCAGCTCCTGGTCGGCGATCTGCACGCCGAGGCCCGGCCGCGTCACCTTCCCGAACTCGATGAGCTGGGGCACGATGCGGCGCACGGTGTCGACGGGCACCGCGAAACCGATGCCGGCGTAGGCCCCCGAAGGGCTGTAGATGGCGGTGTTCACCCCGATCAAACGCCCGGCGCTATCGATGAGCGGTCCGCCCGAGTTGCCGGGGTTGATGGCTGCATCCGTCTGGATCACATCCTGGATGGGCCGGCGCACGACGGACATGATCTCGCGCTTCAAGCCGCTGATCACCCCGGTCGACAAGGTTTGGTCGAAGCCGAAGGGGTTGCCGATGGCAAAGACGCTCTGGCCGACCAGGAGGTTTTGCGACTCGCCGATGCGCAGAGGCTTGAGCTTTTCCTTGGGCGCTTTGATGCGCAACACGGCGAGGTCTTTATCGGCCGCATAGCCCACCAGAGAGGCCTCCCAGGAGGAGTGATCGGCCAGGGCGACTCGCGCCGCGCTCGCGCCTTGGATGACGTGGAAGTTGGTGACCACATGCCCGCGATCGTCCCAAAGAAAACCCGAACCGGTGCCGCGGGGAATCTCCATGACGTTGCGGCGCAAGATGTCTTCGCGCACCGCCACCGTCGTGATGTTCACCACCGAGGGCGCCGAGCGGCGAAAGATATCGACCGTCAGTCGCTCGGGTGCAGTGAGTTCGCCACGCGCCGCGCTGGGCGCCATGCGCGCGGTGGAGGCATCGGCGTGCGCCAAGTCTTGCGGGCGGTTGCCGAGCACGGCGCCGTAGCGCATCCAGGCGAGCACCAGCCCCGCCGTGATCAATCCGCCAAGGAGGAGACGCACACTCGCCGTCTTGCCTTTTTCGTGGGGCTCTTCACGCATGTCGCTGCCTCAGATGTCGAGGTTTTGCACGTTGAGAGCGTTGCTCTCGATGAACTCGCGCCGCGGCTCGACTTGGTCGCCCATGAGCACGGTGAAGAGATCTTCGGCCGATACGGCGTCCTCGATCTTCACCTGCAAGAGCACGCGGGTCGAAGGATTCATGGTCGTCGACCAGAGTTCGTCCGGGTTCATCTCACCCAGGCCTTTGTAGCGCTGCAAGGTGAGACCCTTTTTGGCGCGCGACTCGATGAAAGACCAGAGCGCCTCGTAGCTGGGCAGCTCCTCGCTGGGGCTCTCGCCTTCGCCCGCACGCAGCAGGCGGAAGGGCGGCTCGCCGCGCTGACGCAAGCTCTCGCCGACGTGGCGCAAGGCCGCAAGATCGGCGCTCGCCAGCAGCTCGCTATCGACCACGCTCTCGCGCCGGCTCGCCCCCTCTTCGATGAAGAGACGCCAGCGGAAGCTGTTGCCCTCCCCTTCGGCTTCGACGCGCACTTTGCCGCGCGCGAAACGCGACTCGAGCGCGATTTGCAAGGCCGCCACCGCGCCCCGTGCTTGCTCCTCGCTGCTGAGGTGCAGGCTGCTGAGCGCGCTCTCGTGGCTGAGCGCCTCGAGCACGAAGGGTTCGGCCCGGCGCCCGAGCTTGCGGATGAGCGCCTTCCATTTGAGCAGGTCGTCGACCAGAGAACGCAGCGCCTCGCCTTCGATGCGGGTCTCGACCGAGGGGCTCTCGAGCAGCCAACCTTCGGTGCCGATGTCGCGGAAGTAGGTTTCGAGCGCCGCGTCGTCGTGCAAAAAGACCGGGTCTTTTTTGCCGCGCTTGAGCTTATAGAGCGGCGGCTGGGCGATGTAGAGATAACCGCGCCGAATCAGCTCGGGCATCTGCCGGTAGAAGAAGGTGAGCAGCAGCGTACGGATATGCGATCCGTCGACGTCGGCGTCCGTCATGATGATGACGTGGTGGTAACGCAGCTTCTCGATGTCGAAGTTGCCCGCGCCGTCGACGCCGCACCCCAGCGCCGTGATCAACGTGCCGATCTCGGCGCTCGAGAGCATCTTCTCGAAGCGCGCCCGCTCGACGTTCAAGATCTTACCGCGCAGGGGCAAGATGGCCTGGAAGCGACGATCGCGGCCCTGCTTGGCACTGCCACCGGCGCTATCACCCTCGACGATGTAGATCTCGCTGACCGCCGGGTCGCGCTCTTGGCAGTCGGCGAGCTTGCCGGGCAAGGTGCTGGCATCGAGCACGCCTTTGCGCTGCACCATCTCGCGGGCCTTGCGTGCCGCCTCACGCGCACGCGCCGCGATCACCGTCTTTTCGATGATGCGCCGCGCCGACTGCGGGTTTTCTTCGAGGTATTCGGAGAGCTTGTCGTTGACGATGCTCTCGACCAACCCTTTGACCTCGCTCGAGACCAGCTTGCTCTTCGTCTGTGAGTCGAAGCTGGGGTCGGGGTGCTTGATGGAGAGGATCGCCGTCAACCCTTCGCGTACATCGTCGCCGCTCAGGGGGCTTTTGATCTCCTTGAGCAGGTTCTCTTTGCTGCCGTAGCTATTGAGCGTACGGGTCAGGGCGGTGCGGAAGCCGGTGAGGTGGGTGCCGCCGTCCTTGTTGTTGACGTTGTTCGTGTAGCAGAAGACGCTCTCGCTGAAGGTGTCGTTCCACTGCAGCGCGATCTCGGCTTCGATGTTGTCGCGGGTCTCGCGAATGTAGACCACGTCGGGATGGAGCGCGGTGCGGTTCTTGTTGATGGCGGCGACGAACTCGCGCACGCCACCTCGGTACTGATAGGTGGTCTCGCGGCCGTCGCGCTCGTCGCGCAGGACGATGGTCAAGCCGGCGTTGAGGAAGGC
>ERZ1066121.1068-NODE-1068-length-21856-cov-6.810146_pt1 | contig 21856 bp, 19 predicted proteins | sample MGYA00382768_ERZ1066121 | MGnify/ENA primary metagenome ERZ1066121 (study PRJEB33369, sample SAMEA5778351) | biofilm metagenome | biome: Industrial cooling water; feature: Water cooling tower basin; material: Biofilm | place: United Arab Emirates | collected...
AAGATCAGCGGCTATATCAAGCTGCAGGTGCCGGCTGGCAATGCCACGCCGTCGCCGCCGCTCGGGCCGGCCCTCGGCCAGCGCGGCGTCAACATCATGGAATTCTGCAAGCAGTTCAACGCTGCGACCGGCGATCTTGAAAAGGGTACGCCAACCCCGGTGATCATCACCGTGTTCGCGGACAAGAGCTTTTCCTATGTCACCAAGACGCCCCCGGCCTCGTACCTCATCAAAAAGGCGGCGAACCTGAAGTCAGGTTCGAAGGAGCCCGGCAAGACCAGCGCAGGCAAGATCGCGCGGTCGAAGCTGGCCGAAATCGCCGAAATTAAGATGAAGGATTTGAACGCCAACTCGATCGAGCAGGCGACGAAGATCATCGAAGGCAGCGCCCGCTCCATGGGCCTCGAAGTGGTGGAGGGTTAAGCCATGGCCAAGCTGAGCAAGAAGGCAAAGACACTCGCCGAAAAGCACGACAACCAGAAGCTGCACGCCGTTGCCGACGCGATCAAGGCCGTGCGCGATCTCGCCTCGACCAAGTTTGACGAGACGATGGAAATCGCGATGAATCTGGGCGTCGATCCGCGTCACGCCGACCAGATGGTGCGCGGTGTTGTCACGCTGCCCGCCGGGACCGGCAAGGATGTCAAGGTCGCCGTGTTCGCGCGCGGTGACAAGGCGGAGGCGGCGCTGGCCGCCGGGGCCGACAAGGTGGGTGCCGAGGATCTGCTGGAAGACATGCAGGCCGGCAACCTTGATTATGGCCGCGTCATTGCGACGCCGGACATGATGGGCATCGTCGGCCGCCTGGGTAAGGTGCTGGGCCCCAAGGGGCTGATGCCGAACCCGAAGCTGGGCACCGTCACCCCGAACGTCGCCGAAGCGGTCAAGGCCGCCAAGGGCGGGCAGATCGAGTTCCGCGTCGAAAAGGCGGGGATCATCCATGCTGGTCTTGGCAAGCTGTCGTTCGGCGAAGAAAAGCTGCGCCAGAACTTCGACGCCTTTGTTGATGCGATCATCAAATCGAAGCCGTCGGGTGCCAAGGGCAAATATGTCCGCAAGATTGCGCTAAGCTCGAGCATGGGCCCGGGTGTGAAGGTCGACGTGGCGGACGTCACTGGCGCTTAAGCAACACGCCTAGCAAACAAAAAAGGCCGGAGGGAAACCTCCGGTCTTTTTTTGTGCGATCAATGCGACAAACGCCCGGTCATTTCACGGCAAGCTTTTTCTGGCGGTCCACACAGGAGCGTAGCAGGTCGCGCTGTTCATTGCCGCCATGCCATTTGATGATCAGCACCTGCTCACCCTCAATCGCAAGATCAAAGGTCATTTCGTCTGTCATCCCGCTAATTGCGGCGTTGATGTCGGGAACGGCAAAGTGAACCATGCCCATGTCTTTCAGCCACGGGGTCTTGCCATTGTACACCCGCACCTGCTGCGGTGGTTCATCGTCTTGACGCAAGGTCATCGTGATGGTTTTGAGCCGCTTCGACTTCGGTATCAAATAGCCATAAAAGCTGAGCACCGCGCCGCCATATTGCCCGCCAGGTCCGGCCAGTACAACGCCCTGGCCCTTGCGTGTGAAGTGCACCATGCAGGCGCGATCCTTGTCATCGCCTTCGGTCCCGGACTTTAGCCAATAGCCATTGTAGAAGCGCGCATAGACCGGATCCTCCGCCAATTTCCGCTGATGTTCCGCCTCGTTGCGAGCATCCTGTTCCTTTGCAGCTTCGATAAGCCGCTCCCAATCCGCAGCAGACAATGGTGGGCGCGATGGTGCCATATCGTTGCCTCCATCATAGCTATCGTCATAACCATCGCTCCACGGCGGGGTGGCGGCGATATCCATCATATTCTGATGATGCTGGGCGTTCATTTGGCAAATGTTGGGCAGATCGGAGCAGGCCGCGGCGGGGGTTGCATGGGCAAGAGCGATCCAGGCAACGCCGGCAATCGACGGCAAGGTAAAACGTTGCATAACCAGATCCTTTTTCAGTAATTTTGCAGGTTTAGAACAGGGTGCCCGAACAGCAACCGATATTCTGCACTGCTACGACATGCGGTGTCGGCAGCGCTTGCAGCGTCAATAGGGAAGTCCCGAAGCCCTCAACCGCCGCACCTCATTCGGTCAAGCGGTCCCGCATCGCTTCGTGCTGTTCCGGCGTCATTCCCAGCACGTCCTCCGCATATTGCGCCAGCGTGCCATGGCGGTCGCGGATAGCGGCAAAAGCAGCGTCCAGATAGGCGGGGCCGACCATCATCAATGTGCGGATCGCATCGTCGGCGATGTCGGCGCCATAACGCGCGCGGATGACGGCTGCGCCTTGCTCCACCCGCTCGTCGATGCGCCCGGCGACATTGGTGAGGAGATAATCGGCCATTACATCATCCTCGTGCACACCGAGCAATCGGTGAACGAGCGCGACCGCAAAGCCGGTGCGATCCTTGCCGGCAACACAGTGGACAAGGCTGGGCGTGTCATATTCGGCCAGCGCGGCGAGATAAAGCCGGAGCGATTCCATCAGGACGGGCCGGTAGGGCATGTTTTCGTATGTTGCGATCATCCGCTCGCGCGCGACGGCGGCGGTTATGTCGGTTCCCGCAGCGGCGAGATGGGGTGCCAGGCCCGCCGTGATGCCGGGCGCGAACATGACCCGCGCCGAAAAGCCGGGCGCGCGGCGGCATGGATGGGCGGCGCGCTCATCGTCGCCGCGTAGGTCGATGACCGTATCGATGCGCAGCGCATCGATGGCGACAAGGTCTTCGTCGCTCGCCTGTTCATGATGCGCCGACCGCCACAGGATGCCGCGCCGCAGCCGCCCGCCGTTTTCGGTGCCATAGCCGCCATAGTCGCGGAAGTTGTGGACGCCGCCAAGCGGGATGATGCGGGTTTCGTCCATGGCTCACTCTCCCGTGAATTGCGGCGCGCGCTTTTCCATAAACGCTTCAATGGCCTCTTTGTTGTCGGCCGTTTCATGCGCAATCGCCTGATAGGCGGCGCTGAGCTCCAGAATGTCGGACAGGCGGCTGTGCTGCGCCTCGCGCAGTAGCCGTTTGGTCAGGCGCAGCGCGCGGGGTGGGTTGCACACGATGCGCTCGGCAATGGCGATGGCGCGGTCCAACAGGTCGGCGTCGGGTACGACTTCGCTTATCAAGCCATATTCTTTTGCCGTCGCCGCATCGAAGCGGTCGCCCGTCAGAAACAGCTCGGCCGCGCGTGAATAACCAAGGATACGCTGTAATATCCAGGCCCCACCGTCGCCGGGGACGATCCCGACCTTGATGAAACTGCATGCAAATTGGGCGCTTTCCCCCGCGATGCGAATATCGCAGGTGCAGGCGAGGTCGCAGCCAAGGCCGATGGCATGGCCATTGACCGCCGCGATCATGGGGATTTCGCAGTCCATCAGCGCGCGGATGACCCGCTGAACCCCTTTGCGGTAATTGCTGCGGGTGGAATCGGGCTGGTCGAGCACGCCGATGCCGGTGCGCGCGGCCATGGCCTTCAGGTTGCCGCCTGCGCTGAAGGCCTTGCCGCTGCCCGTCAGAATAATTGCGCTGACCTCGCGGTCTTCGCTTAGTGCGGTCAATGCGGCGACGATGTCCTCGCAGTCCTGATGGGTGCCGATGGCGTTCATGCTCTCGGGCTTTGCCATGGTCAGGATGGCGATACGCCCGCGTCGTTCGATGGTCAGAAAGCCGGTCATGCACGAAAATCCTTTGCAGCGAGTGCAGGCTATTGCATGGCGATGGCGTGACGCAAGCGTTCGATTTTCATGCCTTTGACTTGCCGGGCGGCGCGGGCGCGCTGCAGGCGGAGTTGCGGGCCTGGCTGGCCGCGCATCAGCCGGTGACCAGCGCCGCGCGCCGCGCCAATTGCTGGGCCGAATTCGATCCAGATTTCAGCCGTGCGCTGGGCGCGGCGGGCTATCTCGGCATGACCTGGCCTACGCGCTATGGCGGGCGCGATGCGCATCCGCTGGCGCGTTATGTGGCGATCGAGGAACTGCTGGCGGCGGGCGCGCCGGTCGGGGCGCACTGGATCGCCGATCGCCAGACGGGGCCGTTGCTGCTGAAATATGGGACGGCAGCGCAGCGCGAACGCTATCTTCCCGGGATGGCGCGCGGCGAGATTTATGCGTGCATTGGACTGTCGGAACCGCAGGCCGGGTCCGATCTTGCCGCCGTGCGCACCACGGCACGCGCCACCCCCGACGGCTGGCGCGTCAACGGCCAGAAGCTCTGGACCACCGGTGCGCACATCAGTCACGTCATCCTCGCGCTGGTTCGCACCGAGGAGGGCAGCGAGCGTAATGCGGGGCTGTCCCAGCTGCTGATCCCGATGGACACGCCGGGCGTTACCGTGCGGCCGATTGCTGACATGGCCGGACGCCGGGATTTCAACGAGATTTTCTTTGACGATGTACTGGTGCCGCACGATGCGCTGGTGGGCACGCGCGGGCAGGGATGGGCGCAGGTCACGGCGGAGCTGGCGCTCGAACGGTCGGGGGCGGAACGCTATCTGTCGTCCCATGCCCTGCTCGTCGCGCTGACCGATGCAGCGCGCGGCAACACGGCGTTGGTCTCGCTTGTTGGCGAGCTGACGGCTGAACTGTGGACGCTGCGAGCATTATCGCGCTCGACGGCCGCCAAGCTTGCGGCGGGGGGCGATCCGATGGTCGAGGCATGTGTCGTCAAGGAACTCGGCAACGCCTATGAAGCCGATATGCCGCGCCGGGCACAGGCGCTGCTTGAGCTTGAGTGGGACAGCGAGGACGAACTGGCGGGCGTGCTGCGTGCGCTGCTGATTAGCAGTCCGAGTTTCAGCCTGCGCGGCGGGACGCGGGAAATTGTGCGCGGCATCATCGCACGCGGGCTGGGTCTGCGATGAGCGCCGCGCGCGAGATGCTGTGCGATACGGCGCGCACCGTGTTCGCGGAGGGGCGAAAAGAAACTCTGCGCGAAGCAGGTTTTGACCAACTGCTGGTCAGCGAGGCCGATGGTGGCTTTGGCGGTGACTGGGGTGATGCGGCCGCAGTGCTGCGCATTGCAGGCGGGGTCGCCCCGGCGCTGCCGGTGGCCGACGCTGTGCTGGGAGAGCGCCTGACGCGGCTGGAGTGGCGGGCTTTTGCCAATGTTGCACTGGCGTCGGGTGCGCTAGGGCGCGCGCTGGAACTGGCCATTGATCATGTGAACACGCGCCAACAATTCGGGCGCAGCCTTGCCAAATTCCAGTCGGTGCAGCATGCACTGGCGCAGCTGGCGTGTGAAGTCGCGGCGGTCGATGTTGCGGCTTTTGCGCTTGCCGATCGGCTCGACCGGGTGGGCGGTGATATTGATGCAGCGCGCTTCGAGGTAGCGGCGGCGAAGCTGCGCGCCAATCGCACCATCGGGGTCGGTACTGCCATCGCGCACCAGATGCACGGCGCGATTGGCTTTACGGCGGATTATCCGCTGCACCGTTTTACGCTCGCACTCATGCGCTGGCGCAGTGAGGGCGGCAATGATGCCCACTGGGCGCGGGTGCTGGGAGAGATTGCCGTCGCAGCAGGCGGGGCCGGTCTGTGGGCGGAGGTAACGGCGCGGGGGGAGTGAGGTCGTGCGAACCGCTCTGATGGCTTTCGGGATTTAAGGCGTCACCATCGGTTCGTCATTCCCGCGCTCTAAATTTCGATAACAGGTGATGGATTCCCGCCTGCGCGGGAATGACGAAATAAGGTGAAACGGAAGCTTTCGCATCGAGTCCCCACCGGCCCCAGCTGTTTGGTCCCAGCTTGCGATGGATGGTAGTATCACCTCACCACCCCAGCATCTTTCAAAGCCGCCAGTCGTTCCGGGTCATAGCCCAGCGCCGCCAGCAAATCCGCGCCATCGCTCCCCACCGGCGGCGGCGGGGCGGGGTGGGCGGAGACCGTGGCCGAATAGCGCGGGGCAGGGGCGGGCTGTGTCGCCCCCGCTACTTTGATGAAGGTGCCGCGTGCGACATTGTGCGGATGCTGCGGTGCTTCGGCCAGCGACAGGACGGGGGCGAAACACACGTCGGTCGCCTCCATCAGCGCGCACCAATGGTCGCGCGGCTGGCCGGCGAACAGCGCCCTGAGCTTGTCCTTGAGCGGGGGCCAGCTTGCCGGGTCCATCTGTGCGTCGAAATCCGGGTCGGCGGTCAGCCCCGTCTTTTCGCGGAGCAGCGCATAGAATTGCGGCTCGATAGAGCCCACCGAGATGAATTTGCCATCGGCGCAGGCATAGGTGTCATAGAAATGCGCCGCCCCGTCGAGCAGGTTCACTCCCGCCTCGTCCCGCCACATGCCGCTGGCGTAAAAACCCCAGGTCATGGCCGAAAGCGTCGCCGACCCGTCGGTCATGGCACAATCGATTACCTGACCCTCGCCCGTCCGCTGGGCATGGAGCAGGGCGGCAGCCATCCCGAACGCCAGCATCATCCCGCCACCGCCGAAATCGCCGATATAGTTGACGGGCGGCACCGGGCGTTCGCCCTTGCGCCCCACGGTGTGGAGCGTGCCCGACAGCGCGATATAGTTGATGTCATGGCCCGCCGCCTGCGCATATGGGCCATATTGTCCCCACCCTGTCATGCGTCCGTAAACCAGCGCCGGGTTGTCGGCGAGCAGCACATCGGGGCCAAGTCCCAGCCGTTCCATCACGCCGGGCCGATACCCTTCGATCAGGCCGTGGGCCGATTTGCAGAGGTCGCGGGCGACGGCCACCGCCTCAGCTTTCTTCATGTTGAGGACAATGGATTTACGGCCACGCAACAGCGGGTCGCGGGGATTCAGCTGGCCGCCGGGGCGGTCGATCCGGATCACCTCCGCGCCATGATCGGCCAGCATCATCCCGCAAAAGGGGCCGGGGCCAATCCCGGCAAATTCGATGATGCGGATACCCTGCAACGGCCCGGCCATGTGATCTTTCCCTGATGATCGTTACAGCGACGCTAGCCGCTGGTTGACGTAAACGTCAACGCATCACAGCGAGTGCCGCCGCATCAGCGCGCCGTGACCTCATCCACAAAAGCCAGCAGCGCCCGGTTGGTCGCGGGGTTCGCCTCCATCGTTGCCCAGTGATTGACGCCCTTGACCCGCACGACCGCGGCTGTGGGCACGGCGGCCTGGAACCGGTCGATAAAGGCGGGGACAAACGTCCGGTCCTCCTCCCCCCAGATCAGCAGCGCGGGCACTGTCAGGCGCAGATCGCGCTCGGGCCAGTAATCAGCATCGCTGATGGCACCGAATGGCGGGACATTGGCGCGATACCAGTTCATGCCGCCATGGATTGTTGCGGGGTCGGACAGCACATTGCGGAACAGCGCGACCTCCGCCTCGGTCAACGCGCCACTGGCGATCAGGCTTTGGTAGCTGGCATTGAAAATCTGCGGTGCGATCCCGCGCGCCCTGATGGTGTCCAGCGTTAGCGTATGGAACATTGGCATATAGGCGGATCGCGCCTGCTGTTCCTGGTCGGTACGAACAAGGTCGAGGAACAGATTGTACGGCGGCGCGCTGACCCCCGCGACGCCGCGAAGTCGCTGCGGGTAGGCCTGCGCATAGGCAAAGGCGAGCGCTGCCCCCCAATCGTGGCCGACAAGGACAAAGCGCCGTTTGCCATTCAGATGCCGGGCCAGGCCGTCCAGCTGCCGTGCCAGAGCCGCCACGCGATAGGGCGCAAGGTCGGCGGGCTTGCCGGAAAGATTAGCGCCGGGACCATCGACCGCGACGACGCGGTAGCGGGTTTTCAGTAGCTCCATCTGGTCGTACCAGCTGTACCAGAAGGACGGGAAACCATGGTACAGAATGACCAACGGCCCGCGCCCCGCCTCTACGTAATGGAGCCGCGTGTCGCCGCTGCCATACCAGCCTTCGCGATAGTCGATTGGCCCGCTGCGCAGCGCATTGGCGTGCGCGACGGCGGGGTCGATAGGCGCCCCCTGCCGTGCATGGATGGAAGCCGGAAGCAGCATGGCGGCGATGCAGCCTAACAGGATGGCAATGCGCATGACAGCAGCTTATCACTATTGTATTGGTCGTCAATAACGCTAAGCTGCATGCTAGGTTTTGATAACATGCCGCCATCAATAAACGCGGCAATATGGTGCGGGACAGTGATGCATAGAGGCACAAAATGGGTCGGAATAGCGGCGGTCGCGCTGCTGGGGGGATGCACTGGCAATGAGACGCTGTCCAAGGCCGACATTGCGCGCGCCGATGCCCTTTACACCCAGCATTGCGCCGCCTGTCACGACAAAGAAGGGTCCGGGGCGCCATTGCGCGCGGCGCTACGCGCGCGTACGCCGGAGGCCATCGTCGCGTCGCTTGAAACCGGGCTGATGCGCGAGCAGGGCAAGGCGCTGAGCGGGGAAGAGCGCAAGCTGATCGCCGCCTATCTGGGCAGCGGCGCACAGGCGACGGCGGGTAAGCCCTGTCGGGGTGATTTGCAACTGACGTCGCGTCCGCTGTGGAATGGCTGGGGCAACGGGATTGCCAACCGGCGCTATCAAACGGGTGCGGTCGGCGGGCTGACCCCGGACAATGTCGGTCGGCTTGAACTGAAATGGGCGTTCGGATTTCCCGGCGCGGCACGGGCGCGATCGCAGCCGGTGGTGACGGACGAAGCCTTGTTTACGGGCAGCCAGGATGGCCGCGTCTATGCGCTGGGGCTGGCCGACGGTTGCACCTGGTGGACCTTTGATGCCGACGCCGAAGTGCGTGTCTCGCCGACACTGGGGCTGGACGCTGCGTGGCGTCCCGAGCGGCTCTATTTTGGGGATTTCAAGGCGAACGTCTATGCGCTCGATCCGCGCACGGGAAAGCAGTTGTGGAAACGATCGGTTGCCGATCATCCGGCGGGAACAATCACTGGTTCCCCAACCGTCCATGGCGGCCGCATCTTTGTGCCAATGTCCTCGACCGAAATCATCAGCGCGATGGATGAAAATTACACCTGCTGCACGTTTCGCGGCGGGGTGACCGCGCTCGATGCGCGGACGGGCAAGCCGCTCTGGCGGGTGCATACGACCGATGTCGCCGCTCGGTTTGGCAACAATCGCAAGGGCAAGCCCGCGTTCGGCCCGTCGGGCGCGCCGGTATGGTCGCCGCCGACAGTCGATCCCAAACGCGGCCTTGTTTATTTCGGAACGGGCGAGAATTATTCCTCGCCCGCCAATGACAAGAGCGATGCGATCATCGCGGTGGACATGGCGACAGGGAAAATCCGCTGGGTCCGTCAGGTGCTGGCGCAGGACGCCTGGAATGGTGCCTGTATCCAGCCGGGCGTGGGTGCGAATTGCCCGCGTGAAAATGGCCCCGACCTTGATTTCGGCGCACCGCCGATCTTGGCGCAGACGGGGGAGGGCGGCGACATATTGCTCGCCGGTCAGAAATCGGGCCTGATCTTTGGCATCGACCCGGATAGCGGGGCCATTCGCTGGACGCAGCGCGCCGGTGCGGGCGGTTTCAACGGCGGCGTCCACTGGGGGATGGCAACCGATGGTGCGCGCCTGTTCATCGGGATCGCCGACACGCCGGGCAACCGCTTCGCCGTCGGCCCGCGCAGGCCGGGCGTCCACGCCTTTGCCAGCGCGACCGGGAAGCCGCTGTGGAGCGTGATCGAGCCGCAGTCATGTCCCGAGCGGGCCTATAAGTGCGAAACCGCCTTTTCCGCGCCGGTCACGCTGTCGGGCGACGTGCTGCTGGGCGGGACGCACAACGGCCTGCTCCGCGCCTATGCCGCGCGCGACGGTCGGCTGCTGTGGTCGTTCGACACTATCCGCGATTTTACAACGGTAAATGGCATCCGGGCGCGGGGCGGCACGATCGACAGCGCAGGGCCGGTGGTTGCTGGCGGGTATGTCATCGTCAATTCTGGTTATGACAAGTTCGGCGAAATCGCTGGCAACGCTTTGCTGGTGTTCGGACCAAGGGAAGGAAAACGGCCATGATCCGCACGCTGATCGCGGTAAGCGCGCTGGCGGTGTCGACGCCATTACTGTCGCAGGGAACGGGCGAGGTAAAGCCGGTGGACGGTCTCAACGTCCTTGGCATTCAGCATGTCGCGATGACGGTCGGCGACATCGACGACACCATCGCTTTTTATGCCAAAGCCGTGCCGGTGAAAATTATCCGCCGGACCCGCGTGCCGGGTTCCCACTTTCCGGCCGCGCTGCTGTCGCGCCGTTACAAGTCGGTCGACGTGGCGCTGCTCGGCTTTCCCACCGGCTTTGTTCAACTGATGGATTTTGAACCGGGGAAATCAGCACCCCCGGTGGCGCGGCCGGTGTGGCATGCGGGCTATAACCACATCTGCTTCCAATCACATTCGCGCGATCCGGCGATAGCGCGTTTCAAGGATGCAGGGCTTGACGTCATCTCGCGCTTTGGCAAGCCGGACGGTGTTGACATCGGCGGCTATGGCGTGCGCTATGCCTATGGCCGCGACCCCAATGGGACGATCATCGAGAATGAATCGCTGGACGCCCCGCGCCGCAGCGAAGCGGTGTGGATCACCCATCTGGCGAATGTCGTGCATGATCGCGACCGGATGCTAGCCTTTTATACGCTCGTGACGGGGCGACAACCGCACCGCGTGGTGGAACAGGAAAACCGCCCCCGGCTGGACGATGTGGCGGGTCTTGATGGCGTCAGCATCCGGGGCGGCTGGCTCAACGTCGGCAACATGGACCTGGAGGTGTGGGAATATGTTCGCCCCCGCACCGAGGCGCCGACAGCCACCCGCAAACTGGACATGATCGGCTACAGCAACCTTGCTTTCGAGGTTGCGGATGTGGGGGTTCAGGCGGCGCGGCTGAAGACCGCTGGCGTGCGCCTGGTCGGCGGCGCGCGAACGGTTGGCGGCTGGACGACGCAATATGCTTATGATCCCGAGGGCAATATCCTGTCGCTGGTGGCGCGGCGCAGCGCACCTACCGACACATCGTTATCGTCCGTGCGATAGGGCAACGCGGCGCAGAGGCTTTTCTGTACGAAGGTTTGTGCTAGAGCAGTGGCCATGGCCACTGCTGTTGCTCCTGTCCCTGTTCGCCGTCGGCTCAGCCCGGAAAAGCGCCGTACCTTCATTCTGGATCATACCGCCAACATGATTGCCCGCGACGGCATCGCACCGCTCAGCATCGACAGCATCGGGCGCGAGGCGGGGATCAGCAAATCGCTTGTCTATGCTTATTTCCCGAACCTCACCGATCTGCTGCGCGAGCTTTATAAACGCGAGATGCGGCGGCTGCGGCGGGCGCAGCGCGACGCCGCGGCCACCGCGACGACTTTTGAAGAACTCGTTCGCTCGGTCACGCATGTCTATCTGCACTATATCGACGAACGCGGCCTGATTATCGAGCGCTTGCAGGCGGAGCCGAGCGTCTCCGAAATGCACGATCCCACCGATTTCGGGCGCGAGGCGGCCGTGGATTATCTGACCGAGATTGTCATGGCGCACTTCGATCTGCCGCCCGACATTGCGCGGGCAGCGACGGACATCAGCTTTGGCCTGCCGGCTTCAGCGGGGGCCTATCTGCACCGCAGCGATATGGACCTCGCCGCGCTGGAGGATCTGACGGTGACGATGATCATTGGGACTTTCAGCCAGCTGAAGCTCGACTATGTCGCCCGGCGACAGCCGTTGCGGCGGGGTTAGGGTCTGGACCCTGCGCAGGCTCTGCTGGGGTTCAATCAGCTGCCCACAACGTCGTCATTCCCGCAAGGCGGAAATCCGTTACTTGCTGTTGAAACTGACAGCGCAAGAGATGGATTCCCACTTTTGCGGGGGGTGACGAAATCAGATAAAACAAATGCTTGCGCGATGCATAGCAACAAGCGCTAAAGCGGGAAAATCGTGTGGCCGCCGTCGAGTATGATGCACTGGCCCGTCATGAAGCGGCTTTCGCGCGACGCGAGATAAACGGCGATCCCCTCCATATCCTCCAGCTGGCCAATCTCGCCGGATGCGGCGCGGCGCTTGCATCCGTCCTGAAAATATTGGGGGGTGTCGAGCGACATTTCGGTTTCGATAAAACCGGGCAGGATGGCGTTGGCCTGAATGCCCGCACGCCCATATTCGACCGGATCAAACCCTGAACCGCCGCCTTGGTCATGCAATAACCGCCGCTCTGCGGGACGCCCATCAGGCCTGCGATCGACGATGTGACGATCAGCTTTCCGCCCGATTTCCGTTCCAGCCAGTGGGTGATGGCGAGCTGAAAACTGGTGATGACGCTGTCGACGTTGAGGGCGTTGGTCGTGGCCCAATCCTGCTCGGTCAGGCGGTGGAACGGCCCGCGTACGCCCGAACCGCCGGCATTGGCGAAACAGCTGTCGATCTTGCCGAACCGATCCAGCGTCCCGGCAAAGGCCGTTTCGCAGGAGGCGCGATCGGTGACGTCGCAGGCAAAGGCCGCCGTCGTCCCGCCCATGGCCGTCAGTTCGGCGACGGCGGCGGCATTCTTGTCCGCATTGCGGCCCCATATGGCAACCGAGCCGCCAGCTTTCACGATACCGCGGGCCATGGCGAGGCCCAGCCCGCCGTTCCCGCCGGTAATCAGCGCTACATGATCAGATAGATCGAACATCAAATTCCTGTTTCCTCAACATGACCGGGTCGCTGTGGCGGAAAGATGGCGGCGGCGCAATTGCTGCACCGCCGCCAGGGGGGAGAGCCAGGCACCGTGCCGGGACCGCAGTGACCCTAGAAACGCACTGTGGCAATCAGACCATAGGTGCGCGGTTCAAGGATGCGGGCATTACGATAGCTGCCAACCAGGTCGCTTTCGATGATCGAGTTGGTGATGTTATCCTTGTTGAGGATGTTCTTCACATAGGCCTCGACCGACAGTGTTTCGCCAGGATTGGTGACGCGCAGCAAGGCATTGGCGACGCTCCACGGCCGGATGCGGTCGTTCGCGGTGTTGAACTCGCGCGCGAAATAGCGGCTCTGCCAGCTATAGTCGCCGCGGATCGTCATCGCCCAGCCGCTATCACCAAGGTCGGCGGTGTACTGACCGCCAACCGCCACCTTGACCTTGGGCGCATAGGGAAGCTCGTTCCCTTTCAGTGTCAGACGGACTTCGGGCGTCTTGGTGGGCGCGCCGACGCCGTTCCATTGTGCGGGGTTGGCCGGATCGCTTGTTTCCTGGCCGGGCGCAAGGCCATCGAGCCGGGTATCGAGATAGGAGGCATTGGCATTGAACATCAGCCCCGGTGCGGGAGTCCACAGAAATTCGCTTTCCAGCCCCCAGATGGTCGCATCGGTGTTGATCGTCTGGACCGAAGTGCTGCGCCGCTGGCCTAGCTGAAGATTCTTATAGTCGTAATAGAAGGCGGAAAAATTGGCCTGAAGATTGACGGCATCGAACCGGTTTTTTGATCCCAGTTCAAAGGAGTTGACGAACTCCGGTGCGAACGTCGCTTCGGCCGAGCCGGCCGGGTTGAGCCCGCCGCCCTTGAACCCGCGCGCGAACGAGGCATAGATCAGATTATTGTTGCTCAATTGATGGTCAATGACCGCGCGCCCGGAAAATGCGTCATATTCCCCCGACAAGCTGCCGAATGGTGGCAATGCGCCCGCCAGATTGCCTGCAAAGGGCACAATCGTCCGACCGCGCACCGATTTCTTGTCATCGGTGTAGCGCAGCCCCACCGTTACTTTCGTCGCGTCCGACAGATTATAGTAAAGCTCGCCGAAAGCAGCGAAGCTCTTGGTTCGCGCATCGCGAGTATCGCCGTTGAACGCCCAGGCTTCCTGAGGAAAGCCGCGCAGGAAGCGCGCGAACAGTTCAAGTCCCGGATGATAAATCTGGAACGAGGCATCCGACTTGCTGTTGAGGAAATTGACGCCGAGCGTGAAATCAAGCGGTCCGCTGAAATCAGAAACGGCACGAAATTCCTGATAATAGGCCCGTCCCGATGCGACAAAGCTGTCGGTTGCCCGCAGCTGGTTGGTCGTGATGCGGGTGTCGCGATCAAGGTTATAGGTTACGGGGATGCTGAACCGGAACGGCAGGACGGCATTGTCAAAATCGGTCCGTGCTTCCGACCGCCCCTTGCTGAACGCGCTCAGCGACAACAGCGTGATCGGCCCCGCATCATGGCTGAGTTCGGCAGTGATGTTGGTCTGGCGCGCCACAAAGCTGGCATCATAATCGGTCGCGATGGTGCGCAGGTCGGCCGGGTTCTGCGCACCGGCATAGATGCTGGCGCCCGGCGTAAACAGCCCGCCGCCAAGGGCGAAAAGGTTGGTGGCGTTGAGCAGCGTCTGAAACAACACGCCTGAGGTGTCGGGCGAATCAAAGCCAAGCGCGTTTGGCGAACAGCCGAATACGGCCGCCGCCTTACACAGCCGCTTATTCTCGCGCGAGCGGGTGCTGTTTTCGCGCGAGTGGTTAATCATCAGATCGAGCCGCGTGTCGGGCGTGAGATTGACGCGCAGCGACCCGCGCAAGCTGAACTGATCACGCCCGTCGACGTCTTTCCCTGTGCCGATGTTGCGGGTGTAGCCATCGCGCTTCAGGTAAAAGCCAGCGAGGCGGAACTGTACGATTTCGTCGATCGGGACGTTGATCGCACCATGAATGCGCCGCGTGTTGAAATTGCCATATTGGGCGGTCAGATAGCCGCCGAATTCTTCATCAGGCTTGCGGGTCAGGACGTTGATCGTGCCGCCGGTGGTATTCCGCCCGTAAAGCGTTCCCTGCGGCCCGCGCAGTACCTCGACCCGCTCGATGTCATAAAACTCGTCCTGCGGCCGGAAACCCAGCGGAGCGAAGTTGACCAGCGTGCCAGTGCCGTTGTCGGCGGTCGATGAAATGGCGTTGTTGCCGATACCGCGCAACGTCGGGCGATCATTCCCGACGATCAGCAGATTGGGCACGAGAATTTGCAGGTCGAGCGCATCGTCCAGATTCTGCTGTTCGATCATGTCGGCGGTGAAGGCGGACACGGCGATTGGCACGTCCTGAATATTCTCGGCACGCCGCTGTGCAGTGACGATGATGTCGGCATCGGCGGCGCCGGTCTCATCGGCCTCCTGCGCGGCTGCGGGCACTGCGATCGCGGCCCATATGCTGGCGCATGACAGGTAAATTGTGCGGCTGGAAATATGCATCGTTCGTCCCTCCCTCGGCGCACCGATTAGTGCTGCTGAAGGCTAGGGGTAGCATTTAATTGTTCTAAACGTCAATAAGAGAGTCCAAAGCCGTGAAAAATGGCTTTATGACGCAAGATTCTGGCGCCTTAATAAATGGATGGTCATTTCTGAACGGCGATGCAGGCTTGGCCTTGGCTTCGCAGCAGTGCGCAAAAGGCTTCGGCATCGCTGCGCGTTATAAAATCACCGGCCTGGACGCGGGTGACTGGCCCGGCTGTCACGAGGTGCTGGCGCGCAGACCTGAGGGCCGGTGTGTTTTTGGCAAGCGACGCCCAAAAAGCGCGGCCGCGCGCCGCGCTGCTGAACGCGCCAAGCTGGGCACGCCAATCGGCGCCAGTGGCCGGGGCAGGCGCGGGCAGCGGGGGCGATGCCTTCGCACGCGGCGGTGGTGTCGCCGACGGCGCGGGCGTGGCCATGACCGGTTCGGGGCGGCGCGACAGTTGCGGCGGTTGGGGTCTAACCGCACCGGTTGCAGCGTCAAGCCGCGCCCGCTGCGCACTGCGTTCCATCTCGGGCAGCAATGCCAGGCCGCGTTGCCGCTCCTCCAGCGTTACCAGCAGGTCGAGCCGGGCAAGGCGCGCGGCGGCGACGTCAAGCCCCGCATCGCTCGCCCGCTTGGTGAGCGCATAGGCGAGGGCGGGATCACGCGGGGCAAGATCGCCGTTAAAATGGGCCGTGCCGAGAACATATTGCGCGCGCGGTTCGCCGCGGGCCGCCGCGCGGCTGATATACGCCATGGCCGCTTCGCGCTTGCCCGCGGTGAACATCACCAGCCCCAGATTATCCTCCGCCTGCAAATGGCCTTGGTCGGCGGCACGCCGGAACCAGATTTCGGCCTGCTCCAGATCGGCGGTTACCCCGCGCCCCAATTTATAGGCCTGTGCAAGGTTGAACTGAGCATCGGCATCGCCCGCGAGCGCCAATGGACGCCAATTTGCGACCGCCGATGGATATTGCCCGGCCGCCCACGCATCGACCCCGGCTTTAACATCCGCAAGCGCGGGCGCGCCGCCTGCGCCAACGGCCATGCCAAACAGGATCGATGCTGCCATGATCGCCTTCGCGTTCATAATTTGCCTTTCCAACGGTGCATCGCAGCAGGTTGATTTCTGCCCTATCGATAAACAGAAATGGCTAACAGCTTCTTAGCGATGGCCGCGTGCTGCGGCTTACAAAGGCCAATATGATGTTTACCAAAGGCAGCAACGCGGTCTTCATCCTCTTTTCGCCGACGTTAACCAAATTTTAGCGCGCGCCGTGGCACTCCCCCAGCATTGATGACCAGTTTTCAAGGGGAATCCTGTGCGCGTACTAGCATTGGCTTCGCAAAAGGGCGGATCGGGCAAGACAACCTTGTCCGGCCATCTTGCGGTGCAAGCTCAGCTTGCCGGGGCCGGCCCCGTCGTGTTGATCGATATCGATCCGCAAGGTTCGCTCGCCGATTGGTGGAATGAACGCGAAACGGACCTGCCTGCGTTTGCGCAGACAACAGTTGCGCGCCTGGCTTCCGATCTGGAGGTGCTGCGGCAGCAGGGTTTCAAACTGGCGGTCATCGACACGCCCCCGGCCATTACGATGGCGATCCAGAGCGTCATCGGTGTCGCCGAGCTGATCGTTGTCCCAACGCGCCCTAGCCCGCATGATCTGCGTGCCGTGGGTGCGACGGTTGACCTGTGTGAGCGTGCGGGCAAACCGCTGATTTTTGTGGTCAACGCCGCCACGCCCAAAGCCAAAATTACATCGGAGGCTGCCGTTGCCCTGTCGCAGCACGGAACGGTCGCGCCGGTTACACTGCACCATCGCACCGATTATGCCGCCTCGATGATCGACGGCCGCACGGTGATGGAGGTCGACCCCAACGGCAAGTCGGCCGAAGAGGTGCGCTCGCTGTGGACCTATATCTCCGACCGGCTTGAAAAGAATTTCCGCCGCACCGTCTTTTCCGCGCCCGTGGCCCCCCAGGCCGCCGGATTTGGTGCCATGCGACCGCTGGGCGGAGGCTTCGGTCGCCGCGTTGCGGGTCAGTAATGCTCGGCGGAAGGACCACAGCCATGGGCGAACCCAAACCCCTCGCATCGCTGACCTCCGGCTTGCTCGCGCGCAAAGGGGCCGCACGCCCCGCGATGCGCCGCCAGCCGCTCGGCAGCGGACCCGCAAACCTCAGTACCGGTGGTTATGACGATCTCGGCTGGAACGACATGGGCTATGATGTCGATCCGGTGCAGCCTGCGGAAAGCATGGTGCGCGTCGATCTGAAGCCGTTGCTGACCGAATCGATGCCGGCCCACAACCATGATGCCGAAACCGCCGTCCATGCCGACGCGGTGTCCATCATCACCCCACTTTCATGGGTCGACGATGACGTCGCCGCCGAAGCGACCGAAAAGCCGGAAGTCGTTCGCCAGTTCGAAGCCTTGCAATCGCGTGTGGAAACTTCTGCTGAAGCGCTTGTTCCCGCTGCCGCCCCAGCCAAAAAGGCTGGGCCGCGCCGCGCTGCTGTCAAGCGTGCGCCCAGCGATGCGCATCAGCGCGACAAGGCGGCCTTTACCCTGCGCCTCGATGCCGAGCGGCATCTGCGGCTGAGGCTGGCAAGCGCGATCTATAATAAGTCGTCGCAGCAGATTTTGATCGACGTGCTCGACAATTATCTTGCGACGCTGCCGGAAATCAACGCGATGGCCAGCCGCCTGCCGGTTGCGCCGGCGCACACCAAATCGACCATCAGCTCCACCGACGGGGAATGACGATGAAGCCCAGCATGTTCTTGAAACTCGCCGTATCCGGCATTGCCCTGACTTTTGTCGCAACCGGCTGTTCGGGGACGGGGCGCGTATCGTCAGCATCGCAGCCAACGGTCGAAAAGCCAGCCGTTGCAAGCCGCGCGGCGGAAAAGGCGCGCGAGCTTCTCGCCGATGGCAAGGCCGCCAAGGCCGTCCTTCAGGCCGAGATGGCAGTGGCCCATGACAGCCGCAACGCCGCCCATCGCACCCTGCTGGGGCAAAGCTATCTTGCGGCAGGGCGATTTTTATCGGCCATCACCGCCTTTGCCGATGCCCAAACGCTGGGCGCGACAGATGCCCAGACCGTAATCGGTCTGGCACTGGCCAATATCGCCACGGGTAAGGAGCGCGAAGCGGCGGAACTCATCTCCGGGAACGTCGATGCTCTGCCCGCGTCCGACGCGGGACTCGCTCTCGCACTGGCCGGAGACACGCAGCGGGCGCTTTACATCCTGACCGAAGCAGCGCGCTCGCCAGAGGCCGACGCCCGCACGCGCCAGAATCTCGCCTTCACGCTCGCCATGGCAGGCAAATGGGCGCAGGCCCAGATTATCGCCGCGCAGGATCTGTCCCCGGACAAGGTCGAACCGCGCATGATCGCCTGGGCCAAGCTGGCGGAGCAGACCGATGGTCGCCTGCGTGTGGCCGGGCTGATCGGCGTGACGCCTGTGACCGATACCGGGATGCCGGTGCGGCTCGCGCTGGCGCCAGCGGCTGCCGCACCCATCGAACTGGCCGCGGCTGACCCCGCGCCAATCGCCGATTTTGCTCCGCCGCCGCCAGCGGCTCCGGTGGCCGACGCGGCGTTCGCATCGGCCGCTCCGTCATCGTCGATCCGCAGCATCGAATTGCCGATGCCGACGACACCTGCCAAGGCCGCTGAGGCCGAAGTCATCCTGGCCGACGCCGCACCTTATCGCGCGGCTCCCGCAGCGACGCCAGCGCGTCCCGCAGTGACGCCAGCCCGTCCCGCAGCGGCCGAGGCGCGGACAATGGCTGCGCAAATTGATGCAACTCCAAAACCGCGCAGCTTCGATGCCAAAAAGCCCTCGGGCTGGGCGGTGCAGTTGGGTTCCTATGACAGCGCCGCCATTGCCAGGGACAAGTGGGGCGTACTCAGCCGCGCCAATCCGACCCTGAAATCCTATCCCGCTTCCAGCCAGAGCGCGAGCGTCAAGGGCCGTAGCTTTTATCGTCTGACCGTCAACGGGCTGGCGACGCGTGCCGATGCGGCGCAGCTGTGTGCATCACTGCAAGCGCGCAGGCAGGGGTGCTTCGTCCGATCGATGACGGCGGGCGAAAAGGTGCATTGGGCCAGTAAGCCCAGCGTGCGAATGGCGTCGCGCTAAGGCGGTTTGTGGTCAAGCCGACTTGCCACCCTTTATTTCCGCCCGCCCTAAGCTTGTCGAAGGGCCGTTCTTTTCTTGAGTATGGCTGAAGAAAGAACGGCCCTTCGACAAGCTCAGGGCAGGCGGATTGAGAGGAAAATAGGGGTAACGGGTCAGACTGACCACAAACCGCGCTAGGGCGTTAGCCGGGCTTAACGCACCCGCGCTCCGCCCTTCCACATTGCGGTAACGCGGCCCTGGACCGGCAAGCCGTCAAAGGGTGTGTTGCCCGCGCTGGCCGCCATTTTCTTGGCATCGATGCGCCATGGTCGATCAGCGTCGACCAGCAACAGGTCGGCTTCCGCTCCGATGGTGAGCTGTCCTGCATTGACCCCCAGCAGCCGTGCCGAATTGGCGGCAAGCAGCGCGAACAGACGCCCAGGCGTGACGATGCCGTCACGCATAAGCCCTAGACCCAGGGCGAGAAGGCTTTCCGCGCCCGCCATGCCCGGTTGCGCCTCGGCAAAGGGCAGGCGTTTGTCCTCTGGCCCGCGCGGATCGTGGCCGCTGGCGAGAATATCTATCGTGCCATCGGCCACCGCCGCCAGTGCCGCTTGCCGATCCGCCTCGCCGCGCAGTGGCGGTGACAGGCGGGAGAATGTCCGGAAATCGACGGTGGCAATGTCGGACAGCAGCAAGTGCGCGGGGGTGATCCCCGCCGTGACCTGCACGCCGCGTGCCTTTGCGCTGCGGATCAGATCGAACGCGGCGCCCGTCGTCACCTGACGGAAATGGATGGCCGCACCCGTGTCCTCGGCCAGCAGCAGATCGCGGGCAACGGCAATCGCCTCGGCAACAGCGGGCGCGGCGGGAAGGCCAAGGCGTGTCGCCACCTCTCCCTCCGTCGCGGCCGCCCCCGCCACCAGCGCCTCATCCTCGGCATGAACGACCAAGGTCAGGTCGAGCGCGGCAGCATAGGCGAGGACGCGGCGCATGACTGCGGTGTTGGCGATCCGGGTGCGGCCAGTGGCTACGCCGCGCGCTCCGGCGCTTTGCATCAGCGCTATTTCGGCCAGTTCCGCCCCTGCAAGCCCTTTGGTTGCCGCCGCAAGCGGGTGGACCCACAGATCGGGCTTTCCGCCCTTGGCCGCGCGCTCCACCAGCCCGGGATTATCGAGGGGGTGGGAGCCGTCCGGCATCAAGGCAGCGCGGGTAATGCCGCCGAAATGGAAAGCGGGCTTGTCGGTTGCAAAGACACCCAGGTCGATCAGGCCAGGGGTCAGCCACTGGCCGCCAGCATCGATGCGCTCTGCATCGGCAGGGATGTCCGGCGGATTCAGCGCAGCGATGCGGCCATCTGCCACCAGCAGGCTGCCAGGGCGGGGTGCGTCGGCGGCGGCATCGACGAGCAACGCATTCTCGATAAGCAGCGGCGCGGTCATGCCCAGCCCTCTATCCCGCGAGCGCGGCGCGTAAGCACATCGAGGCAAGCCATGCGAACAGCGACCCCCATCTCGACCTGGGTGGTGATGACCGATCTGGCCGGGTCATCGGCGACATTGCTGTCGATCTCCACGCCCCGGTTCATCGGCCCGGGATGCATCACCATGGCGTCGCCCCTGGCATATTCCAGACGCTTTTGGGTTAGGCCATAAAGGGCGTGATATTCGCGCGGGGAGGGGAGGTAGGCGCCGTCCATCCGCTCATTTTGCAGCCGCAGCATCATGACGACATCGGCCCCGGCTAGCGCCGCATCCATATCGGTGAATGCAATGACATTCATCCGGTCGAGCGCGGGTGGAAGCAGCGTCGCGGGCCCCACGACCCGCACCTCTGCGCCCAACGCGGTGAGCAACAATATGTTCGAACGCGCAACGCGGCTGTGCAGCATGTCGCCGCAGATGGCGATGACCAGCCCTTCGATCTGGCCCTTGGTGCGCCGGATGGTCAGCGCGTCGAGCAGCGCCTGGGTCGGATGCTCATGCCGCCCGTCGCCCGCATTTAGCACAGGACAATCAACCTTGTCGGCAATCAGCTGAACCGCGCCCGAACTCGCGTGGCGGATGACGATGGCATCGGCGCGCATGGCATTCAGCGTCATCGCCGTGTCTATCAGTGTTTCACCCTTCTTCACGCTCGATTGTGCGGCATGCATATTGACCACATCCGCCCCCAGCCGCTTTCCGGCAATTTCAAACGACAGCAGGGTGCGCGTACTATTCTCGAAAAAAGCGTTGATGATGGTCAGGCCAGCCAACGTATCGCTGTGTTTCGATGCGCGGCGATTGGGTTCCACCCATTTTTCCGCTTCGTCGATCAGATAGTGGATTTCCCACGGCGCAAGCTGGGAAATGGCGAGCAGATCGCGATGCGGAAAAGCATGGCCGCCTGGCGGATAATCGCTGGCGGGGCGGGGCAGGGGCGGTGATGTCATTAAAGGAAGTCTCTTAGGGCGCAGCGCTCTCCGCCGCAAGCGCCATCCTCAACGAACCAGCGCGTCGATCGCGCCTTGCAGGATGAAGGCGGCTGCCGCGCTGTCGATGCGGGTTGCGCGCTTGGCGCGGCTCACATCGGCCGCGATCATCG
>ERZ1066121.1070-NODE-1070-length-21839-cov-7.005738_pt1 | contig 21839 bp, 18 predicted proteins | sample MGYA00382768_ERZ1066121 | MGnify/ENA primary metagenome ERZ1066121 (study PRJEB33369, sample SAMEA5778351) | biofilm metagenome | biome: Industrial cooling water; feature: Water cooling tower basin; material: Biofilm | place: United Arab Emirates | collected...
AGCGTGAGGATGCCCGTGCCGACGATCGCGCCGACGCCCAGCGCGACCAGGTGCGGCCAGGACAGGGTGCGCGCGAGCTGCTGGTCGGCAGGCCGCGCGGTGGCGGCCTCGATCGGCTTGCGTCGGAACAGTTTTGACAAGCAGCTGCCTCCCACATCGATTTGGGCTGAGCTTGTCGAAGCCCTCCCTCCATTTTCATTCGCGTAGATGGGAAAGGAGGCCTTCGACAAGCTCAGGCCAGACCGCATATGGAACAGGCTTCAGCGATAATCCGGGTCGCGCAGCAGGTCGTCGAAACCGGGCCAGTCGCGGCTGACCCGGTCCGGATAGCTCGCCGCGCGCTTTTCGAGAAAGCTCGTCACCCCCTCGCGCGCGTCGCCGCTCTGGCCGCGCGACCAGATGGCGCGGCTGTCGACCCGGTGCGCCATCATCGGGTGCTCGGCGCCCAGCATCCGCCACATCATCGCCCGCGTGAGCGCGACCGACACCGGCGCGCTGTGCGCGGTCAGCTCGTGTGCGAGCGCGCGTGCGGCGGGGAGCAGGTCGGCGGGCGCGTGCAGCGAGCGAACGAGGCCGCGCTCAAACGCCTCCTCCGCCTCGAAGACCCGGCCCGAATAGCACCAGTCGAGCGCCTGCGAGATGCCGACCAGCCGCGGCAGGAACCAGCTCGACGCGGCCTCCGGTACGATCCCGCGGCGGGCGAAGACGAAGCCGAAGCGCGCGGAGTCGCTGGCGAGACGAAAGTCCATCGGCAGCGTCATGGTCGCGCCGATGCCGACGGCCGCGCCGTTGATCGCGCCGATCACGGGCTTCTTGCAGTTGAAGATGCGCAGCGTCACGCGGCCGCCCCCGTCGCGCACGCCGGGATGGGCGTAATCGACCGAGCCGTCCTCGCGCACGGGCGAGCCCTGCTCGAGCCGGTCGGGCCGCTGGGCATAGTCGAAGGTCGCGCCGCCGGAGCCCAGGTCCGCCCCCGCGCAGAACGCCCGCCCCGCCCCGGTCACGATCACCGCGCGGACGTCGTCGTTCGCATCTGCCTCGTCGAACGCCGCGATCAGCTCGGCCATCATCACGGGAGTGAAGGCGTTGAGCTTGTCGGGGCGGTCAAGGGTGACCGTGAGGATGGAGTCGGCGATCTCGGTGGTGATCTGCTGATAGCTGCTCAACTTGGGGCTCCTCGCTCGTCCCGAGCGGAGCGAAGCGCAGTCGAGGGGCTCGGGTCAAGCTTGGAGCAGCGCCCCGCGACTTCGCTCGGGACGAGCGGGTGGGCGGGCAACCTACCGCTTCCCCAGCACCTCCAGCGCCGCGGCAGTCATCGCTTCGGTGGCCGTTCCGATCACCGCCTCCGCGTCCGGGGCCCAATAGGGGGAGTGGAGCGAGGGCAGCTTGGTCGGGTCGCCCCCGGTCTCGTCCCACTTCGCGCGCGGCACGCCGCCGACCCAGAAGATGCTCGACTGGATGCGATCGGGATCGGCCCGGCGGAACTCGGGGAAGTCCTCGCTCACCATCGAAGCCTTGACGGGCTGCACGCGCTCCTGGCCGAAACGCGCGGCGAAGACGGTGCCGAGCCGGTTGGTGAGCGCCTCCGAGTTGAAGGTGGCCACGCCCGCCGGGCCGAAGCTCGTGACGGCCGGCATAAGATCGTCGGGCAGCCCCGCCGCGATCGCCTCGCCGCGCGCGATACGCCTGATGCCGTCAAGCAGCTTCGCGCGCGTTTCGGGCGCGTAGCTGCGCACGGTCAGCTGGAGCTTCACCTCGGCGGGGATGATGTTGTGCTTGGTGCCGCCATGGATCGAGCCGACCGTGACCACCACCGCGTCCTGCGGGTCGATCTCGCGCGCGGCGAGTGTCTGGAGCGTGGTCACGATCCGCGCAGCGAGCACGATCGGGTCCTTGGCGGTGGCGGGGGCCGCGCCATGCCCGCCCACGCCCTTCACGAGGATGTCGATCGAGTCGACGGCCGCGAGCGCATAGCCGGGCGTGTAGCCGATCGTGCCCGCAGGCAGGCTCGCGCTATCATGGAAGCCGATCACGAACTCCGGCTTGGGGAAGCGGGTGAACAGCCCGTCCTTGAGCATGGCCTTCGCGCCCTCGATCGTTTCCTCGGCGGGCTGGCCGATCATCACGAGCGTGCCCGACCAGCGGCTCCTCATCGCGGCGAGCCGCCGCGCGGTGCCGATCCAGCTCGTCATGTGCGTGTCGTGCCCGCAGGCGTGCATCGCGTTAGGCACCTTGCTCGCAAAGGGAAGGCCGGTCTGCTCGGGTACGGGCAGTGCGTCCATGTCGGCGCGGAGCATTACCACCGGGCCGGGGCCGTTGCGCAGCACCGCAACCACGCCCGTGCCGCCGACCTTCTCCGTCACCTCGAACCCCGCCTTGCGCGCCTCTGCCGCGAGGATGCCCGCCGAGCGCACCTCCTTGCCCGACAGCTCGGGGTTGGCGTGGAGGTCGCGGTAGATGGCGACGAGCGACGGCAGATCGCGCGCGACGTCGGCGCGGATCGTATCCTGCGCGGCGGCGGGGGCAGCGAGGGCGACGAGCGGGAGGAGGCTTTTCAGCATGGTCACTCCGTCAGCAACTGTGGCGATCAAGCCGCCGTCCAGCCCCCATCAACGCTCAGGTTCGCCCCCGTGATCTGCGCCGCCTCCTCGCGGCACAGAAAGACTGCCAGTGCCGCCACTTGCTCGGGCTGCACGAACGCCTTTGTGGGCTGCGCGGCGAGCAGCACGTCGTTGATCACCTGCTCGCGGGTGAGGCCGCGGGTGCGCATCGTGTCGGGGATCTGGTTTTCGACAAGTGGCGTCCAGACATAGCCGGGGCTGATGCAGTTGGCGGTGACGCCGGTGCGCGCGGTCTCGAGTGCGACGGCCTTGGTGAGCCCCACCACTGCGTGCTTGGACGCGACATAGGCCGACTTGTTGGGGCTGGCGACCACCGAATGCGCCGACGCGGTCGCGATGATCCGGCCCCAGCCCTTCGCCTTCATCGCCGGCAGCGCCGCGTGAATGAGGTGAAAGGTCGCGCTGAGATTGACGGCGAGGATCAGGTCCCACTTCTCGGTCGGCAGCTCCTCGACCGGCGCGACATGCTGGACGCCCGCATTGCTGATGACGATGTCGGGTCCGCCCAGCTCGTCGGCGCAGCGCGCGACCATCGCCGCGATCGCATCGGGCTTGGACATGTCGGCGTCCGAATAGAGCGCGCCCGCGCCGCTTGTTGCGGCCAGCGCGGCGCGCTCGCGCTCGATCGCCTCCGCATCGCCGAAGCCGTTGATCATCACGGCCGCGCCCTCGGCCGCCAGCGCCTTGGCATAAGCGAGGCCGATGCCGGAGGTGGAGCCGGTGACGAGCGCGGTCTTGCCTTTGAGGAACATGCTGCTGCCTTTCTCCCCTCCCGCTTGCGGGAGGGGTCGGGGGAGGGCCTGACGGGATGCTGCGGCCCATGCCCTCCACTAACCCCTCCCGCAAGCGGGAGGGGGACTATTTGCGGGTGAGGTCGAAGGCGGCGGTCACGCCGTCGACGATGTTGCGGGCGAGCAAGGCCGAGCGATCGATCGACTGGGCGACGGCGGCCCGGCCCGCGGCCCAGTGCGCGCGCATGGTGCGGGCAGAGAACTCGTAATCGCGCGCGCCGCCCTCCCAGGCCGCGGCGCGGTGGATCAGCTGCACGACATTGACCGGATGCTCCTGCACCCGCGCTTTCAAGGCCTGCACATCGGGATCGGCCAGGAACTCGGGCGGCAGCTTGTCGAGGACCCTGCGCATCGCTTCGCGCTCCTTGCGAAGGCGCAGCAGCTGGTCGCTCACCTGGCGCGTGCGGCTGGAGAAGCGGATCTCTTTCTGCCGGGCGGCCACGTCCATGATGGTGCGCGGCACGGGGCCGGCGGCCGGAAAAAGGTCGATCTGAAAGACGAGCAGGGGCTCCGCCTGCGTTTCGAGCACGTCCGACAGGGGCGTATTCGAGACGATGCCGCCGTCCCACCAGAGCTTGCCGTCGATCTCGACCGGCGGCAGGCCCGGCGGCAGCGCCCCCGAAGCCATGACGTGCCGCGCATCGAGCCGCTCCTTGCGATTGTCGAAATAGCGGAAGTTGCCGCTCTCGACCTCGACCGCGCCGACCGAGACATGGACGGGCCCGTCGTTCAGCAGGTCCCAGTCGACCAGCCGGTCGAGCGTCCCGCGCAACGCGGTGGCATCGTAGAAGCTGAGCGCCCCCGGGCTGCCAGGTGGCGCAAACATGGGCGGCACGAAGCGTGGCCCGAAAAAGCCGGGCACGCCCGCCATCGCGACCAAGCCTGCCGACCATTCATGCGCCCATTCACGCCACAGATCGTCATCGGGCAGCGGGAAGCTCGGCAGCCAGCTCGAGACCTGCTCCCAGAACTGCGTCAGCCGCTCGACCCGGCGCGCGGGCGGATTGCCGGCCAGGATCGCGGCGTTGATCGCACCGATGGAGATGCCCGCGATCCGGTCGACTTCGATGCCCTGTTCGGCCAGCGCCTCGTACACGCCCGCCTGGTAGGAGCCGAGCGCGCCGCCACCTTGCAGCACCAGCGCGACCTGATCGGGCAGCGGCATGGCGGGACAGGTGCGTGCGCGCCGGCGGGGCGGGTCGATGTCGGCCATACGCAGCCCTTTGGCGAAGAGTGCTGCATGCGGCAACCGATCACCGCGCGGTTGGTTGTGCAGGCGAAAGGAAGCCGCCCATGCGCCTCGACGATTATCGAACCAGCGACAATATCGGGGACCAGCGCGGCCAGAGTTTCGGGGGCGGCGGCTTCGGGGGCGGGTTGGGCGGCGGCATGCTGCCAATGGTGCTCGGCCTCGTCGGATCGCGCTTCGGGATCGGCGGCGTCGTCGTGGTGCTGCTCGGGGCCTGGATGCTCGGCCTGTTCGGCGGCGGTGGGCAACGCGCCATCTCGCCCGCGCAGGAGCAGGTGGCGGGCAAGACCGCCGACCAGAGCTGCTCGGTCGATGCGGCCAGCCGCTTCTCCTGCCAGGTGCTCGCCTCGACGGAGGACACGTGGGCGAAGCTCTACCAGGCGGCGGGGCAGCGCTATACGCCCACCCGGTTGGTCTTCTATTCGGGCCGGGGCCAGTCGGGCTGCGGCGCGGCGCAGTCGGCGATGGGGCCGTTCTACTGCCCGACCGACCGGAGCGTGTATCTCGACACCGATTTCTACCGCGAGCTGTCGAGCCGGTTCGGCGCGGCGGGCGATTTCGCCCAGGCTTATGTGATCGCGCACGAGGTCGGGCACCATGTGCAGGGCCTGCAGGGCACGCTCGAGCAGGCGCGCAGCGTCCAGGCACGCGCGAGCGAGGCGGAAGGCAATGCGATGCAGGTCCGCGTCGAGCTGCAGGCCGATTGTTATGCGGGCGTCTGGGCCGCGCAGAACCGCAACCGGCTCGAGCCCGGCGACATCGAGGAAGGCCTGCGCGCCGCCTCCGCGATCGGCGACGACACGCTCCAGCGCCAGGCGGGCGGCCGCGTGCGCCCCGAAAGCTTCACCCACGGCTCCAGCGAACAGCGCATGCGCTGGCTCCGGCGTGGGCTGGAAACCGGCGATCCGGCCCAGTGCGACACGTTCAACGGGGCGGTCTAGCGCCGCGCTTGTTCGCGTAAGCCTGGAGCAGGATGGCAAGCGCGATGAGGACGGGCGCGATCAGCAGCGCCGAATAGTTGTATAGCGATTGGACGCCCCAGCCGCGCAGCGTCGCGAGCGCGTCGTGGACGAGCGCGACCGGGAGCAGCAGCACCGCCACCAGCAACAGCATGGCGGCATCGGCACGGATGCCCCGCGCAAACGGGTGCAGGAGCGCATCCCCCGTCGTCATGCGCACGTTGCGGCCCGCCTCGCGCCGCCAGCGGATCAGCCCGGCAAGGCCCGTGATCGCGACGGCGACTCCCAAGGCGAAACGCCCTGCGGGCAGCAGGTCGGCCCAGCGATCGGCAGGCGCATGGTCGGTCACCGCGAGCGCGCCTTTCAGGCCCGCCCATGTGACAAGCGCGGTCGCCCCGATCAGCGCGGCGAACACGAGAATATAGAGCATCCAGGCAGGCGGCCCTCCCCGCGCGCGCAGGTCGTCGTCGATCGACGCATCGCCGGGCAGGCCGAACAAGCGGCGGACGAGGCGCTCGCGCTGGGCCATCCGCTCGCTGCGTCCGAGCAGCGCGTCCCAGCTGTTCAGGTAGCGGATGTGCGAAACGCCGAGATCGGGGCCGTTCGCCGCGCGCCAGTTGCGCTGCGGGGGCAACAGCCGCTCAAGCTTCCGGCCCTGCTCGCCCCCTGCCTTCGCACCGAAGGCGTGGAGCACGCCCGCGACCGGATCGTGCGGTGCGGCGATGTTGAGCCAGCGCGCGTCCGGATGGAAGGCCGAGCGCTCGTCGGTCATATCGTCCGCGGCGGCAATGATGCGCGGCCAGATCGCGGCGAATTTATCGAGCGGACTGCCATAGGTGAGCACCAGCCGCAGCCTGTCGAACAGAGTGCGGCGGTTGACGACGGCATCGGGCGCAAGCCAGCCCGGGCGCCCGGGCATCATCAGCGGGATCTCGGGCTCGACCCGGCGGCGCACACCGGCCGGATCCGTCAACGACGGTGGCAGGTCTTCCCACAGCCGCTCGGGCAGATAGTTGGGCAGCGTATGGCCGAGCTCGGTCAGGCCATTGAAGGCGACCACCGTGCCGAGACTGTGCGCGAGCACATGCCACTCGTCATAGCCGCGCGCGCCCATGGCGACGAGCTCGGTCACCATGCGGCGGCGAATGCGGACCCGCAGCGGGTGGCCCGGATCGCTGAGCGTGGTTCGGTTGGGCCGCGCGCGCTCCTCGTAGATCTGGACGTCGCCGAGATACTGGACGATCAGGGTCGGCCCCGGCAGGCCGCCGAAGACGCGCCGCACCACCGTCTTCAGCAGCGACAACGTCGCGACCGACAGGACGGCGGCCAAGGCGGCGAGCCAGAGCTGCGCGCGGACCTTGACCTCGGTCCAGAACGCTCCCGCGACCGAATCAGGGAGGATGGTCAGCGGGCGATCGGACGGATCGTGCGACTCCCCGCAGCGGCTGAGGTCCAGCCGGCGATAGAAGGGAGCCGACCATTGCCCCAGGCCCCAGGTCCAGAAGGCGACCGACTCGCCGAGCGAGCTGCGCTTGCCGAGATCGGCCCACCAGACCTCGTGGCAGTGATAATCGGTGCGGGCACCGGCCACGACGACGGACAGTGTGACGGGCGCGTCGTGCTCGAGCCCGGGCTCGCCGGCGGGATGAGGCCAGGTCGCCGTGCGGTCGACTGTCGAGACCTGCGCGTCGGCATGGGTGCAGCGGATCAGCTCGGCAAGCCACGTCGCCTCAGCACGGACATGGTCGAAGCGCTTCTGCTCGCCGATCCCATGGACGAACAGCAGTCCGACATGCCTGGCCGCATCGGGCATCGCCGCCTCCCCCTTTGCCGAGCGGCAGAGTGCGCCGTCAGCCCTCCGAAATCAAATCCGGACCAGCATCTTGCCGGTGTTCTGGCCCGAGAACAGGCCCAGGAAGGCGTCGAGCGTGGACTCGATGCCTTCGCGCACGGTGGTGGTCGCTTTGACCTGCCCGCCGGCGATCCAACCGCTCATCTCGCGCTGGAACGTCTCGAGCTCGGCCAGATAATCGGTCCAGATGAAGCCGCGCATGGTGAGCCGCGTCGGGATGGTGCGGATCAGATATTTCAGCTCCTGCGGCTTGCCGTCATTATAGACGTCGATCATCCCGCAGATTGCGAAGCGGGCCCATTGCCGCGCGGTGGCGAAGGCCGCGTCGAGATGCTCGCCGCCGACATTGTCGAAATAAACGTCGATCCCGTCGGGTGCGGCCTCCAGCAGCTGCGGAAGCACGGGACCTGCCTTATAGTCGATGCACGCATCGGCCCCGAGCGCCTTGACCGCCGCGACCTTGTCCGGCCCGCCCGCCGAGCCGATTACCGTCATGCCCTTGAGCTTGGCGATCTGCACCACCGCCGAGCCGACCGCGCCCGCCGCTGCCGAAACGAACACCGTATCGCCCTGCCTGGCCTCGGCCGTCCGCAGCAGGCCGAAATAGGCCGTGCCGCCGGTCAGGCCGAGATTGTGGAGGAAGGTCTCTTCCGGCACGCGGAGCGCTGGCAGCTTCTGCGGCATGGCCTCGGCACCGATCACCGCTTCGTCGCGCCAGCCCGCCATGTGCAGCACCGTGTCGCCGGGCGCGAAGCCAGGATTGCGGCTTTCGATTACCTCGCCGACCGCGCCGCCCTGCATCGGATCGCCGAGCGCGAAGGGCGGGACATAGCTCTTCACGTCGTTCATGCGCCCGCGCATGTAGGGATCGACCGACAGCCAGCGGTTCGCGACGCGAAACTGCCCCTCGCCGAGCGACTGTGCGGGGAGATTGACCAGCTCGAAGTCGGACGGCTGCGGCATGCCCTTGGGGCGCGATTTCAGGATCCAGGCGCGGGGCATGTCGGCTCTCCTCCAGGGTGTGGAGAGCGCCGCTAGCATGGGTGGGAAGGCGGAAGAAGGGCCACCCCCGGCCCCTCCCAGCAAGGGCTGGAGGAAGTGGCATCGGCTGACCGAGCTCCCCCTCCACGCCTTCGTGGAGGGGTCGGGGGTGGCTCCTCTACATTCGTCTATCGGTTCTCGTAGGTGCCCGAGAAGCTGCGGTCGAGGATGTGCGGGCCGTCATTGGTCCGCTGGTCGTCGCGCTCGAATAGCGCGCGGCGGTTCTCCTCGTCGGTCCATTGCTGGCGCGCCTGCTCGGCGGTCTTGTTGATCATCACCTTGTCGTCGACCGACTGGATCCACGAGCAGGGGATCGAGTGGTGATGGCCGCCCGCCTGCGGATCGTTCTTGGTCAGGATGATCTTGTCGCCCGCGATCTTGTCGACCGTGCCGACCTTCTCGCCGTCCGACCCGACCACTTCCATGTGCTCGCGCGCCTGCTTAAGGCTCGACCGCTGCGTCTCGCGCTGGCCGCGCCAGGTCGAGAACTCGTTGTGGAACCGGTCGCGATTTTCGCGCCGATACTCCTCATAGTCGCGGTCGAACGCGCGCAACTGCTGCTCGCGCCATTCGCTGTAATGCTCGTCATGCGGGTGGCTGCCGCCGAACCGGTCGCGGTTCGAGGCACCATAAGAGCCGCCGCCGAAGCTGCCGCTGCGGTAGCCGCTGTTGCCGCCGTACGCGCGCGAGCCGCCGACCTCGTAGCCGGCCGAATGCCGCTGGTCGCGGTCGCGGTAAAGCCCGCCCGTCGACTCCGCGCGGGTGGTCTGCGGATAATCGTGCCGGTCGCCGAAGCGCGACTGGCCGCGATGATCGTCGCGGCCGCGGCCGCCCCGATCGTCGTCGTCGCTGAACCAGGACCGCACCTCGTCGCCCGCGCGCTCGAGGAAGCCGCGATCGTCGCCCCGGCCACGGTTGCCGCCGCTGTACTCGTCGCGGTCGTTGCCGCCAAAAAAGCCGCCGCGCTCGCTCCGGTCGCGGTCGCCGCCGAAAAAGCCGCCGCGCTCGCCGCGCTCGTTCCGGTCGCGGTCGCCGCCGCGGTCATACTCGCGATTCTCGTAATAACGCCCACTCGGGCTGCCATAGCCACGGTAACGATCGTCTCGATCAGCCATCTGGTGTCTCCTTCCGAGCTGTCTTGTCGGACGCGAAACGCAGGCACGGCATGGCCCGCGCGGCTCCGCCGGACACAGCGCGCCTCACCTAGGTTGGTTCCGTCGCGCGGCGGTGCGCGACAGTTGTTGCATCGCCCCGGGGCCGCCGCTAAGGGCGCTGCTTCGCCCGCGGGCCGGGCGGTCAAGATGGTGCGGGGCCGTAGCTCAGCTGGGAGAGCGCGTCGTTCGCAATGACGAGGTCAGGGGTTCGATCCCCCTCGGCTCCACCATTTCTCCATACTCGTAATGACCGCACCCCGCGGCAACATGCTTTAAGCGCGTTTTAACCTTTCAGCGCCAAAGGTTAAATGGTTAACGTCACGACCAGGTCACCGCCGGGGCATTTCGGCAGGGCCGGGGAAAAGGGGTCGCACCATGCGCGTTTTGCTGATCGAGGACGAGCCGAACACCGCCAAGGCCATCGAGATGATGCTTGGGGCCGAGGGCCTCAACGTCTATTCCACCGATCTGGGCGAAGAGGGCCTCGATCTCGGCAAACTCTATGATTACGACATCATCCTGCTCGACCTGAACCTGCCGGACATGCACGGCTACGACGTGCTCAAGAAGCTCCGCAACTCCAAGGTCCAGACGCCGGTGCTGATCCTGTCGGGCGTGAGCGAGATGGACTCGAAGGTCCGCTCCTTCGGCTTCGGAGCCGACGATTACGTGACCAAGCCTTTCCACCGCGACGAGCTGGTCGCGCGCATCCATGCGGTCGTGCGTCGCTCGAAAGGACACAGCCAGTCGGTTATCCGCACGGGCAAGCTCGCGGTCAATCTCGACGCCAAGACGGTTGAGGTGGACGGGGCGCGCGTGCACCTGACGGGCAAGGAATATGCGATGCTGGAGCTGTTGTCGCTCCGCAAGGGCACGACGCTCACCAAGGAGATGTTCCTCAACCACCTTTATGGCGGGATGGATGAGCCCGAGCTCAAGATCATCGACGTCTTCATCTGCAAGCTCAGGAAGAAGCTGAGCCTGGCGTGCGGCGGCGACAACTATATCGAGACGGTATGGGGCCGCGGATATGTGCTGCGCGACCCGCAGGAGGAGCAGGCTCCGATCGCGGCCGTCGCCTGACGGCCGCGGCGACGGCTTATTGCAGCACGTAGTCCGGCGTCACGCCGACATCGTTGGCGGCCAGCGCCAGCGGCAGCGCGGTCTGGCAGAAGGCGCACTGGGCGGACATGCGCCCGACCAGCCAGTGGCTGTGGTTGCAGCCAGGGCACCGGTTCACCTCGCCCGGATGATAGAGCAGCCGGAAGCCCATCGCCGGAGGCACGATCCGCTCGGCCAAGCTGGTCACGCTACGCATAAGCCCTTCCTTGTCTGACCCGTCGAGTCGGGCCGCTGCACGATCGGCAGATGCCCGTCCCCACCTTTCACGCCGCTGAACCGAAACGAATCTGCGACGAAGCGCGTAACGGGCGACTTGACCTCCTGTTCCCGACAGGAAGCGAGTGGTGTCGGTGACATGCGCCTGTCACACCCGCGTCATGCGGCCGACGCGCTTCCGACGCCGCTCTGTCACCTGCCAGGCTTAGCTTTCTCGGTGCGCGGGGCGGAACGGCCGCCCGCCGCCAAGCCGAGGGGCCTTCATCCATGTCTTATCTGACCGACGCGGCGCGTGCGCCGTCACGCGCTCGGGCGCTTTCCGCCGACACTGCCGGCAACAGCCTGGAGGAGATCCTGGCAGCCAACCCCGGACGCCGGACGGTGCTCCGGTCGAGCCTGGGCCTGTTCGGCCTGTTCGGCGCCTCGACCATGCTGACCGCGTGCGGCGAAGATGACGAGGTCGCGGCCGCCCCGCCGCCCGTCAGCGTCACGCCCGCCCCGACGCCGCAGGTCAGCTATGCCGTGACGTTCCAGCCGGTGGTCGAGAACCGCAACGATGTCGTCACCGTGCCCGCGGGCTATGTCGCCGAGGTGCTGTTTGCCGCGGGCGATCCGGTGGTGCCGGGCACGGCGGCATATGTGAACAACACGCCGCTCACCGTCGCGCAGAGCGAGGGCGTCGGCGGCGGCAATCACGACGGTATGCACTATTTCGCGATCCCCGGGGTGAACCCGCAGACTGGCGGGCTCCTCGCGATCAACCATGAGTTCCCGGACGTGAACCTGCTGTTCGCGGACAACCGGTTGCCGAACGCGGCGACCGCGACGAGCGAGCAGCGGCAGCTGCTGCTGTCGGCGGTCGGCGTGTCGGTGATCGAGGTGCAGCGCGCGGCGAACGGCACCTGGTCGGTCAAGCGCGACTCGATCTACAATCGCCGCTTCACCGGCAACACCATCTACCGGCTGAGCGGCCCGGCCACGTCCATCACGGGCACCAGCGTGCGCGGCACGCTCAACAACTGCGCCAACGGCTTTACGCCCTGGGGCACCTACCTGACCTGCGAGGAGACGACCGACAATTATTTCGATCCGTCGCAGCCGCAGACCGGCTATGGCTGGGTGGTGGAGATCGACCCGCTCGGGCAGATCATCCAGCCGACCAAGCGCACCGCCATGGGCCGCTTCGACCATGAGAATGTCGACTTCCTGCAGGCGGCCGACAACCGCATCGCCTTCTACATGGGCGACGACAGCACGCCCGGCTGCATCTACAAGTTCGTGCCGACCAACCCGGTCAACACGACCAACCGCGCCGCCAATGCCGACCTGCTCGACAACGGCACGCTCTTTGTCGCGCGCTTCAATGCCGACGGGACTGGCGAGTGGCGCGCGCTCGTGCAGGGGCAGAACGGTCTCACCCCGACCGCCAGCGATCCAGGCGACGTCAGCCAGGGCCCGCGCACGCCGACCCCGGTAAGCTTCGCCACGCAGGCCGACGTGCTGGTCAACACCAAGGCGGCGGCGCGCGTGGCCGGCGGCACGGTCATGGACCGCCCCGAGTGGATCACTGTTGCGCCGGACAAGACGATCTACGTGACCCTCACCAACAACTCGGGCCGGCAGGTCACCGATGCGGCCAATCCGCGCGTGCAGAACCGCCATGGGCACATCATCCGCTGGAAGGAAGAAGGCGACTCGCCGCTCGCGACCCGCTTCACCTGGAGCATCGTGCTTCTGGCGGGCGATCCGTCGCTCCAGACGCCGCAGGGCAATCTGGTCGGCAACATCTCGGGCGACACCTTCTCGTCGCCCGACGGCATCCGCGTCGATCCGCAGGGCCGGCTCTGGGTGCAGACCGATCAGTCGGTGCCTGGCAATGCGGGTGTGACGGGCCAGACGATGGAGACCGTGTTCGGCAACAACGCCATGTACTATCTGGAGCCCGGCACGCGGCGGTCGTTCCGCTTCCTGACCGGGCCGATCGGGCAGGAGATCACGGGCATTGCCTACACGCCCGACCTCACCACAGCCTTCATCAACATCCAGCACCCGACGGGCGGCTGGCCCGAAGCCGGCAAGCAGCCGCGCTCGGCCACCATCGTTGTCCGGCGGACCGACGGGCGCCCGATCGGCGCCTGAAGGTAAGGGCCACCCCCAAACCCCTCCACGAAGGCGTGGAGGGGTTTGGCTCAGCGCTTCTCCGCACTCTCCTGTTTAGTGGGAGAGGGCGGGCGAGCTTCCTCCTGCCTAGACCTTCGCGCCTGGCACGCCGGTCTGCCGGGCTTCGCTGAAGTCGGGCTCGAACCGCGCCCATCCATCGGGGCCGAGCCGTTCGACGGGCTGATAGCGCGCCTTGTAGGCCATGCGCGCGGACCCGCGGACCCAGTAGCCGAGATAAACATAGTCCAGCCCCTGCGCCCGGGCACGCAGGATGTGATCCATGATGATATAGCTGCCAAGGCTGGGCCGCGTGGCGTGCTCCGCATCGTAGAAGCTGTAGATCATCGACAGGCCGTCCGCCTGCCGGTCGGTCAGGCAGGCCCCGATCAGCCGCCCGCGGGCATGGCCGGCGCGCGGCTCGCGATACTCGATCAGCTGGGTCGCGACAGGCGTCTGCTCGACCATGTCGGCAAAATCCATTTCGTCCATGCCCGACATGCCGCCGCCCGGATGCCGGGCCGACAGATAGCGGCGCAACAACTGGAACTGCTCGTCGGTCGCCCAAGGGCGGCAGGGCACCGCCTCCAGCCCGCGATTGCGCTTGAGGATGCGCTTCTGCGTGGCCGACGGCTCCCACTCGCGTGCCACCACGCGCACCGACACGCAGGCCGTGCAGTCGGGGCAGCTGGGGCGATAGGCTACACCCTGGCTGCGGCGGAAGCCGATCCGCCCGAGCGCGTCGCTGAGCTCGACCGCGTGCGGGCCGCTCAGTTCGGTGAAGACCTTCCGCTCGAACCGCCCCGGCAGATAGGGGCAGGGGTTCGGGCTCGTCACGAAAAAGCGGGGGAAGCGGAACGGTGCGCTCACATAAGGTCCCTTTCGGCCCGGACCGACGAGTCCGCCAACGGGCCGTGAAACGCGATAATGGTTGCCGCCGCCTAAAATGAAAAGCGGCTTTACCACCTTTTCAGGCGAGCTCGGCCAGTTCAGTCTTGTAGCCGGATGCCTGCAGCGCGGCGACCAGCCGGTCCAAATGCGCCCGATCGCGCGTCTCGCACTCGATTTCGGTGATCAAGCCCTTGGCGGGCAGGGTCGTGAACACGCGCTGGTGATAGACCTCGATGATGTTGACCTGCTGCGCGTGGAACACGCGCGCGACGTTGAACAGCGCGCCCGGCCGGTCCTGCAGATGGACGCGCAGCCGCGCGAGCCGGCCCGAACGCGCCAGGTCGCGCAACAGCACGTTGGCAAGCAGGCGCGTGTCGATATTGCCGCCGCACAGCACGATCCCGACCTCGCGGCCCGCGAAGCGCGCGGGATCGGCGAGCAGGCCGGCGAGGCCCGCCGCGCCCGCGCCCTCGACGACGGTCTTCTCGATCTGGAGGAGCAGGCTCACCGCACGCTCGAGGTGCCGTTCGGACACGAGCAGGATATCGTCGGCCAGCCGTTCCACGAAGCGGCGGGTGAGGGTTCCCGGCTCCCTGACCGCGATGCCTTCGGCCAGCGTATCGCCCGCGCACGGCAGCGCCTCGCCGCGCAAGGTGGCGTACATAGACGGGTAGAGTTCGGCCTGCACGCCGACTAGCCGGATGCCGGGCTTCAGCCCGCGCGCGGCGGTCCCCATGCCCGAGAACAGGCCGCCGCCGCCGATCGGCACGATCAGCGTGTCGATGGCAGGCGCGTCCGCCAGCATCTCGAGCGCGACGGTGCCCTGCCCCGCGATGATGCGTGCATCGTCGAACGGATGCACGAAGGTCAGCCCCTGCTCCGCCTCCAGCAGGCGCGCATGCGCATAGGCCTGGTCGAAAGTCTCGCCGTGCATGACGACGGTCGCACCGTGGCTTTCCGTCTGCATCACCTTCACCGTGGGCGTCGGCTCCGGCATCACGATCGTGACCGGCACGCCCAACCTGTGCCCGTGATAGGCAAGACCCTGCGCATGGTTGCCGGCCGATGCCGCGATCACGCCCTTGGCCTCGGCCTCCGTGCCGATCTGCAGCAGGGTGTTGAGCGCGCCGCGTTCCTTGTAGGCCGCAGTGAATTGATGGTTCTCGAACTTCAGCCAGACGCGTGCACCGGTCAGCTGCGAGAGGGTCTGGCTGTGCAGCGTGGGCGTGCGCACGATCGCGTTGCCGATCCGCGCCGCGGCCGCTTCGATGTCGGGCAAGGTGACGGGCAGGTCATCGACCGGCGGCAGGGGGGCGGTGGCCATGACGCCCCGCTTAGCCGCACGCCCGCAGAAAGTCATCGTCCGGCCCGCGGACGGCGAATCCGTCCTATTCGCCACTTGCGATCAGGCTTATCCATGCCCCGCGACCCTGAGAACTCTGCATAGGGAGTTCTCGACTTCCACGCCCGGCCGGCCGTCCGCCAGCCGGGCTTTTTTTTCAGCCGAGGATAAGGCCGGCGAGCGCGGCGCTCATCAGGTTGGCGAGGCTGCCCGCCACCAGCGCGCGCAGGCCCAGGCGTGCGATCACCGGGCGCTGGTTGGGGGCAAGATTGCCCGTCACCGCCATCTGGATCGCGATGGAGCTGAAGTTCGCAAAGCCGCACAGCGCGAAGGTGACGATCGCGACCGTCTGCGGCGAGAGGGTGGCCTGCAGCTTGCCGAGCTCGATAAAGGCGACGAACTCGTTCAGGACGATCTTGGTCCCGAACAGGCCGCCGGCGGTGCCCGCCTCGCCCCAGGGCACGCCCAGCATGAACATGACCGGGCGAAAAACGGTGCCGAGCAGCATCTGGAACGACAGGTCGGGCCGGCCGAACCAGCCCCCGATGCCGGCGAGCAGGCCATTGGCGAGCGCGACCAGCGCCACGAAGGCGAGCACCATCGCGCCGACCGCGACCGCGAGCTTCACGCCCGTCTGCGCGCCCTGTGCCGCCGCCATGATGATGTTGGCCGGGCGCTCCTCGTCATGGCTCGCATGCGCGATCTCGATCGGCTCCTGCTCGACCGCATCGGGATCGTCGGGCATCATGATCTTAGCCATGACGATGCCGCCCGGAGCCGACATGAAACTCGCGGCGAGCAGATAGGGCAGCAGCTGCGCGCCGATCATCGATGCATAAGCCCCCAAGATCGTGCCCGCGACCCCCGCCATGCCGACCGTCATCAGGCAGAAGAGTTGGGACGGAGTGAGGCCAGCGAGATAGGGCCGGACGACGAGCGGGCTTTCCGACTGGCCGACGAAGATGTTCGCCGCCGAGCCGAGGCTTTCGACCTTGGTGATGCCCGTCACCCACTTGATCGCCCCGCCCACCCAGCGGACGATCTGCTGCATCACGCCCAGATAGTAGAGGATGGATATGAGCGAGGCGAAGAAGATGATGACGGGGAGCGCGGCGATCGCAAAGCTGTTCGCGCCCATCGCGGGGGAGGCGAGCGGCCCGAAGATGAAGTCGGTGCCGGCCTTGGCGTAGCCGAGCAGGTTGGACACGCCCGCGCTCATCGCGCCGATCACCTGCTGCCCCCAGCTCGTGCCCAGCACCAGCAGCGCGAACCCGGCCTGGAGCGCGAAGGCGGGGCCGACCACGCGCAGCCGGACCGCGCGGCGATTGGTCGACAGCAGGAACGCGAGCGCCAGGATCAGGCCGATGCCCGCGATCCCGATCAGAGACTGTTGCAAGGATGAGGTCCCTCCCGGGCGCGCGGGTTGGCATAGCGGAGCAGCCGCTGCCAGCGATTTCCGATGCTGTTGCAGCGCTGCCACACCCCCACCATATCGGCGGCCATGAGCGGGAACGAACATGGGCTCGTGCAGTGGCACGGCACCACCATCCTGTCGGTCCGGAGCGGCGGGCGCGTCGTCATCGTCGGCGACGGCCAGGTCTCGATGGGCCAAACGGTCATGAAGCCCAATGCGCGCAAGGTGCGCCGCCTGGGCGACGGGTCGGTGATCGGCGGCTTCGCGGGCGCGACGGCCGACGCCTTCACCCTCTTTGAGCGGCTCGAGCGCAAGCTGGAGCAGCACCATGGGGCTCTGATGCGCGCGGCAGTCGAGCTCGCCAAGGACTGGCGGACCGACAAATATCTCCGCAACCTCGAGGCGCTGATGATCGTGGCGGACAGGGAAGTCACGCTCGTGCTGACGGGCAATGGCGACGTGCTCGAGCCGCTGAACGGGATCGCCGCGATCGGATCGGGCGGCAACTATGCGCTCGCCGCCGCGCGTGCGCTCGCGGCCTATGAGCCCGATGCCGAGACGCTCGCGCGCAAGGCGATGGCGACGGCGGCCGAGATCTGCATCTACACCAACGACCAGCTGACGATCGAGACGCTGGAGTCGACCACCTGAACCCTGGCCGTCCGTGTCGAGCGCAGTCGAGACACGCCCGGTCACTTCACAAACGTCTCTCGACTTCGCTCGAGACGGACGGAGCTTAGATGAACGACACCCTCACCCCCAAAGCCATCGTCGCTGCGCTCGACGCGCACATCATCGGACAGGCCGATGCCAAACGCGCGGTCGCGGTCGCGCTCCGCAACCGCTGGCGGCGGCAGCAGCTGCCGGCCGAGCTGCGCGACGAGGTCACGCCCAAGAACATCCTGATGATCGGGCCCACGGGCTGCGGCAAGACGGAGATCAGCCGGCGCCTCGCCAAGCTGGCCGATGCGCCATTCGTGAAGGTAGAGGCGACCAAGTTCACAGAGGTCGGCTATGTCGGACGCGACGTGGAGCAGATCGCGCGCGACCTCGTCGAGGAGGCGATCCGGCTTGAAAAGGAACGCCGCCGCGCCGCGGTCAAGGATAAGGCCGAAGCGGCCGCGATGGAGCGCTTGCTCGACGCTCTGACCGGCAAGGGCTCGTCCGAGGCGACGCGCGCGGCCTTTCGCCAGCGGTTCGAGGAAGGCGTGCTCGACGACAAGGAGGTCGAGCTCGACCTGTCCGCCCAGCCGCAGATGCCGTTCGAGATCCCGGGCATGGGCGGGCAGGTCGGCATGATCAACCTGTCCGACATGATGTCGAAAGCATTGGGCGGCGGTCAGCTCAAGCGGCAGAAGGTGAACGTCCGCACCGCCTGGACCAAGCTTCTGGAAGAAGAGGCCGACAAGCGCCTCGATCAGGACGAGGTCAGCCGCCAGGCGCTCGCCGATGCGGAGGCGAACGGGATTGTCTTCCTCGACGAGATCGACAAGATCGCTGTTTCAGACGTGCGCGGTGGCTCGGTCAGCCGCGAGGGCGTGCAGCGCGACCTGCTGCCGCTGATCGAGGGCACCACCGTCGCCACCAAATACGGCCCGATGAAGACGGACCACATCCTGTTCATCGCGTCGGGCGCGTTCCACGTCGCCAAGCCCAGCGACCTCTTGCCCGAGCTGCAGGGTCGGCTGCCCATCCGGGTCGAACTCAAGGCGCTGACCGAGGCCGATTTCGTGGCGATCCTATCCGACACGCGCGCGTCGCTCACCAGCCAGTATCAGGCGCTGCTGGGCACGGAGGGCGTGACGGTCGCCTTCACCGACGACGGCATCGCCGCCATCGCGCGCATCGCCGCGGAGGTGAACGGCCAGGTCGAGAATATCGGCGCGCGCCGGCTGCAGACGGTGATGGAGAAGCTGCTCGAACAGGTCAGCTTCGATGCCGAGGACCGCGTGGGCGAGACGCTGACGGTCGACCGCGCCTATGTCGAAGCCCAGCTCGCCGACATTGCGCGCAACACGGACCTGTCCAAATACGTGCTCTAGCCGTTTAGCAACTCGACCTGCTCGGCCAGTTCGAGCCAGCGCTGCTCGGCCGCGTCCTTGTCCGCGCGAGCCGCTTCGATCGCGGCGGTGAGGGCGGCGAAGCGCTTCGGGTCGCGGGCATAAAGGTCCGGGTCGGCGAGCGCGGCTTCGTCGCGCGCGATCGCGGCCTCCATCTCCTCCACGCGGCGCGGCAGCAGCTCATAGTCGCGCTGATCCTTGTAGCTGAGCTTGCGTCTCCCCTCCCGCTCGCGGGACGGGTCGGGGGAGGGCCTGTCTTGAGGCCGGGCGTGCCCTCCCCCGGCCCCTCCCGCAGGCGGGAGGGGAGCACGTTTCCGCTCCCAATCGGCATAGCCGCCCGCCACGATGTCGACCTTGCCTGTGCCTGGCAGGCCCAGCGTCACCGTCACCGTGCGATCGAGGAAGTCGCGGTCGTGGCTGACGATCAGTACTGTGCCGTCATAATCGGCGATCACCTCCTGCAGCAGGTCGAGCGTTTCCAGGTCGAGATCGTTGGTCGGCTCATCGAGCACGAGGAGGTTGGAGCGCCGCGCGAACTCGCGCGCGAGCAGCAGGCGCGAGCGTTCGCCGCCTGAAAGCGTGCCCACGCGCGCGTCGGCGAGGCCGGGATCGAACAGGAATTCCTTCAGATAGCCCTGGATGTGCTTCTTGGTGCCGCGCACCTCGATCCAGTCGCCGCCGTCGGCGAGCACGTCGCGCACGCGTTTCTCGGGCGCGAGCAGGCTGCGCTGCTGGTCGATGATCACGCCGTCGAGCGTTCTGGCGAGCGTGACAATGCCCTCGTCCGGCGCGATCTCGCCCGTGATGAGCTTGAGCAGCGTCGTCTTACCCGCCCCGTTGGCGCCGACGATCCCGATCCGGTCGCCGCGCTGAATGCGGAGTGTGAAGTCCTTGACAATTGTGCGGGAGGCCGATCCTTCCCCGCTCGTATCGCGCGAAGTCGAGATACGCCCGGCGTTGTCACCGCGCTTCTCGACTTCGCTCGGAGCGGACGGAGGAAGGGGGTAGCGCTTGGTCACCCCCTCGGCGCTAATGACCGACTTGGTCCGCACTGCGTCCGCCTCGATGGCGAGCTTGGCCCCGCCCTGCGGGCCCAGCATCGCCGCCCGCTGCGCGCGGAGGCGGCCCAGCGCCTCGAGCCGGCCCTGGTTGCGCCGCCGCCGCGCCGTGACCCCGCGCTGCAGCCAGTGCAGTTCCAGCTTCAGCTTGGCGTCGAGCTTCTCGGCCGCGCGCGCTTCCTCGGCATAGACCTTCTCCTGCCAGCCCTCGAAGCCGCCGAAGCCGATTTCCGCGCGCCTGAGCGCGCCGCGGTCGAGCCACAAGGTCGAGCGGGTGAGGCGGGTCAGGAAGGTGCGGTCGTGGCTGATCACGACAAAGGCGCCGGTAAAACGATTCAGCCAGCCTTCCAGCCAGTCGATTGCGGCAAGGTCCAGATGGTTGGTCGGCTCGTCGAGCAGCAGCACGTCCGGGCCTTGCGCGAGCGCGCGCGCGATCGCCGCGCGCCGCCGCTCCCCGCCCGAGGCGGTCGCGGCCTCGCGACCGAGGTCGAGCCCGATCTGGTCGGCGATCGCTTCCACCTCGTGCAGGGCGGGCGGCCGCTCGCCCGACACGGCGAAGCCGCGCAGCGTCGCGAAACCGGCCACGTCCGGGTCCTGCTCCAGCAGCACGACATTCGTGCCCGGCACGATCGTGCGCCGTCCCTCGTCCGCCTCGATTCGGTCGGCCAGAAGCTTGAGGAGCGTGGTCTTGCCCGCCCCGTTCCGCCCGATCAGCGCCAGCCGGTCCCGCGCGCCGATATAAAGGTCGAGCCCGCGGAACAGCCAGCCGGATCCCTGGACGAGGCCGAGACCCTCATAAGCAAGAACAGGTGCAGACATGGGCGGCCGTTTAGAGCGGCGGGTCGGTCCACGCCAGCCGGGGTGACGGGACCTGAACAGGCCCGGGCGACGCTATTCATAAGCTATTCAAAGCGCCGGACCTAGGCGCTATGGCCATGTTCCGGATGACGCGTTCCCTGTCTGCCGTTCTGGTCGCAAGCCTGCTCGCCGCCCCCGCCGCCGCTCAGCGCCGGGGCGATCAGTATCAGGCGTTCGAGGCGCGGACGCGCGGCCATGTGCTCTCGTTGCGTGAGATCGAGGACCGGGTGCTGCCGCGGATGCGTGGGGCTACCTATTTGGGGCCGGAATATGCAGGCGGCGTGTATCGCTTGAAGTTCATGCGCGGATCGTCGGTCATCTGGGTCGATGTCGACGCGCGTACCGGGGACGTGCTCGGCCGGTCGGGATCGTGAAAGGACAAGCATGCGCATTCTGATCGTCGAAGATGAGCCGAGCCTGGGCGCGCAGCTGCGCAAGACGCTGGAGGGCGCGGGCTATGCGGTCGACCTCGCGACGGACGGCGAGGACGGCCATTATCTCGGCTCTACCGAGACCTATGACGCGGTAATCCTTGACCTCGGCCTGCCGGAGATCGACGGCCTGACGGTGCTCGACCGCTGGCGCAAGGAGGGGCGCAAGATGCCCGTGCTGGTGCTGACGGCGCGCGACAGCTGGTCGGACAAGGTCGCCGGCCTCGATGCGGGCGCCGACGACTATCTCGCCAAGCCGTTCCAGTCGGAAGAGCTGATCGCCCGCCTGCGCGCGCTGATCCGCCGCGCCTCGGGCAATGCCTCGACCGAGATGACGGCGGGCGACGTGCGGCTCGACACGCGCTCGGGCAAGGTCACGCTCGCGGGCGAGCCGGTCAAGCTGACCGCGCAGGAATATAAGCTTCTCAGCTATCTGATGCACCACAAGGGCAAGGTGGTGAGCCGGACCGAGCTGATCGAGCATATCTACGATCAGGATTTCGACCGCGATTCCAACACGATCGAGGTCTTCGTCACCCGCATCCGCAAGAAGCTGGGTGCCGATGTGATCACGACGATCCGTGGACTTGGCTACAGCCTCGACGATCCCGCCGACCAGCCGC
>ERZ1066121.1071-NODE-1071-length-21799-cov-5.523501_pt1 | contig 21799 bp, 20 predicted proteins | sample MGYA00382768_ERZ1066121 | MGnify/ENA primary metagenome ERZ1066121 (study PRJEB33369, sample SAMEA5778351) | biofilm metagenome | biome: Industrial cooling water; feature: Water cooling tower basin; material: Biofilm | place: United Arab Emirates | collected...
CGGGCGCCTCGCGGCAGAGATATTCGATCGCGTCCTGGTCCCCCAGCCAGTCGGAGCCTTTGACCGTATCGTACATGTGCCACGACCAGTGATCGGGCGAGTTGTTGCCGAGGCTGGCGGCGATGCCGCCCTGCGCCGCAACCGTGTGGCTGCGCGTCGGGAACACCTTGGTAATGCAGGCGGTTTTCAGGCCCGCGCCTGCGATGCCCATTGTCGCGCGCAATCCGGCACCGCCGGCACCCACCACCACCGCGTCATAGCTATGGTCGATGATCTTGTACGCATCTGGCATCAGGTCGCGGCTCCGGTGAAGGCGATCTTGAGAATGGCGAAAACGGCAAAGGCGGTCATGGCGACCGCGTAGAAGTTGAGCAGCACGAGCGCGACCACGCGCGTCTCGTCATGCTGGTAATCCTCGATCACGACCTGCAGGCCGAGCCGGAAGTGCCAGAAGACGCTCGCGACCAGCAGCGCCATCGGCACCGCGGCGAGCGGCGAGGCTAGCCAGGCGGTAACCGTCGCATGGTCATAGGCCGGGAGCCGGCCGAGCGAGACGAGCAGCCAGGCGATCAGCAGGAAGTTCGATCCCGCCGTCAGCCGCTGCATCCACCAATGATGCGGACCGGACTTGGCCGCGCCGAGACCGCGGACGCGGCCGATTTCCGTGCCTGTGCCCATCCTACTTCCCCCAGATCAGCCAGGCCCAGAAGACGAGCGTCATGACGGCCGAGAAGGCCCAGGTCATCTGTGCGCTGCGCTTGTTGCCCTTGAGTTCATAGTTCGCACCCGTATCGAGAACGAGATGGCGGATGCCCGAGGCCATGTGCTGGAACAGCACCCAGGTCAGCCCGATCCCGAACAACCATCCGAGAATATTGAGGCCGCCATCCTGGTCGGTGAAGGTGTCGCGGAAGGCCGCATAGGCGTCGGGCCCGGTCGCCAGCGCGACCAGCCACCAGACGAGAAGGATCGCGCCCACGGTCGCGAGCCCCACGCCCGCCGCGCGGTGCATGATCGACACGGCCATGTGCGGGCCCCACCGCCAGATCGTCAGGTGCGGCGACAGGGGCCGCGCTCGTTTGGCGTTGCTCATGAAGTCCTCAATTTGGTTCGGGCCGCGTCTTAATCAATGCGTCGCGGCTTGCAACGGTTCGGCGGCGCGCGCGCACTGTTTAACGGACGCTTTACCAAGCGGGCGGTAGCAGCGTGGCGACCCAACAAAGGATTGACCCCAGGTGAGCTCGAAACCCGCCGAACCCACCATCGCCATCTCGGTACGCGAGCGTTTAGCCGAGTTCGACCGCGACGGGACGCTGGGCATCCGCCTGCGCGAGACATGGGACATCATCGAGCCGCACAATCACGCGATCGCGCGGCTCTTCTGGGAACAGATGAACGAGTCGCCGCTTGTTCAGCCCAAGGTCGGGGGCGATACGCTCGAGAAGCGGATCGCGTTGAGCGCCGCTTTCACGCGCGACAAATTCCTGAACACGAGCAGCCAAGCCTGGGCGGACACGGCGCGCAGCAATGCCGCCTGGGCGGAGAAGTCTGGGGTTCCGCTTTACGTCACCCTGGCGGCATTGTCCGCCGCCTACGACGTTGCCATCAGCCACCTTTATGACGGGTGCGCCGGCGACCGCGAGAAGCTGAAGCGTACAACGCGTGCGCTGCGCTCCATTGCGATTATCGAAGCCGAGATCATGGGGGCATTCGTGAGCGAGTTGCGCGCCCGCCAAGCGGCCGAAAGCCGTTTGCACCATGCTGATCTGTTCCAGGATCGCATCGCGTCCGAGGTTTCTTCGGCCTTTTCCATGGGCGAGTCGCTACGCACGCAGGCGGCCGACGCGTCGGTCGCGGCGCGCGGGATGCTGGGCAAAGCCTCGGAAGTGGCGGCGGCGGCCGAGCAGTCGGCGGTGGCGATGCGCGAGGCGGCGCACACGGCCGCGGGCCTGATCCGCGCGATCGAGGATGCGCGGAGCGAGGTGGAGACCGCCGCGCATATCGCGACCCGTGCCGCCGGCCAGGCGACGGAGGCCGTGCAGGTGTCCGAAGCGCTTTCGACCCATGCCCAGTCGATCGAATCGATCCTGGGCCTGATCCGCGACATCGCGGGCCAGACCAACCTCCTGGCGCTCAACGCCACGATCGAGGCGGCGCGCGCGGGCGATGCCGGGCGCGGCTTCGCGGTCGTCGCGCAGGAGGTGAAGAGCCTCGCCAACCAGACCGCGCGCGCGACGGACGACATCGCCGCCAAGATCGCCGCCATCCAGTCGGCCACGCGCACCACGGTCGAGGCGAACGGCTCGATCCGCGAGACGGTGGGCGAGGTGCAGCAATCGGCCGACCGCATCCGCCATGCGATGGAGACGCAGGCGCAGACGGTCACCATGATCACCGCCGCCGTCGACGAGACCGCGCTCGCCGCCGACTCGATGTCGGGCACCATTGCGTCCATCCGCCAGGATACGGAGACGGTCGCAAGCGAGATCGACGAGCTGGAAAGCGGCTTCCGCAAGGTCGACGGCCAGCTCGGCCAGCTCCGCACCGCCGCGCAGGATTATGTGAAGCTGGTGGCCTGAGCCCAGGGACCGGTCCGGCCAAGCCCGGGCGTCGAACGCGCGACGTCGCGAGGCTAAGCTTGTGGAAGCCGTCCACTTTCCCCTAGCGCCGCCCGATGACCAACATCCTTCTTACCGGTGCGTCGCGCGGGATCGGGGCGGCGTGCGCGCGGGCCTTTGCGGGGCAGACGATCGTGGGCACGTCGAGCGCGGACGGCGACTTGGGCGATCCCGCGACGCCGCGGCGGCTCTGGGAGGGCGCGCTCGAGCGACTGGGCGGGCGGATCGACGTGCTCGTCAACAATGCGGGGGTGTTCGAGGCCAATCCGGCCGACGCCGACCACGCCGCCTGGGTTGCGGGCTGGGAGCGGACGATGCGGATCAACCTCACCGCCTCGGCCGAGCTGTGCCGGCTGGCCGTGCTCCACTTCCGGGAGGCGGGCGGCGGGCGCATCGTCAACGTCGCGAGCCGCGCCGCCTATCGCGGCGACAGCCCGGCGCACTGGCATTACGCCGCGTCCAAGGCGGGCATGGTCGCGATGACCAAGTCGATCGCGCGCGGTTATGCGGCCGAGAACATCCTCGCCTTCGCCGTCTGCCCGGGCTTTGTGATGACAGGCATGGCCGAGGATTACCTCGCCAGCCGCGGCGGCGACAAATTGCTCGCCGATATCCCGCTCGGGCGCGTGGCCGAGCCGGACGAGGTGGCGAGCGCCGTCCGCTACCTCGCGCTCGCGGCCCCGCCCTCCATGACGGGCGCGGTGATCGACATCAACGGGGCGAGCTATGTTCGCTGAAGCCGCGGCGCTTGCGGCGGCGTGCGCGGGCCGGGACGGCTGGGACGATCCCGCGCCGCCCGCGCGCATCTTTGCCGACACCTGGTATGTCGGCACGTGCGGGATCAGCGCGGTCCTGATCGCCTCGCCGCGCGGCCATGTGCTGATCGACGGCGGCACGGCCAAGGGCGGGACGCTCATTGCGCGCAACGTGGAGGCGCTCGGCTTCCGCCTGCGCGACGTGCGCTGGATCCTGAGCAGCCACGAACATTTCGACCATGTCGGCGGGCTGGCCGAGCTCACGCGGCTGACCGGCGCGCGGGTGGCAGCGCTCGGGAGTGCGACCCCGGCGCTCCGCGCAGGGCGGAGCGGGACGGACGACCCGCAGGCGGGCGCGCTGCCGGACTTTGCGCCCATCGCGGTCGACCGGGTGCTGCGCGACGGGGAGTCGCTGGCGATCGGCCCGCTGCGGCTCACCGCCATGGCAACGCCCGCGCATTCGCCGGGCGGGGCGAGCTGGCGCTGGCAGGCGTGCGAGCGGCGCGTGTGCCGCACGATCGTCTATGGCGACAGCCTGACGCCGATCTCGGCCGCCGGCTACCGGTTCGCCGACCATCCGGAGCGCGTCGCGGCGTTCCGGGCGGGTGCCGCGCGGCTGGGCGCGAGCCCGTGCGACATCCTCGTCACGCCGCACCCCGGCGCGAGCCGGCTGTTCGAGCGGCTGTCGGGCACCCGCCCGCTCGCCGACGACGCGGCGTGCCGGCGCTATGCCGAAGCGGCGCTGGCGCGGTTGGACGAGCGGCTGGCGGAGGAACGGCAGTGAGCGGCGACACCTGGAAGCTGACGCTGCCGTGCACGCGCGCCGAAGCCGAGGCGATCGATGCGGGCGCCGAGATCGACGCGGTGCTGATGACGACCGAGGAGGTCGAGGACGATGTCGAGCGCTGGCGGCTCGACGCCTATCTGGACCGCGAGCCCGATGCGGCGCTGATCGCGGCGGTGCGCGCGCTGGCGCCGAGCGCGGCGGGCGTGGCGCCCCGGATCGAGCAGCTTTCGGACGAGGACTGGGTGGCGCTCAGCCAGGCGGGGCTGGAGCCGATCCGCGAGGGGCGGTTCGTGGTGCACACAGAGGCTCATCCGGTGGCACCCGCTCCGGGCGGGCGCGCCTTCCTGATCAATGCGGGCCAGGCGTTCGGGACGGGGCACCATCACACCACGTCGGGCTGCCTCGCGATGCTCGACCGGCTTGGCGGGGAGCGTTTCGAGCGGGCGATCGACCTGGGCACGGGGACGGGGCTGCTCGCCTTTGCGGCCCGGCATCTGTGGCCGGAGGCGCAGGTGACGGCGACCGACATCGATCCGGTGGCGATCGAGGTGACGCGCGAGAATATGGGGCTGAACGGCGTCGACGGCGTCGCGCTGATCGTCGCCGACGGCGCGCGGGCACCAGCGATCACGGCCGGCGCACCCTATGACCTCATCATCGCCAACATCCTGGCGGGGCCGCTGATCGCGATGGCCCCCGAGATCGCGGCGATCGCGGCGCCCCGTGCGACGCTGATCCTCGCCGGGCTCCTGACCAGGCAGGCGGGGCAGGTGCGCGCGGCCTATGCGGCGGCCGGCTGCACGGTCGCCGCCGCGGAGGAGCGGGGCGACTGGACGATCCTGCGCCTCGTGGCCGCCGACGAGCCCGTCATCGACCTGCCGAGCGACGATGCCGGCCGCGAGCACTGGGCGCGGGACATCTGACCGGCTGCGCCGAAGTACGGGGCGTCAGGACGTGGCTTTCTCCCGCGCATAGGCCTGGGTGCCGCGCGTGAGGAGCTGGTCGGTGGGCAGGATCTCCGCGATCGGGATGTCGGGCTGTTCGGCCATCTCGGCATAGAGCGGCGCGAAGTCGGTCTCGGTCGTGACCCGCAGCAGCTCGTCGAAGCTTCGGATGACGAAATAGTTCTGCTGGTAATCGTCGATCCGGTACTCGGTCCGCATCACGCGCCTGAGGTCGAAGCGGAGGCGGTTGGGGCTGGGATCGTCGAGCGCGAAGATGCTCTCCCCCTTGGACGAGACGATCCCCGCGCCATAGATGCGCAGCCCGTCATCCTCTTCGATCAGGCCGAACTCGACCGTGTACCAATAGAGCCGGGCGAGGCGGTGGATGGCCTGGTGGCGCATCGCGCGCAGTCCGCCTTCGCCCCAGGCGACGACGTAATCGGCAAAGCGCGGGTCGGCGAGCATCGGCACATGCCCGAACACGTCGTGGAAGACGTCGGGTTCCTGCAGGTAATCGAGCTGGTCCGGCCGCCGGATGAAGTTGCCGGCGACGAAGCGGCGGTTGGCGAGGTGCTCGTAGAAAACCGCGTCGGGCACCAGGCCCGGCACCGCGACCACCTGCCAGCCGGTCAGCTACATCAGCCGCTCGGACCGCTCCTCGAAATCCGGGATGCCGGGCTTGGACAGCTTGAGCACGTCGAGCCCGTTCAGGAAGGCGCTGGAGGCGCGGCCGGGCAGGAGCCGCGCCTGGCGCGCGAACAGCCGGTCCCAGGTGGCGTGCTCCTCGGCCGTGAAGTCCGCCCAGTTCTGCGGGATCGTCCAATCCGCATCGGCGCCCTCGGGCGGCCGATCAAGCACATGCGTGTCCATCACCGGCCTATAACGCGCGGCGGCCAAAAGCGGGAATCACGCTTGCGCCTTTTGTTGCGCTAAGCTGCGCGTGCCATGCGACTGCTCAAGGCCATCCTCCTAGCGCCGCTCCTCTACCTCGCGGCCGGGGCGATCGGCGGGGCCGTGCCGGCCAACCCGGGCTGGCGCGAAGCGGGGAAGGGCGTCACGATCTGGGTCGCGAGCAACGGCTGGCATAGCGGGCTGGTGCTGCCCGCGCGGACGCGCGAGGCGGACTGGACGGGGCTGGTCCGCGCGCGCCACCTGTCCGATCCGGCGCGCGCGGGGCGCTATCTCTGGTTCGGCTGGGGCGAGCGCGACTTCTACCTGAACACCCCCAGCTGGGCCGAGCTGTCGCCGCGCACGCTGATCCGCGCGGCGCTGGGCAGCCCGGACACGCTCGTCCATGTCGATCATCTCGACTGGCCGCCCGAGACCGCTCGCCCCGTCCGGCTTTCCCCGCGCGAATACCGTCGCCTGGTGCACGCCATCCGCGCAAGCTTCGCGCCCGGCCCGCCGATTGCCGGCTACGGCCCCGCCGACATCTTCTATCCCGCCCACGGCCGTTACGACCTGATCCGCACCTGCAATTGGTGGACCGGCCGGATGCTGGCAGAGGCCGGCGTGCGCGTGGGCAGATGGACCCCGTTCAGCGCGACGGTGATGCAGTGGTTCTGATCAGAGAGCGCTAACGCCCGCGCCGCGCCTGGTCGCTGGCGACGCGAAAGGGCGAGGTGGCGTTGGCCCGGGGATCGTAGAAGCGATCGATGCGGTTGCGGACGCGCGACTGGACGCGGTTCTCGATGCGTGTGTTGATGCGCTTGAGCGGCTCGATGCCTGTGGCGGCCTCCTCACGCGTTTGTCGCTGCCCAACCTGGCCGACACCTGCATTTCCTGCCTTGCCGGCGGTCTGCGCCGCGGCTGCGGCACTGAATACGGAAGCCAGGAGTGCGATGGAGAGTAGTCGAGCGTTCATGACCGGAGCCTTGTTGCGGATCTAAGCGGGGCGCAGCTGCAGGAATGTGATCTGACCGGCGCTCCCCGACGGAGCGTCCGTCGGAGGCACCGTCAGCACCAGCATCTGTGCCGCGCAGCCTTCCGGCACGCGCAGCATTCCGGAGAACCGACCGGCCTCGCTGGCTCCCGATACGGGGATGCGTCCGAGTTCAGGGCCGTTCCGGCAGCTCAACGTCCAGAACGGCTTGGCATCGGGCGGAAGGTCCGAACCCGTGCTTCGTCCTTCCAACACGTACGCGCCAGGCGGCAGCACCTGCAGCTGCCGAACGGCCACTCCGCCCAGCAGGGGTGGCGCGGAGAACTCGAGGAAGCCCTTTCCTCCCGTGTTCTGGATGGCGGACGTCACGCCGCCTTCGTCTGCCACGGTCCAATCGAACGCTGTCGCCGCGCGCGCGTCCTTGGCAAACATCGGATCGCGGGACCGCCGCCGGTCGACGCCCCGCTGCCTCGATGCATAAAAGCGCCATGCGTCCTCGATCAGATCGCGCGACACCAGCATGTTGATGAGCCCGGTCTGCGCCGGCTCGGAGATCGGATACCCGCCCCGGCCAAGCGCCGTGAACAGGAGCGCAGCCGATTTCGGGTCAGTGCCGCTGCCCGCCAGATGGTCGACCAGCTGCTCGGCCCAGGCGGGACGGGTGAGCAACTTGCGCGTGAGAGGCGTGCGGACCGACTCGTCCGAGATCGCCCCGGCCAGGATCGGGAACAGCAGCGCCGGAGCGGCACGCGAGGTCCGCAGGGCGATGTCGTAATGAGCAAGGACATCCGGAATGTCGTTCCGGGCGACCGCCTCCTCAAGGGCCCACAGGCGAGTGGGAAGATCGCGCCGGGACAGGCGCATGGAATAGCCGAACCAGCGGCGGGCCCCGGCGGTGTCGCCCGAGAGCTGCCGATGCAGGCCAAGTGTGGCAGCGGCGGGCACCGACGTCGGATCGTGCCGAAGCGCGGCTTCCGCGATCCCGGCCGCCTTCGCCCGGGTTCGGGTGTCCGCGTCCGCCCCTAGCAGGTGGCGCGCGAACGTCCCGGCCACCCGTCCTTCCGCCGGGGCGAGCTTATGGGCCAGCACGGGGTTGCGCGTCCGCACCGACATGGCGAGGCTATGCGTGCAACTGATCCAGCCCAGAACGCCGATGCCGATCGCGAGGCTCGCCCTTGCGGCCCAGCTCGCGGGTGATCGGCGGGACAGACGATTGGCGGCGGGCATCCGGCTCAGGCCGGCTTCTCGGCTACCCGGCCATAGCCATAGCCATAATCATAGCCATAGCCATAGTGCGCCTTCTTCGCTTCGAACTTGGTCAGGACCGCACCAATCACCCGCGCGTTGGCGCTCGCGAGCCGGGCAAGCGCGGTCCGCACCATGCTGGAGCGAATCCCATGGGACTCGACTGCGTAGATCACGCCTTCCACCCGGCTTGCGATCAGCGGCGCGTCCGCGAGGCCCATGACCGGCGGCGAGTCGATCACCACATGATCATAGTGCTTCAGCAGCAGCTCGATCAGCTGCGCGAACCTGTTCCCGGTCAGCAACTCGGCGGCATTGGGCGGGATCGGCCCGGCCGACATCGCCTTGAAGCCGAGATCGGGCATATCGAAGGTCATCGCCGCGATATCGTCCTGCCCGGACAGAAAGTTGCTGAGGCCGTAATCATGGTCGGTGTCGCCGAGGTGGTGGATGGAGGGCGAACGCATGTCGCCGTCCACAAGGATGACGTTGCGCTGTGCGCGGGCCAAGGTGGTAGCGAGTGCGAGCGCAGTGGTCGACTTGCCTTCGGCCGGACGCGTCGACGTGACGGCGAAGGATCGCGGGACGCCGTGTTCGGTGGTAAAGGCAAGGTTCGTCTGCACGGCCAAATACGCGTCGAACATGTCGGACTTGCGGTCCATCAGCGCGTCCTTCGGCGTTCCGTCGGCCAGTTTCGGCACCGAACCGAGCAACGGCAACCCGAGCCGGCGCTGCACCTCCATCGGATCGGCAATCGCTTCGTCCATCTGCTCCAGCGCGAACGCCAGCAGCGCGCCGAGCGCCAGGCCCGCAAGCAGCGAGATGAGCAGGTTGAGCAGAAGGCGCGGGCTCGACGGCTTCTCGGGAACAGCGGCCAGATCGACGACGGAGATGTTGTTGACGCCCACGCCACCGGCGACGCCGATTTCCTTGAAGCGCTGCAGGACACCGTCATACAGCGCGCGGTTGGTATCCACCTCCTGCTGGTAAATGTTGTACTGAATGCTGCGCCGCCTGAGATCGAGGTAGCTTCCCTTCAGCTCCTCGACGCGCTTCCGAAGCGCATCCTCGCGCTGCTGCGCTTCACGGTAGTTCGCCAACAGGGAACCCGAGACCCGACCTTCTTCGCGCGCGATGCTCCGGTCCAGCTGCTCGATCTGCGACTGAATGGCCCGCGCCGTCGGATAGCCAGGCTCGAACTGCGTCATCAGGCGCTGATAGTCGGCGGACAGCTCCGCCCTCCGCTCGCGCAGATTGTTGATCGCCTGGTTGCGCAACGCTTCGGTGGACGCGCCGGCACGCCCCGCCTCGGTGTAACGCGCCTCCGCCTGGATGCGCTCGGCGGTCGCCTGCGAAAGGGCTGCGTTCAATGCGGCGAGATCGTCGGCCACGATCGAGCGCTCGGACGTCGTCTTGCCGTCGCCGCCAGCTTGTGCGGGCAGGTTGATGATGCGCTGCGCCGACGCATAGGCCACCAGCTGCCGTTGCGACTCGTCAAGGCGGTCCTTGAGCTGCGCCAGCTGGCGCTGGAGCAGGTTGCGCCCATAGGACGTGGCCTGGATCTTGCGCTCCAGGTTCGTCTGGATGAAGTTCTCGGCCCAGGCATTGGAGACCTTGCTCGAGAAGACAGGATCCGGGCTCGTGAAGCTGATCGTGACGAGGCGCGACAGGCGAGTCGGCACGATATCCAGATGCTTGCGGAGCGTCTCGCCGGCGACGCGCAGTCTGACCTCACGGCCTCCGGGAGAATAGCGGTTGTTCGTGAGCCGAAAGGCAGGCTCGTCTGGATCGACTCCGAACAGCTCGAAGAACTTCGGATCATCCACCAGCCGGAGCTGGGTGGCAACGCGCTCCGACAGCGTACGCGATTGGAGCAACCCGTACTGCGTCTGATAGAACTCCTGATCCGCCACGCTTGTTTCGCGCTCGACGCCCTCAAAGCCTGTGACCTGGTCGGCTTCGCGGGAGATTTCCACGGTCGTGCTCGCCGTGAACTTAGGGGTCATCAGCAGGGTCGCGATCAGCCCAAGCACCACGCACGTCACCACCGTGCCAAGGATGACATAGCGCCAGCGCGATGCGATGCGGAGATATTGTCGGATCAGCGGGATCCGGTCGCCGTCATGCTCGCGCGCATTGAGCAAGACCGGCGCCGCGCCCGGCAAGCCAGCGCGGAGATTGGGTGAAGCGATGTTCATGGACGGCGAGCCTTACCGCTGCAGGACCGCGATCAGCGGCGCTGCGAGCAAAGGAGACAAGGAGACGAAGTCGCGGAAGAGCCGCCGGGCGGGCGAGTCTCCGACGACGATGACATCATTGGCGAAAATCGGCGGGTCGTCATACGCGCCGCGTCGGATCGCGGCGATGTTGTAGAGGCCTGCCATGCGCCGTCCGCCGACGGTGCGAAGCACAACCACCTCCTCCTGACGCGCAAACTCCGCAAGACCTTTCGCGGACGCGATCGCCCGGGTCAGGGTCATCTGGTTGGTCACGGGATAAAGACCCGGCTCGGTCACCTGCCCGTCCACCGTGACAACCTGGCTGACCGAACTCTTGATGTTCACAATCACCTCCGGGTTGCGCACATATCGTCCGCGCAGCGCGCTCTCGATGATGCGGGCAAGCTCCTCGGCCGTTCGTCCGCGAGCGTCAACCGTCCCCACGAGCGGCATGGAGATGCGCCCGCTCGCGTCTACCTGCATCTCGCGACTCAGTTCGGGGACATTGAATACGTCGACCTGAATGGTATCGAGCGGCCCGATCAGGCTCGGTCTGTCGGCCGCGGTCAGATCGCCACGGTCCGGCGCGGGCAGAGTCGTCGCGTCCTGGACCACCGTCAAACGCTCGGTAGACTCGAGCGCGACCCGTCCTCCGCCACAAGCGGAAACGCACAGGGTGATCAGTAGAGCAGGCAAAATTCTACGCATGCACAGGTTCTTCCACATCCCTCTCGCGGCGGCAGGCTATAGGTTCCCGTCACCCTTGGGTAAAGCTAAGCGGTCCGGCTGAGCCGCGACGCCCGCCAGCCAAACTCCGGCAAGACCCAGTACGGCCATGAACATGGGGGTGCGTGCGGGATAGTCGAAACAGCTGGCGAGCGCGACCAGCAGAATGATCGCAGCGCCGAGCCGGGCTGGCGTTGACCCCTCCGACGCGCGACCGCGCCAAGCGCGTACGCCGGCCATCGCCCACCAGATCAGGGCGGCGGCAAGCAGCGCACCGCCTGCGAGACCGCCGTCCAGCACGACTTCAAGCATGTCGTTGTGCGCATGGTTGAAATAGTTGGGCTGCAGCAGCGCGTCGGGCTCGTGCATGCGGAACAGCGGGTCGAAACTTCCGAATCCCGTGCCGAGCGGCAGATATGTCCTGATCATATCGAGAACGGTGGGCAGGGCCTGGCTGCGCATGTCATCGCCGACGTTGATCTGCAGCAAGCGATCAATCGAGACTGCACGGCCTGCCGCAACGCTCAACGCGATCGCCCCGCCGACAAACCCAATCGCCGCACTGACAACGGCAGCGCCGAACCAGCGTGGCATCCGGCCACGGTGCCGTCGCATTGCCTGCCGAGCGAGAACCAGACCGATCAGCAGGGCGAGCGCGCCCAGCCCGATACCGGCGCGTGAGCCCGTCGCCAGGATCGTGAGCACGAACAGCAGAACCAGGCCGAGAGCGACGCCGTTGCGCCAACCGCCGTCTTGCGGATGCAGCAAGGCCCAGCCGGGTGCCAGCACGCACCCCACTGCGAGGAACAAAGCGAAGTGGTTCCGATTTGCAAACGAACTGCTGACCACTCCCGGCGTGTCGTTGATCAGGGGGTTGTTGAGGCCGACCCCCGTGAACTGCAGCAGGCCGACAACCATGGAGACAGCGATGACGCCGAGCAGGACGCCGGGCAACCAGTCGCGCTCGCGCGCGGACACCGAAGTTGCCAGTGCGAGCACCGCAACGGGGATCAGCAGCGAAGCCACCGCATTGAACGTTGCTCCGGGTACAAGCGAAAGGGGCCGCCAGGGCTGACCGCCCGCCAACTGCCCGGCCTGCGCGAAGGTGTCACGGCCGGGCAGTGAGAGCCACAGTTCGGGCGGCAGCGGGATGAGTTGCACGACGGGCAACAGGATGGCTGCCCCGAGGATGAGCCAGACGGGCCGCGCCGGCGCTGCTCGCCGCCGGTGGCCGAAAAGGGCCAGGATCACAAGGACAGCAGCGGCGGCTGCCCTTACCACAACCTGGCCGAGTGCGTCCTCGCGCGACGCCCCGCCCGCGATCCACAGGACAGCCAGCAACAGGCAGAGCAGAACAAAGGAGAGCGTCGGTCGAAAGCTGATCAATCTCGGCGGCATGAATTCGTACCCGAAGGCTGCAAGGAGGAAGCGCAGGTCGCGCGGTCAGTAAGCCTGCTGGCGCAACGGCACGGAAAGAGCCTCCGACGCAAGGTCCCGCCCCGGGTCTGCGGGGAAGGCCGAGGCCTGCCGCTCCGCGACATAGTCGACGATCCGGCTCGCCGGCTGAAACTCGGGCACGAGCTCGCGGAGCACCGAACGCGCGCCTACCACGTCGCCGGCCTCATGACACCGCTCAAGCTCGTCCAGGCGGGCGCGCAGCCGAGGCCAGGGCAGGAAATGCTCTGTCGCCATCATGATACGCGGATGGGGCGTGGCCATCGGGTTCTCGCCGATCAACAGTTCCTCGTACAGCTTCTCGCCCGGACGCAGCCCAACAGTCACGATCTCGATATCGCCGTCAGGTTCGCTGTCCGATCGAACCGTAAGGCCGGACAACTCGATCAGGTTACGCGCCAGATCGAAGATCCTGACCGGCTCGCCCATATCGAGAACGAACACCTCACCCCCTTTCGCCATCGCGCTTGCCTGAACGACAAGCTGCGCGGCTTCCGGGATGGTCATGAAGTAGCGCGTGATGTCCCGGTGGGTGATCGTCACCGGTCCGCCCTGCCTGATCTGTTCGCGGAACAGCGGGACGACCGATCCGCTGGAGCCGAGCACGTTGCCGAATCGCACCATCGAAAAGCGCGGCCCGCTCCGTTCCGCCGACAAACCTTGCAGAATGAGCTCGGCCAGGCGCTTGGTCGCCCCCATCACATTGGTCGGACGCACGGCCTTGTCCGTGCTGACCAGGATGAAATCTTTCACCCCTGCGGCGATCGCGGCCTCGGCGAGGCAACGGGTGCCGATCGCATTGTTGCGCAAGCCCTCGAGCAGGTTGTGTTCGACCAGCGGCACATGTTTGTAGGCGGCTGCATGGAAGACGATGTCCGGCGACCATGCCGCCATGATCTCGCCCAGCCGGCGCCGATCGGTCACCGACCCGAGCAGGGGTATGATCTCGACGTCCGACGCGTCCGACAGAGTCCGGTGGATGGCGTAAAGCGCGTATTCACTTGTCTCGAGAAGCAGGATCAGCGCCGGTTGCGCCGCGACGATCTGCCGGCAGAGCTCGCTTCCGATCGACCCGCCCGCGCCCGTGACCAGCACGGTTCGCCCTTCGATGCGGTCCTTCACCGCCTCGGGAGCCATTGCGACGGGATCGCGGCCGAGCAGGTCCTCGATCGTGAGTTCGCGCAAGTCGCTGGCATGGACCCGGCCGTGCGCCAGATCCATCAGGCCGGGCAGGGTCCGCAGGCTGACGGGCAATCCGCGCAGCGACCGGATGATCTCGTTGCGCCGCTGCCTTGTTGCCGACGGCAGGGCCAGCAGCACGTCGGTCACCTGCTCCCTGGCGACTAGGTTCGTGACCTGATCCGGGCTGTAGACGGCAAGCCCGTTGACCCGCGTCCCCAGGAGCGACTGATCGTCGTCGATGAAGCCGATGACCCGCGACTCCCGGCTCGTGCCCATCGCCGCCGCCAGCTGCCGGCCGGACGACCCTGCGCCGTAGATGAGGACCCGCTTCTCGGGCCTGCTTTTCAGCCGTCGCTGCAGCTGGCCGCCCAGGACATAGCTGGCCAGCAGACGCACCGCGCACACGGCGAGGAACAGCAGGATCGGCTGGATGATGCCGACGGTGCGCGGAATGTTGTCGAAGGCATAAGCGGTGATAATGGTCATGTAGCCCAAGCCGTAGGCCGCACAGGCAAGGGCGGCGGCCGGGATGATCTCTGCCCCGGCGCGCCGGAAGGCCATCCGGTAGAGCCCCGTGACGTAGAAGGCCGGCAGCGCGAGGGTGATCGACAAAGCGACCGCAACGCTCGGGCGCCCGGCAAGCGACACGAAGAAACCCAGGCGAAGATAGTAAGCGAGCCAGACCGTCAGCGCGCAGAGCGCACAGTCGATCACCGCGGCGATGAGGCGTTTCGACCCCCTTGGAAGTGCCAGAAGCGGTTCGGCGACTTTGTCGAAGGGCATACTGGTTTCTGCTTGTTCCCGTCCAGCAAGGCTCGCCTGGGTGATACCTGGAGCCTAATCTGCCATCGTTTAGTCAACGCCCGATCCGGACGACGCAGCGCTCCGCGCCCGCGCGAGCACTGTTGATTGCCCGTCCGGTAGCACGTAGAGCGCGCTGCCTGCAACGGATCAAAGCCAAGCGAGGTTGCCGCCAGCTAAGCGGGCGGACCTGGAGCCCAGATGTTTCAAGATAGAATTCTTCTGATTACTGGCGGAACCGGTTCGTTTGGCTCTACCGTTCTCAAACGGTTCATCGCCGAACCGTTCAAGGAAATTCGGATCTTCTCGCGTGACGAGAAGAAGCAGGAGGATCAACGCCTCCATTACCGCGATCCTCGCCTGCGATATTATCTAGGCGATGTGCGGGACAGCCGATCGATCGCAGCCGCGGTGAAGGACGTCGACTACATCTTCCACGCGGCAGCGCTGAAACAGGTGCCTTCCTGCGAATTCCACCCGATGGAGGCGGTGAAGACGAATATCATCGGCACCGACAATCTCTTGGAAGCGGCGATCGCGGCGGGCGTATCGCGCGTGGTGTGCCTGTCGACGGACAAGGCGGTCTATCCGATCAATGCCATGGGCATTTCGAAAGCGCTGATGGAGAAGGTGATGGTCGCCAAGTCGCGCCTTGCGCTTGGGACCAAGACGGTCATCACCGGCACGCGCTACGGCAACGTCCTCGCCTCGCGCGGCAGCGTGATCCCGCTCTTCGTCGACCAGGTGCGCCGCGGCAAGCCGATCACCATCACCGATCCGAACATGACGCGCTTCGTCATGACGCTGGAGGAGGCGGTCGACCTGGTGCTCTACGCCTTCGAGAACGGGCAGAACGGTGACCTGTTCGTCCAGAAGGCTCCGTCGGCGACCATCGATACGCTTGCCCGCTCGGTATTGGAGATCCTCGGCGCGCCGGACCATCCTGTCAAAGTGATCGGCACGCGACATGGCGAAAAGCTGTTCGAGGCCTTGCTGAGCCGCGAGGAAATGGCGATCGCGGAGGACCGGGGCACTTATTACCGCGTCCCGCCCGACAATCGCGATCTCAACTATGCGCAGTTCGTCGAGGAAGGCGAGAAGGAGATCAGCGAAGCGCATGATTTCAACTCGCACAACACGCACCGGCTGGCGCAGCACGAACTGACGGGCATCCTGCGCCGCCTGCCGTACATGCAGGACGTGCTGCGCGGGGGGGAGGGCGAGCAGTGACCGGCCGCCGCATCGTCATCACGGGCGCGGACGGTTTCATCGGTCGGAACGCGGCCGTCCGCCTGGGGGAGGTCGGCGATACCGTGATCCCGATCACCCGCGCCAGCACGCCGGACGATTGGCGTCGGGCCGTGGGCGAGGCCGACGCGGTCGTCCACCTGGCCGGTGCCAATCGGCCTGACGACCCGGCTGAGTTCATGGAGGTCAATGCTGGCGCGGCCGAGCTGCTGGCGGAGGCGGTTGCGGCCTCGGCGCGCGCGATCCCGGTCGTGTACGCGTCCTCGGCCAAGGCGGTCGAGGACAGCGACTATGGCCGGTCCAAGCGTGCCGGCGAGGAGCATCTGCTCGGCCTTGCGGAACGTTCGGGGTCGCCCGTTTACATCTTCCGTCTGCCCAACGTGTTCGGGAAGTGGGCCCGGCCGAACTACAACTCGGCCGTGGCGACCTTCTGCCACAACATCGCGCGCGGCCTGCCGATCACGATCAACGATCCGTCCTCGCCTTTGTCGCTCGTCTATGTGGACGATGTCGTCGACGCATTCCTCCAGTCGCTCGCCGGCGCGGTGGAGCCCGGCTATGTCCAAGCGGGCCCGGTCTACCGGACCACGGTCGGCGAGGTTGCGGAGGCGATTCGGGGCTTCCGCGCCGATCGCCGTGACAATCTGATCGCGGAAGTCGGGACGGGCCTCACCCGCGCGCTCTACTCGACCTATGTGGCGGCCCTGCCTGCGACCGAGTTCAGCTATCCTATCGCCAGCCACCGCGATCCGCGCGGCGCTTTCTCGGAGATGCTCAAAACCCGGACGTCCGGCCAGTTTTCCTACTTCACCGCGCACCCGGGCGTCACGAGGGGCGGTCACTATCATCACAGCAAGACCGAAAAGTTCCTGATCGTCGAAGGCGAAGCCCTGTTCCGCTTTCGACATATCGTGACCGGCGAAACGCATGAGATCCGGACGTCGGGCGCCGAGCCGGTGGTGGTCGAAACGGTTCCGGGCTGGACGCACGACGTCACGAACGTGGGCGACGGCGTGATGATCTCGATGCTCTGGGCCAATGAGATCTTCGATCGCGCCCGCCCCGACACGATCGCGATGAAAGTCTGATATGGCGCGCCTCAAAGTGATGACCGTGCTCGGCACGCGGCCCGAGATCATCCGCCTGTCGCGCGTGATGGCGCGGCTCGACGACTATGTCGATCACTCGATCGTCCATACCGGCCAGAACTGGGATTATGAGCTGAACGAGCTGTTCTTCAGCGACCTCGGCGTGCGCAAGCCGGACCATTTCCTGGGCGTCGACACGACCAGCCTCGGGACCGTGCTGGGGGGAATTCTGATCGGCGCCGAGCGCGTCCTGAAGGAGGTCCGCCCCGACGCGATGCTCGTGCTGGGCGACACGAACAGCGCGATCGCCGCGATCATGGCGCGGCGCATGAAAGTACCGATCTTCCACATGGAAGCGGGCAATCGCAGCTTCGACCGCAACGTGCCGGAGGAGACCAACCGGCGCCTTGTCGATCACATCAGCGACTTCAACCTTGTCTATACCGAGCATGCGCGGCGGCACCTTCTTTCCGAGGGCCTGCAGCACCGCCGCATCTACCTGACCGGCTCGCCGATGCGCGAGGTGCTCGACCATTATCGCGACCGCATCGAGGCGTCGGATATCCTGTCCCGCCTCGAGCTCCAGCCCGGCGGCTATTTCATCGTCTCGCTGCACCGCGAGGAGAATGTCGACAGCAAGGCGCGTCTCACCTCGCTGGTCGAGACGCTGAACGCGCTTGCCGGCCGCTACGACCTGCCGGTGATCGTCTCGACGCATCCGCGGACGCGCAAGCGGCTCGACGCACTCGGCGACACGGCACTCGACCCCCGCGTCCGCTACATGAAGCCGTTCGGCTTCCACGACTATAATCTGCTGCAGATGCGCGCGCGCTGCGCCATCTCGGATAGCGGCACGATCGCGGAGGAAAGCGCGATCCTCGACTTCCCGGCCATCACGCCCCGAGACGCGATCGAGCGCCCGGAGGCGATGGACACGGGCAACATCATCGTCACAGGGCTATCCAGCGAAGCCATGCTGGCGGGCGTGGATGCCGCCACGACCTTTCGCGGCGAGCGTCGGGCCGCGGGCACGCCGCTGATCATCCCTGACGATTACCAAGTGACGAACACCAGCGAACGGGTGATCAAGCTGATTCTGGGCCTGGCCCGGCTGTCAAACGGCTGGGACGGCGTCCGCGCGCTCGACGCCAGCTAGGCCGATGGCCGGGCAACCTTCTGTCCCACCACCACCCGGTTTACCCAGGGTAGCGGTGGTGCTGGTCAACTGGCGCACGCCTGACATGACGTTGCAGGCCGTCGAGCGTGCGCTGAACCAATCGCTGCGGCCCGCTCGTGTCTATGTCGTCGATAACGGGAGCGGCGACGGCTCCGCTGAAAGGCTTGGTCAAGGACTTAGCGTGCATGGCCAGCAGGTCGCGTTGGTCGCTCACTCGCGAAACGACGGTTTCGGCGCGGGCAACAACCTTGCCATGCAGCGGATCCTGGATGCATCCGAAGCCGATTTCATCTGGTTGCTGAACAATGATGCTGTTCCCGCGCCCGATTGCCTTCAGCGGCTGGTTGCCGCGGCAAGTGCGGCACCCGGACCGGTCGGGATCGTAGGCTCGCTGCTGGTCGATCCCGACGACGACGTGCCGCCGCATTTCGGCAGCTGGCTCAACCCGGTGACCTTGTCGACAGGCGTCGTCTCGCCGTCCAGTCCGATCGACCGCCATCCGTTCGGCTGGATGACGGCCGCATCGATGCTGGTGAGCGTGGCTGCGCTGCGCGCTGTCGGTTTGTTCGACCCGCGTTTTTTCATGTATTGGGAGGACGCCGACCTGAACATGCGGATCCGCCAGGCGGGCTTCCTTATCCTGGGTGCAGCCGATGCCAGGGTGGAGCATCACGCCGGAACCAGCTCGGCCGCCATCCCGGTTCAGCGCTACCTGTGGCACCTCGCATCGGAGGACCGCTTCATCCACAAGCACCATCCTCTGCCGGGTCCGGCGCGGGTTGCGCTGCGTGCCAGGTTTCTCGCCAAAGCGATCCTGGATCGCGATCTGCCGCGCGTTCGAGCTATCCTGCGGGCGGCTTTCGAACGAACGGACGCACCCGCACGATGATCACACGACGGCACACACTAGCTTTGGGGTTGCTAGCGCCCAGTGCTCACAGCGTGGTGGTCGCCAGCAATGATCTCATCGGCGACGGCCTGACCGACGTGACCGATATTCTGCAGCGCGAGATTGATCGTTTGGCAGACAGAGGAGGGGTTCTGGCGCTGCCGCCCGGAATTTTCCGCATGTCACGACCTCTGAAACTAAGAAGCGGTGTTTCCCTGATCGGTGCAGGCCGGCACTACGAAGCTACATCGTCTGGAAACCGGTTCACGGGAACATGGCTACGAAATACGACGCTTGAGTGCCACTCTGTTCAGAACTGCACCTTGCGGAACTTCGGGATCGACTGCGGGGAGAAAGTTGAAACCGTTGCGATCTCGATTGGCTCCGACAATCGGCCTGCAACGAAAGGGCTAGTGTTTGAGCAGCTGTCGGTCTTCGGTGCCGAGTTGGGCGTGCGCTGGGGCTTGGGAAACCGCCTCACCCCTCTAGAACAGTGCGACGACATATCATTTCGCGATTGTACATTTCATAGTTGTAGAAACGGCTTCGTTCTCAATGCCACGAACGGGTCTGACTATTCTGCCGTCGAACGGATAACATTCGACGCTTTACGAGGAGTCGCCTTCGATCTCCAAAATGCAGGGTTCATGAAGATCGAGAACTGTGCTGCCGGCACGATCGGGGATGCAATTATGTTCAGGATTAGGGGCAGTTCACCCGATCCACTTCGCATCATAGGCTGTCAGAATGAGCCATCTGGTTTGTTTTTAGATGCAGAAGGGCCGAATGACCAGCGTACGATCATTTTACAAGCCAACGTCATCAATTTGCCTATCAAAGCGAGAGGTATATTACGCTTTGTTAGTTCAGCAAATTATCTGAACTCGAATATCGAGCTGCAAGGATATGTGCGCTGGCGGTCCACGGAAGACGTGTGGGACGTCGCAGGAGATATACACATGCCTCAGGTAACGGGCGCAGTCCATTTCCATGCGACGATGTTCAAAGACGCAGGTGGTCTGATTGGGCGCTATGTGGTTAAGAATACCCGCATCGACGGCCAAGATCCTGCTGAAAGCGAGCTGGTGGTGAAAGCTGGCATTTACAGCCCGCGCGCAACGCCAGGTATAGCCTATCAAAAAGGTGCCGTCGTTAGCTTGGCTGGTGTCGCTTATGAACTGCTAGCCAGCGGGCGAGTGGATGTGGAAGCGTTAAGCCCGGAAGATCGACGTGCCTTGCTGCGTCCCTTGGGACCAGCTGCCCACACTGTTCGAATGCGACCCGCCGTACAATAAGGATCGGGCGACCATCTCAACTACTAGTGCCGAGGCAGCCATCGAAGCCACATCCTGCCAAGCCCAAACTCCTTCCAGGATGAAACGAAAGCTTCCGAAGCATAGTACAATCTTCGTAGCCGCGCTGACTCTCTGCTTATCTAAAAGACGAAATAAGACCAACAGCATTTGAAGAAAAACCACAGACAGCAGCGATCCTCCGGCGAGGCCAGCAATTATGACTGCACCGCCAACATAACCTGGTGAGCGAAAATCAAATTCGCTTTTTACGTTCAGGACTGCTTGCGTGAATACCCTGCCCGCTTCGCCGGTAAACCTCGGGACAGAAAAGGCAGGAAGACCGGAGCAGTCGAACCCGCAATAAAGCGCCAAGCCTTCGGTGCCGGGAAGTCGATTGGCAATAAGGCCAACCACCTCAAGCAGCGTTTCAACGATGTTGCCCTGCATCAAGGAAACAACGATCAACGCGTCCACCCCGAGCAGAGCGCGTGAGCGAAGCTGTGCTGCAACTATGAAGACTGCAAGACTGGCGACTACAAGAGCAACAATCCGGAGAGGTTTAGAATACATCTTTCGCTCGGTGAGATACAACAGCATAAAAAGCTGAACGGCGAAAAAGATAAGACCGGCTTTACTCGTTGTCAGCAACGACATTGCAATGTTGAAAAACGCAAGTGCTACAATCCAAAAGTAGTGACTTCGGCGCTTTCGAGCAAACCATGCAGCTTCCGCGAAAAGAAGGAAAAGACCAGGAAAGAGATCAGATTGCGCCCGAAAAATAGGGGTGCCCAGTCCTAGCGGAATGTCCGCAGGCTCTTCGCCAAGCACAGAGCCAAAAATACGACGAATGATTAATGTAAAAACCACGAGTGAGATAAGCGTCAGCGCCATGATTCTTGTTGGTTCGCGATAGTCGCTGACACTATATCCGTCATGCAACCTGTATGTAGTGAATGAAGTCAGAAAGAATACACCGAAAACAGTAGAGCAGATAATAAAAGCCTGTTGAAAGGCCAGCGGGAGTATGAGGTTCCAATCAGGGCTCACGTCCGTGAGGACGGTAGATGTCGAGAGATAGTAGCTCAGGTATATCCAACGCACAAGATACGCTAAGACATACACCGCCGCAATTATCTGAAGAAACAGACGTGCAGAGGTTCTTGTCGTTTCTTTCATAAGTGTACCTGTAGGAAATCTACTAGATGTATATAAGAAGCCGCATCAACTCGGCATTCGGCAGTGGAGCACGATCTCTTCGCTTCCGAGGTGATTGCGTGCGGCCCTCAAACCGGCCTGTACGTTGTAGGGCAAGGTCTTGAGCCCCTGGCCGCCGCTCGGCTTCGCGCCGTTCCTGAGCTCACGGCTTTGTTGCAGGATGAAGCCAGCCAATGGGGTGCCGAACACCCTGATATCGGAAAAGCCCGCCAACTCGGCCATCTTTTGCAGAGAGCGCGGTGTATGGATCGTCAGGTGCCGCGGCGCCTCCCG
>ERZ1066121.1076-NODE-1076-length-21669-cov-19.817202_pt1 | contig 21669 bp, 28 predicted proteins | sample MGYA00382768_ERZ1066121 | MGnify/ENA primary metagenome ERZ1066121 (study PRJEB33369, sample SAMEA5778351) | biofilm metagenome | biome: Industrial cooling water; feature: Water cooling tower basin; material: Biofilm | place: United Arab Emirates | collected...
TCTGTCTCAAACACGGTATGACCCCCGCTCGATTCTGCGATCGCAACCCGCTGGGCAATGTTGGTAGGCAGCACCGGATAGGGATAGTCCTCTAGGGCATCAAGTATGTCTCGGGCAATGACGGTTCGACCGATGGCCCGGTTCACAACGAAGGCGGCCAGCAGGTCAGGCTTAATGCCCTGCACTTGCTCAACCATTGCCACGGTTTCAGCTGCGGCCCAGACGTCATAGCTCGACGGCTGCACCGGAATCAGCACCAGGTCGCTGCTCACGATGGCAGAGCCGGTTAACTTGCTGGTGCGTGGCGGGGTATCAATCAGGCAGTGGTCATAGCTTGCGGCCAGGTCGGGCAGCTCACGGTGCAGGGTATCTCTGGCCACAGCCACAACCGAGAATGGGGGCTTGTTATCACGGGCACTTGCCCACGTGCTTGCTGAAGCTTGGGGGTCGGCGTCAACCAGCAACACGCGGCGGCCAGCGAGGGAGATCGCATGGGCAAGGTGAACTGATAGCGACGTTTTGCCGCTACCCCCCTTTAGCGAGGCGATGGAAATTATCATGGGTACTGATTCACGTGCTCAAGTGAATGTTAAGCCTTGGGGTTATACCTGGGGCTTTTTACGTGTTCAAGTGTTCACGTGCTTAATATGCTCAAGTGAGCACGTATCCAAGTGGGGTCAATCAACCATGCCCACCTGGCAACTGCTAACCCTAGCCCTCATGGCATCGGCGCGATCGCAGCTGGCAGCGTCCCAGGGTGAGACTCAGCAGCAGTCAGAAGGATGAGCAAAAATACCTTGTGCCAGTTGGTGAAAATCGTGGACTAATTTTTGGACTTTTCGGCCTCGATCGAGGTGTGTGCCAGTTGCCCGAAACCTTTGATCTACCGTTAGTGGCTTTAGTCCATGCCAAAACGCTGAAAAGCTTTGCTAGTAAAGGGTTTGAGCGTTTTCGGCGTTTTGAATAGTTGCGTATCGAGCAAAATATCAACGCCTGGGCTAAGGCTAAATCGCAGTCTCACGGGCGTCTCATCGCCCCTATGGAGGGCAGGGGGAGCCCCCCGAAGGCAGGGGGCCTGCTGCAACCGATGAGGCGCGAGTACATCGGCTAGAGCCTTAACTATGGCTTGCCAGCTGTGTCTGGAGCTCCAGACAAAAGCCCCGCGTAGCAGTTGTCCGACTGCCAGCGGCGGGGCGATCGCGTTGAGTGCGCGATTTCCTTAATTATGCCCACCCCGGATCCTAGGAACCCTCCCCCCGTACTGGCGGGGGCTGAGGCGTGGTTGATACGGAATTAGTCGTTAAAATCAGCGGCTCCGGCGCGGGGCAGACTGTGCGCGATGTGCTCGGCGTGCAGAAGGCGATCGCGCAGCTGGGGAAGGACTCGAAGGACGCCGCAAATCTGGCCAGGGCGCTAGGTACAGCATTCAATCTGTCCGATGACCAGGTGCAGGATTTAGCCCAGGCGCTGAGTCAAGCGAAGGCTGAGGCCAAGCAGCTTGAGCAGCAAGGGCGATCGCTCAATGGTGTCTTCCAAGGGGTCTTTCAGGGCATTGGGCAGCAGCTCACTCAGGTAGGCTTTCAAGCCCTAAACGCCACGCTAGCCACCGTCGGCGGCACCATCAAATCGGCGATCGGCGAGTTTGAGCGATTCGAGCTGGCGCTGGTCAGCTTCGACGCCAAGAGCACCGCCAGCCAGGAGCAGATTAAGCGCATCGGTGAACAGGCAAAAGAGCTGGCCGCTGTCACCAGCCAAAGCCCTGCTGGGGTAGCGGAGCTGGCTACTGCCTTGCTCACCCTGGGAGCCACCGCTGATGAGGTTGAGGACAACCTGCGGGGCATTACGTTTTTGGCCGATGTGCTGGGCGAAGACCCGGTGCTGACGGGGCAGGTGGTGCAGACTGGCATCAACATCTTTGGTGAGTTTGGCGAGACCGCCGACAGCCTCTCCGATAAGCTCAACTTTCTAATCAACAACAGCGCTGCCGGGGCACAGGGCGGGCTTAGCGAGTTCTTCCAGCTATTCGCCGATGTGGGCGGCATCGTGGGGGCTACGGGTGCCTCGTTTGATGAACTCGCGGCGACATTTGCCGTGCTGCGAAATGGTGGTGCCAGTGCCAGTATCGCGGCGACGGGCATCAAGACGGCGCTGCTAGCGCTCTCGGCCCCGACCAGCGCCGCCAACGCAGAACTGAAAAAGCTGGGCATCTCGGCCTTTGACGCTGACGGCAATTTCCGAGGTTTTGAGCAAGTGCTGCTGGATGCGTCCGATGCGCTCAAAACAGCCTCGCAGCAGGAGCAGATCCAGTTTGCAGAGAAGGTGTTTGGGCGGGAAGGTGCCCCGGCATTTTTGACGGCGCTAAAGTCGGCTAATGGCGGACTGAGCGAGTTGATCCAAGGCCTCAAAACCGAAGCCGACGGTAGCTTGGCTGAATCGCTGGAAACCATCAACGGAGCACTAATTCGCCAGGTTGAGATATTAGAAGGCAGCATCGGAGAAGGCCTGACTGCCTTTGGGGAGGCCCTTGCCCCGGTGAAGCTGGCGGCGGTGCAGTTTGCCAACGATATATTCGATAGCGCAACTGAGGCCAGCGAGGGCTTTGATGGGCTAACTGAGGCGGGCACAAGGCTGGGGACGGTACTGCAAGGCAACCCCGCCCTGGCTGAGGCGCTGGGGCAGGCATTCGCCGACTTGTTTGACACAGCGATCGACCAGCTAGCCCAGGTGATTGACGCCATCACGGCGTTTGTGAGCACTGAAGGCAATATCGAAATCATTGCCAATCAGCTCAGCCTGGTCGGCGATGCGATCGTGCTGGTAGGTCAGGGCGCGCGGTTCCTAATTGCCCTGGCAGATGGCATTGGGCAAATCGTCACGGCAGCAGGCGATCTGCCCATTGTTGGCGACAACTTTGAGCGCTTTCTGCGGTTCCCAACGCCGCTTAATGCCTTGACCGAGGCTCTGAGGGCGATGGGCGAAGTCTTTGGAGTGCTGGTGGGTGCGATCGCAGACGGCGCTAGCACCGCCGTTGAAGCTGTAGGCCGGGTGTTTCCAGTCGTGCAGCCGCTGGTCGATCGCGTGCTGCAATTGCTCGACCTGATTGGGCGAGAGCCGACTGAGGCGACGGCATTTGAAGGTATTGGGATTGGGGCCACCGGCGCTGGGGAAGCAATCAAAACCCTTGAGGCGACGATGGGTAGCGTGGGCGAAGCCACCCAGAAGCTGGCCACTGATACTGAGGACGCAGGCAACCGCACCGCTGCTGCCGTCGAGACCGTTGAAGAGGCATTAAAGCGCCTGGGCGACACCAACAAAGCAAACCTGGATGACCTCTCCACCGACGCCGCTAATGCCCGCGCTGCCCTGCTTGAGGCAGGCGGCGACCCGGCGAAACTGGCCGAGCTGGAGGCCAAAACCCTGCGCGATCGCATCCAGAACAACCGCGACTTTCTCAAAGAGCTGGAGGCATTACAGTCGCGTGGTGGGCTATCGGCAGAGGATGCCGCTGCCGTGGCTGACCAAATTCGTCAGGTGGATGGACAACTCGCCAGCGATCGCGTGAGCCTGGCCCAAGCGACCCTAGCTGAGCAGAAGTGGGTGGAGGAGGAGCTGGCCAAAGCCGCTGAAGAGGCCGCCAAAAAGCAGACCGACGCACTCAAAGAGCAGCGCGACGAAGAGAAGCGCCTCGCAGAGGAACGCCAGGGCCTCCAGGAAGATGCGGCGCGGCGTGGGTTTGACGATGCCCGCGAGGATCGCGCCGACGATCGGGCTGAGGCGCGGCGCAAAGAGGATCGCAAGCTGAGGGACGACCTTCAGGCCGCTGACGAAGCCCACAACAAACGGCAGCGAGATGAGGACAAAGCCGCCCAGGAGGCCCGCCAGGCTGCTGAGGATGCCTTTCGCAAGCAGCAGGAAGCCAAGGCCGAAGCCTTCCAGGCGCGGCAGCAGGCAGAGCGCGACAAGGCCAACCGCGACTTCGATGCCCTCGGCAGCGAAGTCGATCGCCGGTTCCAGCTGGAGACTGCCGACCCTGCCCAGCGGAGGGAGTTGGAAAAGCAGTTTGAGGAGGAGCGCAAAAATCTAGAGTTGCGCCGCCAGATTGAGCGAGAGGTGCTGGCTCAGCGAGGGGCGGTGCTGGCTCAAGAGGATCTGTCGCTCAGCCCCCTGGAGCAGGCACGGGCTGATTTTGAGGCGCGACTACAGGAGGAAGCTAAGGCGTTTCAACTGTCCCAGCAGGAGGAAGAGGCCGCGTTCAGGGCGAAGCTTGATGACGAGGAAGAGGCGCGGCAAATAGCGCGAGAGCAGGCTGAGGAGGAGCGTCGCAAGGCGCGTCAGCGCGAGGACGATGAGCGCGAAGATAAGCGGCGTGAAGAAGACGAGAAATTCGAGGACGATGAGCGGCGGCTGCAAGAGAACTTTGAGGCTGAGTTACGCAGACAGAGAGAAGCCTTCAACGCCGAGCAACGCAGACTTGACGAGGAATCAGCCGGTCGCATTGCGGCGATTTTGGCGGCAGCACGGCCAGCGCCCCCCAATGGCCAGAGCCTGAGGGTGGGTGGCGTCGCTGAGGGTGGCGTGGTGCAGGTCCACAAGGACGAATTTCTACTGCCCCCCAAGGGCACCCGGGTGGTGAGCCAGCGAGAGTCTCGGGCGTTGGTGCGAGAGTCGCTGTCGGTGGGGCAAGCGCGATCGCTGATGACTGGGGTATCGTTCAAAGGCGCTGCGGGGGTTAGCCCAGCGGTCGTCTCAACCAGTAAGCTCGAAAGCCAGATGGCGGAGCTACTGAAGGAGGTTAAGCGGGGGCGGAAGGTGCAGCCCGGAGGGAACACCTACAACCTGAATACCACCGAGCCGGTGAAGGATGCGATCGCGCTCCAGATGGAGGAGATCAGGGCGCTGGTGAGGTCCGGGCGGCTTTGACCGCAAAAAGCCCCCGCCGATCGCGGCCAGGGGCTGATGGGCTATAGGCTGAACTTGCGTTGGCAGGCGATAAACACCGACGACGCGGGCAGATTGGTTTTCCGGCCCCCTGCTGGGGTTTGTTGTGCCTGGGTTAGTCACCTCCCCAGGCGTCGGTCATGCACCCAATGCTTCGAGCATCTGGGGCTTAGTGAGGTGCTTACCACCCTCCCTCACCCCACGCCAGCGGATACCCTGGCGGCTGCACTCCTTCCGCAGCTCCTGCGAGGTCATGGCGCGGTAGTCGATAGCAGCAACCTCAACCACAGCGATCGCAACCGGCGCGGCCACCTCAGCAGCGATAGCAGGCACCGGGCGGGCGGTTAGCGCCTCGGCCTCGGCCAGCAGCTCTGGCAGCGAGGGCAGGTCAACATCGGGCACTGGCCCCGGCGCGGGGGTGGCCTCGATGGGCTCACCGACAAACCAGAGCACGGCAACGATCGCGGCAACGTAGCAGAAAATCTCGAACAGCATGGCGAAAACTCCAAAAACGACAGCCCGTGAAGAGATGGGCTAATTCCCAGGGCAGGAGTCGAACCCGCCTACACCGTCTGGGTGAATGTGTCAGGGAATCTTTCATCCTCAGTCGCGGTTCCCTATCCCCGCCGGGAGGCCGTTTGGTGGGGTGGCGCTGCCCCTGTTGTTTATCAATATATCCGGGGTAAATTGAAATGTCAATAGCTCCGGGATATAAAGATGTGTGCTAGGCTTATCGCGTCACCCCCGGATAAAGTGAAGGAGCCGTTATGCTGCTGACTGTGCCTAGAAAGAAATCCGATTATTCGCCTGGCGAGCACCCCCACAGCCAGGACAACCTACAGCCCCGCGAGCCGATGTATGGAGAGGCTAAGAAGCGGCGGGAAGTCATGGTCACTCCCACCGGGTGGGATGGCTTCAAGGCACTGGCCGCCAGCATGGAGCTATCGGCCAGTGAATTGGTAGAGCGCCTGGGGCGAGGCACTATTCCGCTAGACCCGGCCTCAGGCGACGTGCTGACAGTGACCAAGCGCGGGTATACCCATTGCAAGGCGGTTGATGCCGCTGGGGCAGAGTACGCCTGCAAGCGCGTCAGCTCAGCCGACTAGGCCACATGGCCGATCGCGCCTCTGCACGGGGCACCATAGGCAGGCAGCGGATGAGAGCCATATCAAGAGATGCACCTAATGGTTAACCCCCACCGGCACCGCTGGTCGTGGGGGTTTTGTTTTGGCAGTCTATAAAAAGGGCGATCGCAACCTAACGCCATCCCCCGCCATCGCTCGCCACACCGAGCGGTCTACCCTGGCCCCGGCGGCAACGTGCGTCAGATGGCGCGGCTACGCCCTGGGAGGGCTACGCTCCGAACCGTTCAGACATTACGCCATCCCCGGCAGCGCGATCGAACCCTAAACCCCACGGGGCAAGGTGCTTAGGGTTCGATCGCAAAACAAAACCCCTGGCGGCTGCCAGGGGCTGAGGTGTGAAATTCCATTGGGGCTATTGTGCCTCAAGCATGGCCCTGGCCTTGGCCTCAGTCGGTGCCCACCCCAGGTAGTTGCCCTGGCCGTCCCACACGTCGAAGAACGTCCCCGCGCAGCTGCTCAGGGCCTCGATAGTGCCTCGGTCATTAGCCTCGATAGTGCGGTGCTGGCTCATGCTTTTGATACCTCTCTGGCGTGGTCTAACCTAAACTATCCCATCGCCCTGGGCGGGGCGCTGGTGAAGGGCTGCGCGTTTTTTACCAAGATCTTGGCGTATTGTGTGGCTCCCCCGCGATCGCCCCGAGTAGGGGCGTAGCAACGATGGCCTATCCAAAACTATCCCTGCGTGTGGGCAAAAAAGAGCCGCCACGTTAGGGCACGATGGCGGCGCTGGGTCACGAAATTTCACGTTCACCCAAAGAACGCAACCCACGCAATGCAGGCCCCCAAGCCCAGTAGCAGCAGGTAGCCAACACGCGACAGCCCCCAGACCATTGCCTGAGGCCAGAGGGCGATCGCAGTGACGAGAATCAGTGCCCAGAACATGGCTAAAACCCCTTGCAAACATCTTCGGTATAGCTGGCGATCGACGGGTAGCTGGCCCCGTTGTAGGTCTGTGGCCTTGCGTCGTTAAACTTATCTGGATTGCCTGAGTAGTGAATGCTGGCCATCATTCTGCATTGGGTGTAGGCGTCGGTGGCCTTGGCCTGAATGGTGCTGAGTTTGCCCTCGACAAAGCAGCCCATGATTTGATCTTGTAGCTCTGGTGACCCTAGAAATTCACCCTGGGAGGGCACCCGACCGACACAGCCCTGAGCCGTGCTGGCCATTGTCCCCGGCATAAACTGAAACTTGCCCAATGCTCCACTGTGGGGATTGACGGCCCCGTAGCTGCCCCCTGACTCTTTGGCCGCGATCGCTTTGACGTAGCGCTGCACAAAGTCACCCCCTGCAGCTGCCCCCTGGTTATCGATGGCCTCTTTAGCCCAGGTCTGAGGATTGACCCACTGGCCACCCCGCTTAATTTTCCAGTCGAGATGAGGGCCTGTGCTCAGGCTATCGGTAGGGCTGACCTTAGCCACCACCTGGCCAGCCGTCACCTGGTCACCTACAGCTACCATGATGCTGTCTACGTGTACCAGCTGGTGCTCAACATCCCCGGCCCAGTCTTTACCCACGACGTGCAGCTGGTAGCTGGCCCCGTTGGCGCTGGTGCCAATCTTGCGAATTTCAGAAACCCGACCGGCGATCGGGCTGGCCACCGCTGCCCCGGCTTCACCCCCTGCACGGGCATCAAAATCGACCCCACCGTGGGGGCCATAGCTGCGCTGGTTGCCAGTCTCAGGGCCAAAGGATTGCCCCTGAGAGGGCTTATAGTTCACCAAGTCTTGCAGCGACTTGCCCACGATGGGGCTGGCGTAGCTCTGGCCGTCAGAGGCGCGATCGCCTCGCTCACCGGCTAGGCCCAGCCATTGGGCGGCCCTGCTCTGGCTCACTTGCTCCCACTGATAGGCGACATAGTTGACGGTGGCCAGCGTGGGGGGGATTGCCACCGTGATGACGTAGATCCCCCACAGGATGCCGATCTCTGCCCAGGTGGTTTCCTTTACCAGGCGCTTGGGGTCGAGGCGTTTCTCGATCGCGTCTATCCGCTTGATTAGCTCCTTACTGGGGGTTGCTGCCGTCATAGTCTTGGCCCTCCCCTTTGATGGTGTCTACCAGGCCCTCGCGGGTGCCCTCGAAGTCAACAGAGGGGCGGCCACCATGCCACTGAATCACGTTCAGATTCTTGAGCAGCAGCAAGGCCAGCATGCCTAAACAGAAAAACTTCAAGCTTCCCATAGCCGCTCACTCCCACCGACAGAAACCAGTTTTGTAGTCGCATTTCAGGGTTTGGCCTGTGGGCTCTCCCTGGATGTCGAGGCCGTTGGTTTCCTCCCCCAGGGCGGCCAGCATGACGTTACGGACAATCTGAAACATGGGCTGGCCCTGAATCTGGATGAGGGAGAAGGCCCCGACAGTGACAATGAACAGCACAATCACCACGGCATTAGCGGCGCTGCCGACAGACTTAAGCATTGGTTTCTAGCTCCTGTAAGAACTGCTTTAGGGCTTGGTACTGGGGGTTATCCTTCGACCGCTTTACCTTCAGGTGGTCGCTAACCTGGCGGGCGCTGTAGCCACGTTTGACCAGCTCGCGGATCGAGTCAGCATTCTCGGCCAGCCATTCCTCAACACCAGGGCCAACCTGCAGCTGGTCAGGCGTAGACAGGTCAGGGGCTACGACGGGGTAGGCCTCACCCGACAGGGCATCTCGATACACCAGCACTCGCTGGGGTGGCTGCACCTCTGCTACCAACCGCTGGCGGGCATCCAGTAAACGGCCCCGATCGCGGGTCAGGCTGGCGGGGTAGGTATAGGTGGTCTGGCTGAGGGCATCGCCCATCAGGTACAGGTCAGCAGCGCCGGTAATGGCCTCGTCGAGTTCGGTTTTCTCGCGGGTCAAGCCATGGCAGACGATCGAAACGTCGATGCCAAACTTACGGCCCTCGTCGAAGATGAATGCGATCGCCTGCACCGCTGCTTTAATCTCCTGCGCTGTCCACTTGCGCACCAGTCCGCCCCACTCATCCAGCACCAGGTGCTTAGGGCTGCGGTCGGGACTAATGCCTTCGATACGGTTGTGCAGGGTCTGCTGTAGGTGCAACAGGGCTTTATGGGTGTCCTCAGCCGTGCGCAGCAGGTAGCGCTGCTCGAAGGTATCCCGGTCGATGCCGGGTAGCCATTCGTGCTCACCTTCGGGGTAATGGCGATCGCTAATCTTCAGGTCGATGCCGTCTTGGGCCATCTGCGAACAGTGGAAATTCACCAGATAGCTTTTGCCAGTGCCCCGAGCACCGACATAGATTTTGCTGGCCCGTGCCCGCTTGGCCGTCCAGAAGTCGGCAGTCGTGGGGTCAACCGTCGAGGTCACCAACCAGTCAGCGACAGGCCCAGGCAGGTTGGCGATCGCATGGGTGGCCGCTGTAGGAGCTGCACCGCTGGGGGCCAAGGTGCCGAGACATAGCCCAATGTCCCATGCCTCTAATGCCCAGTCAGCTAGGCGATGCCGTTGGGATTCCTGGTAGGCCACCATGGCGCTGGCACTGCCCAAGAATATGGCAGGGATAGTGAGAACAGCCGGGCCTTTGGCGGCGATCGCACCGCTGCCCAGGGCCAAACTCCACAGGAACAATGAACGGGATACGTTAGCCATCGGTGGGCACCTCCTGAGTTTGTGCAGGGGCAGCGACGGCGGATCGTTGGTTGGCTTTGATGCGCTGGGCTTCAAAGCCAAAAGCATCGATCTGGGTAGCACTGTCAAACGCCGCTACTCGGCAGCTGCGGTTCTCTCCCACATAGAGCGCATTGAGCGCCTGCAGGATGGCGGCCCGGTTGCGTAGGGGAGAGTCAAGGGCAGCAGCAGCGGTAGCGCTGCCGTCCATGCTGCCGTTGGTCGCCATCAGCTCCTTAACGGCCTGGTTCTCTTTGGCCAGCTGGTCTAAGAGCCAGCGCTCTACATCTACAGATTCAGAGTGTTGTTTTGACTGAGCGGCGGTTAGATACTGGGCGCTGCGGGCACACAGCAGGTTATCGACATCGACCTGGGCCAATTCGAGGGCAGACTCTAGCACAGCCCCACGGGTAGCCAGGGCGGCGGGTAAATCAGGCGGTGCAGTAGCCTCCCTCATCCCCTGATTACGGCCCTCACCATAGGCACCTTGCACCGCTTGCCCAACTTGAGGGAGTACAGCATTGGGGTCAGTCCCCTCAGGGGCAGGTTGCTTACTGGCGATGCGCACAGCCCCCACGACGATCAGGGAGCTGGCCACGACACAGCCAAAGACTAACGGCTTAGCAAACTTAATCGGCATGGTTTAGATCCTCCAAAATGAGGGCGATCGCGGCGCGGGTTTCATCGGGCAAATTGCGACCTGTTAGTGCATTTACTTGGGCGATTAGTCGCTGTTTCGCCCGGTCGCGTGAGAGTCGTTCTCTGCGCTCCAGATGCTTCTCAATCGAGATGCCAACGGCAGCACCAGGAGCACCGAAAAGGAAGGCACCTCTAAAGCAAAAATTGGTGATTTGGTAAGAGGTAAAAACGCCGTCTTGATGGGTCAGAAATTTTTGCCATTCACCCCCGAGTGACCATGCAATGCCGACAGCGGCAAAGCCCAGGGGCAGGATAAAGCGGGTTAGGACATAGAGCATGGTGGGGGTTGGTTCTGTTGGTTCTGGGTGGTTCCTGGTTCCCGCTGGTGCAGAACCACTGAGGGCTGCACCGCTTGGTTCTGCGTGGTTCTTGGTTGGTGGTTCAGATTTTCCGGCGGCGATCGCCCCGTGGGAGAGTCGCCTACCGGGTTCGGCGAGCAACTACCCCGCTGATGCCCTTCACCAGCCCCAGCAGCAGCAGGGCGGCGGCATAGGCCAAGCTTGCATACCAAATGAAATTGCTAAGCGTGAACAGCAAATTAATGAGCCCCAGAAGAAGAAAAACAGCGATCGGGGTCATTACTGCACCCTGGAGAAAAACAGGGGAGGGGTGACTCCAGAGCCAATCACGAAAATCACGAATGTGCATCCAGAGGCGCTGTGCTCGGTAGCGCCAAGTGCGGGGCAATGAATTAATAAATCGGTAAATCATGGTCCTAACCGGGGTTAGTAGGAAGTGGGCTTTAACCGGGTCATCTACAGGGCGATCGCGCTACTCAGACTCCTGGGCCTGCTCGCGGTGGTAGTCCTGCAGCTGCTCCTGGAGAGCGCGGGTTTCCTCCTGAAGCCACATTGCGCGGCGTATAGCCTGGCGCTGGGTGAGAGGGGTTGCGCTGTTGTTTTGCAGGCGCTGGGCTAGCGCCTGAGTCTGTCGGGATACTTGAGGGAGAGCAGCCATAATTTAGGGAGTCCGTTTCTCTTCAGGGTTTCGGGCAAAGCCCCCAGCAGGTTGTCTAGGCCAGCGCTGGGGGTCAATTCTTGGGGCTACCAGTGGCGCATAACCTGGGCGGCCAGCTGCTGATTGTCGCGAGCGATCGCGGCGGCAACATCGGCGGGCGTTGCACCCTCCCAGGCCGTAACGCGGGGAAAGGCAGCATCAAGGGGCAGAACGCTGCTGATTGCGATCGCGGTGCTGGCATCGAGCAGAACCCATTGCTCAAAGGGCTTGTAGATTTCAGCCAGGGCCTTGACGCTGCCTGAGAGGTTGGCCAGGGGGAGGTAAAACGCGGGCTTGGTGGGCGTGTTTACCATCGCGCCACGGCCTAGCAGCTTGGCCATCTCGGCAGCTACCAGGGCCATAGGCAAGGTCGGCGGCGCTGGCGGGCGCTGGCGGCGGCGCTTGGTTCTCATCTGGGTTGTTGGCATTGGGTTTCCTTGTAGGTGAAGTGGGTGGTCTGGAGTTCCAGACAGCAGAACCGCGATCGCGGCCTCTACACATCGAGCCCTTTTAGGGACGCAATTTTCTCCAGATCTCGCAAGCTAGAGGCCAGGGCAGCGGCGGCATCAAGGCTTTGGCCCAGCGCATCCCACAGGGCGGCTTGGGTGCCGGCGGCATTCTCAGCCGCTAGGGCCTGCTCACCCAGATCCATCAAGCTCTGGTAGATGCAATGGGCAATGGTGGCGCGGCCAAATGTGCTGGGTTTGTCCAGAGCTGCGGACTGGGGAAGTTCCGGGGGCATCGTGGTTTCGTCAGCAGGGCCAGGGCGACGGCCCAAGGCCCAGGTCGCATTCCAGGTCAAATCTCGGCTTTGGCCAATGGTGTCGCTATAGGTTTCTTCGATTAGCTCCAGGGCGGGGCCAGCAGCATGGATGGCAGCCAAAAGCATTTCCAGGGCGGCGCGGTGCTGCGGATTAAGCTCGGGCGGCCAGGGGAGTTGGTGGTCAGCAAGGCCGTAGAGGGAAGGGAGCGCGGTCTGTGCAGTAGGCATGGTGGTTTCCTCAGTGGGTTGGCAGCGGTAGTTAGTCGGCATCAGGGACGGTAGGGTGCAGCACCTGCTCAGCCAGGGCCTGCATCTCAGGGGTACTAGCGGCGCTGGCTTGCACCAGCTGGGCCAGCTCCAAGGCGGCGGCTTTGCGCACCTTGCCCAGGGCGATGCCGTGGCGAATGGCGGCCTTATCGGCGGGGGTGAGGTTGATTTGGGACATGGGTTTACCTCAGGGGGTGGTCAACAGGACAGCGATCGCAGCCCCGGCAGCGGCCAGGGCCAGCAGGGCTAAGCGGCGGGCTCTGCCTCGGCGCTGGGCTTTCCCAGGCTTTGCAACTGCGCTAGGGCGTCGGTCAAGGCGGTAGTTTCCTCGGTGGTAGCGCTATCGAGCTGCTGGGTCTGGAGTTTGTAGAGGCGCTGCTCTAGGGCTAGCTGCTGGGCCTTAGCGGCTACCTGGGCCTGGGCCTGCCTGGTGCGGGCTAGGCGCTGCTCACGGGCAGTAATGTCATCGGCCAGCGCACCCTGAATCATGTCGGCAGTCTGCAAAAACTGCTCAGCGACGGCTAAGGGGTCATCAATGACCAGGGCGCTGGAATCGCGAAACTGTCCCAGGTCAATGGTTAGGCCGTCGAAGCCAGGCGCGGTAAGGGTTTGACAATGGTTGCCTGTATGGATTGTGAGGCCGCCAGCGGCGGGTGCTGGGGCTGGCTCGGTGGGTGCAGGCGGGGGGCAGAACTGCGCGATCGCGGCCTCGACGGCAGCGGAGCTGAGGCCGTCGCTGGTGCTGTAGCCGTGGTCATTTAGCCAGCGGCGCACGGAGGTTTTAGGCAGGTTGCCATTCTCTTTGCAGAAGGAGTGCAGGCTTACGGGTTCGGTCATAGCTAAAAGTCCTCTGAACCTTTACGGGTACGGGTTTGGCGCGGCATGGCACGGCAAACAGTGAGCCAACTAGGCCCAACCCTGTACCTATGCCGTTTCGCGTCCTGGTACAGGTATAGCATAAATATGCAGTTATGCATTAGTATGCAGTTATGAAATTAGACATAAAGCTTCCGTTAATGCAGTGATCGCCCATAATTGAGGCGTTGCACTGTTGCCGGGATAATGAGCAGCGAGGAAAAGCCCGTGGCTATAAGAGTTTTGATGGAGTCTGACCTGCGAGCGCGGTTCAAGGCACAGTGCGCATTGCAGCAAACCTCTATGAATGAGGTGGTGACCATGCTGATTGAGCAGTGGCTGAAGCAACAGCAGGAGGACGCTAAATGACAGGCAACCCACACAGCCCTAATCGCCTAGACCGCATTGAGGCACTGCTGGCCACCGTGGCAGAGTCCCAGGCCCGCACTGAGGCGAATCTTTCCCGCACTGAGCAGCTAGTGGCTCAAAACGCCGCTGGCCTGCGAGAAACCCGCGCCATCACCGACAGCAACGCCCGCGCCATCGAGGCATGGTCGTCTCGTATTGAGGAGGGCATAGCTGAGGCTGAAGAGGTCAGCAGCTCGATGTCGGCCAGTACCAATCGGCGCATGGAAGACGCGATCGCTGACACCGTGCAGCTAATAGCCAACCTAGGGCAGCAGTTTGAGGCGTTCTTGGCTGATGCTAGGGAAGACCGGCTAAAAGCTGAGCAAAACAAAGCAGAGGCCGACCAGCGCTTTAACAACCTGCTAGAGGATGCCAGGGCAGACCGGCAGAGGGCAGACCGCGATCGCGCCCTCAACGAAAGTGAGCACCGGGCCTTTCGCGAAACGTTTCAGACCATGCTGGGTCAAATTGCCCAGTTGTGGCAGCGGGTGGCAGGATGATCGACGCTGCTAGACCGAGAGCGCTACATCTGGGGGGGCTAAAACCCAGGATCGGCAATTTTCGTTGCCAAAATACTGTATCTGTGCACAATCGCGGATTCAGGGGTAAGCTAGTACTACCACCGCCGAGCAAGCCACGCAACCCAAACCAACCAAGCAAAGGAGAGCTTTATGAAATACATAGGAGAAGCTCGAATATGCGTAATAAATACACGGTGGCTTTTGGTATCCGGCTTCCAAAGTCGGAATTTTTAGCGCTCCAAAACGCACTCGCCGCTAACCCCGGCATAGACAGAAACACGTTTGTCAGAGATGCGATCTCTGATGCAGTCTCTCGCCGCGCTCAAAGTGGGGGAGCTAAGGCGATCGCCGCTAATGACCCTGCATTGAAAACCCCCGCCTGAGTTAGCAGCTCAGACGGGGGTTAGTTTTTGTCTCGAACACTCACCGCAAGCCGCCGAGGGCTCAATCTCTGGCTTTGCGGTAACCAAGTTAGAACACACCTATAAGGTGTGCACAGATTGATGGTAACCGGTATTTCTGTAAGTGCACAACCCCGATGGGGTTATAGAGCTGGGCAGGTAGTAGGCCCGAGGGCTTTAGATCAAGATAATACACTAGAGCTCACTCTAGCGTGGGTTTCCGCCGATCGCGGGGGTGGCAGCATGCCCTCAGCCAGGGCCAGAGCAGCGCTCCGGCGGGGCTACTCCAGGCGGCGATCGCGCGGCGGGTGGCGATGCTGGGTCTATGCCCCCAGCAGCACCTCAGCGGCGGCCCAGGGCCAGGGGGTGGCGCTATGAGCACCTCCACCGCTGGCATCAACCAAGTCGGGAAGTGTGACCCCGATTGCCTAAACTACTCCCCACATAACACCGGCCCACCTGGCAGCTCTGCCAACGACACGACGACAGAGCCCACCCACCAGGTAGACCCCATGACATTCTCGATTCTTGACCACGTTGAAAAGCTGACGCCAGCAAAGGAAAAGGGCAAGTACATTTGCCCCGTCTGCGAGGGCAACGATTTAGCCATCCATCCCAAAACTGGGGCCTATAGCTGCTTCTCTAACGGATGTGACACCGCCGATATTCGCAACGCGATCGCACCGCTCCCCCAGGGGCAACGCTCCCCAGGCCCAGGCAAGCGAAAGTCTAAGGGTAAGAGGCTATCAGCGAGGGAGAAGGATCGGGCAGCTCATCAAAAGGCGATCGCCGTTGAAGTCAAGGTGGATGACCTGTTGCTGAGCGTTGCCGAGGGCTATCACACCAAGGAACAGGCGTTAATCGAGCTGAGCAACTGGGCCAAGGATGAGGGCTTCGACGCATTCGACGCTAAGCAGCTATTTAAGGCCAAGGCTAAAGACAGCGGCATTGGCAAAAAGGCGACTACTCCCAAGCCCTCAAAGGTTGCCGCCGATCTGCGAGAAAAGTACCAGGGGCGTCTATCCTTCAACACTCAGGCTGAGCAGTGGCTTTACTACGGCCACACCAAAGACGGCCTTTGGGACACTATCCCCGATGCTGAGCTAGAAGCCATCATTCAAGCCGATCTAGATAGCTGGCCCGGCCTTGAGGATGGCTACAACATGGGCTTCGTTTCGTCGGTTGTAGGGCTACTGCGTGGCCGCCTGAATCGTTACGCTTGGGATGAGCAGCCCAACATGCTGCCCTTCTCCAATGGTGTCTACGACCTGGCTACCGGCAAACTAGAGCCCCACGCCCCAGGCTATGGTTTTACCTGGCAGCTGCCCCGGCCCTACGTTGCGATCGCGGCCTCATTCCCCAAGATCGACGCCTGGCTAGATGAGGCAACCGGCGGTAAGGCTGAGCTTAAAACCATTCTGCTGTGCTGGCTTAATGCCATTCTCAAAGGCCGCAGCGACCTACAAAAATTCCTTCACCTGGTCGGCCCTGGGGGCACAGGCAAGGGCACATTCTTGAGGTTGGCTACAACACTCATTGGTGAAGGCAACACCCACAGCAGCGCCTTAGATGTGCTTTGCCAGGACAAGTTTGAGGTGTCTAACCTGGTCGGCAAACGGCTGGTGACATTCTCAGATGAGGATAAGTACACCGGGCGGCTAGGCATCTTTAAGCAGCTCACTGGCGGTGACCTGCTAAGAGCTGAGCAGAAACACAAAAGCGCCTACCCGTTTCGCTATCAAGGCTTGGCCATGGTGGCCAGCAACTACCCTATTTTTGCGGGCGACACCAGCAGCGGCCTGCATCGACGGGTACTCATGGTGCCCTTTACCGTCCAATGCCCCGCCGAGAAGCGGCGCAACCTCGAAGCGGAATTTGAGCCCGAGCTAGCCGCCCTCACAACTTACCTGCTGAGCCTCGAAGACGACTTTGTTGCCCAGACCTTGCTAGGCGTTGGGGGACAGTCGGCAGAGGTGACAGAGCTGTCTTGGGAAATGAGGATGCGTACCGATTCCCTAGCGGCCTGGCTGAATGAGTGTGTTGTCAAAAAGCCAGCAGCTGAGGGCTACTACGAGGAGGTGGGCAGCAACACAGACGACCGGCTAAGCCTATTTGGCAGCTACTACCAGTGGTGCAAAGCCACAGGGTCTAAGCCTGTGGGCCTTCGTGAGTTCTCCCCCCGACTCCTTGACCTATGCCAGGCGGTCATTGGATGGACGGATGTTGAGAAGCGACGGCTCACCACTGGCGACCACAAAGGCCGCCATGCGATCGCGGGCCTCAAGCTGCGCACCGACACCACCCCCGATCCTTGCCCTATTGATGCCCTCATTGAGGCGGCAAAGGTGAAGGGTGAAGGGTGGAGTGAAGGCAAAGTGAAGGATACGGTGAAGGCTGAAACCCCCGCCCTCAAAGGCGGTGAAGGGTGTGAAGAGTCAAACACATTTTATGGCGCGAAAAAAAGATCAGTCGCTCCATCTCCTTCTCTAAAAAGTCAGAAACCAGAGCAAAAAAATAAGATCTCCAAAAAAAGTAGCTCTGACCCTTCACACCCTTCACCGCAAGACACAGCAAGGGTTTCAGCCTTCACTCCATCCTTCACTGACTCCTCACTCCATCCTTCACCAGGTGCAAACCTGGTCCACCGCCGCACCGGTGAAGCCGCCGTAATGGTGAAGCCCGACGAAGATGGCTTTATCTGGATTGCCCCGGCCAGCGGCGGTCAGCATCGCTTGGTTGCCGAGTCAGACTGGCAGGCGATCGCGGCCTAACCCCCACTGAGCTAGTATCCACCGGCCCTAACGACAGCGGCTCTGCCCCCGCATTGGCTGCCATCAGAAGCGCTTTGCCAAGGGAATAGGCAGTTGCCTGAGTAGTTTTCTGAGCGGCGGTGAGTCGGCACCACAACGGTTGGGCCTAGAGACGCCGTGTCGCAGAATGAGCCGGAGCTGAAGAAGCATGCCTGAGCAACATCGTCGCTGACACGGGCAACCTTGTCAGCCGGAAGGAAGCGAACAACGACATCAGGCTCGCTCCTGTTATCCGACCCTAGCCCAGGGCTGGTACCCCAAATGAAGTAGAGGTAGTCAAGGCCGTCTCGATTGCTCCAAACGTCATAGCTAACGGTGGGGTCGCTGGTAGAGAGGTTCCCCGCTAACAGGTTGTACCCGGCATCCCTCATAGACTGTTGGAAGCCAATCCGAACCGTACCCTCTTCCGAAGACGCTGTTTCTACGGCCTCAAGACTCACCCCAACAGGCTGAGGAGCAGACCCAGGCGATCCACTCATGCCACACATTGAAGACAGGTCTACGATGCCCCCAGAGCCATTAACCATGTAGCAGTAGTGGTTGATGCCTGAGTAGTCGTTAGCTCTGGCAGCAGTAGGCAGCAGCAGGCTTGCCCCAATAAGGGCAGCGGCGGGGGCAAGGGGCTTAATCATGGGGGCATCGCTGAAAGTGCTCTAACCCTCCCTACGCCTCATGTTCCTAGCTGTCTGGACGCTTCACGGTTTAAACAAATGGGGCGGCGCTGTTTCGGGCAGCATGGGGCCGTGGGGGTGGCGTCTTTGAATTAGCCTGCCCGGCTGGCGCTGCTCCCACCTCTAAGCTGGAGAGCGAAAAAGAGTGAAACAGAGTGATTTCTCCCTGGCGGGAATCCTCATAACGTCCCAGCGATCGCACTCTCCCCCCGGCAGCACCATGGAAAATTTTTTCAATCTCACCCCCGCGCAGCAAGCCTCCTTCGTTGCCGAATTGCGGCAGCGGGTCGAGTTGCTTGAGTCTGAGGTTAAGGCCGATCGCGCTTCTGCTCTCTGGGCCTCGGTGGGAGGCTATGAGGGTAGCCTGAGGTACGCCCTGCAAGAGATTACCTGGGATGAGGATCTGAAGCCCACGCTATCGCCCGAGGCGCTGGAGAACCTTGCCAGCCATATCGAGCCCCAGCAGCCCAGCCCCCAGGGCAGCAGCGAGCCCCAGCTCAGCCCGGCTGAGAAGCTGAATCAGCTACGGTTGGCGGGCGATAGCCGCCCCAGGCCAGGGCAGCACCCTGGTTAGGGCGGTAGATTGCCATCGCTAGAGGCTCCCCAGTGCAGATGCTGGGGGGCTTTTTTGCGCCTGGGAAGGCTCTCCATAATACGGATTATGGAAACTGCACGTGGACACCACCGAAATCATCCAAGAATGGCTCTATGGCAAGCCTTTGAGCACTCAGGCCGCCTACTTGCGGGACGTGTCGCAGCTGCTCACCTTCCTGCATGACAAACCGCTTGAAACCATTACCCTGCGGGATTTGCAGCGGTGGCAGACTGATCTGCTAGAGCTGCACACCAAACCGGCCACCGTTGCTCGCAAGGCCAGCGCCATTCGCGGGCTGTTGCGCCACGCTGCGAGGCAGGGGCACATCGAGCGCAACCCGGCGATCGACTTGCCCTCACCCACAACTCACTGGCGGGTTCACGAAAAAGTGGTGAGCCGTGAGCAGATGTTGGCCATCATTGAGGCCGCTGCCCCAGGCCGCGATCGCGCACTAATCAGATTGCTCTACTGCACAGCAGCGCGGGTGAGTGAAATCTGCAATCTGCTCTGGAAGGATTGCACTCCCACCACCGTCGGCGGCGCGACTATCCATCTGCTGGGCAAGCGCCAAAAGTGGAGGGTAGCCCAGGCCCCGCCCTCGGTCTGGCTACCAGTGCAGCAGCTGCGCGGCGACGTCCCCAGCGACGCGCCAGTGTTTGGCGGCATCAAGCGGCAACGGGTCGGGCAAATCGTAAAGGCCGCTGCGATCGCGGCGGGTGCACCGGAGTGGTTCAGCCCGCATAAGGTTAGGCACTGCACCGCGACCCACTTGAGCGAGGCTGGCTGTCCCCTTCCGATTGTGCAGGACCTGCTGGGGCATGAGAGACCCGAAACTACGCTGATTTATGCCAGAAGTAGCCAGAGCGCGGCGGCAATCGACTACCTGAGCTGGTAGTGCCCGCTGGCCCGTCCGCAATTTCAAGAGCTGCGTGCGTCAAGCACGCTTGACTACCTGGCCTGGTAGTCGATGGCTGGCCCCTTCTTCGATCGAAGAATCGCGCAGCTCTTGACCCTGACTGGTCTCCACCCCCTGTTTGAGCCCCCTTTTAAGCACCGGCCCTCCCCCGCGAGCGCTGCACACCGCTGCACAGCACACCGCCCAACCCATTGCCCCGTGGGAATTATCTCTGTGCAGTATGCAGCAGTGAGCCATGCCAGAGCCTATCAAGCCTGCGACAAAAGCAGCGGTGAAAAATAGCTATTTGAAGGAGGGCCTATCGCTGGCAGCGGCGGCGGCAAAGCACGGCGTCTCACCCCGCATCGTCAACAAATGGAGCTCGACTGAGGGCTGGGCAGCGGCCAAGGAGAACCGCCCTAGCGACGGTGGCCAGCCCATCAAGCTGGTGACCTTTGCCCCTGAGCGCGGTGGCCAGCAGGCCCAGCAGCAGGTAGAGCCAGCGCTCGATGTCCCCGAGTCGACGGAGGACTTGATTGAGATTTTGGATCAGGCGATCGCCAGATTGTCGGCGGCGATCCATCAGCCGCACGACCGGCGCAACCAGGCGAATGCTGCCAACGCCTTAGCCAAGCTGATTGCGCAGCGTTGCGCCTTGGCCGACACCCATGAGAGAAAGAGCAGACGTGCAGCGATTGAGTTCAGCCTTGCAGCGCCTGTGCTATCCAATGACGAGCCTCTGCTTTGAGCCCATCTCCCCCAGGTGCCGCAGGGGGCGCGGGTTGTTCAGGAGCTGCGCGATTCCGCTATAGCGGATCTCCCCCAGGTGCCGCAGGGGGCGCGACATTGGCGACACAGTTATGTCGGGTTGCGGGCGTCGCACGTGCGCACGTGAGTCAGTACCCACGTGTGCTAGGAGTCTTGCCTATTCTGTCCAAAGTAAAAGCCAAGGGCACCACTAGTAAGCCCTACCTGGGAGGTCAACACAAGAGTTAGCAGCGATTCAGCCTTATCAGAATCGCTGCTTCCCCAGACGGCGTATCCCATCGTGAATGAAGACGATATTGCAAAAAGAAGAACAAGAGCCTGCGCCAGCCGCCCCCGTGTTTCTTCTTGAAGGCGAGGAATTGGCTTGGTGTCAGGCCCTACAGGTTTAGACTTTGCTAAATCAATTGTCTCGGTATAAACATCCAAGTCCTCCAATGAGGACAATGATCTGGGGAGGTTTACGTCTAAGACACCCTCAGAGTCACTGTAGGTGTTGCTTTCTACCGAGTCATCGATCATCTAAAAACAAGTTCTCTAACCTCATCCCCATCTTTGATGAGAATCTTTGAACCTTTCTTTATTTGAGCCCTAAGGTACTTCTCTGTCGAGATCGCTTTTTGGAGAGCAGACGTTGCTGTAATGCCCTCCTCGTTAGCGAGCTCTTTGAGATCATCAATGACATCTGTTCGCAGGCGCACAGATAGCTGCTTGGTATCCTTTTCGTCGCTGGCTTTATGGAATGCCATGTTTCTTACCTAAACGCAGGGTAAAGGAACCCCTCGGGAAAGGTCATAATACTGCGTCGTAGATCTGTTATAGCAGAATGGTTGGCAGCTAGCTAGCCTATTGCTACACAAAACATACACACGCAATTAATCAAACACGTGCCCACGTGAATCAGTATCCACGTGCTTTAAGCCAATCCTCAACAGCCTCTCTCACGATGGTGGTCATGGGCTGGTCTGTCTCGAACCCGGCCCGCTTAAGACGCTTGTACTGCTCTGTGGTGAAGTCTGCACTAAGCCTATGCGGGAAGGCCTTCCCCTTGCCCCCGTCGTCAACTTTGGCGGCCACCGGCGGCGCTGGTGCTGTCTTGGGCTGGGTCGATTCTGGGTCAGTGCCCAGCTGCTCTAGGAACCCCTCTACAGCCTCGGGCTTTGGCGCTGGCTTGCGGGTGATGCGCGATCGCTTCTCTACCATTGCGCCACCCCCGCCAGTTTCAAAACGTCTTTAGCCAGTGCCCTAAAATCCCGTGCAGCTGCGCCGCTGGGTTCTGTCTCAAACACGGTATGACCCCCGCTCGATTCTGCGATCGCAACCCGCTGGG
>ERZ1066121.1078-NODE-1078-length-21626-cov-8.643549_pt1 | contig 21626 bp, 18 predicted proteins | sample MGYA00382768_ERZ1066121 | MGnify/ENA primary metagenome ERZ1066121 (study PRJEB33369, sample SAMEA5778351) | biofilm metagenome | biome: Industrial cooling water; feature: Water cooling tower basin; material: Biofilm | place: United Arab Emirates | collected...
CGCATCGTTGATCCAGTGCAACAGGCTGAGCCCGGCCAGATCGACATGCAGCAGGTGAAAATAGGCGTCCGACCAGCCGGAATTGGCAACCGCCATGGCGGCGATGGCCGACAGCATCAGCAACTGCCCGCCGGCCGCCTGACTCGACAGCAATTGTCGGATAATGCTGAAACGCACACGGGGCAGGGGGCTTGCCATGGCCCAGACCTATCAAGCCAGCACCACCCGGCCAAGCAAAAGCCGTTCAGCGGGCCGCGTAGTTGGTGTCCATGAAGGCGCGGTAGCTGCCATCCATCACCGCGCGCCACCACGGCTCGTTGGCGAGATACCAGGCCAGGGTTTCGGCAAAGCCCTGTTCGAAGCTGCGGGCCGGGGTATAGCCCAGTTCAGCGCGTGCCTTGGTTTCATCGATGGCGTAGCGGCGGTCGTGGCCGGGCCTATCGGTGACAAAGCTCTTCAGGCTGGCGGTGGGCTTGCCCTTGGCGGCCGGGGCATCGGGAAAGCGCGCGGCCAGCGCTGGATCGCTGGCAAAGGCTGCATCCACGGCTGCGCACAGCGTGTCGATCACTGTGATGTTGGGCAGTTCGGCACCGCCACCGATATTGTAGGTCTCGCCAACCCGGCCCTTGCGCAAACACGCCGCGATGCCGCGGCAGTGATCTTCCACGTGCAACCAGTCGCGGATCTGCATGCCGTCGCCATAGATGGGCAGGGGCCGGCCATGCAGGGCGTTGATCAGGAACAGCGGGATCAGCTTTTCCGGGAACTGGAAGGGGCCATAATTGTTGGAACAATTGCTGGTCGTGGTTTGAAGGCCATAGGTGTGATGCCATGCCCGCACCAGGTGATCGCTGGCCGCCTTGCTCGCCGAATAGGGGCTGTTGGGGGCATAGGGCGTGGTCTCGCTGAACGCCGGATCATCTGGGCCCAAGCTGCCATAGACCTCGTCGGTCGACACATGATGGAAGCGGTGCGGCTTGCCATCGCCCGCAAGCCAGACGGCGCGCGCCGCCGTGAGCAGGGAGAGCGTGCCGATGACGTTGGTGTCCACAAAGGCCGCCGGGCCGTGGATGGAGCGATCGACATGGCTTTCGGCAGCGAAATGGACAATGGTGTCGATGCTGCCATCGCGCAGCAGCCGTTCGACCAGTTCAGTGTCGCGGATGTCGCCCTGCACGAAATCAACCGCGTTGGCGCCGGCAAGATTGGCGCGGTTGCCGGCATAGGTGAGCGCATCCAGCACGGTGATCGCATCATCAGGGTGATGCGCGCGCCAGAAGTGCACGAAATTGGCGCCGATGAAGCCGGCGCCGCCGGTGACCAGCAGATGACTCACCTCCGCATCTCCCTTTGCATCTCCTTCAGACAATCGATCAGTTCATGGCGCCAGTGCCGGGCCGGGCCGGTGATCGACCATGTCGCCGTCTTGTCGAGCACGCCATAGGCCGGGCGGCGGGCCGGCGTTGGATAATCGACCGTGCGGATGGGGATCACCGGCACGGCGCGCGTCAGGAGGCCCAGCCGCAGCGCCTCGTCCTGGATGGCCTGCGCGAAATCATGCCAGCTGGCGACCCCGGCGTCCGTCCAGTGAAAGGTGCCGCTGTGGGCCTGAAGCGCCCAGATGGCGCGGGCCAGGCTGGCGGCATGGGTGGGCGTGCCGATCTGGTCCGCCACCACGCGCACTTCGTCGCGTTCAGCCATCAGGCGCAGCATCGTCTTGACGAAATTGTTGCCGGCCGCCGCATAGACCCAGGCGGTGCGGATGATCAGCGGGGCGGGATGAGCGCCGCGCGCCGCCACTTCGCCGGCCAATTTGGTGCGGCCATAGGCGCTGGCCGGGGCCGGCGGCGCGTCGGGCGCATAGGGGGAACAGGCCTGCCCGTCGAACACATAGTCGGTGGAAATCTGCACGAAGCGCGCGCCGGCCCTCGCGGCGGCGCCGGCGAGATGGCCAACCGCAGTGGCATTGACGGCCAGCGCGGTCTCTTCCTCGGCTTCCGCCTTGTCCACGGCGGTCCAGGCCGCCGCGTTGATCACCAGATCAGGGCGGGCGGCGGCGACAACAGCGGCCACCTGCGCTGCATTGCAGATGTCGAAGTCGGCTTCCGGCGGTGCGAGCAGCGTGGCCCACGCCGGCACTGTCGCGGCCAGCGCCCGGCCCAGTTGCCCCCCGCTGCCAGCCACCAGCACCCTCATGCGAACAGCTCCGCTTCGGCAAGGCCGGGCGCGGCGGCATCCTTGGCGGACAACAGCGGCGTTGTGCCCACATCCGGCCAGGCGATGGCGATGGCCGGATCGTCCCAGCGGATGCCGCGATCGCTGGGCGGATCATAGAGTGTCGTGCACTTGTAGAGGAAATCCGCACTGTCGGAGAGCACGAGGAAGCCATGGGCGAACCCGGGCGGGATCCACAGCATGCGGTGGTTGGCCTCGCTCAGCTCATAGCCGACCCAGCGGCCGAAGTGCGGCGAGGAGCGGCGGATGTCCACCGCCACGTCGAACACCGCGCCCTGCGTCACCCGCACCAGCTTCCCCTGCGGATTGCTGAGCTGGTAATGCAGCCCGCGCAGCACGCCCTTTGCAGAACGGCTGTGGTTGTCCTGCACGAAATCGAGATCGAGGCCGGCTTGCGCGAAGCCGCGGCGGTTCCAGCTTTCCAGGAAGAAGCCGCGCGCATCGCCGAACACGCGCGGCTCGATCAGCAGCACGCCGGGCAGGGCGGTTTCGACGATGTTCACTGGCCGAGCCTCAACTGGGTCAGCAGATATTCGCCATAGCCTGACTTGCGCAGCGGCTCGGCGATGCGGGCCAGTTGTTCATCGTCGATCAGCCGCTGCCGCCAGGCGATTTCCTCGGGGCAGCAGATCTTCAGGCCCTGGCGCTCCTCGACGATGCGGACATAGAGCGCGGCATCAAGCAGCGAGCCGTGGGTGCCGGTGTCGAGCCAGGCAAAGCCGCGCCCCATCAGTTCCACGTTCAGCTTGCCGGCCTCAAGATAGCGGCGGTTGAGATCGGTGATTTCCAGCTCGCCGCGCGCGGAAGGGGTGAGATCGCGGGCCAGCGCCACGGCATCGCCATCATAGAAATAGAGCCCGGTCACGGCATAGTTGCTCTTCGGGGCAGCGGGCTTTTCCTCGATGGTCTCGGCGAGGCCATCGGCGCCGAAGGAGACCACGCCATAGGCCGACGGGTCCTTCACATAATAGCCGAACACGGTGGCGCCATCCGTGCGGGCCGCTGCACGTGCCAGCAGTTCGGGCAGGCCATGGCCGTGGAAGATATTGTCCCCCAGGATCAGCACGGACGGGTCGCTGCCCACGAAATCCGCGCCGATATGATAGGCTTGGGCGAGGCCCTCCGGCTTGGGCTGCTGGGCATGGTGGATGGAGATGCCCCACTGGCTGCCATCGCCCAGCAGGCCGGCAAAGGCGGCGCTGTCTTCGGGCGTCGTGATGATCATGATGTCGCGCACGCCGGCCAGCAGCAGCACGGACAGCGGATAATAGATCATCGGCTTGTCATAGACCGGCATCAACTGCTTGGAGACCGGCTTGGTGAGCGGATAGAGGCGCGTGCCCGAGCCGCCCGCCAGGATGATGCCTTTCCGTGTCATGCCGTCCCCCTGATGAAGCGCCGCACCAGCCCGGCAAAGGCCTTGAGCCTGAGGTGCAGCGGTTCCAGCCGTGATGCTTCGGCCACCGCCAGCCCTGCATAGCGTGGCACCGGGCGGCCCACCACCCGCATTGCCCACAGCCGGGCCGCGATCTGCCGCTTGCGCCGCGCCTGCGAGGGCTGCATTGCCGCGATCTCCGATACTGCCACCGGTTCTGCCACCACGCGCCCGGCCGCTTGCGCCGCTTCCAGCAGGGCCAGGCCTTTTACGGTGCGCGCCATCACCAGGCTGCGGCCATCCTGTTCCTCGAAGCTGGGATAGCCACGCGCATCGCCATACCAGGCATCGGCGCAGGCCACATCGGCCGCCGCGCCCACCGCATCCGGGCAGATCTTGCAGCGGAACTGGATTTCCTTCGACAGGATCTGGCCCCAGCTGTCGTCATAGCCCATGGAGCGGCTGCTGCCGTCCTTCAGCGTGGCGGTGCAGCGGCCCGGCCAGCCATCGCCCCGAAAGCGGAAGGCGGTCACGTCTTCAGGCTTCACCTCCAGCCGGTCGAGGATGCGGCCCACGGCCCGCGCCGACGGGATGCCGGCGCAGAAGAATGCGATCATCAGCGGCACGCGGGCACCAATGCGCGGATCAGCCTTGGCGCGGGCGCGCACGGCCGCCACGTCGCAGGGCTTGCCCACGAAAGCAAAGCGCTCGCCGGCCTGCTCGGCGTGGGCCAGCCAGCCCTCCAGCCCGGCCAGCGGCGAGGAGGCGGCATAGCGCGAGCCGGCGGCGCCGAAGATGTCGGCAGCGCTGCGCGACACAGACGTGATGTTGCCGGTGGGCCGATCGGGATCGGCGCGCACCTGCACCACGAAATCGATCTGTCCACTGGCCAGCGCATGGCCCAGCAGCGCCGAGATCAGCCCGCCCGAAGAGGCGTGATGGCGCAGTTCCGCATCGTTGGCATGGCCCACCCCGGTGAACAGCTGCGGGCCCCACAGCGGCTCGGCGGGATCATGCGGATTGTCGCGCTCGTCCACCACCAGGCCCGGGCAGGCGGCGGCGATGGCATCATCCTCGGCAGCGCTCACCGGCCCGGTCTGGCGCGGGCGCGCCCAGCCCGGCGGCACTTCGGCCATGCTGATGCCAGCGGACACGGCGGCGCACAGGCCGCAGCCTGTGCAGCTGTCCGCCTTCTCGACGCGGGCGAGGAAACCGGGCTTCACCGCGCCGCCTCCCGGAACAGCCCGGCCAGCGCGCTCACATAGGCATCAAGCCCGGCCTGGATGCGCGGGGCCGCCGCAGCGATGGCGGCAGCGAGTTCGGCGCGGCGTTCGAGCGCCTCAAGGATGCGGGCCAGCGCGGCATCGGTGTCCATGCCCTGCGCGCCCACCAGCCAGTCATAGCCCAGCGCCCCGAACAGGCCCTCGAACTTGCGGCTGTAGCTCACCGGCACCACCGGCACGCCGCTGGAAAAGGCCGCGATGGTGGCGTGCATGCGCGCGCCGACCAGGAAATCCAAGCCGGAAATGAAGCTCTTGGCGTCACTGGCCGAGGTGAAGTCGGGATGGCGGATCAGCGCCGGATAGTCCGCCTTCAGCCGATCGGCCGCCGCGCCATCATCATCGGCGGGCAGGTGCGGCGCCAGCACGTGCGGCACCAGGTGCACATCGCAGTCGCCGCGCGCCAGCAACGCCTCGATCAGCCGGCGGGTGAGGGCGGGATAGTCATAGCCCAGCCGATATTCATTGCCGCCGGCATAGCCGCCGTTCATCAGCAGGCCCGAGACGTTAAGGCCGATCTGCAGGCGACCGGGCGTTTTCGCGCGCGGCGTGTAGGGCAGGGCGAAGGCCACATCCACCACTTCGCGGGCCGCCACGCCGGGCGCCAGCGCCGCCACCGCCGCCACCGACAGTGCGTCGCGGGCAAACACCGCGCGGGCACGGGCGATGATCCACCCGGCAATGGCACTGTGCGGCTGGCGGCTGAATGGACCGATCGTCTGCGGGCTCAGCACCAGCGGCTTGCCAGAGAGGATGGTGATGATCTTCGTGCTGGCGACATAGGCAAAGCGCTTGTCGGGGTAGATGTCGGTGAAGCTGTCACCGCCGCAGATGTCCAGCATGATGTCGCACGCCCGCACATCGGCGAGGAAGCCGCTGGGCGAGATCATATAGCGGCCGGTGATCTCGCGATTCGACAGGTCAGCGTCTGCCACCGAGGGCGGCCCCGTTTCGCGCGAACCGATGAGGGTGAAGCGGGCGGCAACGCCGGCCTGCGCTGCCGCCTGCCGCGCCAGCGCGAGGTTTCCGGCGGTCAGTGCGCCGATGCCGAGGTTGGTCGCCCGGGCCGCATGCCAGAGCAGACCAACCGCAAGTTCAGGCACCGGTGCCGCCGGCGGCCGGCGCCGCCGGCGCGGCAGCAGCCGGGGCAGCAGGCGCGGCCGCTGCTGGTGCAGCGGCAGGTGCAGCAGCCGGCTTGGCCTGGTTTTCCTTGCGCAGCTTCTCGGCGACCTTCTCGGGCGCGTCATAGCCGGCGGCATAGGTGATCTTGGCCTTGTTGGCGTCCTTCAGTCGCTTCAGCTCATCCTGCAGGCGCTTGTTCATCTCTTGGCGCTGCAGCAGCTGCTGCGCATAGGAAATCGCCTTTTCGCCGATGAACGGCTGCACCTTCACGTTGCTCACCACGTTGATGTAGATCACCGGGGCGGGGGCGCCGGCCGGGCGATCGGTGAACATGAAGGGCTCGCCTTCCGGCCCGTTGGCAACGCGCAGCACTTCCTTGCTCAGCTTCGGATCGATCAGCAGCGTGTCGATCTGCTGCGGCGCGCGGCGGAACTCGATATTGGCGTTGAGCAGCATCTGCTCCACCGCCGCCATCGTCTTGGCGTCCTTCATCGGCAGGTTGGCGGTGTTGGGGCCCTGCAGGAACTGGATCTGGTCCAGCTGGAGGATGCGGCGATCGGCGAACATCACCGGATTGTCGCTGATATATTTCTGGGCCCGCTCGCGGGGTGTTGCCTGCACCTTGCTGGCGATATCGGCCTGCAGCGCCTGCACCAGCAGATTCTCGTCGTTGCGGGCCTTGGCCAGCACGAACTGCGGGGATTGGTCCAGTTTGCGGGTGCGCGCCTCGGCCGCCACCATCTTGCGCTCGATCACCCGGCCCAGCGCCACGGCTTCCACCAGCTTGCGCGGCGCCCCCTGCACGGCATTGCCCATCGAGTTGATCTCGGCGTTGACCTCGTGAACGGTGATGTCACCGCCATCCAGCGTGGCGACCACCTGGCCTTCCGGCTTTTCCGGCTCCTTGTTGCAGGCCACCAGCGCCAGGCTGGCGCTGGCCAGCATCAGGATGGTCATGGACGTGCGCTTCATACTCTCTCTCCCCCGCAGCGGCCCGGAACGCGGCCGCTGATCATGCGTTTCGTCGTGAGGTTCATGCCGTTGCGGCTGGCTGTGGTCAATGGCGGCATGCGCAGCTGGCGGTGATTGTCAGGCCGGCCGGCCCAGCGTGGCGCGGATGATGGCGCGGGCATTGCCCGGCTTGCGGCGCAGCAGCCGCCAGCCCGCCACCGCCCAGCCCAGCAGCCAGTGCCAGGGCCACAGCGAGCGGTGATGCCGCCAGATGTAGCGCAGGCGTGATCGGGTCAGCCAGTAATCGGAAAAGGCGCTGCGCACCGAGCGCGCGCTGGGTGAGCCGATGGCGCGGCCTGCCTTGTGGAAGATGGTGGCACCATGGGCGAAGCCAATCTCGAAGCGGCGGTCACCCAGCTTGCGGTTGCGGGCCGACCAGTCGATCTCCTCGAAATAGAGGAAATACTCCTCGGCCATCGGCCCCACCTCCTCGAGGAAGGCACGGGTGACGCCCAGGCTGGCGCCCAGCACGAAATCGGTGGCGTCGGCGATGGTGGCGGGATCAAAATTGCGGGTGGCGGGCGCATCACCGCCCAGCGCCGTGGCACCGCCGGTGAACAGGTTGAAGCTGAAGCCGCCCAGCGCCTGCACGCGATTGGGCGCCCAGTAATGCCTGACGATGGTGCCGCACATGCCCATGCGCTCGCCCGCCAGCAGGCGGCGCAGCAGGGCGGCCGGCGCATCGCGGGTCGCCACCGTGTCGTTGTTGAGCAGCCAGAAGGCGGCCATATCGGGATCGGCCAGCAGGTGCCTGAGGCCCAGGTTGTTGCCGCCGGCAAAGCCCAGATTGTCGGGCGAGACGATCAGGGTGAGGCGATCGCGGGCCGTGTCGCTGGCCAGCGCTTGTGGTTCCAGCTGGCGCATCGGCAGCGGCTTGGCCAGTGGCGGCGTCGACAGCGCAGCCAGCGCGGGATCGGCCGCCGTTGCCGGCAGCGTGCCGGCGGCCCAGGCTGCGATGCGCTCCGCCGAGCCATCCCCGGAGCCGTTCTCCACCACCACCACCCGCATCGGCAACGGGCAGCGCAGCAGGCTTTCCAAACACTCGATGGTGTCGTCCGCACCCTTGTAGTTGACGATCACCACGCCCAGCCGCGGGGTGGGATCGGGCCCGTAGAGCTCGCCCGTCCAGTGGTGGGCGGGGCGGGCGATGCGGGTGGTCTCCGGCCGGTTGGACGCCATCATGCCGCTGCCTGCCAGTGGCGGCCGGCATCATCGCCGCCGGCCGCCATCACGCGCCGCATCTCGGTGCCGCGGTAGAGGCGGAGCCGGGCCAGCACGGTGATGCCGCGCCAGCGGTTGCCCAGACCAGACAGGCGATCCGACAGCGCCAGCCGCAGGCCGTCGACCAGCACCGAAAGCGGCATCGCCGCCGCCTTCAGACGCCAGCGCCAGGCTGGCCTGCCGGCAGCGACATGCTCGGCCCAGTCGTGGGCGATGTGGCGCTGCCATTTCACCTGCAGGCTGGCAAAATCCGGCCGCGCCGGATGATAGATTCGCATCGCCGGCACATAGGCGATGCGATAGCCAGCGGCGGTGGCGCGCTGCCCCCAGTCGCGATCCTCGGCCAGGCCGATGCCGGAAAACGGACCGACGCGGGCATAGACATCGCGGTGCATGGCGAGATTGCCGGTGCCGGAAAAACCCTGTTTTTCGATATACATGCGCTGGCGATAGGCGAATACTGATTCATAGGCGGCCACCGGGCTGAGGTGCGCCGGATCCGCAACATCGATCCGCACGTCCCCGCCCACGACGCCGCGCGGGCCGGCGGCCTCAAGCGCCGCCACCGCCGCCGCCAGCCAGCCGGCCTCGGCACGGCAATCGGCATCGATGAAGGCCAAAAGCGGCGCGCGGGCGGCGGCCACGCCGGTGTTGCGGGCCGGGCCGGGGCCAGGGGTGGGCTCGCTCAAAAGGCGCACGCCCGGATGCCGCGCCACCACCGTTTGGGGCAACTGGCGCGAGCCATTGTCGACCACGATGATCTCCACATCACCGTCCAGCGCCTGTGCGCGTACTGACGTCAGGCAGATGTCGAGCGCATCCGGCATGTTGAAATGCGGGATGATGACCGAAACGCGCGGCAATTGATCGTCGTTGGGGGCGGCCATGGCTGCGGCAGCGGTCAGGCCGGCTGCTGGGCCATCGCCGCCGACATGGTGAGCAGGGCGGCCACGCCGGGATAGCTGAACCGGAACTGCGGATCGCCATGGCCTTCGCGCCGTTCGAGCAGGTCGATCGAGTTGACGAACAGCTTCAGGTCCCGCTCGATGCTGATCGGCGCCGACGCGCCGCCCAGTTCGGCGTAGACGTCATCGACGGTGAACCAGCCATCGGCGGTGCTGCCGGCGCGCGCGGCCGCCACCAGCAGCGGCCAGTGGGTGCGGGCCTCGTCGCGCACCAGATTGGCCTGCACGCGGCGCGGCAGGCTGGCCTGCCAGTCGGCAATCACCTTTTCCACGGCGGCGCGCGCATCGGCATAGCTCACCTCGTCGCGACCGCCGTTCAGCGCGGCAAGGCCGGCCTGGTGGCCGAGCAGGCGCACCAGATAGGGCGAGCCGCCGGCCATGCGGGTGATCAGCGCCAGCGCATCCTTGCCATAGCGGATGTCGGCCGCGCGCTCGCCCATGCGCAGCAATTCGCGCACCTCGGACGAGGCCAGCGGCGTCATCGGCAGGCCGGCGATGTTGCGGCGGATCGACGGCGCATAGCCGATCAGCTCATCAAGATTGAGCGCCACGCCGGTGATCACCAGCTGCACCCGGGCTGCCCGGTCGGAGAGATTCTTGATGAGTTCGGCCACCTCGCGGCGGAAGTTCACATCGACGACCCGGTCATACTCGTCGAGCACCACGATGATCCGCGTGCCGACGACACCGGACAGCAACTCCGCAAGTTCACGGGCGCCGAACGGGCCTTCGGGCAGCATCATCTCGAAGGTGCCGCCTTCCTCCGCCTGTGGCGAATTGGGCAGGATCGAGGCGTGATAGATTCGCGGGATGCGGGCCAGCACCGAACGGAACATGTCCGGGAAATTGGCCGCGGTGCCGCAGCTGGCATAGATCACGTGATAGCGGGCCTCGCGCGCGGTTTCGGCGAACACATGGGCCAGGCTGGTCTTGCCGATGCCGCGCTCGCCATAGACGACCACGTGCACCCGCTGTTCCTCGATGGCGTTGATCAGCGAGGCCATCGCCTCGCGCCGACCGGCAAAGGTCTCGCGCGCCACCACCGGCTGCGATGCGCCCAGCGCGTCGCGCAGTGCCAGGCGGCGCCGGGCCAATTCGTTGCCGGCATCGGTTTCGACGTCATCAGACGCGCTGGCGATGAAGCGCGGCAGCATGGGGCCGGGTTCGACCGCGAGCGGCGGCGCCCAGGCGAAGGTGGTGGACTGGGCCGGATCGCCTGGCTCCCGTTCGCCGATCGGCGCATCTGCCATGTCGTCTCCCCCCAGCGGCATCGCGGTGTCCACGGCAAGCTCCGTGGTCACCTCGTCGCCCTCGCTGCGCGTCCTGCGCTTCCAGATCATGTCCACCCCATCCTCATTCGCAACGCTCAATGGCATCGCGGACTGTTCCGCTCCGGCGCCAGCAAGCCGTCACCCATAGGCCAAGCGTGTCACCAACAGGTTACTGTATCACAGAAACCCGCCACCCGATGTCGGGGATGTGCCACGAAGCGTGTCGCGATGCGAGGGGCAAAAGGACCGAAAATCCGGTGAAGTGCCCAAAAAACCGCATCAAACCGGGCAGGATGGTTGCTGGACCTGTCATCTGGGTGTAGCAATCGGGCGCAAAGGGTGGATTTGACCAACGGTTTTTTCATGAACTGCTGCTAGTGCGGCAGGTATTGACGATTGCGGGGGTCGAGGGTCACCGGATCGATGGTCGGGATGATGACGGGGGTATTGGGGGTGGGGAACAGGCTGTTCGCATTGACGGGCGCGATGGGCGGTCTGGCAGTGTCGCTGCTGGTGGCGGCAGCGCCGGCGGCGGCGCAGTTGGTGCCGGGCGCACCGGCGCCGACTCCGGTGCGCGACAATGACGATGATCCGCTGCGGGCCGGCCCCGGCCTGCCCGGCGTGGGCGGATACCCTGGCCGCGGCCTGCAGCTGCGATTCGATATTCTGGGCCGTTATGAGGACAATCTGGGCCGCCGCCAGGCCGCCGATTCCGGTTATCGCCTGCGCCCGCAGGCGGCAGGCAGCTATGGCCTTGGCCTTGGCCAGCAGGGTTTGTTCATCAACGCCTCGGTGGCGCGGGATATCTTCGTTGACGTGCCCAATCTCCAGGATCGGGACCGCTTCCAGGTGGGCGCCGGCCTTGATTACCGGCTGTCGCGCTGTTCGGGCACCACTGGCGCCGGCTGGCAGCGCAGCCTGATGTTCCAGTCCGACGCGTCAGCCTTTGGCGGCTTCGAGCAGGAACGCACCAGCTTCGGCATCACCGCCAGCTGCCGGATCAGTGGCGCTCTTGGCCTCAACGGCTCGGTGCTGCGCTCGATCGTGTCGACGGAGACCGGCTTTGGCGCCGCCTTCGATCTGAGCAACTGGACTTATTCGGCCGGGCTCAGCTTCGGCAGCGCCGGCATTGGCCAGTTCTCGCTCACTGCTTCGCAGACCGACAGCATCATGCCGGGGCGGCAGGTGCTGACGCAGGGCGGCCTGTTCGACGATGGCCTGCGCCAGCGCAGCCTGCGCCTGGGCTTCAACCGCGGTTTCGGCAGCAAGATCAATCTGTCTCTGGGCCTGTCCTATCTCGACACCCAGCCGAACTTCGCCGAGCAGGTGATCATCATCGACAACGTGCCCCAGCTCGTTCCGCGGGACAGTTTCAGCGGCGCTGGTTTCGATGCGGCGCTGGATTTCAACCTGTCGCCGCGGCTGGGCTTCCAGCTCACCGCTGGGCGCAGCAGCTTCGCCAATCCGCAGGTGGGGGCGCAGTTCACGATCGCCACAAACTATGCGGCGATCGTCAACTTCCGCCTTTCGGGCACCTATGCGCTGCAAGCCGGGGTGACGCGCCGCGAGAATCGCTATCGTGGCGGCTTTGCCTCGCCACTGGATCCGTTCATCCGCGTCTCCGACGATCTTGACCGCGTGTTCGGCCAGATTTCGGCCCGGCTGGGGCGCCGTCTGCGGCTGGCGTTCGACGTCACCCACAACCGGCGGCGGTCCAATCCGTCCATCCTGAATTTCTCGTCGACCGGGGTTGGTCTCAATCTCGGCTTCGATCTTGGCAGAGGGCAATCATGAAGCATCTGATCGGGTTTGCCGTCGCGGTTCAGCTGGCCGGCGGTGTCGCGCTTGCCCAGCAGGCCGGTGGTGCCATCGCCAGCTACAAGGGCTATGTGCTCGGCCCTGATGATGCCGTGCAGGTGGTCGTCTATGGCCAGAGCGAATTCAACGTCACCACCCGCATCAAGGCCGATGGCACTATCGTGATGCCGCTGATCGGGATCGTGACGGCGGCCGGCGAGACCAACATCACGCTGGCCAGGTCCATCACCGACAAGCTGGTTGCCGGTGGCTATCTCAAGCAGCCGCTGGTCAACATCGAGGTTGGTTCGTACATCTCGCGCAGCGTCAACGTGGCAGGAAATGTCGGCGCGCCCGGCATCGTTCCGCTCGATCGTCCGTATCATGCTCTGGAAGCCTTGCTGAAGGCCGGATGGGTGCGAGCGGATGGAGCCAGTTTCGTGTATCTGCGCCGGCCAGGCCAGCCAGAACGCAAGCTGGACGTGGAACAACTGGTGCGCGGCACGGCCGATTCCGATCCGCTGCTGCAGCCTGGCGATACGCTGTTCGTGCCGCCGGCCGAGAACTTCTTCATCTATGGCCAGATCAACGGCCCCGGCATGAAGCCCATTCTGCCCGGCATGACCATCCGGCAGGCCATCGGCCTGGCCGGCGGGGTGACGCCTTCCGGCAACGCCAACAAGGTGGGTCTGATTCGCGGCGGCAATGGCAAGGAAGTCGACGCCGATCCGTCACAGAAGATCGAGAAGGGTGATGTCATCATCATCAAGGAGCGGCTGTTCTGATCGCCGGCAATGCCTGGCGGGCTGCAGCCTTGTTGACTGGGAAGGGACCGGCACCGCCGGTGTGAAAGCATGAGCCTGATTCAATTGTTGCGTATCCTGGTTGCGCGCCGGCTGATCCTGCTGGGTTGCCTCATCCTGTGCATGGTGGTCGCGGTCGGCGTCGGGCTTATCCTGCCGGCCCGTTATCCGGCCACGGCGCGCGTGATGATGGACAATTTCAAGCCCGATCCGGTGACCGGCACGATGATGAACGTGGCTGGCCTGCGCACCTTCACCCGCACCCAGCTCGAACTGATCAAGGATTATCGCATCGCCGGTGACGCGGTGGATCGGCTGGGCATGGCCGACAATCCGCAGCTGCTGGCCGCCTGGCAGAGCGAGACTGGCGGCAACGGCGATTTCCGCCGCTGGCTGGCCGATCGGATCATCCAGTCCGTGCAGGTGACGCTGGTGGAAAACAGCAACATCCTGGCCATCACCTACGAAGCGCCCAACCCCGAAGTGGCGCGGCGCACCGTCAACGCCTTGCGCGATGCCTATATCGACAATGCCCTGCGCCTGCGCACCGATTCGGCTGGCCGTACCGCCGAATGGTATCGCGAACAGGCCGGCCGCGCGCTGAAGACCCTGGAGGCCGCCGAAGCCGCCAAGACCAAGTTCGAGCAGGAAAACGGCATCGTGATGACGGCTGCCGGAGAAGCCGAGACGGTCAAGCTGGCGAGCCTGCAGGCGGCACTCACGGCGGCGCGCAGCAACCAGTCGATGCAGCAGTTCGAAGCGGTTCGCCAGTCCACCACCTCGACCGTGGTGGAGCAGCTGAAGGTCCAGCTGGCCACGCTGAACGACACCATCGAGCAGGCTTCCGAACGGCTGGGCACCCAGCACCCCACCTACATCGCCATGCTGGCGCGTCGTGGCCAGCTGGAGCGCCAGCTGGCGCGCGAGCAGGCCGCCGCCCGCCAGGCCGGTGCCCAGCAGCTGGGTGCTTCGCGCAGCGGCATCGCGCAGATCGAGGCCGAATATGAAGCCCAGCGCGCCAAGGTGTTCGCGATGAAGGAAAAGCTCGACAAGCTGAACCAGCTGGTCAGCGATGTGCTGCTGCGTCGTCAACAGTATGAGCAGGCCGCCAAGCGCACCGGCGAGCTGCAGCTGGAATCCAACGTGGCCGATTCCGGCCTGATCGTGCTGGGCGACGCCACCGTGGGTGACAAGCCGTCGTTCCCGAACTGGCCGCTGATCTTCGGGCTGGCGCTCGGCGCTGGCTTCGCGCTCGGCCTGGTGATGAGCCTGCTCGTCGAGCTGCTCAACCGCCGGGTGCGCGGTGCCGAGGACTTGGGCCTGGCCGCGCGCGTGCCGGTGTTCGCGGTGATCGGCGATCGCCGCCGGCCGGAATGGCAGCAGGCGCTCAAGCGCATCCTGACCCGAGGCAAGGGCAACAGTGTCGGCTGGCAGCCGGCCCAATGAGCATGGACACCATGGACAACAGCCAGAGCGAGGCGCCCGTGCCCGACAATGCAGCAGAACCCATCAGCGCCAGCGTGGTGGCCGGCGGCATCGACAGCGGTGATCGCTTCGATGCCCCGATCCGCGACGTGCTGGTGCGCATGGGCCACTTGAACGATGATCAGGTGGTGAAGGTGCAGTCGCACGCGGCTGAACGCGGCCTCGATTTCGATCAGGCCGCGCTGGAGCTGGGCTTCATCACCACGGATGAACTTGATCGCGCCCGCGAGCAGCTGATCAACAGCATGGCGCTGCAGAACGTGGCGCGCCGGCCGGTTTCTGATGAGCTGGTGGCGATGTCCGATCCAGGTTCGGTGCGGGCCGAGACCATCCGCATGCTGCGTACCCAGATCATCGCCCAGCACATCAAGAACGGTCGCCGCGGACTGGCCGTGGTGGCGGCTGCCGATGGCCATGGCTGTTCCTACGTGGCGGCCAACCTGGCCGTGTCGCTGGCGCAGGTGGGCTTCAAGATCCTGCTGGTCGATGCCAACATGCGCTCGCCGCGCCAGGACCAGATCTTCGGGGTCGATCCCAACGCGCCTGGACTGTCGAGCTTCCTCACCCTGCAGGTGGCCCGTCCGGAGCGGGTGGTGAACGCCAATGTGGTGCCCGGTCTCGCCCTGATCACTGCCGGCCCGCCGACCAGCCGACCGCAGGAACTGCTGTCGGGCAACCGGTTCCGCGATGGCGTCAACACGCTGCTGCGCGAATATGATCTGGTGCTGTTCGACACGCCGGCGGCCAACACCAACGCCGATGCCCTGAACGTCGGCGCGGCAGCGGGCTATGCGCTCATCGTCGGCCGCTCGAACAACAGCTATTACAAGGACATCAACACGCTTTCCAGTCAGCTGGCGGCGGCGCGCTGTGCCGTGGTCGGGGCGGTGTTGAACGAGTTCTGATGCCGGATCCGGCCAGCCATAACAGCGTGGTGGCAGCGACCGGGCCTGATCTTCAGGCCATGGTGCGCCAGCACTGGCCCCTGTGGCTGGGTGTTGCCGCGCTGGCGCTGCCCACCATGATCGCGCTGGCCCAGGGGCCATGGCAGGAAGAATCGGGCGTGCACGGCATCATCGTGCTGGTCACCGGCCTGTGGCTGGTGTGGCGGCGCGAAACCGAACTGATGGCGGTGCATCGCCCCGGCAATTCGCCGGTGACCGGGCTGCTGCTGGCCATTGCCCTGCCGCTCTACATGGGCGGGCGAGCATTTGAGTTCATCAGCATCGAAACGGCGGCGCTGCTCCTGGCGATGGTGGCGGTGGCGCATCAATATCTGGGCGTTGCGGCACTGAAGCTCTTGTGGTTTCCCATTCTCTATCTGGGCTTCGTGGTGCCGCTGCCCGGCTGGTTCCTCGACACGATCACCCTGCCGCTGAAGGAATTCGTTTCGGCGATCGTTACCAACGGGCTGTCGGCGGTGGGCTATCCGGTCGGCCGCATGGGGGTGACGCTCTATATCGGTTCCTATCAGCTGCTGGTGGAAGATGCCTGCGCAGGGCTCAACTCGCTGGTGAGCCTGTCGGCGATCGGGCTGTTCTATGTCTATCTGATCCGCGGCTCCAATCCGCTCTATTCCATGCTGCTGCTGGCCATGGTGATCCCGATCGCGGTGGCGGCCAACTGCGTGCGCGTGGCGGCGCTGGTGCTCATCACCTATCACCTGGGCAATGCGATGGCGCAGGGCTATCTGCACAATTTCGCCGGTATGGTGACCTTCGTGTCGGCGCTGTTGCTGATCTTCGGCCTCGATTGGCTGCTCACCCCGCTTCGCCGCCGGCTGGCCCGCGGCGGAGATGCAGCATGAGCGGCATCAACCGCAGGGACGTGCTGATGGGCGGCGCGCTGGCGGCGGCGGCGGGCGGCGCGGCGGCGCTGGTGCCGCGCGACCGGCTGGTGCTGATGCCGCAGGGCCACGAACTGGAGGACTTTGTGCCCCAAAAGGTCGGCGTGTGGACCCATGTGCCCAGCCCGGGCATCGTGATGCCGCGCACGGAAGGCACGCTTAGTGCCAAGCTCTATGGCCAGGTGCTCAGCCGCATCTATTTCGCTGAAAACCGGCTGCCGGTGATCCTGGTAATGGCCTATGGGCCTGTGCAGAATGATCTGCTGCAGCTGCACCGGCCGGAGGTCTGCTATTCGGCAGTGGGCTTCGAGATTTCCGAAACCACGCCGGCCCAGCTGCCGATCCGGCCAGGCGTACTGCTGCCGGCGCGGGAGCTGGTTGCGCGCTCAGACCGTCGTACCGAGACCATTACCTATTGGACGCGGGTTGGCGATGATCTGCCCACCAGTGGCCGCGAACAGCGGATCGTGAAACTGCGCCAGCAATGGGCCGGCTATGTTGCCGATGGCATCCTGGTGCGCATGAGCTGCGCCGTGCCGCCCGAGCCGGCGGTGAACGCCCAGCTCGCCGAATTCGCGCGGGACCTGGTGGCAGCGGTGCCGGCGGTGGACCGGCCGGCACTGGTGGGGCGCCCCTTGGCGGCGAAACTGGCATGATCGAACTCGCCGGCCTTTGCGGGGCCGGGCTGGCAGGGTCAGCTCTGGCCAAAGGGTTGCAGCACGCGCCAGATGAAGGCGATGGTTGCGCCGAACAGCGCGATGGCGCCGGCGTGCAGCATCATCTCACCGGACTTCACGGCTTCGTTGCCGATATAGTTGGTGACCGCGCAGCCAATCGCCGCCACGAGATACTGCCACAGATGGTCACGCGGCTCGCCCTGGCTGCGTTGCAGGAACAGAACGATCAGGCCGGCGAACGTCATCACCGTCAGCCAATCATACGGCGTTTCCATCCAATACTCTCCCTCGCCACCGTGACTATACCAACTTGCGGGGGCAACGCCACGCTGTTTGCACGCCGGCCGGGCAAGAATCCAGCCCCCGTGTTGCCAGTTGCGGTCAGCGTGTCGGCCCATATTGGCGCCAATCGGGCGGGAGCATGGGCATGAACCGGCCGGAGACACTGGCCGCGCCGGAGGCAACACAGGCCAGCGGGCCGGGCGTGCCGCTGGGCCTCGCCGTGCTGGCGATGCGCGCCGCCGAGTTCCTGGTGATCGGCGCCTTCGGTCTGTGGCTGATCGGCGCCGTGCCGATCGATCTGGGCAGCTTCGTGCAGATGCACACGCGGGTGACGCTGATTGCCAGCCTGGCCTTTGCTGTGCTGGCCGAGAGCGTCGGCGCCTATGACGTGGAAGCGCAATTCTCGCTGCGCGAAGGCTGGCGCCGGGTGATGATGGCCTGGGTGATGACGGCGCTGTTCCTCGTCACCATGGGCTTCCTGCTCAAGACCTCCGAGGAGATCTCGCGCGGCTGGGCGATCCTGTGGTTTGCCGGCGGTGTCGTCTGCCTGCTGACCACGCGGGCGATCGCCACCTCGTGGGTGCGGCGCCTGAAGCGCCGCGGCGCCTTCAACGAGCGCATGGCGGTGTTCGGCACCGGGCCGCAGGCGGAACGCTTCATCGATTATGTGCAGGGCAGTGACCGGCTGACCATCACGCTGGTCGGCGTGTTCGATGATCGCCGGCCGGATCGCCTGCCGGTGGAAGTATCGGGCGCCCCGGTGCTGGGTGACCTCGATGCGCTGATCGAGATGATCCGCGCCGGCCAGATCGATCAGGTGGTGCTGGCCCTGCCGTGGTCGGCGGAACGGCGCCTGCAAAGCCTGGTGGAAACCCTGGCGCAGACCCCGGTGAAGCTGCGGCTGGCGCCTGACCTTGTCACCTTCAGCTTTGCCCATCGGCCGGTGGTGATCCTGGGTGATCTGCCGGTGATGACCCTCTTCGAACGGCCGATCTCTGGGCTCTCCGGCATTGCCAAGCAGATCGAGGACAAGCTGCTGGCCGCGATCATCCTGGCCTTCATCTGGCCGATGCTGGCACTGGTGGCGCTGGCGGTGCGGCTGGATTCGCCTGGCCCGATCCTGTTCCGGCAGCCGCGCGAGGGTTTCAACAACCAGACCTTCCGCTGCTACAAGTTCCGCACCATGTATCACGACCGGCTGGAATATCAGGACATCAAGCAGGCCGGCCGCGATGATCCGCGCATCACCCGTGTCGGCCGCGTCCTCAGGCGCACAAGCCTTGATGAGCTGCCGCAGCTGTTCAACGTGCTGCAAGGGGACATGAGCCTGGTGGGCCCGCGCCCGCATGCGCCGTCCACCCGCGCCGGCGGCAGGCTGTTTTCCGACGTGGTGCAGAGCTATGCGGCGCGCCACAAGGTGAAGCCCGGGATCACCGGCTGGGCGCAGGTCAATGGCTGGCGTGGCGAGACCGACACCGAGGACAAGCTGATCAAGCGGGTCGAGCACGATCTTTACTATATCGAGAACTGGTCGATCTGGTTCGATCTCTACATTCTGGCGCGCACCGTGGGCGCCGTGCTGCTGCCCAGGAACGCCTTCTGAACCTGCCGCGCCGCAGGCGCTGGACAATATGTCGCACCAGTTCAAAAATTGCCGTTCATCACTTGGCGCGGACATAATATTACCATAAGCGCAGCCTTCATTCGTTTTTCCTGTCCGCTGGCGGGGCCTTGCCCAGCCGGATGACAGCCAAGAGGGCAGTGCCATGTACGATCCCGCCGCGCCGCTGCGTTCCCCGGTGCCCACACCGGGCGTGAACCCCGTTCGCACCCGTGCCGACTGGGAGAAGATGCGCGCGGCCGTGCTGGAAGATCCCGGCGCCTTCCACGGCGAGATTGCCGCCCGCAACCTGCACTGGCTGGTGGATGTCGATGGCCGCCCGGCCTGGCTGAGCCGAGGTGAGGATGGCCGCTGGGCGGGCTGGGATGCCGAGACGGCCGCGCCTGTGGTGGCCGACAAGGGTGGTGACTATCTGCCCTGGGCGCGCGCCTTCAATGCGGATGATGCGCCCAATTTCCGCTGGTTCGAAGGCGGGCGCACCAATGCCGCCTTCAACGAGCTCGATCGCCACGTGCTGGCCGGCCATGGTGCCGAAGCCGCCTTCATCTTCGAAGGCGACCGCTGGGATCTCGCCGCCAACAATGGCCGCGGCGCCCCGGTCGATTGCCTCACCGTCTCGCGCCGGCAGTTGCTGCTGGAAGCGGCCAAGTGCGCGGTGGCGCTGACGAAGCTCGGCCTGAAGGCCGGCGACCGCATCGCCCTCAACATGCCCAACGTGCCGGCCCAGCTCTACTGGACGGAAGGCGCCAAGCGCATCGGCGTCATCTACACGCCGGTGTTCGGCGGCTTTTCGGACAAGACGCTGTCGGACCGTATTCACGATGCCGGCGCCCGCATCGTCATCACCGCCGATGGCGGCTATCGCAACGCCCAGATCGTGCCGTTCAAGACGGCCTATACCGATCCGGCGCTCGACAATTATGTGCCGGTCACCGTCGCCCTCAAGCTGCTGAGAGATCGCCTGAATGGCGAGGATCTTGGCCTGTCGGCGGAAACCCGCACGGCCATGGCCGGCATTGTTGCCAGCGCGCTGAAGGGCGAAGTCACCGTGGAGCGCGGTGACGTGATGCGCGGGCTGGGCCGGGCGCTGGCGGAGCTGGGCAAGGCCAAAGGTTCTGGGGAAGGGGCCGTGGATGCCGCGCAATCCGCCCGCATCCGCATCGCCATTGCCGAAGCGCTGGTCAGCACCCCGCCGCGCGTCGATGCGGTGATCGTGGCCAACCACACCCATGTGCCCGATCTTGTCTGGCGCGATCGCGACGTGTGGAGCCATGACCTGACCGACGCAGCTTTGGCCGACATCCTCAAGGCCGCCGGCCTGCCCGACGAAGCGTCGCTGCACGCGCTGGACGACGAAGCCTTCGTGGCGGCGCTCTGGAAGGCGTCCCAGCCGCTTCCGGTCGATGCCGAATATCCGTTGTTCTTCATCTACACCTCGGGTTCCACCGGTAAGCCCAAGGGCGTCGTCCATGTCCATGGCGGCTATGCCAGCGGCATCATGGAGACCATGAAGGTCGCCTTCGATGCGCGCCCCGGCGATACCATCTTCGTGGTCGCCGATCCGGGCTGGATCACCGGCCAGAGCTACATGATCGCGGCCGCGCTGCTGTCCCGCGTCACCACCGTGCTGGCTGAAGGCTCGCCGGTGTTCCCGCACGCCGGGCGCTTTGCGGCGATGATCGAGAACCACGGGGTCACCATCTTCAAGGCCGGCGTCACCTTCCTGAAGGCGGTGATGACCGACCCGCAGAATCTGAAGGACATCCAGGCGTACGATCTCAGCGGCTTGCGCGTTGCCACCTTCTGCGCCGAGCCCTGCTCGCCGCCGGTGCAGGCGTTCGGCATGGAGAATATCACGCCGCAATATATCAACAGCTACTGGGCCACCGAGCATGGCGGGATTGCCTGGACGCATTTCTATGGCAATGGCGATTTCCCGCTGGCGGCTGACGCGCGCACCTTTCCGCTGCCGTGGATCGTCGGCGACGTGTGGGTGGAGGATGAAGCCGGCGACCGCCAGGCCCGCGTGCTGCTGACCCGCGACGGGACGGACGGGGTGACCTGGCGCAAGGCTTCGGCTGGCGAGAAGGGCGAGATCATCATCGCCGCGCCCTATCCCTATCTGGCGCGCACCGTGTGGGGCGACAGCGACAATTTCCGCATTGAAGACGGCAAGGTTGCCGGCGGCTGGAAGGGCGATGCCGCCCGCTGGCGCGATGGCTACTGGGGCCGCTGGCAGGGCGTCTGGGCCTATACGCAGGGCGATTTTGCCGTGCAGGGCGATGACGACGGCTTCTCGCTGCATGGCCGTTCGGACGACGTGATCAACGTTTCCGGCCACCGCATGGGCACCGAGGAAATCGAAGGCGCGATCCTGCGCGACAAGGCGCTGAACCCGGAAAGCCCGGTGGGCAACGTGCTGGTGGTCGGCGCGCCGCACCGCGAGAAGGGCCTGACCCCGCTGGCCTTCATCACGCCCGCGCCCGGCCAGGTGATCACCCGCGACGATGAACGCCGGCTTGCCGATCTGGTGCGTACCGAGAAGGGCGCCGTGGCGGTGCCGGGCGATTTCATCACCGTGAGCCAGTTCCCGGAAACCCGCAGCGGCAAATATATGCGCCGCATGGTGCGGGCG